>Ga0182013_10001294_pt1 | contig 34453 bp, 29 predicted proteins | sample 612S2MmetaG_FD_120487 | JGI IMG/M metagenome (GOLD analysis project Ga0182013, IMG submission 120487) | Permafrost microbial communities from Stordalen Mire, Sweden - 612S2M metaG | ecosystem: Environmental > Terrestrial > Soil > Wetlands > Permafrost | place: Sweden: Stordalen | collected... | reverse complement strand
GCAGGCGTTAGCCAGCCGTCCCCGGAGCGCCAGCGGGAAATTAATGTTCACTTTGCCGATGGCACGGTGATCCATAACCGGCTTTCCGTAGGCTCGCCTCAAACTGGCGATGGCCAGTGAATGCGACTTAAAACACATGGGGAACTTCGGCGGTGCCGAAGCTGGATCGGAAAGCTAGTTTTATGAAAGAAGTACAACATCAATTTTTGACTCTGTTTGGGCATCCTCCCGCCCGGCTGAATGTCGAGCAAGTCGCCTGGGTGCTCGGCTGCCAGCTTCATGATGTGCCCGCCCTGATCGCCGCCAAACTGCTCAAGCCGCTTGGCAACCCGCCACAAAACGGGGTAAAATTCTTTGCCACCGCGGAGCTTGTCGAACTGATGAAAGAGCGGAATTGGCTGGCCAGAGTCACGGTTGCCATCAATCAACATTGGCATCGCAAGAATGCTCTCTGCAAACGTCGTGCTCCAAAGGGTTCACCTGTTGAGCCCGCTGCCATGCCCGATTTCGCCCAGATGGCGAGCAGTTGCGAAAACTTGTAATAGGAAAGCGCCAGCACGCGTGACGTTGACCCTCTGCGGGATTCCCTCTAAAGTCGGGCATGGCAAAAAAGGCTGTGACTGCAACGGTTGCTACTCCCCGGCAAAAGCCGTCCGCGCTGGTGGACACCCGCGTTGTTTACTGCGGCGACAACCTGGAACAACTCGCCAAACTGCCTGATGCCTGCGTTGATCTCATTTACATTGACCCCCCGTTTAATTCCAATCGCAATTACGAGGTCTTTTGGGGTGAAACCAAGGAGAAGCGTGCATTCGAGGACCGCCACGAATCCACGCGCGCCTACATTGACTACATGCGCCCGCGTTGCGTGGAATTGGCTCGCGTCCTCAAAAAGACCGGCAGCTTTTATTACCATTGCGACTGGCACGCCAGTCACTACGTAAAAGTCATGCTGGACCAGATTTTTGGGGAGAATAATTTCGTCAACGAAGTCGTTTGGAAACGGCAGACCTCTCACAATGATGCGAAGCAAGGCAGCAAACACTATGGGAGGCTGCATGATGTGCTTATGTTCTACTGTGGCGGAAGCGAAGAATACACTTGGAATCAGCAGTATGTTCCGCTCGACGACAGCTATATCGAGTCTCACTACTCGCAGGTTGATGAAAAGGGTCGCCGTTTTCAGTGGGGCGACCTCGGTGCCCCTGGTGGCGCTGCTCCGTCAAAAGGGAACCCTCACTACAAGGTTCTCGGTGTCGATGGTTATTGGCGTTACAGCCAGGAAAAGATGGAACAATTCATCCGCGAGGGGCGTGTTGCGATTCCTGGTGGCGGAAAGACACCGCGCTACAAGAGATACCTCGACGAGTCGAAGGGTCTGCCCGTTGGTAGCGTTTGGGATGACATAAACCCGGTCAACTCACAAGCCAAGGAATCATTGGGCTATCCCACGCAAAAACCACTCCCTTTGCTCGAGCGCATACTAAAAACCAGCAGTAGCGAGAATGACATAGTGCTTGATGCTTTCTGTGGTTGCGGCACGGCACTTGTCGCGGCGCAACTTCTGAAACGTCAATGGATTGGCCTTGATATTTCACCCACGGCCTGCCGCGTCATGGCCAAACGGCTTCGGGACGTTTGCGGCCTGCCGGAAAACGAACCACTTTGGAAAATTGGGCGCGGTTTTGTAGTCCGCGATCTGCCGTGGAGCGAGGCGAAGTTGCGGGCCATTCCGCCGTTTGAATTTGAGAACTGGGCGGTCATCGCCCTGGGTGGCATTCCGAACAAAGTTCAAGTCGGCGACATGGGTGTGGATGGCCGCATCTTTCCCGTTTCATCCGCTGCAATTCCGCGCAAGAAACAGGAAGGCGAACTCGCGTTGAAAGAACGCTGGTATCCCATTCAAGTGAAACAGAAAGATAAAGTTGGCCGACCTGACATTGACTCCTTTGAGGCCATGATGATGCGCGAGGAATGCGATAAGGGTTTTTTCGTCGCCTTCGACTACTCCAGCGACGCCCTAACGGAAGTAAGCCGTTTCTTCAAGCAATGTGGCAAAATCATCATCCCCCTTACCGTCTGCGAAATCTTGGATGAGGAGATTGCGAGGAAACTGGCATGACGATCCGCTCCACTCTCAAACGAAAGCTACTCCATATTCTTGATTCTTACGCGGGGGAAAGAAAAGTTCATCAATTTTTAAAACAGAATGCGGCAATAGTTTTTTGGGCTTTCTCAAGAATGGGCGGCCATCAGGGCTTCGTAATTGCGCAGTTTCCGTTCGGGAGCAAATACGTCGCGGATTTTGTAGTTTTGTTTTCTTATTCAGGTGCTTGGGAAGTGCATTTTATAGAGTTGGAGCCGCCCGACGATAACATAATCACCAAAAGTGGAGGGCCAACAAAGCGACTAAATGGCGCGATTTCGCAGATTGGAGATTGGGACGCTTTTGTGAAGCAAAATCGCGTGTTCGTTCAAAAGGATCTTCACGATTGGTGCAAGAAAAGGAGTTGCTTTAATCTTTGGGAATTAGGATCACCTCCTCATGGTTTGATTGACGGCTCGACGGAATACGAGATGTCTATTCGCTTCGCGTACCACATCGTAATCGGAAGACGGAAAATTGTGACGAACGAGAAAAGGCGGAAAATGAGTCAGTACGAACACACTGGGCGGGTATGCACTTACGATGGCTTTGTTGATATCGCATCCAATCTGGACCGAAGCGCGAACACGCGTGAGTCGGTACACGTTGGAAATAGGCAGGAGGATTTCTAAGAAAGTCAGGCAACCATTTCCTTTCCAGATGGAAAGGGCGCGAAGCGTGAAAGCCAGCGCAGCGAATAAAATGGAGTCCAGAGGCAAAGTCTCTGGCGCGGGACCGGGCCGGCGACAGGCCCGGCAAAATTTTTAAGCCGTGCCTTTCCAGACACGGCATTCGCTTTTCGCGGGATTGAATGTTACGGTTACTGATTCACGGCAATCGGCAATTCTAAGATTTTGTTCTCGAATTCCTCAAGGCTCGGCAATTTCACCTTTGCTTTCTTCGCGTATGCCCGGTGGACTGCCGCGCTATGATGCCCAAGCGCCTGCATCGCGTATTGCTCTGGATAACCGAATTGCCGCGCCCGTTCCGCCCAGGCATAGCGGTAGCAATGCAGCGTTATCCCCGTGATTTCGAGGCTTTGCAGCCGGTGACTAAACCAGCTCGCCCGTTCGCTGGCAGACAACTCAATGAGCCGGGGAAACAACGGGCCGGATTTTGGCAACGTGTCCAACACTTTCATTGCCTCATTGCCAAGAGTCAATTGCACTAACACGCCGGTCTTTCTCCGGCGGTAGGTAATAGTTCGGTCTTGCCAGTCAATGTCCTCGGCCTTCAATGATGCCACGTCGGTCTGTGCCCCGCCAGTGTGCCAGAGCATTTGATAGAATGCCCGCAATTCGGGGTTCTTCTCGTGCTGCACAATCTGTTCATGCTCGGCGTGGGTGATGCCCCGCTTTTCCTTGTAAACCAGCGGTGGCCAGTGGAGCTTCGGCAGGATCGGCCACGGTAGCCAGTGCATCCCGATGGCAAAGTGATGAGTCCGCCGGAGATAAAGGTTTGTCGCCACCGTCCCGGTTTGCAACACGGCAAGGAAATGCTCGGAGGTGGTTTCAACAACTTTCCGATGGCGGATGAGGTTAAAGGCTTTGTCCCGGCTGGCGCATTGCCACCGGGCTTGCGTCGTGCCGTGTTTCTTCGTAACGATGGCGTCAAAGACATTCTGCCAGGTGCGCGTGGCCATAGAGGGGTCGCTGTGCTGCAAATAGACCTGCGCAATTTGCAGGTTCATCCCGACGTGCAACACGGCTTCGTTCTTGGCGTCAATGAGCCGCTGCGCTTCGGCCTTGTCACTGATACCAAGACTCTCGCGCTTGTTGGTGTGGGTGTCGAAATAGTAGAACGTGTTCCGACAGCCGCGATAAACTAAACGATAGCGTTTCATATGTTTTGAAGTGTAATGAAGCGCGATGCGTTCGCGTTAGAAGCTAGTGGCGGAGTTGTGCCAGAGGTTTGAAGGATTTCTGAAAGAATTCCATTTTCAGTATCCATTCTGGTGTCCGTCGCCAACTTCACCCTCTCTAAACTCCTGTGTAACAACACAGAGCGAATGGTGCTACACGTCCCTTCGGGACGAAATCGTTTGCCCAGCACCAGACACTTCGTGTCTGGCTAATATCCATCGTCGCTCCGCGACAAGGCATTGCCGGAAACAAATCAAAACGTAAAACCAATCATGCACAAAAAGTGAGATGCGCCCGCAGTTCTAGTGGATTCCAGAATTGGCTTGATAATATTCCACATTGACCTGATTTATAAGCGTGAAGACGACGATTGATATTCCTGAGAAGGAACTGAAGGAAATCATCAAGAACACCGGAGCCAAGACCAAGCGGGAGGCAATCCTTACCGCCGTGAGAAAATTTAACAAGCGGAAGCGCCTGGAAGAAGTTGCCGAGCGCCTGCACGGGTCCATGCCAAATTTCATGACGCAGGCGGATTTGAAGATTTTACGCGAAGATGGCAAATCGGAGGCTCTGAAGTGACGTTGGTGGACACGTCGAGTTGGATCGAGTTTCTGCGGGAACGCCAGTCATCGCCCGCATCGCGAGTCAAGGAATTGATCAAAACGGATGAGGCCGCCTGGTGCGACTTGATTGCCGTCGAGCTTTGGAGCGGAGTGCGTCCGGGATATGAAACCAAATCACTGGCCGAACTGGAAACGGTGGTAACCTTGCTTCCCATGGATGAGGAGGTCTGGCAAACAGCGCGCAAATTGGCCTTCCAAAGTCGCCGGGCGGGCATCACGGCGCCGGTGGCTCACATCGCTATCGCAGCTTGCGCCGCCCGTTACCGCCTCGAAATGGAACATTTTGACGGTCATTATGATCAACTCATGCCCGTGGCGGCCAAATTGTGAAATTTTGTCGCGCCTCCATTTACGCTGCTAATTTTTTGGCCCTCCCGCGCTCCTCAAAAAGCCGTAGCCTGCTAAATCCACGGTAAACATTGGCCGCAACGGCCTTTGTCTCCGCACAGCCCAGGCTGACAAATCAGCGTCTGATACCTACCATAGGTTACAATCCCGCCCCGGCTTCTGTCACCCTTCCCCGGAACCGTTAATCAACCATGAAGAAAGGTGACTATGAGAAAATTAAGATCGGACTCGCCGTGGGCCAAATTGACCGAAGAACAGCGCGCCACGCTGGGCGCCTGGCTCCTTGATGAGAACCTGCCTTACCGCGAGGCGCTCGAACGCTCGGAAAAAGAATACGGCGTGAAGGCGTCGCTGTCCAGTGTCGTGCGCTTGTACCAACAACTGGCGGAAGAACGACTGCACCGGGAATTGCTGGGACTTCAATCCACGGCGAACAAAATTGAAAACCGTTCGTTGGAATGGGATGACCTGACCCGCACCGCCCGGACGCTGGTGGCCAACCGCTTGATTCAACTGGCCGTCGGCCGGCCCGAGCGCGTCCGCGACCTCGCCACCCTGTCGCGGATCCTGGTCTCCAATGATATCGCCATGGTCAAAAGGCGCTGGCTGGAGCTGGAGGAAGAGAAGCGGGAATATGCCGAACGGAAAGAAATTCACCGGCAGGCGTACCGTGAAGCGGTCCGAATCCACGCCGATTCCGCCAAAGGCCACGACCAGACGGAACGCGCCCCGAACCCAAATTCCGACAATGAAACGCCGCCAGAACCGCCTATTACCGCATATTCACCCTCATGAAAGGCCCGTAATTCCACCTATTACCGCTAGTACCGCTTATTTTTACCCCCGGGGGGGGTGCGCTAATTCGCTCGCCACAATCGGCGGCCTTGGTAACATTTATCGCGGCTCAAACACGACCGAAGCCAAGCTCCGTGAGGAGCGAAATATTTGTAGAAAACAGAAACAAAACAAGAAAAGCTCCGTAGGAGCGACATAGCTGACGAATGTCGAAAGAAAATCAAATTGTTCGGCCTACCGGCGCGATTTCAGGTGAAGAAATCGAACACGCGATTCTATTGATTCGCGGGCAAAAAGTGATGCTCGACCACGATCTTGCCCGGCTTTACGGTGTGGAAACCAAGGCGCTCAACCGCGCCGTCAGGCGCAACCTCGATCGGTTCCCCTCCGATTTCATGTTTCAACTGAGTGCCGAGGAATACGAGACTTTAAGGTTCCAATTTGGCACCTTAAAGCGCGGGCAGCATTCCAAGTATCTGCCGTTCGTCTTCACGCAGGAAGGCGTCGCTATGCTATCCGGCGTACTGCGCAGCTCTCAGGCGGTGCAGGCGAACATTGCCATCATGCGGGCCTTTGTGCGCTTGCGCGAAACGCTGTCACTGCACAAAGAACTGGCGCACAAACTTGCTGCACTCGAGCGCAAGATTGAAAATCACGATGAAAATATCCACTCCTTGTTTGATGCCATCCGCCAATTAATGACACCGCCTGAAACTCCGGAACGTGAAATCGGATTCCACGTCAAAGAAGACGGCACACCCTACCGTGTGAAAACAAAGAAGCCCAAGCTCCGTTAGGAGCGAAATGTTTGTAGAACCCAGACGAAATAAATTTCATGAAAGTAACCCTTAACTGGCTCAAACAATACGTTGATTTCAACTGGTCGCCGGCGGAACTCGCCGAGCGGCTCACCATGATCGGCATCGAGGTCGAGGGCATGCAGAAGCTCGGCGGCGAGTTTGAAGGCGTCGTCGTCGCGCAGGTCCTCACACGCGACAAGGTGCCCGGCTCGGACAAGCTCTCCGTCTGCCGCGTCACGGATGGCTCGACGGAGCGGCAGATTATTTGCGGCGCGCAAAATTATAAGGCGGGCGACAAGGTTCCGATGATTGTGCCGAATTTCGCGCTGCCGCTGAAACCCGGCGAGAAAACGCCGTTCGTCATCAAGGTGCGCAAGGTGATGGGCGTGGAATCGCAAGGCATGCTCTGCTCGCCGCAGGAACTTGGCCTGCCGGACGCCGTGGATGGCCTGTTGATTCTGCCGCCGGACGCAAAGCTCGGCCAGCCCTTCGCCGAATATCTGGGCCGGCAATCGGGCGATGTGGTTTATGATTTGGAAATCACGCCGAATCGCCCGGACCTGAACAGCGTCATCGGCATCGCCCGCGAAATCAGCGCGGTGACGTGCAATCCGCTGAAGTTGCCAAGTATTACTGTGGAAGCCACGCCCGCCCTCACCCCTACCCTCTCCCCCGAGGAGAGGGAGAAGAATGCGCCGCAGCCTCACCACCCCCAGCAGGGCCACCCAACCCTGTCCTCGAAAGAAAAAGAGGAGCTTGCCCACTGGCTTGAAACTCAGCTCGGCACTCGCTCCAAGCCAGATTCTGAAAAACAAATTCAAGATCTGGTTTCCGTTCGCCTTGACGACGCCGAACTTTGCCCGCGTTACACCGCTCGCATCGTGCGCGGCGTGAAGATTGGCCCCAGCCCGGATTGGCTCAAGCAGACGCTGGAAAAAGTCGGCATCCGCAGCATCAGCAATGTCGTGGACGTGACCAATTATGTGATGCTGGAAACCGGCCAGCCGCTGCATGCGTTCGATTATCATTTGCTCACACCAGGCGCGGGCCAGAGTCCGGTCATCGTGGTCCGCCGCGCGGCGGAAGGCGAAAAATTCACCACACTGGACGGTCAGCAACGCACGTTGACGAATCAGATGCTGCTCATCGCCGATGAAACCAAGGCCATCGCGCTCGCCGGCGTGATGGGCGGCCAGAACACCGAGATCAATGACCGCACCGTGGATGTGCTGATTGAAAGCGCGTATTTCAAACCGCAAAATATTCGCGCCACCTCGAAGAAACTGGATTTGCGCACCGATGCCTCCTATCGCTACGAGCGCGGCGCGGATGTCGGCATCTGCGATTGGGCCGGCCAGCGCGCGGCGCAACTGATTCTACAAACCGCCGGTGGCACGGCGGCCAGCGGAGTCATTGACGCGTATCCGCATCCCAGGCGTCTTTGCGACATTACCCTGCGGCACCACAAGGTTTGCGATTTGCTCGGAGTGCGGACCACGCCCGCGCAAAACGTGAAATACCTCCGTCAGCTTGGCCTGGAAGTCACGGCTGAAAACGCCACCGAGTATTGCATGGTCATCATCCCGAGCTTCCGCGTGGATTTGAAGGGCGAGGTGGATTTGATCGAGGAAATCACGCGCATGTATGGCGTGGACAATATTCCCGCCACACCGCCGCGCGGCGCGATTGGCTCGCATCCTTATGACGCGGTGCATGATGAATTGGCGGACGCCCGCCGCATCCTCACCGGCCTCGGCTTGAACGAATCCCAGGGCCAGACATTGATCGCGTCGGCCTCGGCGAAACTGGCCGCGCCCGAAACGCTCGCGTTGCAAAATCCCTTGAGCAGCGACATGGACGTGCTGCGCCCCAGCCTGCTTCCCGGATTGCTCGACTCGCTGCATCACAATCTTACCCGCAAAAATAATGATGTGGCACTCTTTGAAGTCGGCCGCGTGTTTGCGCCGAACAACGGCCAGGCGCGCGAGGAACGCCGCGTCGCGCTGGCATTGACGGGCTTGCGCCATCCGCCGTTTTGGTCCGGCGGCGAGCGGGATGCGAAGTTCGATGTCTATGATTTGAAAGGTTTGATTGAAGAATTCCTGGAGCAGTTCGGCGCGCGCGGAATCACCTACTCGCGCCGGGAAAACAGCACCTCGCTTTTCCTGGAATCCGCCGTGCTCCAAATCGGCAAGCAAACGATCGGCGAAATCGGCCAACTCCTGCCTTCGCTGGCGAAGCGTTACGATTTGCGCGACGCGGTGTTGCTGGCGGAATTGAATCTGGATTTGTTGCTCGCGCGGCGCAAACCATCGCGGACCTTCAAGCCCGTGCCGCAGTTCCCGGCCATCCGGCGCGATGTCGCGATGCTCATGCCGGAGGCGACAACGCACGAAGCCGTGATCGGCGCGGTGCGGCAGGTCAAGCCGCCCAATCTCGAAAGCGTGGAATTGTTCGATGTGTTCCGCGGTCAGAATGTGCCGCCGGGACAAAAGAGCATGGCCTACGCGTTCACCTACCGGAATCCCGAACGCACCCTGACCGATGCCGAAGTCAATTCAGCGCATGAAAAACTGGTCGAACAATTCAAGCTTAGCCTGCAAGCCGTGGTGCGCGACTCGTGAAGTTCGCGTACTCGTTCGGTGTCCAGCCTTTAGGCTGCCAGCGGCGCGGGACACGCTAAAGCGTGGACACCAAACGGCGTCCGGCGCCTCACACCAGCTTCTTGTATTGCGGCGACTCGGCGAGTTTGGCGACGAGTTCCTTGATTTTTTGCGCCTGGCTTTTGTGCGCGAGCAACGTGGCATCGTCGGTTTGGACGAGGATGGAATCGCGCAGACCGACAACGGCAATCGGCGTGCGATTTTTCGTGCGCGCGTCGAAGATGATATTGCGCGCGGCATCCACATGAATGAAATCCGCCACCGCGCAGTTGCCTTCGGCATCGGCTTTCAAATGCCGCGCCAGCGCGGTCCACGAACCGAGGTCGTCCCAATCGAACGAGCCGTCCGCCACCACCACGTTTTGCGCATGCTCCATGAGCGCGAAATCAATCGAGATTTTCTTGATGCCGGGATATTCCTTCGCCAGCACCTTGTCGAGCTTCACCGGATTGCCGGCGACCTTGAACCAGCGCTGACAGGCCTCGAACATCTCGGGCTGATGTTTTTGCAAACCCTCGGTCACGGTCACGAACGACCAGATGAACATGCCGGCATTCCAGCGATAATGGCCGCTGTTCAAGTACTCGACCGCGCGCTCATAATTCGGCTTCTCCACGAATCGCTCCGCTTTGAAGAACGCGGTTTTGTAGGATTTCACACCGGCGGGGGGAGGCAATTCCGCGCCGACTTGAATGTAACCGTAACCGGTGGCCGGCTCGTTCGGCTTGATGCCGATGGTGACAATCGCGCGCCCGCGGCTGGCCAGGTCAAAGGCGTCCGACAAAACCTGTTGAAATTTCTTTTCATCGGGAATGACGTGATCCGCCGGCAACACGGCCATCACTGCGGTGGTGGAACACGCGCCCACGATTGCCGCGCCCAGCGTCACCGCCGCGCAGGTGTCGCGGCCGCACGGCTCGGCAATGACATTTTGCTTGGGCAGCTTGGGCAGTTGTTTGCGCACCGTCGGCGCCTGGACTGCATTGGTGATGATAAAAATATTCTTGAGCGGCACCAGCGGCAGCACGCGGTCCACCGCCTGCTGAAGAAACGAACGCTTGCCGAGCAGGGTGATGAGTTGCTTCGGCGTTTTGGCGCGGCTCACCGGCCAGAAGCGTTCGCCTTTTCCTCCGGCCATGATGATGACGTAGCGGTCTTTATTGTCGGTTTTGGTTTTCATATTAATAGTCTAACTCTCGCCCGCCAACTCGATTGCCCGATCAATCAACGCATCGGTCACGTAAGCCCCCACCCCGCGCAATTTTTCAAGGGCCGGTTTTGCTTTGGGTATAAATCCGCGCTCCTTTGCAATTACAACTACTCGAAGCGAACCGAGAACATCCACCCCATTGCGCACAGCCAGTGTCCGTGCGCGCCGGTCATCAAGAACGGCAATGAAACCCTTGTTTTGGAGCGCCCACGAAATCACTTCCGCTTCGCCAAGGCCTCCGCTCCAACTCGCCAAGGCTGGATGTATCGCAGGAGCCGCGCGAATGAACGGACGTCCAGCATCCGCAAGCCACAGTTTGCCAGCATCTGAAATATGCACATTATGCACCTCGCCGACTACGGCAGCGGGAATTACCAACTCTGCGCAGAGTCGCGGCAGGAATGAAATGACTCCTGCTTTGGCAAGCAGAATGACCGGCGAAGCGTTAATTACCCAGCGCTCAGCCACGTCGGAAATCCTCTTCCAGGTCTTCCACGCTCATTTGAATCGGCGACACTTTGTGGCGATAAAGCAAATCAAAGAATTCTCCGCGCGAGATGCCGAGCATTTCCGCCGACTGTCCCTGGGAAAGCAAGCCTTCGTCGAACCACTTCACAACCGCGGTTTCAAACATTTCACGGCTGAAGCGCGACTCATCGCCGTCAAACATTTTCATGGCTTGTTCTGGCACTTCAACTGTTATTGGCCTTGTCATGGTGACATTATATCAGTCTTAGGTAAAAGGGTCAAAGGCGGTTTCACACCGTTAAGTCTTCACGGCGTCAACAAGCGATTTCACGAATTCCGTCACGAGCGGGACGAGTTCCTTGCTTTGGCCGTGTTGCGCGATCTGGTTCACGATGGCGCTGCCGACGACGATGGCCTCGGCGCTCGCGGCCACGGCGCGCGCCTGCTCGGGGTTCGAGATGCCGAAGCCGACGGCGATGGGCAGTTGCGTGTGCGCGCGGATTTTGGCGGTCATGTCCGCAATGCTGGCGGAGACTTTGGACTGCATCCCGGTGACGCCTTCGCGCGAAACGTAATAAATGAAACCCGTGCCGCGCTTGACGATGAATTCGATGCGGTCATCGGGCGTGGTAGGCGCAACCAGATAAATGACGCAGAGGCCGGCGTCGCGCATCATGGTTTCGTAATTGCCGGATTCCTCGGGCGGCAAATCAAGGACCAGCAGTCCGTCCACCCCGGCGCGCGCGGCGTCTTCGATGAATTTTTTGAAACCGTGGCGATGGAGCAGATTGAAGTAAATGTAGAAGACAATCGGTATTTGCGAATCCTTGCGGATGTCCCTGACCGTATCAAGCGCCTTGGAAGGAGTCGTGCCGGATTCCAGGCCGCGCTGGGCGGCGAGTTGATTCACCAGACCGTCGGCGAGCGGATCGCTGAACGGAACACCGAGTTCGAGCACATCCACGCCCGCTTGGTCGAAAGCGAGCGCAAGCTGCCGCGTGGCCGCCAGATTCGGATCGCCGGCGCCAATATAGACGACGAAACCCTTTTGCCGGGCTTGCTTGAGTCGCGCGAAGCGTTCAATGATGCGGTTCATCCGCTGGGAGGTTGGCAGGAAGTTGGAGGAAGCTCAAGGCGGGATTGCGGCAAGATGCGCGATACGAGATGCGAGATGCGGGATGCGATGACGTTTATCGCGCGTGACATTTCCAGAGCACATCCCGCATCCTGCAACTTGCATCCTGCGTCAATCTCTCTGATTTTCCCAAACCAGGCGCAACCCCTCCAGCGTCAACAGCGGGTCAACGGCCGTGATTTCCGGGAGCTTGGCGGCCATGAGGCGGGCGTAACCGCCGGTGGCAACCACGGGCAGCTTTTTGACCCGCAAATCTTTTTTCAGCTCCGCGATCAATTCGCGAATCAAGCCGCGATAACCATGCACCGCGCCGATGAGCATGGCCTGCGCGGTGTTTTTCCCGATGACCGCCTGCTCCTCGCGGATTTTGATGCGCGGCAGCAGCGCGGTTTTTTCGTGCAAATATTCCGTCATGACCGCCAGGCCCGGAGCAATGATGCCACCGACGTAATTCCCCTTGCGGTCCACCACATCGAAAGTCACGGCGGTGCCGAAATCCACCACCACCGACGGTGCGCCAAAATGGTGTTTCACGGCCACGGCGTTGGCCAATCGGTCGGGGCCAATGGTGTTTGGTGTGGGATAATCAATACCGACGCCGCGCACGGTTTTGGGCGTGAGTGTAAGCGCGTCGAACTGCCATTTTTGCCTGATAACTTTCAGCACGCGAGGCGTCACTTGCGGCACCACGCTGCACAAGGCCGCGCCGGTGACGGTTGCATGGCCGACAAATTTTGCGACCAATTTTTCCGCGCTGCCGGCAAACCAACTGGCGGTTGGGATGTTGATTTGTTTCAGAATCCGCCGGCGGTTGGCAAGGCCGAGATGGGTATGAGTGTTGCCGATGTCAAATAATAACAGCATATCAACTTTTTTCGATGGTCACATCGCCGCCGATGATTCGATCCAGTTGGCCATGCTGGGTGCGGAGGAGCAACGCGCCGTCGCTGTCGAGCGATTCGGCGGTGCCCCGGAGAATGCGGTCACCGATGTGGATGACCACGTGCTGGCCGAGCGTGGTGCAATGCTCCTCCCATTCGTCGGCGACGGATTCGAATTGTCCGGCACAGACGCGGTCGTAATCGCGGTCAAGCTCCTGGAGGATTTTGATGGCGAGATCCGCGCGATTTTGCAGCCGCCCGGTTTCAATGCGGAGAGAGGTCGCGAGCTTGCGCAACTCGGCGGGAAATTCGGCGGTGGTGATATTCACATCAATCCCCAGGCCGAGGATGACGTATTTGACTTTGTCGAGTTCGGCGCTGAGTTCGGTAAGAATGCCGGCGATTTTCTTGCCGTGAATCAAAATATCGTTGGGCCATTTGATTTCCGGCGTGATACCGGTTTGCGCGCGAATGGCGCGAAACAAACCGGTGGCGGCGGCGATGGTGAGCTGCGTGACGGTGGCGGGGCGCATGGCCGGTCGCAACAGAATGGAAAACCAAAGTCCCTTGCGCGCCGGGGACATCCATTTGCGGCCGAGCCGTCCGCGACCGCGCGTTTGCGACTCGGCAAAAACGACCGCGCCCTCCGGCACATTGTCACGGGCAAGTTTTTCGATGACGTCATTGGTGGAGGTGGTTTCCTCGAAGACGCGGATGTCGCGACCAATGATTTTAATTTTGCCGAGCGCGGCGTGCAGGTCGTCGGCGTGCAACAGATCGGGAGCGCTGAGCAAACGGTAGCCCATATGCGGACTGGCTTCGATTTCATAGCCGAGCGAGCGCAACTCCTCGACGCGCGACCACACGGCGGCGCGGCTGATACCCAGGTCCTGGGAAAGCTCGGTGCCGGCCACGCCGCCCTCGCCGGCGGCGCGCAGCGCGGAGAGTATTTTGGTGTCAATGGTCACAATTCCTCGAAATCCAGGGCGATGTCCACCGCGCGAGCGGAATGCGTCAGCGCGCCGACGGAAATCAAATCCACGCCCGTCTCCGCGATGGCGCGGACGGTGGCAAGGTTCACGCCGCCGCTGGCTTCAGTTTGCGCGCGCCCGGCGACTTGCCTCACGGCAACTCGCAATTGCTCCAGGTTCATGTTATCGAGCAAAATGATGTCCGCGCCAGCCGCCGCAGCCTGGTTCATTTGTTCCAGCGTATCGGCTTCGACTTCGATTTTCAAATTCGGATATTGCGAACGCGCGCGTTGGACGGCAACAGCAATGGCGTTCGGCAATTCATTCCGCAAGGCGGCCAGATGATTATCTTTGATGAGAACCATGTCGTACAAACCGATGCGGTGATTTTGGCCGCCGCCGCAGGTGACGGCATATTTCTCGAAACGACGCCAGCCGGGCGTGGTTTTGCGCGTGTCGAGAATTCGCGCGCGAGTGCCGTGGATGGCCGCGACGAATTGAGCGGTCAACGTGGCGACGCCGGAAAGACGCTGGACAAAGTTCAGCGCGACCCGCTCGGCGCTCAGGATGGCGCGCGCGGGGCCTTCGATGCGCAGGAGAGCCTGACCGGTTTTGACAGGCTGGCCGTCGGCGACAAAACGGGTGATCTTGATGGCCGGAGAAAGTTCGTGAAACGCGGTTTCAGCAAAAGCAAGACCGGCGGGAACCAATGGCTCGCGGGCTTTCATCACGGCGATGGCGGTGGTGGTTTCCTGAACGGTGGCAAGGGTGGTGACATCGCCGCTGCCGATATCTTCGGCGAGCGCGAGTTGCACGGCGCGGCGGATTTCTTCGTTCGTCAACGAACCCATAAGGTTAGAATGGAGGATGTTTCGTTGATGATGAAGGAAAAAAGCGATGACGCTGACATAACGCTATTATGCCTCGATCACGTTGGCCGCCGTCATTTTCCGGCCCTGAATTTCGTACTCGCCAGTCCAATCACCGCCGCCAGGCTGGCGAGCGAAATAATCAACCCGTAATTAAATGCCGCATCCTCGTAAACCAGCTTCACTTGATGCCGGCCCGCCGGCACTTCAAGGGCTTGGAACGCGCCGTTAGCCTCCCATAATTGAACTCGCGCACCATCCACATAAGCATGCCACGGTGCATAAAAGGATTGCGCCACGACCAACATTGCCGGCGCAGAAGCCTCCACTTCGGCTTCGAGGCGTTGCGCTTGAAAATGAGTGGAAATGATTTTCGCATCCGTGCGCCGCGCCGCGATGGTCGGTTCCGCTTCCGGCGGCAAATAAACCATCTCGCGCGGATTGAAATCCTTGCCAAGAAGTCCCGGCCAGGTGTTGCTTTGCGCGGCAAACACCGGCTTTTGTCCGGCAGTGATCAGCGGCAGATAGGCTGGGCGCGCGACCCAATCGAGGATCTTGCCGGGATCGCTGCTCTGGACGTTGATATGAGAAATTCCCAGAAAATCCTCCAATCCATTCAAGTCCACATTATTGCCGTCCGCAGAATAAAGGATGCCCGTGATTTGGAAGACATCCCGTAAATAAAGCGAGTAAAAGCCATCCGCCTTCGGCAGTCCGTCGAGGAGATTGCAATTATCAAACAGCGCGAGACGACGGCACAGATAATCATTGGCCGGATCCTTCAAACTGAGATAACGCACCTTTTCCATGACGGCGCGCGTTTCCATGAAGCGGGAAGTTTCCATCTGGTCGCCTCCCAATTTCAATTCCGCGCGGATCAATCCCGGTTCATAAACCGAACGATTCATCGTCGGAGATGGACTGGGCGCGTGCGTATAGACATCCAGCCACAGCACCAGCAACAAACCCACAGCCAGCCATACTTGCAATCTAATTTCCCGCATGCGCGCCATGGCGAACAACAACCCTGGTACGGCCAGCACAAATAACGCGCGTGACAAGGCATTGTGCCACGTTACCGGCCAATCGTCCTTCACCAGCGGATGCCGCCACGCCAGGAAAACAATCAGCCCAACCAATACCACCAATGCGATGGCAATATCTCGCATTGCTTTTAACGCGCGCTCCGAATGGGCCGCGTTCGACTGTTGCCAACTCACCCCAAACGCCGCGAGCAACGGAACTGCAAACACCGTCAGCACCACAAATTTGATCGGATACCGCAGCACCCCGAGCGGTGGGACCGCCATCTTCAACCAAGAATACAAATGCCCCGCGTCGCCTAGCGCCATCCATACGCTCAAAAATGCAACACCCGCAAGCAGCCAGACTAGCCGGTTCCGCGCGCCCCACATTCCCGCCGCCGCCAACACTAAAAGTCCTGCGCCTGTATAGTACGACGCCACCCAATATTGGTCATATTGGACAAAAACCCCCTGACTCGCATTGTAACAGTGAAACAGCGGCACGAGGAAATTTGCCGGCCCCGAAATGGGCATGGCCCATTTGGAGCCGTCAAAACTTGCGTCCCGTTGCGAATGAGAAAGCAATTCCATGAACGGCAGCAATTGGGCTGCTGCCAATCCCGCCACGAGGCAAATCACCAGCACTACGCGCCCAGTCATCCGACTCCGCGAATGATCGCCCCAAATAAATTGCATCAACCACAGGGTGCCCAGAAAAAGCCAGGTCAGGGAAATAATTTCCGGCGAACCGGTAAGCATTTGCATCGCGCCCGCCAGCGCCGCCCAGACGACCCACCGCCCGCCGTCCCGCCAGGCGCGCTCCACCGTCAGCGCCACCCAGGGCATCCACGCGCAAGCCGCAAGATTGCTAATCCACATCAGCATGTGCCAGTTCAGGCCGTTGAAGGCGAACGTCATTCCCGCCACGGCGGCGGGGAATTGATTGCCCGTCCAGCGGCGCGCGAGAAAGTACATTCCCATTCCGGCCAGAAAAAGGTGCGCCAAATTGAATACCCCCAGCGACCACGACAGGGGGAAAATCAGGTAAAACAGGGACGGTGGATAAAGGATGGCCGGGTTCCATTGGGCCAGCAAAGGAGTGCCGAAATTGTTCAATGGATTCCATAGCGGCAACTCACCGCGCCAGAAGCAATCGCGGAAATATTGCGCCACCGGATAGGTGAACGCGCCAAAATCCCGGTAGAAAAAAGTCTCACGTCCGAGGATGACCTTGGGAAACGTCAGCCCGAGGAACAACCCAAGCAGCGCGGCAAAACGTCCGGGCGTGAACCAAATATCCGCAGTCAATCGCGGTGTTGCGGTCGGCTCCGGTTCATTTTCCATCATGAGCGCCAGTCTGTCAGACCTGAAAATGAACCCAAGAAAAAAACTTTGCTTTCCGCCTTAATGGGTTTGGATGCCTCCTAATCTGTCCAATTGGTTTGAATGTTTTCGGCTTTCGGAGCATTTTGTACGGAATGCCTGAAATAGTCGGGCGGTCGAAAATGTAACGTGAACAAAAATATTTTTCCTTTTTCCCCAATCAATTCGATGTGATTCTCGGTCATGCCTGTTCCTGTCATCACAGTCAGCCAAATGCGCGAGTGGGAGAAAACCACTTGGGCCGCCGGCATCACGGAATCGGAAGTAATCAGCCGCGTGGGCGAAATCGTGGCGCGCCGGGTCCGGCAGTTGACTCTGGCGGGCGGCCGGATTTTGATTCTTGCGGGAAAGGGGCACAACGGCGATGACGCTCGCCGCTCCGCGCAGCACTTGGCCGATTTAAACGTCCAGCTTTGCAATGTGACGGATCCAGAGCGAGAGCTTCTGACTATCACCCAAGAACTCGAACAACAACCGGCACTCATTGTGGACGGCCTGTTCGGCATTGGCATCAACCGTCCGCTGGATGCGAAATGGCAGGTGTTGATTCAACGCATCAATAATTCGCAGTCGCAAGTGCTTTCGGTTGATGTGCCGTCGGGCCTGAACGCGGACAACGGCGAGCCCGAAGGCGCGGCTATTCGCGCATCGGTGACTTTGACGCTCGGAGCGCCCAAGCAGGGTTTGCTCTTCATGCTGGCGTGGCCTTATGTGGGACGACTCGAAGTTGCGCCGGATATCGGCCTTGCCCAGTGTCCATTCACCGGTGAAATGAACTGGTCGTTGCCGCAGGATTTTCGGAATTATCCCACTGCCCGCCCAGCTTCGGCGCACAAAGGCGATTTTGGACGCCTGGGCATCATGGCGGGCAGCCTCGGCTATCACGGGGCGGGTGTCTTGACGTCGCGCGGCGCGCAACGAGCGCAACCGGGTCTGATCTCTCTTCATACACCTGATGCGGTTTATAATGCCATCGCGCCGCAACTCCAAGCCGTGATGTTACATCCCTGGCAACCCGACCTCAAGTTGCCCGGGGATTACAGCGCGGTCTTGATTGGGCCGGGCTTGGCGCAACCGGATTTGCCCGAGGCCATGAAACTCATGACACGGCAAGTTTGGCAGGATTCACCGGTGCCCGTCGTGGTGGATGCGAGCGCTTTGGATTGGCTGCCTTCCGGACCGTTGCCCGAGACCTCCGTGCGGATAATCACGCCTCATCCCGGCGAGGCCGCGCGGCTATTGCGCACCACGGTGCCGCAAGTGCAGGCGAATCGCCCGAATGCGTTGCGAGAAATTTCACGGCGGCTGGGAAATTGCTGGGTTGTTTTGAAAGGTTCGCAAACCTTGATCGGCCGAAGCACAGGCGCCCTAGTAGTCAATTCCTCGGGCAATCCGCATCTCGCTCAAGGCGGCAGTGGCGATGTGCTTGCCGGTTATCTGGCTGGCTTGCTCGCGCAACCCGCTCTCCAAACCGACCCGCTCAAGACCATCGCTTACGGGGTCTGGCAACATGGCGCGGCGGCGGACAGGCTGGATTTGAGCGCCAGGAACTGGGTGGTGGAGGATTTAGCCGCCCAAATCGGCGCCGTCCAAGCCGACTAACGAGACCTTCCTCTCCCTGGACGACCCCGCAAAGCCCGGCCACCCAAAACTTTGCTTGTGAATTTTCTTCCTTTGCCAAAGCCCATTTGTTATGGAAAATCCCATCGTGCGTAACATTTATCGTCTCTGTCTTATTTTATTGTCTTGCGGGCTGCTATCGGGAATCTCCCGGGCCGAAACTTTCCACCTCACCGACGGGTCAAGCGTGACCGGCGACATCGTCTCGATGGACGAAAAAGGCGTCGTCCTCAAGCTGCCCGACGGATCTTACGGCGACCGCCTGTCCTGGACAAAAGTCACGCAGGCGGACCTCAAGAACTTGCTGCAAGACCCCAAGGCCGGGCAATATGTCGAAGCCTTCATTGACCAGCCGACCGACGATAAGGCGCAGCGCACTCAGATTGAAGTTAAGGAAGTGCCGCACCTGAATCGGCCGGCGAAACATTCGCTCCTCGGCGCGCTTTTCACTTCGGGCATGGGCGTGTTTGTGGTGCTGATGTTGTATGCGGGCAATTTGTATGCGGCGTATGAAATTTCCATTTTTCGCGCCCAACCGGCCGGGTTGGTCTGCGGAATTTCTGCCGTGGCGCCGATATTGGGACCAATCATCTTCCTCTCCATGCCCACTAAACTCCGGCCCAAGCAGGCGGATTGGAAGACGGTTGCGGAAGAAGTAGCCGAACCGGGCATCGCTGCGGCCATCGCCGCTGAAGAGGCAGCAACCGCCGAGAATCAGGCTGCCGACGCGGCAGATCATCCGCCCAAGCCGGCGCTGCCCCCCACGAAAACTTTCGCGCGCGGACAATTTACTTTCAACCGCCGCTTTTTTGAGACCCAGTTGACACCCTTCTTCGCCATGACCCGGCCCGAGGCGGACAAGGACAAAGTCCTGACTTTCAAAACCTCGCGCGGAACTTATATCGTGCAACGCATCAGCCGCATTTCCGCCAACGAGCTTTATTTGCAGGTCCAGAAGGGCCACGCTTCCGAAGACGTGATGATCCCTTTCGTGGAAATCCAGGAAGTGGAATTGAAACATAAGGACGCATAGACACATATAATGGCGGCGTTCACGCGCCGGGTCTGGGGAACAAAACAACCATCGCGGTCAGGACCGAAAAGTTATGAAGTTTCGCACCATCCTTTTGTTTGGCGCTCCCGGCGCGGGAAAAGGCACCCAGGGAAAAATAATGGGCACCATCCCGAATTTCTTCCATTGCGCCTGCGGAGATGTGTTTCGCAACCTCACCGCCGAAAGCACTCTCGGCCGGGTCTTCCTCGATTATTCCAGCCGCGGTCAACTTGTTCCCGATGAACCCACCGTGGACCTCTGGAGCCAGTTCATTGACAACTCGCAGCGGGCCGGGCGATTCCAGCCCGATACGGACACCCTCGTCCTGGACGGCATTCCCCGAAATGCACACCAGGCCGAGATGTTGAAGGACACTCTCGACGTTCGCGCCATCTTCTATCTCCGCTGCCCGAACATGAACAAGCTGGTCGAGCGCCTGCAACGCCGCGCCCTGCGCGAAAACCGCCTCGACGACGCCAATCTCGACATCATCCGCCAGCGTCTCAAAACTTACGAGCGCGAAACCAAACCTGTGCTAAACTACTACGGTAAAAAGCTCATGCACAAAATTGATTCCACGCAGACTCCCGTCAAGGTGCTCTGTGATATTCTGCGTCACGTAAGCAAAATTTAATCGCCGTATGCCACCACAATTTGGAGCCTTCACCGCCAGCGAACTCTATTGCCCCAAGTGCGCCCGCTCCCAGCCCGTCCGCGAAAAACTGCTGCTCGTCCTGCCCACCGGCGAACTCCATGAATATCTTTGCTCCCAATGCGCCACTTCGCTCGGCGAACGCGAAGTCACCGGCCCGGCGCTGACGGCGCCGCCGCCGAATCCGCCGCGCCGCGGCGCCCGGCCGCCTCGTTTGTTGCTCCGCGGCTGAACCTGACCGGTCGCAACTGCGGCCTGGCGACCGGAACTTTTTGGCATGGCTCACCTTCGAATCATCTTCATGGGCACGGCGGAACTGGCCTGCCCCAGCCTCGACGCGCTCACCCGGCAGCCGGATTTTTCCGTAGTCGCCGTCGTCACGCAACCGGACCGGCCCAAGGGACGCGAACTCAAACTCCAGCCCTCGCCGGTCAAAGAACTTGCCCTGCGCGCCCAACTCGCCCTCCTCCAACCCGAACGCGCCCGCCACGAAAGTTTCATCCAAAAACTGCGCGAACTTCAGCCCGACCTGATCGTAGTCGCCGCCTACGGCCAGATTCTGCCGCCCGCCATTTTGGAACTGCCCGGGTTTGGTTGCCTGAATGTCCACACTTCGTTGCTCCCAAAATTTCGCGGCGCGGCTCCCATTCAATGGGCCATCCTCTCCGGCGAATCCGAGACCGGAGTGACCATTATGAAAATGGACGCCGGCCTCGACACCGGCGACATCCTCACCCAACAAACCACACCCATCAACCCCGACGACAATTCGCAAACCCTGCACGATCGCGTTGCGAATATTGGCGCGGACCTGCTCATCACCACCATTCGCGGGCATGTCGCCGGAATCATTGGGCCGCGCCCCCAACCCGCCGAAGGCGCGAGTTACGCCCGCAAAATCACCCGCGAAGATGGCCGCCTCGATTGGCCCCAACCCGCGCGCGTTCTCTGGAACCGCATTCGCGCCTTCACACCCTGGCCCGGAGCCTTCACCCATCTGCCCGCCGAGCCGCAACCCATTCTCCTCAAGATTTGGCAAGCCCAGGTTGCCGACAATTCCGGTCCGCCCGGCGAAATTCTGCGCGCCGACAAAACCGGCATCACCGTCGCGTGCGGGGAAAAATCCCTCCTCATCACTCAACTCCAGCGCGAAGGTGGACGCCGCCTGTCCGCCCAGGAATTCCTCACCGGCCACCCTCTCGCCCCCGGCCAAAAACTCGGTTGAGATTTTCAATTGGCTCCCACTTTGGTCACCTTCTCCCCCTTGGGGGAGAAGGCCGGGATGACGGGGTGCGTGTCACACCTACATCCATCTGCCTTTTTTTTGGCATTTGATCTCATCTGATTTCCCCACCAACCGCTCGTAGTCTTCCCCGCTCACCACTTTCGGAATCGCCAGGCAAATCTTTTCAAACCCCGGAAAATTCCATAAATTCGGAAAATCCCGGCACTGCTGCGGCTTCATCGCCTGCACCGCGCAATTCCCGTCCTCCAGAAAGACACATTCGCCATTCGATTTGTCCAGCAACACCAGCCCGCGCCGATCCGCCGCGAGCCGGGTGAAATTCTGGATGAAATCCCACTCGCCCAACCCTTCAAAAACCGCGAGCCGCGAAATCTCGTCATCTGACAGCCGCACCTGACCCGGCCACCGGCAGCAAGCCGTGCAACGCTGGCATTCATAAAAAATCGGCATAACTCAAATTAATAAACGCCTGCCAATCCTACAAGATTCAATCAGGCAATCGTATATTCGTCCCATTCATCGGCATCCTTCATCCTCGCGCTTAAGGCGTGTTTGAAAATCCCGTCAAATTGCGGCGAGCGCCAGGTCTGCTTTGCTCGGTATCCACCCTTTAGCGTGTTCCTCCGCCTCGCACAGCCTAAAGGCTGGACACCGAACAGATTTTTCAAACGGGCCCTGGGCGCATGTCTGTTTTCTGGTTGCAGTCCAAGTTGGCTGATCGGTTCTGAAAAATATTCCCCTCTCAAGCGGTACCAAGCGGTACAAAGCGGTACGCGTTCGCTTCCCGCCAGTTCAACTGGTCAAAAAGCAACAGTCAAACCGTCAAACTGGTGCGACTTGGTTTGACTCACTGCGACTCGGTTTGACCAGAGAGAGCGAGCGGCGAAAAATTCCCCGGTTTATGCGTGTACATAACCCGTAGCCTCGGCGTTTAAGAGCAGAAACGCAAAAACAACGCTCGCGCGCATTTGGGAATTCAAATGGCACAACCAGTTTGTCCCGCCATGGCGCCCCGCGCGACGCCGGAAAGTTGTCAATGAACGACCCCCCTTACATCCTGGAATCTAATCCAGTAAATTGATTACGCAAATAATTTCGGCAGCGTTTCGGCAGTGCCTTAATTTGGGTGGCACGGGCGACCCGCCCGTCCCGGTCGGCGACTCGCCGACCGGAATGGAGAGAGCATATCTTGTAACATCGCATTATGAGCAGAAGTTCAGCCACCGGCGTTCCGTCCGGCGGGTCGCCGGACGGGACAGGCCAGTGGCCTGTGCTACCCTTTTTGAATTTAAGGCGCTGCCATAATTTCATGTCTGAATCCAAAAGTTATTCGGGAAGCCCGAGCGCATCCTTCTCCCCGCCATCTTCCATCCTCCATTCTGCATCCTCGTGTTTCCCTCTTTCCGCTCGCCATTCCCGGCCACCACGACTACGCTGGCACCGTGAAATTGCAACAAGGCCAAATCTGGAATCAGGGCGATCAATACCTGCTCATCCTTCATCTCGAGCGATTGGAAGTGGAATACAAAACCTTCAAAAACCTCGCCACGCGCAAAGGCCTGCATCAGCATGTCAGCAAAAAAGAATTCTGCCGCCTCATCAAACACGCCACCCTCCTCAGCGCCGCAGAAATCCAGCAAGCTCGGATTCAGACCAATCCTGAAGATTCTCCCTCTCCGCCACAGGTCACATCAATTTAATCTTTATCGAGAGGAAGTCCGGGGTGTCGTTTGACCAGCAGCGGGCTTGCGTGGAAAAATTTTTGCCAATTGGACTAGCTGTCCAACCTTGCGGATTTTTTCCGGGTAGCTTTCGCGGGCCAGCTTTTGACGCATTTCCACTTTCATAGTTTCGGCAGCTTTAACTTATATCGTTCCAGAATTTTTTCCAGAGTGGTTTCATTAATGTCAGCCTGTTGGAGCATCTGTTCGATGCGGGCCAGATCTTTACGCCTCCCCACATTTGTCGCGATGGCTATGATGTATTCGGCGCTGAAGATTTTGGCGGGCACGCCATCATATTCGATGAACTGCGCTTCACGAATAGCCTCTTCGGTCAACCCGTGACCCGCCAGAAATTGCACCGGAAATCCCCGCACGACCAAATGTTCGCGCTCGACCTGCCAGCCAAGCGATTGCAAGTACGCGTAAATGGCCGGGATACCGGCAGTAAGCCCTTTGTCATTTGGAATGAAGAAAATATCCGCATCATAGGTGGTGAATGGCTCGACGTAATATATGGCCGCTAAAGCACCGCCGAGCGCCCAATCTTCTATCAATCCCGCTGACACCAAACTATTTGCCGCCCGCAAGACATCAGTCAGCGGAATGCCCGAGGATTGGTCATCGGTCGCCACGCAAAATGACTAACAGATTTACCCGTTCGTGTAAATCTCCGCGCCCTTTTCCACAAATTCCTTCGACTTTTCCGCCAGCCCTTTTTTCAAAGCTTCCTCCTCGGCAATCCCCTGCTCTGCCGCGTATTTGCGGACGTCCTCGGTGATTTTCATCGAGCAAAAATGCGGGCCGCACATGCTGCAAAAATGCGCCGCTTTCGCGCCTTCCTGCGGCAAAGTTTCATCGTGAAATTCCCGCGCGGTTTCCGGGTCGAGCGCGAGGTTGAACTGGTCCTCCCAGCGGAATTCAAACCGCGCCTTGCTCAACGCGTTATCGCGATACTGCGCGCCGGGATGCCCCTTCGCCAAATCCGCCGCGTGCGCCGCGATTTTGTAGGTGATGACGCCGTCTTTCACGTCCTTCTTGTTCGGCAATCCCAGATGTTCCTTGGGCGTCACGTAACACAGCATCGCGCAGCCGAACCAGCCGATCATCGCCGCGCCGATGCCACTGGTGATGTGGTCGTAACCTGGCGCAATATCCGTCGTCAGCGGCCCAAGCGTGTAGAACGGCGCTTCGCTGCACCATTCGAGTTGCTTCTCCATATTCTCCTGGATCATGTGCATCGGCACATGGCCGGGGCCTTCGTTCATCACCTGCACGCCGCGCGCCCACGCGCGTTTCGTCAAATCGCCCTGCACTTTCAACTCCGCAAACTGCGCCTCGTCGTTCGCATCCGCAATCGAACCCGGCCGCAAGCCATCGCCGATGCTGAAGCTCACGTCATACGCGGCCATGAGGTCGCAAATATCGTCCCAATGCGTGTAAAGAAAACTTTCCTTATGATGCGTCAGGCACCATTTGGCCATGATGCTGCCGCCGCGCGAAACAATCCCTGTGGCCCGCCGCGCGGTCATCGGGATGAATCGCAGCAACACCCCCGCGTGAATCGTGAAATAATCCACGCCCTGCTCGCATTGCTCGATGAGCGTGTCGCGGTAAATTTCCCAGGTCAATTCCTCCGCCTTGCCGCCGACTTTTTCCAGCGCCTGATAAATCGGCACCGTGCCGATGGGCACCGGCGAATTGCGCAAAATCCACTCGCGGGTCGCGTGAATATTTTTGCCGGTGGAAAGATCCATCACCGTGTCCGCGCCCCATTTCGTCGCCCAGCGCATTTTCTCCACTTCCTCCTCGATGCTCGAAGCCACGGCGGAATTGCCGATGTTCGCGTTGATCTTCACCAGAAAATTCCGCCCGATGATCATGGGCTCGCATTCGGGGTGGTTGATGTTCACGGGAATGATGGCCCGACCCCGCGCGACTTCGTCTCGCACAAACTCCGGCGTGATATGGGCGGGAATGCGCGCGCCGAATGCATTGCCCGGATGCTGCTGGTTCAGGACCCGGCGGTCGCCCATTTTATTTTCGACCTGTTCCATCGCCATTTGCCGGCCCAGGTTTTCGCGGATGGCGATGTATTCCATTTCCGGCGTGATGATTCCCTGTCGCGCATACCAAAGCTGCGTCACCGGATGGCCGTCCGAAGCGCGCAACGGTTTGCGTTTCAAACCGGGAAATTGCAACAGCCGGTTGCGCTCGGACTGGCTGGCGTATTCGGCGTGATTGCGCGAAAGATAACCGTTGTCCATCGGCTTCACCTCGCGTCCATCGTATTCCGCCACATCGCCGCGCGTGCGAATCCATTTTTCGCGCAGGCTGGGCAATCCCTGCGTCACGTCGCCCTGAAAATCCGGGTCGCCCCACGGCCCGCTGCAATCATAGACGCGCACCGATGCGTTGGTTTCCGTCTGGCCATTGAACGCCTTGGTGTCGCTCAATTTGATTTCCCGCAACGGCACGCGCAGCTCGGGATGAATTTTGCCCGGCACATAGACCTTGCTGGAATTGGGTAGCGGGTCGCTGCTTTGCGGTTCAAAGGACGCTTTGGTTGCGATCATAGGCTTTCGGATGTTGACGACGCTAAATTGCTCCAGGATGCGCGAAGGGAAGAATAATGGCCACCACGCAAATGGTGGCCCTCCGCAAGGAGTCCCTTCGCCAGCATTACCTGGTGCAGGTTCGATGGGTCTGCCGCGCTCCCGCGCAACACTCTCAGCCTTTGTCCCCAACAGGACCGGTCGGCTCCCCGTGATTACCGCACTACACTAGGGCGAAGGTGGGGGCTCGTCAAGGGGTTCAAAAATGCGGAGAAGGGCGCGTGGGCCGGTTGCAATTTTGGGTTTTGCAATTTCGAGGTTGGTTGCGGAGATCGGGAGATGCTCGCAAGCTCGCCTCGCTTCGCTCGAAAATGTTTTTTTTGAATGTGACGCCGACCCAGGGTAGGCCCACTCGAAATCGGGCCAACCCTGGGCTGGATTGCTAAACCCACGTTGGGGTTTTTCCGACAACCTCAACGAGGTTGTGTAATAAAGCCCAGGGTTGCGAGGAACGAGCTACCCTGGGGGAAAATACAAAATGTCAGCCCCACTTTCGAGCGAAGCGAAGCGAGCCTGCGCGCATCTCAGACGCAGACCCATCAAAAAATCGTGCCCCAATTATTCAAACCTTCGGCTTCTCCACCGGTGCCGCGCCGTTTAATTTGATGGCAAGACAATCGTAGAGCAACCGCTTGGATTGGTAATTGGTCACGCCGCGAAATAATACCGTGTAACCGCCGTGATCGAACGGCGCTTGTTTCGCCAGCGCCAGGGCGTCAATGTCGGCGCCCGATTCCAGCTTGGCCACCACGTCCGGGTCTTGCGACAACACCACCGTTCTCGCGCCGGGCGTCACCAGAATCGAAAGCGGTATCACCGCGTGCGGCAAGGACGCGAGCGAGAGCGCGCCCGGTTCCGGCGCCAGCGTCACTGCCGCCTGCTTCGCCTCCAGATGGATCATCCGCGCCTTCGCGTCGGACATTTGCGATTCCAGCGCCGTCGAGACGAGGTCCAAAATAAAGTCGCGCGCCTGGGCGAGCGTTTGAAATTTTGAAACGTCCTGCTGGCCCTGTTTCCCCTGGATGGCCCGCGCCAGACCCGAAATTTCCTTTAGATAAATGTGCTTCTGCGAGTCCGGCACGTAATACATCACCACAAAATTAACCGGCTTGCCGTCGGCCGCGCCGTAATCAATACCCGTGGGACTCCAGCCCGCCGCGCAAATGATGTCCCCCTCGTGCGCCGTCCGCGCGTGCGGGCAGGCCCAGCCATTGCCGATGCTGGTGTTGAACTGTGTCTCCCGCGACATCACGGCGCCCGCCACATCCGTTCCCGGCGAGATGTCCGGCATCGCCTCGATGAGGTTCGCCAGGTAATTGAGGGCCTTCTCCTTGTTCGTTTCCGGCAACTCGACGAACCGTCCCTCCTGCAGAGCGTTTAACAGATTCTTCATGATCAATCAGCGCCAAATTTCCGGTAAAACCACATCTTGGCCGCGTGGCACAACCCGGCATAGCAAACAATGAATAACGCCATCCACAGCCAGAACGTGGGCGGCAACGGCACCATGTGCAGGCTGTGCGCAAACGGCGAATACGGCAACCACGCCCCGATGGACATCACGATCAACGTACCCATGACCAGCGGCACGCTCGGCCAGCTTTGGATGAATGGAATCCGGTTCGTGCGGATGATATGCACAATGATGGTTTGGGTCAGCAGCGATTCCACAAACCAGCCCGTATGGAAAAGTTGTTCCGCGTGATCGCCGTCCAGCTTGTGCGCCGAGCAATTGAACACGAACCACATCAATGCAAACGTGGCGTAATCGAAGATCGAGCTGATCGGCCCCACGTAGAGCATGAATTTCTTCACGTTATCAATGTTCCACTTCCGCGGGGTGCGCAAATATTCCTCGTCCACCTTGTCCGTCGGGATCGCCAATTGTGAAAAATCGTAAAGCAGATTGTTCACCAAAATCTGGATGGACAACATCGGCTCGAACGGCAGCAGCAGCGTGCCGCCCAGCATGCTGAACATATTGCCGAAATTGGAACTCGCGCCCATCCGGATATATTTGATGATGTTTCCGAACACCTTCCGCCCCTCCAGAATCCCCTCCTCCAGCACCAGCAGACTTTTCTCGAGCAGCACAATGTCCGCTGCCTCCTTGGCCACATCCACCGCGGTATCCACGGAAATCCCCACATCGGAAATCTTCAGCGCCAACGCGTCATTGATGCCGTCTCCCATGAATCCCACCACATGGCCCCGCTTCTGGAGGGTCTGGATGATGTCCGATTTCTGCGACGGCGACAGCCGCGCAAAAACATTCGCCTTCTCCACCACTTCGCCAAACTGCTCCTCCGTCATCGCCCGCAACTGATCGCCGGTCACCACTTTTTCGACGTTCAGACCCACGTCCCGGCAAACTTTCTGCGTCACCAGCGCATTGTCGCCGGTCAGGATTTTCGTGCTCACGCCCATTTTGGCGAGACCTTCCAGAGCCTTCGCGGCCGATTCCTTGGGCGGATCGAAAAACGCGATGTAGCCAAGCAAAATCAAATTCGTCTCGTCCGCCACGCTGAATACCAGCTTGTCCCGGGGAAATTCGCGGTACGCGATGGCCACCACGCGGTACCCGTCCTTGCTCAAGGCCTCGTATTCCTCCATTAAATCATTCTTGATCACGTCAATCAGCGGATTGATGTCGTCATCCACCTGGTACCGGTCGCAAACGCGGTAAACCTCCTCCACCGCGCCCTTGCAAATCAAAACGTGATCGCAATCGTAATCAATCGCCACCGACATCCGTTTCCTCGAGAAATCGAACGGAATCTCGTCCACCTTCTTGCAACTCTGCTCCACGTCCAGGTCGGTGTGCGAAAGAATCGAGCGGTCCAGCAGGTTGCGCAAGCCCGTCTGGTAATAGCTGTTCATGTACGCGTATCGCAACACGTCGTCACTGGTGCGGTTGGTCACGTCCACATGCTTTTCGAGAATGATGCGGTCTTGGGTCAGGGTGCCTGTCTTGTCGGTGCAGAGGATTTCGATGGCTCCCAGGTTTTGGATTGAATTCAATTTCTTGACGATGACCTTTTTCTTCGACATCGCCATCGCGCCCTTGGACAAATTCACCGTCACGATCATCGGCAGCATTTCCGGCGTCAATCCCACGGCGACGGACAAGCTGAATGTGAGCGCCTTGAGAAATTGATGCTCCTTAATCGCGCTGATGGCAAAAACGAGGCAGACCATCACCACCATGAACCGGATCATCAGCCAGGTAAAACCCGCAATCCCGCGGTCGAAACTCGTCACCACCGTCTGGCCCGCGAGCTTCTCGGAAATCGAGCCAAAATATGTCCGGTTTCCCGTGTTCACCACCATCGCCCGCGCCGTGCCGCTGATGACATTGCTGCCCTGAAAACAAGCGTTCGGCAATTCGATGATCCCCTTGTCCGCCAGATCGCTCGGCGCGGCGTTTTTTTCCACCGGCATGGATTCGCCTGTCAGCGCGGATTGGCCGATGAAAAAATCCTTCGCCGACAACAGCCGCAAATCCGCCGGTATGATCGCTCCCGCGTGCAGGACCACCAGGTCGCCGGGCACAATCGCGGTCATCGGCACCTCCTCCTCCTTGCCTTCGCGGATGACGATGCAATTGGTCCGGACCATCTCCTGCAACTTCTCCACGGCGCGGCCCGACCGCCGCTCCTGAAAATAAGCCAGCCCCACGCTCAGGAAAACCATCAGCCCGACCACCACCGCCGATGGCGTGTCCCCGGTGATCAATGAAACAATCGCGATCACGAGCAATTGAATCACCAGCGGGTTTTTGAACCGGAGCAGAATGTCCATGAACACCCCGTTCTTTTCGCCCACCTTGAGTTCATTCGAGCCGAATTCGCAGCGCGCCTGCTCCACGCGCCCAGTCGTCAATCCCGCCGGCCCGGACTCCAGCTTCTTCTGGGCATCCTCCGGGCTTAAAGCGCAAAAATCCACCAGCCGTTGCTCATTGGCCGTGATTTTTTTCGCTCCCGCCTTCGCTTCCTTGACGATCAGGAAAGGCGAGATTTTGGAAAACAGGGACTTAAATATGGCGCCGTTGGGCATAAAATTAACGGCGGTGAGCCTTCGCCCGCCGACACCGCTCTTTCGCTATAGGTTCCATCAGGATTTCAGGTTTCAAATTTCAATGCTTCCCGCGCCCCCCGGATGCCGGCACCATTGCCCTGGAGAACATGCGAGGCTGATCCCGTTAGAATATCTAACTTGGGTGGAGAGTGAAAACCAGCCTTTTTTGCTCCCGATCAAAAATAAAACGTTGAGTTAAACCAGGCGCGGGTTCCGGGGCGTGACTGCGCCCGGACGATTAAAGCGCTGCCGGTAACTGCGCGGCGGACAACCCATGAGTTTGGTGAATTGACGAATAAAATAGTTGCTGTCGTTGAACCCCACGCGAAATGCGATTTCCGTCACCGGTTCCGTGGTGGTGCGCAGGAGGGCGGCCGCGCGGTTGATGCGCAATTGGATGAGATACGCGATCGGCGGCAGGCCGGTGGCGGCGCGGAAGGCCCGCACAAAACTGCGCGGCGACATGCCGGAGCGGTTGGCCAGATCGTTTAGCTTTGCGGATTCCTGCGGCTGCGACTCGAGTTGGGTTATGGTTTGGGCCAGCCTCAAAAGGTGGCGGGCATCCGGATTCCGGCTCTGACCGTAATGCCGGGAAAGCAGGCCCACGATCTGCATGAACAGCGCCGTGGCCATGAAGCCGAATCCCTGAGGACGCTCATGCAACTCTGCCTCCAAATGTTCCACCATCACCAGCAACGGATCCAGATCGCGCAACGCCAGGCGCAGCCGGCTTTGAAATTGATGCCGCAGTCGCCAGGCCGGTTCCAGCGTGAACAAGGCATGATACCCGGGCAGCGCGGCCAGGTCCGACTGGGCCAGAGTTAATTTCTCCGGTTGAAACAGGAGGTTTACCAGGCGCAAATTATCCATGTCCCGGTAAGCATGCGCCTGCTCGCCGCCAATCACGAACACATCACCCGCCGCCAGGGGCCAGCTTTCCCGCCTCACCACATGCCGCGCGCTGCCACCGATGATGAAAACAATTTCGGAAAATTCGTGCTTATGCGGCGGAAAGTCCGCTTGCGGCTCGCGGCGCTCGACGGCGATGGGAAAGCCATCCGCGCCGAACCACTCCCGGTTTTTAAGTGTGCGTAACAATCGCTTGACGGGTTGAGAGCCTGTTTAAAAAAGCCCCGTTCGGTGTCCAGCCTTTAGGCTGTCCGCGGCGGGGACACGCTAAAGCGTGGACACCGAGCAAAGCAGACGTGCGATTTCCACAATCAGTCTGGCGTTTCATATAAGCTCTAAGAATGCGGCAAATTCTAGCTGGCAATATTGTGCTTAAACTTGGCCGGATCGTCAAGGCAAGTTATGTCCTGATCCTTTAGATTAATTTCCAGATCACCCGGCAAAACGACATATAAATTATGCGCTCGAAAAAAGTCTCTGCTTCGTACGAACTGGCCTGCGACCGTTATGCCGGGCTGGGGATTGATGTGGACGCCGCGCTCAGTTCGCTGTCCAAGATTCCCATCTCGCTGCATTGCTGGCAGGGGGATGACGTGGGCGGTTTCGAGCATTTTGGCGAATCCCTCGGCGGCGGCCTCGCAGTAACCGGCAATTACCCCGGCAAGGCCCGCACTCCCGATGAATTGCGGCGTGATTTGGAGAAAGCGCTTACCTTCATCCCCGGCCGGCATCGCCTGAATCTCCACGCCTTCTATGGTGAATTTGGCGGCAAAAAAGTGGACCGCGACGCAATTGCCCCCGAACATTTCAAGAACTGGATTTCCTGGTGCCAGGAAAACGGGCTGGGGCTGGATTTCAATCCAACCTGCTTTTCGCATCCCAAGGCCGCCGATGGTTTCACCCTGGCCCATCCGGACCGGAACATCCGCAAATTCTGGATTGAACACTGCATTCGCAGCCGCGAAATTGGCGCGGCCTTTGGCAAAGCGCTGGGCAAAACCTGCGTCACCAATATCTGGATTCCCGACGGCATCAAGGACACCCCGGCGGACCGGCGTTCGCCCCGGGAACGACTCGCTGAATCATTGGATGAGGTTTTCCGCAAGCCGATTTCTCCCAAATGGAACCTGGACTCGGTCGAGCCGAAACTGTTCGGCCTCGGCAGCGAAAGTTATGTGGTGGGTTCGCATGAATTTTACCTGGGCTACGCGTTGAGCCGCAAAAAACTGCTCACGCTGGATGCCGGCCATTATCATCCTACTGAGAGCATTTCCGACAAAATTTCCAGCGTGCTGCAATTCATGCCCGAAATTCTGCTCCATGTCAGTCGCGGCGTGCGTTGGGACAGCGACCATGTGGTGACCTTGAACGACGACCTCGCCGCGATCGCCAGGGAAATTGTGGCGAACGGTTACACGGAACGGGTGCATATCGGGCTGGATTATTTCGACGGCAGCATCAACCGGGTCGCCGCCTGGACCATCGGCGCGCGCAACATGATCCGCGCACTGCTGATCGCGTTGCTCGAGCCGCCGGCGATCAAGGCGGCGGAAGTAGCGGGTGATTTCACCTCGCGGCTGGCTTTGCAGGAGGAGGCGAAGACGCTGCCGATCGGGGCGGTGTGGGACTATTACTGCGAAAGCAAAGGCGCTCCCGTCGGCTGCAACTGGCTGGCGGAAGTGAAAATCTATGACAAGAATGTTTTGAGCAAGCGGAAATAAACTTAACATAAACCATGCAACAAAATCCGTTACTCGGCGTCGTCTTTCACTGGCTGGGTGGCCTTGCCTCCGGCAGTTTTTATGTGCCCTTCAAAGGCGTCCGCAAATGGTCGTGGGAAACCTTCTGGCTCGCGGGAGGCATGTTCAGTTGGTTGATCTGCCCGTGGATCGGCGCATTTGTGCTCTCGAAAGATTTGCTCGCCGTCCTGCATGAAGTTCCCGCCAAGACTTTCTGGATGACCTATCTGATGGGCGTGCTCTGGGGCATGGGCGGCTTGACCTTCGGCCTGACCATGCGTTATCTCGGCATGTCGCTCGGCATGGCCATCGCGCTCGGCTACTGCGCGGCGTTCGGCACGCTCGTGCCGCCGATTGTGAAAGGCGAATTCGCCGACAAACTGCTCAATCATTCCGGCACCAGCGTGGGCGGTCCGATTGTTCTGCTTGGCGTGGTCGTCTGTTTGGCGGGCATCGCCGTCGGTGGTTTTGCCGGCGTGCGCAAGGAGAAGGAAATGGCGGGCAAAACTTCGACCATTGCCGAATTTAATTTATGGAAAGGGTTGGGCATCGCCACCTTCTCCGGCGTGATGAGCTCGTGCTTCTCGTTCGGTTTTCAATTTGGCGACCCCATCACTAAAATCACCGCCGCGCACGGCACCGGGCCATTGTGGGTCGGCCTGCCGGTTATTCTGGTGATATTGCTCGGCGGCTTGACGACGAATTTTCTCTGGTGCGTGCTGTTGCACCTGAAAAACGGCTCGGCCCATCAATACTTCAGCCCCAAGGTGAAACCGGTCGCCAGCCAATCGGCAGGCGGCAGCGGACACGGCGACAAATCCTCCACGCAGTCCTTTGAAATCGGCAGCGCCGTGCCGCTAGGCTCGAACTGGTTTTTTTGCATACTGGCCGGGACGTTCTGGTATTTCCAATTCTTCTTCTACCAGATGGGCGAGAGCCAGATGGGAAACTACAAGTTCTCCAGTTGGACGCTGCACATGGCGAGCATCATCATCTTCAGCACGCTGTGGGGCATTTTCTTCAAGGAATGGAAAGGCGCGCAAGCGTTCACGAAACGTCTGGTCGTGCTCATGCTGGCCATGCTCATTGGTTCCACCTGCATCATCGGCTACGGCAATAAGAAATCCGAGGACGCCGAAAACGCCGCCAAGGCCAAAGTGCAATCCGTCTCGCCGGACGCGGTGAAGGAAATGCATAAGTAAAACGAATTCCCGTCTGAAATTGGCCAGCTCTAGTTAACGCAATGCCAGGCTTCATGCCGCTCCGCCGGAGCTACGACAATTTCTCTGGCCGGTTCCTATAAACATGGCGCTCCTCTGGAGCTTTGATGAGGTTGCGCCCAAGCTCCAGAGGAGCGCCATGTTTATAGGAATAGGTGCTAGAATATTCCAAGCTCCATCGGAGCGGCATAGCGCTTGTTGGTCTCGTTGGAAAAGACAAGAAAAAATTACTATCAATGTCATTCGCGCCCGGGATGACCTAATTCGCGGTCGTTGTATCTATTGAAACAACAACCGGTAAAAGACGCTGCCGGTGGCGGGGTTCACGGGGAAGGACATCTGGTTGGTGAGGGTCGAGCCGGGCACGTTGACCCAGTTGGCGCTCGACAAGCCGTTGGTCTGCACCTGCAATTGCCAG
>Ga0182013_10001293_pt1 | contig 34487 bp, 34 predicted proteins | sample 612S2MmetaG_FD_120487 | JGI IMG/M metagenome (GOLD analysis project Ga0182013, IMG submission 120487) | Permafrost microbial communities from Stordalen Mire, Sweden - 612S2M metaG | ecosystem: Environmental > Terrestrial > Soil > Wetlands > Permafrost | place: Sweden: Stordalen | collected... | reverse complement strand
CGCGCGCCCTCGCGCAACGTGATCGCGGTGGACGGCAGCTTGTGCAGCGCGACGGCGGCGATGGCGGCGGTTTCGGTCAGCCCGAACCAAACATAAATCAGCACGATGATCACCAGCGCGGGCAGGTTCATCAGCACCGTCACCGCGTTGTCCAGCAAAAGATCGAGCCACCGCCAGCGTCCCATCGCGATGCCCAGAGCACCGCCCAGTACCAGCGACACAACGAAGGCGGCGGCGACCCGGCCAAGCGTGATCGCGAGGTTCCATGGCAGCGCGCCGGACAACGTTTCCCGCACCATCGCGCGCACCACCGCGGTGAACGTCGGCAGCAGCCGGCTGTGCGCCAGGGTCGCGCCAATTTGCCAGACCAAAAGAAACGCCGCCGCGGCGCTCAGCCGGACAACGAAATCACCCTTGCGACGAAATGCCAGGCGTCCGCTCACCAGGTGACCGACCAGAAGGTTCCGTCGGGAATCGCGCTGATCGGCCCCACGAGGTCCGGGCCGCCGATCTTCGCCAGCAACTGAAACAACTGCTCGGCGGCGTGGCGTTCCGGTGCGCCCCAGTGCCGCGGCATGCCGCGCCGGTACCAATCGCGAAGCCGTCCCAGTTCAGCATCGTCCGCCGCGCCGGTCAACGGTTTGATGCGCTGCCATTCCGTGTCCGACGCCGCCAGAATCCCCCGTGCCGCGCGCGACGCCGTGATAAATCCATCGATCAACGCTGGGTTTTGCTCCGCCCAATGCCGCGCGAAGATATAGCCGATATACGGCACACCCGCATCGACACCCAGATCGGTGACCGCGTCCTCCACCGCCAGAACACGGCGCGCGCCCGCCGCTTCCGCCTTCGCGGCGTACGGCCAAAAAGTCAATAACGCATCCAAACGCCCGGATTTCATTTGTTCCGCCAGCAACGGCGGCGAACCGAACGATTTTTCCGCCGTCGCGTTCAGATCGATTCCGTATTTTTGCGTCGCGTAAGCCCGCAGGATCAGCCAACTCTTGTCCAGCGGACTGCCGGCGATTCCCAACCTGCGTCCCATCAGATCGGGCACATCGCGCACCGGTGATTCCGCCGGCGCGATCAACGCGCCGACCGCGTTGGAGAACGGAACGAACGTCCAGTCCGCGCCCGCGCCTCGCTGACGCGCGACAAACAACCAATCCGCGACGATCACATCAACGTTGCCCGCCTGCAACGCGACCTGCGCCGCCTGCGCGGCGGCCAGTTCGACCGGTTCGATGACGAAACGCGCGCCGGCATCCAGGCCGGCATGGCGGATGACATCGATCTCCCACGACACTGTGCCGAACCGCAGAACACCGACACGAAGCGACGGCATCGGCGCCGCGCGCGCCGGCCCGATCGCGGTGGAAAGCGTCGCACCGAGCAACAGGCGACGCGCCATTCGCATAAAAAAGCCCCCTCCCTTTGATCCCGTCTCAATTATCCCCCCACCGCGTCGTACCATGTCAATGGGCGTGTCGTCTGGGCTTGCCAGGCGTCGCGCGAAACGGGATCATCGCGCGGCGTCGCCGGTTCGTTTCCGGCGCGGAGAACAAAAACATTTGGGGGCGTCCATGGCAATCGCCAGGACTCGGTTTCTGGCGGGCGTGATGGCCGCCTTGATTGGTCTCGCCGGTCAACGCCTCGCGCATGCCGCGAGTCCCGAACCAGGCGATCCCACGTATCACTCGTTGCGATACGACGACGATTTTTCCTCCCTCGCCACGCGGCCGCCGGCAGGCGACCCATGGGATCCACTGAAATACATTCCGCTCGGCGACGGACCACTCGGTCCGACCTGGCTCAGTCTGGGGGGCGAGTTGCGCGAGCGGATCGAATCTTATTTGAACCCCAGCTTCGGGATCCACGCGCCACGCTCCAACGCCTATCTGTTGCACCGCCTCCTGCTGAACGCCGATCTGCACGTCACGGATTACGTTCGCGCCTTCCTGCAACTTGGCAATATGGAACGTCTGGGCGACCGAGGCGTCACCTCCACCACGGACATCGACCATTTCGACGTGATGCAGGCGTTCGTCGATCTGCGTCCGCCATCCCCTCTGGGCGACCAACCGGTCTTTCGCGTGGGCCGCGAGGAATTGCTGTTCGGCTTTCAACGCCTGATCGCGGTGCGCGAGGGTCCCAATGTGCGGCGCGACTTCGACGGCATCCGCTTCTCCGATCGCTGGAATGACATTTCGTTCGATCTTCTCGCGGTCCGGCCGATCAACGACGCCACCGGCGTGTTCGACGATCACACCAACCAGAAGCAGGAGCTTTGGGGCGGCTATCTGACCGTGCCGCTCGGGCCGGTGCTGAAAGCGGATCTCTATCAATTGAACTTCACCAACACGTCGGCGACGTTCCGCGCCACGACCGGCGTCGAACAACGCCATACGTTCGGCGTCCGCCTGTTCGGCGCCGCCGACGGCTTCGATTGGAACCTGGAAGCGGCCGGCCAGACCGGCACATTCCGCGGCAAGGACATTCGCGCTGGAATGCTCGCGGGGATCGCCGGATACACGTTCCGCGATGTCATCGGACGGCCTCGGATCGGTCTTGAATCGAATGCCGCCAGCGGCGACAACAGCCATTCTTCGGCGATCGGCACGTTCAACGCGATGTTTCCCCGCCTGCCGTATTTCGCGGAAACGTCGTTGCTGGTGCCGGCCAACGTCATCGACGTACGCCCGGTGCTGAGTTTCGTTCCGGCCGAGGACGTCACGGCCACGTTCGGCTGGGATTCGCTGTGGCGCGCATCCACCTCAGATGGTCTCTACGGCAGCGGCATGGTGCAATACGCGGGCACCAACAAGACCGGTAGCATACGTGTCGGCACCGAGCTTTCCGCCGACGTCCGCTGGCGCGTCGATCAGCATTTGCTTCTGGGCGCCATCGCCGCGGAATTTCTCTCCGGTCCCGCGGTGCGGGAGGCTCTGGGCAAGAACGTGTCGTTTTTCGTGCTGTTCGGAACGTATCGCTTTTGAACGCGTGGGCCCCTCACTCGTGACAGGTTCCCATTCCGGCCGCTGTCGGCTACCATGCGCTGTGAAATCAAGGGAATAGCGCATTGAGCTTCTCGGACATATTCGCGCGGTTTGTCGCGGTCATCGGTGCCACGGCGCTGCACGCGCGTCGTTTGACAGGCGGCTCGCCCGAGCCAGCCTGGGGCAGCGCGCCGGCCATCCCTCCTGCCCATCCGCAAGGCAATTTCCCCACCCTCAAGATGCCGACAGCCCAAGGCTGGGCGGCCGGACAAACGCCGGTGACCGCGCCGGGACTGAAGGTCAACGCGTTCGCGAAGGGGCTGAAACATCCTCGCTGGATCAACGTGCTGCCAAATGGCGATGTGCTGGTCGCGGAATCCTCGAACGTGCCCAGAACCGTCATGCGGAATGTGTTCGACTACGCAATGGTCAGCACGATGAAACGCGCCGGTGCCGTGGGGGTCAGCGCGAACCGCATCACGCTGCTGCGCGACGCCGACGGCGATGGCGTGGCGGAAATTCAGGAGGTGTTTCTGGAAGGCCTGAACCAGCCCTTCGGCATGGCGCTTCTGGGCGACACATTCTATGTCGGCAACACCGACGGCGTCGTCGCGTTTCCCTACACGCCCGGCGCGACCCGCATCACCGCGCCAGGCCGCACATTGGCCACGTTCAAGCCTGGCGGCCATTGGACGCGCGGTTTGCTGCCGAGTCCGGACGGGTCAAAACTTTATGTCGGAGTCGGATCGTCCAGCAACATCGCCGAGAACGGCATGGCGGATGAGGAAGGCCGTGCGCTGATCCACGAACTCGACCTGACGACCGGCAAGGGACGCACCTTCGCCGGCGGCCTGCGCAACGCGGTGGGTATGGCGTGGGAGCCAACGACGGGCGCGCTGTGGACGGTGGTGAACGAGCGGGACGGCCTGGGTGACGAGACGCCGCCGGACTATTTGACCTCGGTGCGCGACGGTGGGTTTTACGGTTGGCCGTATTGTTACTGGGGCCAAACGGTGGACCACCGGGTGCCTCAGGATCCGGCGCTGGTCGCCACCGCCATCACGCCGGATTACGCTCTGGGCGGCCACACCGCGTCGTTGGGCCTGTGCTGGCTGCCGGCCGGCACGCTGCCCGGCTTTCCGGACGGCATGGCGATCGGCCAGCACGGGTCCTGGAATCGCAGCAAACTCAGCGGCTACAAACTGGTGTTCGTTCCGTTTGAGAACGGACGCCCGTCCGGACCGCCGAGCGATATCCTGTCCGGATTCCTCGCGCCGGATGAGCTTGTATCGTACGGACGGCCCGTTGGCGTGACGATCGGTCCCGATGGCTCCGTGCTGATGGCCGACGACGTGGGCGATGTGATCTGGCGGGTGACAGGCGCTTAGACCCGCGACGCCGCCGCCTGGTGTCCGGCGTGGGATTTCCCTCGACACAGCTTGCCGCTATATCGAACGACATATACCGTGGCCACGAAAGGACCACCATGCTTCGACGCCTGATCGTGCTGCTGCCGCTGCTCTGGTCCGCCGCGGTGTTCGCCGGCGAGGTCACCGATTCCACCGGCCGCGCCGTGACCGTACCCGACCACGTCGCCCGGGTGCTGCCCGCCGGGCCGCCCGCCGCCATCCTGCTCGAAGCCCTCGCCCCCGATCTCATGATCGGCTGGCCTGGTCCGTTGTCCGACGATGCGAAGGCGCTCCTTCCCGACAGCGCCAACCATCCCCGCGTCCCTCGTTTAACCGGGCGGGAGGACGTGAGCGACAAGATCAAGGCGTTGAAGCCGGACCTCATCGTCGATTATGGCGAGGTGACCCTGCGTTATTTCGAACTGGCACAGGCGACCCAACAAAAGACCGGCATTCCGACATTGCTGTTCGCCGGTTCGCTCGACAACATTCCGCGGGTCGTTCGCCAGTTGGGCGTTATTCTCCACCGTGAAGCACGCGCGGAAACGCTGGCGACGTACGCGGAGGCGATGCTCGCGTTGCCGGTCAAACCACTGCCCGCCCCGTTCGGCGCGCATCCCAAAGTGCTCTACGCTCGCGGCGCCGACGGAATGCTGGTCACCGCGCCGGACACCGACGTGACGGAGGTCTTCAAACGACTGGGCTGGCAGGTGGTCGCGCCGGACGGACAGGGCACCTTCCGTACCTCCAGCATCGAGGCCATCGCCGCCCTCGACCCGGATATCGTGATATTCTCCGACCCCGCGATGCAGGCGACATTGGCGCACCCGGACGCGTGGCAAGCCGTGCGCGCGGTGCGTGAGGGCCATGCGCTGGTCGCCCCCGCGCAACCGTTCGGCTGGGTCGAGGAACCGCCATCGATCAACCGCCTGCTCGGCCTCGCCTGGCTCGGCGGTCACGAACCCGAGAGCCTGGCAGCGACATTCAACGCGGTGGTGTACGGCCGCGCGCTGACCCAACCGCAACTCGATGCCGTGCTCAACGGCGTCCGCTCCCTGCCACCCTGAAAGGTTTCGTCATGCGTTTTCTCGCCATTCTGCTTGTCCTGCTGCTACCGCTCGGCGCGCATGCCCAAACGTTGACGGTGTTCGCCGCGGCGAGTCTGACCGACGCGATGAAAGATATTTCCGCGAAGTGGCAGGCGGCGGGACATCAGCCGTTGAGCCTGTCCTTTGGCTCAAGTTCGACCTTGGCGCGACAGATCGATCAGGGCGCGCCGGCCAACCTGTTCGCTTCCGCCGATGAGAAGTGGATGGATTATCTCGCGGACAAAAAACTGCTCGCCGACGGCACGCGAAAGGACCTGCTTGGCAACGATCTGGTGCTGGTCGTTTCGGCCGATAAACCGTTGCACGTGACGATCGACAAAAGCTTCGACCTGATGGGGCTCCTGGGCGCGAACGGCCGTCTGGCGACCGGCGATCCCGCCCATGTCCCCGTTGGCATCTACGCCGAGCAGGCGTTGAAGGCGCTGGGGATGTGGGACAGCGTGCAACCCAGACTGGCGCGGACCGAGGACGTGCGCGCGGCCTTGCTGCTGGTGGAACGCGGTGAGGCGCCCGCCGGCATCGTCTACGCCACCGACGCCGCCGTGTCGAAAGCCGCGATGATCGCAGGAACGTTCCCGGCGGACAGCCACGATCCGGTGTCGTATCCTTTCGCGGTCGTCAAATCGGGCGATACGCCGGACGCGCGGGCTCTGCTGACGTTCCTCAGCGGTCCCGAGGCGCGCGCGGTGTTCGCGCAACGCGGCTTCAAGGTCGAATGAACTGATCCTTTCACCTGAAGAATGGGAAGCGGTCCGGCTGACGCTGATCGTCGCGGCCCGAGCGGTCGGCTTTGGCCTGCCGCTCGCGATCGTCATGGCCTGGATTTTAACGCGATACCGCTTTCCCGGACGTTCGCTGTTGAACGCGCTGGTGCATTTGCCGCTGGTGTTGCCGCCGGTCGTCACGGGATGGCTGCTGTTGATCCTGTTCGGCATCCGCGGCCCAATTGGATCGTTGCTGTTGGCGTGGTTCGGCGTTCGCCTGGTGTTCACCACGGCGGGCGCCAGCCTCGCCTGCGCCGTGATGACGTTTCCGGTCATGGTCCGCTCCATCCGCCTCTCCCTGGAATCCGCCGATCCCGGTCTTGAACAGGCGGCGCGCACTCTCGGCGCCGGACGGTTGGATCGGTTGTTCAACATCACGCTGCCGTTGGCCTCGCCGGGAATTCTGGTCGGCGGGATCGTCGGTTACGCCACCTGCCTCGGCGAATTCGGCGCCGTCATCACGTTCGCGGCGAACATTCCGGGCCAGACCCAAACGTTGCCGTTGGCGATCTATGCCGCGCTGCAGGTGCCCGGCGGGGAGGCGAAGGCCGCGGAATTATCGCTGGTCTCGCTGACATTGGCGTTGATCGGCCTGTTGCTGTCGGAGTGGATCTCCAAACGGTTGAACGCGGCTCTGGGTCGATGAGTCTGTCGGTCCGGCTGCGCCATGACTTTCCCACCGTGCGCATGGACATGGCGTTTGAGGTCCCGTCGCCTGGCGTAACGGTGTTGTTCGGCCCGTCGGGCGCGGGCAAATCGACGCTGATCCTCGCCGCCGCCGGTCTGCTGCGGCCCCATGTGTGCCGGATCGAGATCGACGGCCAGACGATGGTCGATACACAGACGGGACTTTGGCTGCCACCGGAAAAGCGCCGCGCGGGTCTGGTGTTTCAGGACGCGAAGCTGTTCCCGCACATGTCGGTCGCCACCAACCTGCGCTTCGGCATGCTACGCGCGCCGCCGGGAACGGTGAAATTCGATGACGTCGTCTCGCTTCTGGGCATCGGCGCGTTGCTCGATCGCCGGCCGAACACCCTATCGGGAGGGGAACGGCAGCGTGTGGCGATCGGCCGCGCGCTGCTGGCGCAACCGCGCCTGCTGTTGATGGATGAGCCGCTCGCCAGCCTGGATTCCGCGCGAAAATCGGAGATTATGCCGTATCTGACCCGCCTGAAGACAGCGTTGCGATTGCCGATCCTTTATGTGACGCACGACCTGGACGAGGTGACGCGCCTCGCCGATTCCATGGTGCTGATCGAGGCCGGCCGCGTGGTGGGCTTCGGCCCACTGGCGGAGGTCGCGGCCCGCGCCGATCTGCCGTTGGCGCGGCGGGACGATGCCGCCGCGCTGCTGCATTGCCGCGTTGGAAACCACGACCCCGGTCGCGAACTCACGCGCCTGGACGCCGGTGGCTCCGCGTTTCTGGTGCCGTTGCTGGATGCCCCGATCGGATCCGAATGCCGCATCCGCGTTCCCGCGCGCGAGGTGATCCTGGCCGGCCGCGCGCCCGAAGCCATCAGCCTCCATAACGTAATTCCCGGAACGGTGCGGCGGATCGCCGCGGATGCGACCCGTCGCGCGGTGATGGTGGAAATCGCGTTGCCCGACGGCGCGCTGCTGGCGCGGGTCACGCCCGACGCGATCTCCCGGCTGGGCCTGGCGCCGGGCGGCCCAGTACTGTCGCTGATCAAGTCCACCTCGATCGAGGTCATCGGCGGTTGAGATCGGTCTGTGTGTGGCACGACCGCCGTGCCCGATCGCGTGTCGTTGCGAACCCGTGTCAGATGCCATCCGGCCGCCGTCGCGAGGATCCCGTTCTGATGTTCGTTATGGGACCGCGTCGGATGCCGCCCACTGGCGTGCCGCCCCAAAGGTCTTATGACTCCTCCCGACGGCGCGCGATCGTCACCAAAAAATGGAGGGAACTCATGCTATCTCGCAGGGATGCAATGACGCTGGCGGTTGCCGCGAGCGTGCTGGCGACCGGCGGCGAAGTCCAGGCGGCGGGTGCGCCGACGGTGAAGACGCCGGTGAACTTTAAAGTGCCGGCGGGGGCTTGCGATTGTCACGTTCACGTGTTTCCCGATCCGGCGCGTTTTCCGTTCTGGAGCGGGCGCGGCTACACACCGCCCTTGGCGACCGCCAGCGACTTGCTGGCTTTGCAGCACGCGCTGCACATGGATCGCGTGGTGATCGTGACGCCGAGCGTTTATGGCACCGACAACGCGGCGACTCTGGATGGGATGCGTCAACTCGGCCGTAATCGGGCGCGCGGCGTCGCGGTGATCGGACCGGCAACGACCAAAGCGCAGATCGCCGCGATGGACAAAGCCGGCGTTCGCGGCATTCGGGTCAATCTCGAATCGAACGGCGTGACCGATCCGTCCGCCGCCGCCGCGAATTTCGACTCGGCTCTGGCGCAAATCAAGGACACGCGCTGGCACATGCAGTTCTACGCCCGCTTGCCGGTGCTGGCGGCGTTGAAGGACCGCCTCGCTTCGATGCCCATGCCCGCGGTGTTCGACCATTTCGCGGGCGCCAAAGCCGCTCCGGGCGTCAACCAGCCGGGCTTCGACATGGTGCTGGACCTCGTTCGCTCCGGTAAGGCATATGTCAAGATATCCGGAGCGTATCGCGCGTCGGAGAAGGCACCGGACTATCCCGAAGTGGCACCGCTCGCGCGGGCATTGATCGCCGCCAATCCCGACCGCGTCATCTGGGGCAGCGACTGGCCGCATCCCGGGCCCGCCGGCAAAACACCCACCGACATCAACACGCCGTTTCCGGTGGATGACGGACGGGTGCTGAACCTTTTGGCGGAATGGGCACCCGACGCCGCCACGCGACACAAAATTCTGGTGGACAATCCGGCGCGGCTTTACGGCTTCTGATCGGCCGCCGACTTCAACGCCGCTGCCTCGCGCCTGCCCCTCAGTCTCTGCCCAATCTCATGGCGCGCTGCCTCGCGGCGTTCTGAATCTGCCAGTCCGCCCGCCATTCCGCGTAACGGATCGTGCCGCGCGGATGGGGATTTTTCGTCAGCGGCAGGCCGGCCTCGGCGGCGAGATAGCCCTCCCCCTTATCGCGGCGGGTTTCATCGCACCTGATCTGCCACCCGCGCGCCCATTCCTCATAGCGAATCGTCCCACGCGAGTAAGGGTTCCTGCCAAGGTTCTCCCCGGCTTCGGCGGCCACATAGCCTTCATCCTCCTCCTTATGAGGGTTGCACACGCTCACCTGGTCATCTCCGGCCCTTTGTTCGTCGACGTGGCGGCATTTTCGCGATATTTGGCGGGGTGGGCAAATCGGCGGCGCCCGCTGCCCGGGATTTACGTTGCGTTTACGATAAGGTAGCCCGACGAAGCGCCGATATTTTCATTTCCTTTCGTTGAATACAGAGGATATTGCCGACCGGCCAACCACACCATTCGCCGCGTTGTGTTCGAACGGCTACGACAGTACCATCCCGGCCGGCCGTCACCGTCGCGGCCACCACCCCAACCCGATGAGGTCACCCCCTTGGAATATCGTCGACTGGGCCGTTCCGGCCTCAAGGTTTCAGAGATCTGTCTGGGCACCATGACGTTCGGCCATGGCGCGGACGCGGCCGAATCCGGGCGCATGGTCGGGACCTGCCTCGACGCCGGCGTCAATTTCTTCGACACCGCCGACGGCTACAGCGACGGGGAGTCGGAGACGATGCTTGGCCGCGCGCTGGGGACCCGGCGGCGGGAAGTCGTGATCGCGACGAAGGTTTTCAATGCGATGGGCCCAGGACCGAATGATTCGGGAATGTCACGAGTTCATATCATGAACGCGGTCGAGGATAGTTTGCGCCGGCTGGGCACCGATTATATCGACATTTATTATATCCATCACGTCGATGTGCAGACCCCGCTGGAGGAAATGCTGCGCGCGTTCGACGATCTGACCCGGCAGGGCAAAATCCGCTACGCCGCGTGCAGCAATTATGAAGCCTGGCGGCTGATGGAAGCGCTGTGGATCAGCGACAGCAAAGGCCTCGCGCGGTTCGCGGCGTATCAACCGCAATACAGCCTGGTGGTGCGCGATATCGAGGAGGAGCTTGTCCCCGCCTGCGAACTGAAGGGGCTTGGGATGGTGGTCTGGTCGCCGCTGGCGGGTGGCTACCTGTCCGGCAAATATCAGCCCGGCCAGCGCCAGGTCGCCGGCACGCGGTCCGCCGAAAACTGGGCTTTTTCGACGCGGTTCTTTCATCCGGACCACACGGCGATCCTGGCGGAACTGCTGACGGTCGCGGCGGAGCTGGGGCGCCCTCCCGCTCAGGTCGCGGTGCGTTGGGTGCTGGAACAGAAGATGGTCGCCAGCGCCATCGTCGGCGCGCGGACAGCGGAACAATTGCAGGACACGCTCGGCGCGGGCGGATGGCGGTTGCCCGAGGCAGCGCGCGCCCGGCTGGACAAAGTCTCCGCGTCACCCAGGCGTTATCCACGCGCGATGGAGGTAACGATGGCGGAACGACGCGACCGGGCTGTGCGTATGCCGGGACTTTCCGGGTGACGCCCGCCATGTCCGATCCGTTCGCCGCCTTCCGCCTGACCGGCCGCACCGCCCTGGTGACCGGCGCCCGCCGCGAAATCGGCCGCGCCATCGCCCTGGGCCTGGCCGGAGCGGGCGCCCAAGTCGCGATCCATCACGCCGGCTTGCCCGAGGAAGCCAGCGATGCCGCCGCCGTCGCGCGGGAGATCCAGGCCTTGGGGCAGGACGCCGCCGCGTTCGGCCAGGACTTCACCCGAGACGACGCCGGCCGCGATCTGGCCGCCGCCGTCACCGCATGGGCCCCGGTCGATATCCTGGTGCTGAACGCCTCCATCGAACTGCCGGAGGATTTTAGGGCCGTCACGCGCGAACACTTCGACCGCCAGATCGCCGTCAACCTGCGCACAACGATGGAATTACTCCAAACGCTGGTGCCCGCGATGGCAGAACGCGGCTGGGGCCGGGTCGTGACAATCGGCAGTGTGCAGCAGGAACGTCCGCATCCCGCGATGTTCGTCTACGCGGGAACCAAGGCCGCGCAACTCAATTGGGTGCTGAGCCTGGCGCGGCAATTCGGCGCCCAGGGCGTGACGGTGAACAACCTGGCGCCCGGCGCGATCCTGACCGCGCGCAACCGCGACCAAATGACGACCGAGGGCGAGGCTCTGGCGCAACGCATTCCCGCCGGACGACTCGGGCGGCCGGACGATCTGGTCGGCGCGGCGATGCTGCTGTGCTCCGACGCCGGTCGTTACATCAACGGGGTCAATCTGTTCGTGGATGGCGGACGGACGGCGGTGTGACGGAGGGTCGCGGCGGGATTGACCCGCCCTCCCCCCTTCGACAGGCTTCCGGACGGTCCACGGTCACAGCGCCGCGGCAACCGGGAGGACCCACATGACGAACACCGTCACCAGGACAACCACCGCCCTGCCGCGCGCGGAACCGGAAGCGGTCGGCATGTCGTCCGAGCGACTCGCCCGCATCGTCCCCGCGCTGCAAGCCCGGATTGAGGCTGGCGTCTTGCCCGGCGCGGTCGTCGCGATCGCACGCCATGGACACCTGGTGTTTCACGAGTCCGTCGGCCACCTCGGCCCGGACCGAAGCACCCCGATGCCGCGTGACGCGCTGTTCGCCATCGCGTCGATGACCAAGCCCATCACCGGCGTGGCGGGGCTGATGTTGTGGGAGGAAGGACGTCTCGGGCTGGCTGATCCGGTCGAGCGGTTTCTTCCCCAACTTGGCGACCGGCGGGTCGCGGTGCTGAACGAACGCACCTTATCCGGTCAGGGTCCGATCGATACCGTTCCCGGCGCGCGGTCGATCACGATGCTGGACCTGATGCGGCACACCTCCGGCCTGACCTATGGCGGGCGAGGCGCGACTTCGGTGCACGCGCTGTATCCCGGATCCTCCAATATCGCGGGCGCCACCCTCGATCGCGCGGGGCTCCTGGAACGGCTGGCGGCCGCGCCGTTGCTGTATCAACCCGGAACGATCTGGGACTACGGCCTGTCCATCGACGTCATTGGCCTTGTCGTCGAAGCGCACTCCGGCCAATCCCTTGGTGCGTTCCTGGAACAGCGGCTGTTTGGCCCGCTGGGGATGGTGGACACCACATTCCAGGTGCCGCCAGACAAGGTGTCTCGCCTCGCCCGTCCGCTGCCGCGCGACCCCGACACCGGGGCGGCGCAGTCAGTACCAGATCGAACCGAAAAGCTACTGTTCGAGTGTGGCGGCGGCGGCCTTGCCTCGACCGCGCTGGACTACCTCCGCTTCGCGCAGATGCTGTTGGGCGGCGGCATTCTTGGCGACACAAGGATATTGGGTCGCAAAACCGTGGAGGCGATGCGCACCAATCGCCTGACGCCGGACATCGAAAACCACATCCCCGAACTCGATCCTGGATCGGAAGGATACGGCTTCGGTCTGACCGTCGCGGTGCGGGAGCGCGCCAGCGACCTGATGGGAAGCGTGGGCGATTTCTACTGGAATGGCGCCTGGGGAACGCTGTGGTGGGCCGATCCGACCGAGGATCTGGCGGCGGTTTTCATGATCCAGGTGCCCGGCGAACAGCGGCGGCGCTTCCGGCCGTTGATCAACGCGCTGGTGTATCAGGCGCTGACGGGATGAAACGTTCCTGAAGGCGAGACAGGTTTGCCGCCCGCGTGATCCACCGGATTTTCGTCGTCATGACCCACTTTCCCCGTCATGGTCCGGCTCGACCGGACCATCGGCACAAGCACACCGGTAAGAGCGAGTCCGTGGAGAACGATGGTCCGGTCGAGCCGGACCATGACGGCTTATCAACGGTTCCGTTACGCGACGACGCTGGCGGCGCTCCCCCGCAGTGCCTCAATCGTCTCCGCGACGAGGCGATGTAACACCTCGGCGGCGGGCGGCAGGTCATTGATCGCGCCAGCCCCCTGCCCGGTCGGAAAATTGGCGATTTCCACCATCCCGTGCGCCTTCGCCGGAGCGACCAGTTGCTCCACCCAGATGCGCTGCCATGGCATCGGCAGGATCTCCGCCTCATGGCCCTTCCATCGGTCGGTAAACCGATTCTTCAGCACACGGCTGGTCTTTCCGGTGTAGCCGCGCGACACGACCGTGCCGTCGTCGCCGATTTCGACAATGCGTCGCTTGTGGTTATCGTGCGCCGAAGACTCCTGTGTCGCCAGAAACCGCGTGCCAATCCACGCCCCCCGCGCACCCAGAGCCAACGCCGCGGCGATGCCTCGTCCATCGACGATTCCACCCGCGGCCAGCACCGGAACATCCACCGCCTGAGCGACCCGCGGCACCAGCACCATCGACGTCACCGACCCCACATGCCCTCCCGCCTCCATTCCCTGCGCCACAATGCAATCGACACCGATACGAGCCAGCCTGACCGCCTGCCGCGCGCTGCCAACGAGCGAAATGATTTTCGTTCCGACGGCGTGCGCGGCCTCGACCAGCCATTCCGGTGTACCCAATCCAGAGCTGAGCACGGGCACGCGCTCCTCCAGGGCGACGGCGACCTGCGCTTTGGCGAGTTCCAACGTCAGTGGCGGCGGTGGTTCGCCTTTCAAATGCGCGACCTCCGGCAACAGGTCGGCGAGAAAATCGGGGAACGGCGGAATATTACGCTGCGCGAGGTTGTCGGGAATGTCGTTCGGCACCATCAACCCGACACCGAATGGCCGGTCGGTGATGCGCCGCACGGCGCGGATTTCCTCGCGCAAGCCTTCGGGTGTGTGGAATGTCGCGCCGAGCACACCGAGCCCTCCGGCGGCGGAGACGGCGCCGGCCAGCGGAGCGAGAGTGACGCCGCCCATGCCGGCGGCGAAGATCGGCACCTCGATGCCGAACAGATCGCAAATCGGCGTGCGCAACTGGGGCATGGCAGTGCTCCGTGGAGTGACAAAACCGCAATCGGCAGCCAGACACCGTTTGACCCGGGAGTCAATTCCGCGTCGATTGACCCGCCGGTCAAATTTATCTACCGTCGAACCTGGCTGGCTTTAAGACGGCGAACGCGGGGTTAAAATGGCGGACAGCGACCTGATGCGACAACCGCTCGCGGCGATCCGCGCGGTCCAGAATGAGAAGATCGCCAAACAGATCGCGCTCTGCGCCCGCGGCAGCGCGTATTACCGGCGGCTTTGGGCGAGCGCCGGCATCGATGCCGGCGGCATCCGCTCCCTGGAAGATCTGGAACTTCTGCCGCTGACGCCGAAATCCGCGTTGATGGCGGAACCAGAGAGTTTCCGTTTGCATTGCCCCGATCTGCCACTGCGCGAACGCGCATTGTGGGAAGTGAATTACACCACGGGCAGCACCGGCGATCCCACGCCGCTTTATGTCACCACGCACGACTATCAGGCGTATTTATTCCAGGCCAGGCGGGTGGCGGAAATTTCCGGCGTGAGCGACCGCGACATCCTCGCCAACCTGTTTCCGCTGACCGCCGCGCCGATGGGCGCCTTCGTGCGGTCCGCGTCCAATGCATATGCTTCGGGCGCGACCATTTGCGGCGCGCTGACCGGCGCGAAACTCGGCGACTTCGGCGTGCAACGCTCGCTGGATGACGCGGTGGCGATGGTGGAACGGCATCGCGCGACCGTGCTGTGGGGCGTCACCAGCTTCGTTCGCCGAGTGATCATGCGTGCCGCGGAACTGAACGCCGATTTCACCAGCGTGCGCATGTGTGGCGTCACCGGCGAAGCGAGCACCCCCGCCATGCGCGAAGACATCCGCCAGCGGCTGCGATCGCTCGGCGCGCGTGGCCCGGTCATCTTCGATCGTTACGGTTCCACCGAATCCGGCGGGCTCGCGCAATGCCACGAGGAAGGCGCCTGGCATAATCCGGCCCCGGAACTGCTGTTTCACGAGGTGGTCGATCCCGATACCGGACGCCGCCTGCCGGATGGGGAGCGTGGCGCGCTGGCGATCACGCATCTCGACCGTCGCGGCACCACGCTGATCCGCTATCTGGTCGGCGACATCGTCAGCCTTTCGCACGAGCCCTGTCCGCATTGCGGCCGATCCGGCGATCGCATCGTCGGTCCGGTGATCCGCACCAAGGATCTGCTGAAAGTGAAAGGGATGCTGATCAACCCGGCGGTGTTGTTCGAGGCGATTCGCACCGTTCCGGGTGTGGATGAATTTCAGGTGGTCGTCGCGAAGGTGAATCCGGCCGATCCATTTTCCATGGACGAAATGATTCTCCGAGTCGCCGCGGCGGCGGAGGATCAGACCGGATTGACCGAAGCCCTGATGACCGCGGCGCAAGGCGCGGTACAGGTCCGTCCGCGCGTGGTGTTCGAAGACGCGAGCGCGATTTACGATCCGGGAGTCGAGGCCAAGGCCACGCGCCTTGTCGACCGGCGATGAGCGGCGGACTTAACTTCGCTTTCACCGAAGAGCAGGAAGCATTGCGCGACACCGTGCGGCGTTTCACCGCGCGCGAACTGACCGCGGAATGGTTGCGCGAACTCGATCGCACCGGCCGCCCGCCGCATGCCGAGATCATGCCGAAGATGGCCGCTCTGGGCTTCACCGGCGTGGTGATTCCACCTGAATATGGCGGCAGCGGCGGCAGTTGCATCGACGCGACCGTGTTGCTGGAGGAAATGGGCCGCGCGTCGCTCGCCATCGCGTCGCTGTTGAATTTCGCCATCGGATTTGGCGCCTTCGCGCTGATGCGGTTCGGCACAGCGGACCAGAAACAATTCTTCCTGCCAAAAATCGTGACCGGCGACGCGATTTTCGCCTTCGCGCTGACCGAACCCGGCGCCGGGTCGGATGCCGCGTCGGTGCGCACCCGCGCGCGACTCGAAGGCGACGATTTTGTCATCAACGGATCGAAACAATTTATCACCGGCGCGGCCGAAGCTCCGTATTTGCTGGTGGTCACCCGCAGCGATCCGGACGCGCCGAAACGCAAAGGTATCAGTCTGTTGCTGGTGGACTCGAAGACGCCGGGAATTTCGTTCCGGCCGATCGAGAAACTCGGCATGCGCGGCTGCGGCGGTCTTTACGGCATCGATTTCGACGACGTCCGCGTGCCGAAAACCGCCCTCCTCGGCCCGCTGCACGGCGGCTGGGATTTATTGAAAGCGACGCTGGAGCGGACTCGTGTCTCGCAGGCCGCGTATTGTGTCGGCGCGGCGCGTCAGGTGGTCGATGACGCCATCGCCTACGCCGGCCAACGCGAGCAGTTCGGCCAGAAAATCGGCAAGTTCCAGGCGATCAGTCATTTGTTGGCCGATTTGCACGTGCGCACGGAATCCGCGCGTTGGCTGTTGTATCGCGCCGCCTGGCTGGTCGATCAGGGCGTGCGCTGCGTCGAGGAAGCATCAGTCGCCAACCTGCATGCCACCGAAAATCTGCTGACCGTCACGTCGGAGGCGATGCGCGTCTATGGCGGCTATGGACTGACCATGGATTTCGATATCCAACGCCACATGCGCGACGCCAGATTGTTCGTGATCGGCGATGGATCGAGTCAAATCCAGCGTGACATGATCGCGCGCCTGCGCGGGCTGTAGCCCTGAGGCAATGCCCAACAGAAATCGATTCCCTGCCGTTGTCGTCATCTTCGGGCTCGTCCCGGGGATCCAATGGGACTCCGTGACAGAGGCCCATATGCTGGCAAACGGTGAAAATCGGACAACCCGATCTTTGAGATGAATCGCTGCCTGAAGATTGGAGCCAACCCCCTCGATCTCATGCCGTGCGCGGGCGACGGAAAGTTTTACCACTAAGACACTAAGTTCATCGGTAAGAACTTAGTGTCTTAGTGTCTTAGTGGTAAAACTTTCCGAATGCGGAGCAGTCTCGATCGGCCGAAGGAAGGCGATTGCCTCGCGGCCGGTCAGGTGAAACGTCGGTACTGTGTCAATTTTGTCAGGCGGACCTCAGGGATTATCTGAGCAGGACCAGTGACGACTGGATTGGATTCGACGCGATCATTGTTGGAGCTTGCCTACCCCGCCATGCCCTTCGGCAGCGGCGGCATCGCCAGCCTCCGAACCCGAATTGTGTCCCCGTCCTCGCACCGCAGCACACGCCGAGCGAACGCGTCCAGCCGCAATTCGCCCGCCGGCCCCTCAACAATCCGCGCCCACCCCCGCAACGGCGCCGGATTGGCGCCGAGCAATTCGATCAGGTCGCCGTCGCGCGCGCCCAAAGCCGCCGCGTCCTCAGCCGAAAGCGGCACGATCCGCCGCTTTCCCTTGGCGCCGGCATAAGCCTCGATCGTATCATCGGCAACGACCCGCAAACCATGACGCCGCCCTCGCGACATCGCGCGCGCCGCGTCCGTCGCCGCCGTATCGACCGCACCCGCGGCATCCAACACCACGCAGTATCCCTCGGCCGCGCGTTCCGCCGACACCACGCCAAACGCGACGTCCCGGCGCACCAGGTCCGCGTCGCGCTCCAACGGATCCCCATAGCCGCCACCGCCCGAGGAGCGCATCACCACCACGTCGTCGCGATAGACCGGGTAGCCGGTGACCTTGCCCGGCGTGTCGAACGTGATCGTTTCCCCGTCGCGCTCAATGGACAAATGATAGGGCGCGGCGCTGCTTCCGCCATGCACGCCCCAGGGCGGCAAGACCGCGCGGTCGCTCAACACCGAGTAGCTCGCTTCGTCATCCAGCACCCGGATCCGCCGCACCATGCCGGCGCCGCCGCGTTGGCGACCCTCGCCTCCCCCGTCGATCCGCAGCGCGCAACTTTCCACCAGCAGAGGCATCTCGTTCTCGATCGACTCGACGTTATGGATCGACGGCAAATTGCCAAAGTCGATGTTCACGAAAGCGTCGGGCCCGTCGCCACCGGCGAAGCCGCCGTTCCCGCCCGCCGGCGACTCGTAATACACGTATTGACGATCGCGCCGCTTGTTCCAGCCGCCGATCGCGTTCGGAAACGAACTGCCGCACAGATCGCCGCACACCAGATCCGGAATGATCTGCGCCAGCGCGCCCATCGTCAGCGACACCGCGCGCTTGCGTACCTCGCCGTGCGCACCGGCCGGCGCATCGTTGCGCACATTAAAGATCGATGCCTCGGGCGCCTTCAAGGTGATCGGCCGGAACGCGCCCTCATTCACCGCGCCACCGGGATCCAATGTCGCCTTGACAGCGACGAACACGCCCGCGCCGGCGACCGCGAGCGAACAATTCACCACGCCCGGCACCTGCGGATTGGTGCCCTCGAAGTCGGCGACGATCTGGTCCCCCGCCACCGTCAATTTGATTCGTGCCAGCACCGGATCGAGCCGGCCCTGATTGTAAAACTCCAGATAATCCTCGTACAAATAGTCGCCATCGGGCAATTCCCGGATGCGGTCGCGCAGGCGGCGTTCGGTGCGATCCAGGTTGATGCGCACCGCTTCCTTCACGCGCTCCATGCCATACTTCGCCACCACGACGCGGATGCGCTGTTCCGCGACCTTGCAGGCGCCCAGAGACGCATGAAAATCGCCCTCGCGTTCCTCGGGCACGCGCATGTTCGCCATCAGCAACGTCATCGCCGCGCGATCGACCTGCCCGCGCGAGATGATCTTGATGGGCGGAATCCGCACTCCTTCCTGATACACATTGGTCGATAGTCCCGAGTAGCTGCCTGGAACCATCCCGCCGACGTCGACCCAGTGCGCGCGCACCGCCGGGAAGAACATCAGGTCACCAGCCTCATCGAACACCGGAACCAGCAAGGTCACGTCGTTCAGATGCGTGCCGCCGCGATACGGATCGTTCAGCAGGATCGCGTCGCCGGGATGCAGATCGCCCTTGAAATCCTCCAGCGCGCAGCGCACGCCCCAGGGCAGCGGCAGCACGTGACCAGGATGATCCCATGATTGCGCCACCATCTGGCCGTCGGCGCCGAACATGGCGCAGGAAAAATCGTCGAACTCGTAAATCACCGAGGAATACGACGCGCGAATGATCGTGGCGCGCATTTCCCGCACGATGGCGATCAGGCTTTCGCAAATCACCTCCAGCGTGATCGGATCGATCATGCGTCATTCCTTTCCAGCAACAGATCGCCATGGTCAAGCACGCGCGCGGACCACGCCGGCGGCACGATGGTCGTGGACCCGCTTTCATCGATCACCACCGGTCCCGGCAACCGCGCCGCGGCCGGCAACCGGGACCGCTCGTACACCGGCGTATCGACCCATCCGCCGTCGAACCATACCGGCCGCGCGCCGAGCGCGGCGTCGCCCAGAACGCCGCCGGACGGCCACGGCGGCGGCTCCGGCTTGTCCATCACCCCGCGCGCGGTCAGCCGGAACGTCACCGCCTCCACGCCGCCGGTGCCGCGGTGACCGAACCGCCGGTCGTGCACGTCGATGAACGCCGCCCGCATGGCTTCAACGGAATCAACCGGCGCCGGCAGTTCGACATGCAGTTCCCACGACTGCCCCAGATACCGCATGCCGGCGGCGCGCGACAAAACGATTCTTTCCCCGGGCACGCCTTCCGCCAGCAAATCCTTCCGCGCCTGGTCTTCGATCGAGGCGAACACCGCGTCGATATCCGGCCACGACGCGGTCGCCAGATTGACCGTCCGCGTCCGCGCGTAATCGCGGCGCAGATCGGAAATCAACGAGCCGAACGCGGCGAAATTGCCCGGTCCCACCGGCACCAGCACGCGCGTCATCTCCAGTTCGTCGGCGATGGCGGCGGCGTGCATCGGTCCCGCGCCGCCATAGGCCAGCAGCGTGAAATCGCGCGGATCGTGACCATTGGCGATCGAGATCTCCTTGATCGCCGACACCATGCGCGCCACGGCGATCCGCACGATGCCATCCGCCAACCGCAACGCGTCGAGCCCGATCGACTGCCCCAACCGCGTCACCGCCTCGGTCGCGAGGCCCAGATCCAAAGCGATGCGGCCCGCGAGCGGCGCGGCGGGGGACAATCGATTCAAAACCAGATTGGCGTCGGTGACCGTCGGCTCGGTGCCTCCTTTGCCATAACACGCCGGACCTGGCGCGGCGCCGGCGCTGCGCGGCCCCACCATCAGAATATCGCCGGGAGCCAACCACGCGATCGAGCCTCCCCCGGCCCCCACCGCGTTGATCGCGATCTGCGGCATGCGGTTGGCATAATCGCCGATGCGCTGCTGATCAGTGACCGGAATGCGCAGTTGCTCGATCAAACAGACATCGGTGCTGGTGCCGCCCATGTCGCAGGTGATCAGGTTGCCGTACCCCAGTTGCTGGCCCAATCGCACCGCCGCCGCGACGCCGCCGGCGGGACCGGACAGCACGGTGGACACCGGCAGCCGTTTCGCCCGTCCGGCGGTGGAAACGCCGCCGTTGGAGGTCATGATGAACAACTCGCTCGCATAAGATCGCCCGCGCAGCGCCGTGCTCAGATTATCCAGATAACGCCGCATCAGCGGGCCGATATAGGCGTTCAGCACCGTGGTCCCGAATCGCTCGACTTCCCGGAATTGCGGCAGCACGTCCGACGATGTGCAAACGAAACTATCGGGCCGCGCGACCTCGGCGCGGGTCAGGACAAACTGCTCGTGCGCGTTGTTGGCGTAGCTGTGCAGGAAGCAGATCGCGATGGCGATGTCCGGCCGGTCGGGCAGTTCGGCCAGCCGCGCGTCGATGTCTTCCGGATCGATCGGCGTGCGCACCGAACCATCGAACATCAGCCGCTCGGTCACTTCCAGCGTGCGGGTGCGCGGGACCAACGGCGGTGTCTTCAACGTGCGAAGATCGTAGAGCACCGGACGGTTGGTGCGGCCGATCTCCAGCACATCGCGAAACCCACGCGTGGTCAGCATCCAGACCTCGGCGCCCTTGTTCTCCAGGATCGCGTTGGTGCCGATGGTGACGCCGTGGCAGACCCGCGCGACCGAGGTCAGGTCCTGGCAGCCCAACACGTCCATCACCGCCAGCACGCCCTCCCCCGGCGCGCCCGGCGTGGACGGCGCCTTGGCATAGCTGAAGCGCCCGGTCGCATCGTCATACACGACCCCGTCAGTAAAAGTTCCGCCGACATCGATGCCAACCCACAACATGCGGACCCTCCCTTATTGACCCAGATAGCTGGCGATGATCCGCGGATTGGACGCCAGGCTGGCGCCGTCCGTTTCGAACGCGATCGCGCCATTGGCCAGCACATACGCCTGGTCGGCCAGCGCGCCCGCCAGCCCGACATTCTGCTCCACCAGCAGCATCCCCAGACCGCGCGCGTGCAGTTCGCGCAACGCGTCCACCATCTGCCCGATGATGCGCGGCGAGAGACCGGCCGACGGTTCGTCCAGCAGCAACATGCGCGGTTTGGACATCAGCGCGCGGGCGACCGCCAGCATCTGCTGCTCGCCGCCGCTGAGTTGCCCGGCGCGATCCGCCTGGCGCCGATGCAGCGTGGGAAACAGTGTAAAGGCGTCGGTGACCGAGGCCCTGATCTCCGCCTTGTCGCGGCGGGTGACGGCGCCCAGAAGCAGGTTGTCCAACACCGTCATGCCCTGCCAGACGAAGCGCCCCTGCGGCACCTGGGCCAGTCCGCGGCTGACGATCGCCCGAGGCTTCAGGCCGGCGATTTGCGCGCCGTCGAACGCGATCGTGCCGCCGCGCGGTTTGACGATGCCACTCAGCGCCCGCAGCAACGTCGTCTTGCCGGCGCCGTTGCCGCCCAACAGCGCCACCACGCGATCGGACGCGACATCGAAGGAGACCCCGCGAAGAATCTCCGTCGAGCCGTACCAGACTTCAAGCGCCCGAATGGACAGCATGCGCGCCAGACCCCAGATAGGCTTCGATGACCTCGGCGTCGCGGGTGACTTCGGCGGCGGTGCCCTCGGCGATCGGACGGCCGAGATTCATCACGGTGATACGGTCGCAGACATCGACGACCAGCCGGATGACGTGCTCGATCATGACGATGGTGACGCCGCGTTCGTCGCGGATGCGCCGCAGCAGAGCGTCCAGATGCGTGACCCGGTCCGGGCTGAGCCCAACGGCGGGTTCGTCCAGCAGCAGCACCCGCGGCTCCGCGATCAAAGCACGGGCGATCTCCACCAGGCGTTGCTGCCCAAACGAAAGTTGACCAGCGTCACGTTCCGCCAGCGCATCGGCGCCGACATAAGCCAGCGCGGCATGGGCCGCCTCCGCGGCGTCCCGCTCATCGCGCCAGACCGCGGGCAGGCCGAACGCGGCGGCCAGCGCGCCGGCGCGCAATTTGGCGTGCAGGCCGCCCATGACGTTCTCCAGCACGGTCATGCCTTTGCACAGCAGGCTGGTCTGGAACGTGCGCCTGATGCCGGCGGCGGCGATCCGATGCGCCTTCAATCCGGCGATCGACCGGCCGTGCAACAGGATTTCTCCGGAATTGGGTGGCGTGATCCCGGTGATCACGTTCAGCAGCGTGGTCTTGCCGGCGCCGTTCGGGCCGATGATGCCGTGAATCGTGCCCTCCGCCACCGCCAGATCGACCCGGTCGAGCACCAGATTGCCGCCAAACGCGATCGAAACGGCGCGCGTTTCAAGCGCTGGCATGCGGCTGATGCCTCTGCGTTGGCCGATGCAGCGGCTCTCGCCAACCGAACCGCGCGCGCAACAAACCCGCGACACCACCCGGCAGAAACAGCACCGTCAACAGGATCAGGCCGCCGAACGCGATCTCCTGCAGGTCCTTGAAGGCGCGCAATCCTTCCTGCAGCCACACCATCAGCGCGGCACCCAACACCGACCCCGCCAGCGAGCCCATGCCGCCGACCACCACCATGGCGAACTGGAACACGACCTGGAACAGATCGAAACTCTCCGGCACCACGAGCCCCAACAGCGGCGCGAACAACCCGCCCGCGATGCCGGCGTAAAGTGCCGCGAGCGCATACGCCAATGTCTTGGTGCGGGTGACATCGATCGCCATCGCCTCGGCGGCGGTTTCACTTTCACGGATGGCCACGAACGCGCGGCCGATGCGCGATCGCAACAGATTGCGGGTCAGCCAGAAGATCGCCGCCGCGACGAGAAGGGAAAGATAAAATTGCCCGGTCTCCGAGGACACCGGAAATGGATAAAAATCCGTTGGCGTCACCTTGAGGCCGGACGGCCCGCCGGTCACCCTGTCCCAGTGGGTAAATGCCCACAGCGCGAACTGCGCGAAGGCGACGGTGGCGAGCGCCAGATACAGCCCCGACAACCGCAACGCGGGCAGCGCGATGGCGACACCGATGACCATCGCGACGACGCCGGACACGGGCAGCGCCAGCCAATATGGCCAGTGCTGCCCGTCGTGCAGCACGGCCAATGCGTAAGCGCCGACACCGAACAGCGCGCCGTTCATGAACGCCAGCAGGCCCGCGTAGCCAACCAGCAAATTGAGCCCGATCGCCAGGATGATCTGCACCAGCATCGCGTCGCCGATGAACAGCGTGTAGCGGTTGGAGATCAACGGCAGCAGCGCCGCGAGCGCGAAACAAACCGCGACGAGGCGCGTGAAGGCGTTCATGCGCGGCGCAGGCGAAACGCGCCGAACAGGCCGGTCGGCCGCGCGATCAGCACGATCATGATAATGATGAACGCGGAAACATCCTGTAGGGAACTGGAAACATAACCGCCGGCGAGCGACTCGATCAGGCCGACGCAAAAGCCGCCGACGATGGCCCCGGCGACCGAACCCAGGCCGCCGAGCACGGTGGCGGCGAAAGCCTTGATCAGCAGACTGAAGCCCATGTCCGGCGTCAGCAGCGACAACGGCGCGATCAGCACGCCCGCGGCGCCGGCGATGGCGGCTCCGGCGCCCCAGGTCCAGGTGCGCACCTGCTCGACACGAATGCCGGTCAGGTAGGCGGCGAGCGGGTTTTCCGCCACCGCCTGCATCATTTTGCCGGCGATGGTCAGGCGGAAGAACAGCAGGCAGGCGAACATGATGACGATCGCCGCGACCAGCACGACAAGCTGTTGCGCCAGCACCGGAATGCCAAACACGAAGATCGGCGCTGGATCGACGATCGGCGGGATGGTCAGATACTCGCCGCGTCCGCCCCAGAAAAACCGGCTGATGCCTTTCAGCATGAACGACAAGCCGACGGTGGCGAGCACCAAAGTCGTTTCGTGACTGTGCTCCAATCGCCGGAAGATCAGCCGGTCGGTCGCCGCGCCCAACGCGAAGGTCGCCGCGACCGCCAGCGGCAGCGCGGCGACATAGGGAATGTTAAGTTGCGTGATGAAGCTGTAGGCGAGAAACCCGCCAATCATGTACAACTCGCCATGGGCGAAGTTGATATGCCCGGTCGAGCGGTAAACCACGACGAGGCCCAGAGCCACCATGGCGTAGATCCCGCCGGTCGTCAGTCCGCTCATCAGCAGGAAAGGAAACAGGATCCGGGCTCCGTCAGTCTGTCGTCAATACGTCATGGTCCGGCTCGACCGGACCATCACTTTCACCATCGCGTTGTCGCCGATTGAACGCGAGGGCGATGCCAGCACGGTCCAACTGATCGGCCATCATGGCAGCGTGGTTTCGCCGACCTGCTTCATCTTGCCGTCAACCATGCCGTACCAGGCGACCGTGCGATAACATTGGTGATCTTCCGGCGTGCATTTGATCGGCCCGGCGTAAACGTCCGGCGTCATCGCCAGCGTGGACATCACCGAGGCGAGTTTCGCCCGCGTCACGTCGGGACCAGCCTTTTTCAGCGCTTCGACAACGAACTGCGCGGTGGCGATGCCGACGAGGTGCCACGGCGTCAGCTCGGCGTTGGGAAAATATTTCTTCAGCATCGGCCGGTATTTTTGCACCGCCGGATCGTCCAGCGCCTTGGTGGGCGCAAGGCCCTGGAACTTCGCGGTGGCGCCGGGAATGCCGATGGCCTTTTGCATGTCCTCCACGTCGCCCAGAGGAGAACCGCCGATCGCCAAAGGTTTGTAGCCGATCTTATAAGTGTCCCGCATGAACACGGTGGCGGCCTGCGGGAACAGCAGCAGCAGAACGGTGTCGGCGCCCGACGCCTGCACGCGCAACGCGACGGCGGTGGTGTCGGCGACGTCGGGTGCCACTTCCTCATCGGCGACCGGCGTGAGGCCACGTTTCTTCATGGCATCGATCAGCGGCGGGTAGCGGCTGTCGGCCCAGGCATCGTGCTGACGGACAATGGCGATTTTTTTGGCGCCGATTTCCAGCGCGTGCTGGAGTTGCGCCGCCGTTTCCATCCAGCCGGCCTGGAACGTGGTGAAGATATAGGGGTTTGGCGGATCGGTCAGTTGCGGCGCCGTGGAGTCGGTGATCACCCAGGGGATTTCAGCGCGCACGATCTCCGGCATCGCGGCGAGCGACGCGTTGGAGCAGGCGCCGCCGTTGATCATGAACACCTTGTCGTCGTAGATCAGCTTGCGCACCGCCGGCACGGCGACGTCGGGTTTGCACTGATCGTCCTCCCGCACGAAACGAATTTGCCGTCCGTTGATGCCGCCCGCCGCGTTGGTCTCGTTATAGATCATCTCGGCGCCGTCGAACGCGGTCTTGCCATAGTTGTAGACCGGGCCTGTCAACACGCCAAACGCGCCGATGACGATTTCCTTGTCCGTTATTCCCGTCTCTGCGTTGGCCGGCGCGGCCATCAGGCCCGAACCAAGCACGGCGGACAGCAGGGCGAGCGTGAGTCTGGCCATCATCGATCTCCTCGATGGTCCGTTGGGGCCGCGTCCATGGGAGCGTACGCGACCTTGTTCTGACCCGTTGGGTTTTGACCCGGTGGTCAAAACACTGCGGTCTCTCGCGCGTGCCGTCAAGCCGTTAAATTCCAAAAGCGTGAGTTGACAGGCCCGGGGGTGGCTCCGCTACTATTTGACCGTCGGGTCAACACGCGCTGGCTGGTTCATGCGTGCCCGCTGGCCTATGATGAATGAACGATTCAGGAGCGAACGGACGGATATGGCGGGTCACGGGTTCAATGTGGGCGACGTGATCGACGCTCCGTCGAAGACCCTCACCGACGCGCATTTTCTGTTTTTCGCCGGACTGACCGGTGACAGCCACCCGATCCATTACGATGTCGAGTACGCGCGCCGGATGGGCTTCGAGAAGCCGCTGGCGCACGGCCTGCTGATGGCGGCGATGACGGCGCTTGGCGCGTCGCCCGCGTCGCCGAAACTGAATGGCTTCATCTTCGTCGAGCAGGGCAGCCGGTTTCTCCGCCCGGCCATCGTCGGCGACACCATCCATCCGCGCCTGGTGGTGGAGCGGATGTGGAACGAAGGCAAACGCGAATTCGTCCGGTTCGCCACCAGCATCCGCGACCAGCGAGGCGAAACGCTGCTCGAGGGCTTTCACGTCTACAGTGTCCGGCCGCGCAAGGAGTGACACCATGAGCGACGATCGCGAAGCCGTCACGAACGGTCCCTGGTCCGACCGTTATACCTACGTGCCCGCCTTGCGTGTCGGGAACACGGTGTGGCTGTCGGGCACCACGGGCACCGGCGACGACGGCGAGATCACCGCGCCCGGAGACATCGTCGAACAGACGCGGCGGATTTTCCGAAAATTCGAGGCGCTGCTGAACGCGGCCGGCGGATCGTGCGAGGACATCGTGCAAACCACCGACTTTTACACCACGACGGAGAATTATCGCGGCACGGCGGCGGTGCGGCGGGAATTCTTCAAGACCGCGCGCCCGACCTCCACCGGCGTGCAGGTCGCCGGATTGCTGCGGGAACACGCGCTGATCGAAATCTCCGCCGTCGCGGTGCTGCGCGGCCGTTCCGCATGAGCAAGTATTTCGAGGAGTTCGAGGTCGGCGCACGCTATCCAACCTATACCCGCACCATCACCGAGGGCGATCTGTCGCTGTTCTGCGCGCTGGTCGGTTACCACGTGCCGCTGTTCATCGATGAGGAATACGCGAAGAAAACGCGGTACGGCGGACGCATCGTGCCCAGTTCGATGATCATGGCGATTTCGACGGGCATGACGGAGAGTTTGTTTCGCACCACGATGGAAGGGCTGCTGGCGGTCGATCAGGGCCAGTTCCTCGCGCCGGTGCGGCCGGGCGATACGGTGCGCACCGAGGTCGAGGTGGTGCACAAGAAATCGACCTCCAACCCGACACGCGGCATCGTTGTGTTCCGCGATCATCTGCTCAACCAGCGCGACGAGACGGTGTACCGGATCGACAAGACCGTCCTGATCACAAGGCGGCCGACGACGTAACACCTCGACCCATGGCGGTAGGAAATGTCTGAGAAGGCCCGCGGGCAACGCTGGGACCTGGCGATGAGTGTCGAGGAACGCAGGGACGAAATCCTGCGCACCCTCGCGGAGTTCCTGCGCGAACGACATTTGTCGGCGCTTAAGATGCAGGACATCGCCGATCGGCTCGGCATGACCAAGGGCAATCTTTATTACTACTTCAAAAGCAAGCACGACATCCTGTTTCATTGCCATATGAAGGCGATGGAACACAGCCTGGCCGCGCTTGACGAAGTGTTGGCGACGCCGCTGTCGCCGGGCGACAAGCTGCATACGCTGCTGGTGCGCCATGTTCGCGGCATCACCGATGAGGCGTACGGCGCCGTGCTGCTGACCGACCTGGAAAACCTGACGCGGACGCAACGCCGGCGTTATGTCGCGTTGCGCGATCGTTTCGAACAGGGGGTGCGATCGCTGATCGAGGAAGGCATCGCGCGCGGAGAATTCGCCGACCAGGACGTCAACCTCGCCGGCTTCGCGATCCTTGGCTCGGTCAACTGGATTTCAAAATGGTATAACGTACGCGGCCCGCGCACCGCCCAGGAAGTCGCCGTCGCCTTCGCCGATTTCTTCCGCCGCGGACTGGGCTCGCCGACGCGCTAACCGCGCCCGTTACCGTGCCGCGCGCGATGCGACGGATGCCACGGCAGCAACAGCGTCTCGGTGAATTCGACAGCGTAGAACAGCATCGTGCCGAGAAACCCGAGCATCACCAGCGCGGCGAACACCCGCGTCGTGTCGAACTGCCCCTCGGCGATCAGGATCGTGGTGCCAAGCCCGTCGGAGCCGGCGACGAACTCGCCCACGATGGCACCGACCAGCGCGAAACTGATGCCGACCTTCATCCCCGCGAACAACGTCGGCAGCGCGTTCGGCAGGCGTATTTTCCAAAGTACCGCGATCGGCCGCGCCCGGCTGACATACGCCATCGCCAGAATATCCGGGTCGATGGAACGCAGCCCCAACACCATGTCCACCACGATCGAGAAGATCGCCAGCATCACCGCGATGGCGATTTTCGGTTCGACCCCGGTGCCCATCCAGATCACGAACAACGGCGCCAACGCGACCTTCGGCAGGCTGTTGAGCGCCACCAGCAATGTGTAAATCACCCGTTCCAGCAAGCGCGAATAGACGATCCCGATCGCCATCCCGACGCCGAGCACGACCGCCAGAGCGAAGCCCGCCACTGTGGTGATCAGCGTGTCGCCAGACTGGCGCAGGTAAAACCATGGCGACGAGGCGATCTCGGCGATGATGCGCGACGGCGCGGGCACCAGGATCGGTTGCACGTGCGACAGGCGCACCAGCGCTTCCCAAAGCAGCACCATCCCAACGAGCACCAGCACGGTCCCGTGCATCCCGGTCGACCAAGGCTGCGCGGCGCCTCCGTTCAGGCGCGCGCGACGCCGAGTTCCTCGAATACGCCGCGTAGATGCGTCAGATACCTCGAAAATTCCGGCGTGCCCTGCACCGACAGCGGCCTCGGCCTCTCTAACTCGATCTTCACCACTTCCCTCACCCGTCCTGGGCCTGGCGTCATCACCACCACCCGATCGGACAGAAAGATCGCCTCCGCGATCGAGTGGGTCACGAACAAAACGGTACGTCGGGCTGTCTGCCATATGCGCGTAAGCTCCACGTTCAGGTCGTCGCGAGTCATTGCATCAAGCGCGCCAAACGGTTCATCCATCAGCAGCAATTGAGGCTCGGTGAGCAAGGCACGGCAGATCGCGGCGCGTTGGCGCATGCCGCCCGACAGCTCCCAAGGATGATGATCGACGAAGCCGCCGAGACCGAAACGTTCCAGCAGCGCGATAGCCCGCGGCTTCTGCTCGCGCCGGTCGAGCCCCTGGAATTCCGCCATGATCAGCACGTTGTCGAGCACGGTGCGCCAATCCAGCAGCAGGTCGCGCTGAAACACCATGCCCAGACCGGGCGGCGGTCCATCGACGAGCGCGCCGCGGACGCGCAGTTCCCCGCCGCTGAGATCTTCAAGTCCGGCCACGCACTTCAGCAGCGTACTTTTACCGCAGCCGGAGGGGCCCAGAAGCGAAACGAATTCGCCGTCCTCGACGCTGAGGTTGACGTCGCGCAGGGCGACGACCTCGCCGCGCTTCGAGGGATAAACCTTGCCGCCGCCGCGAACCTCGACGCAGGCGGTCAAGCGATCAACTCATTGGTGTAAAAATCGGCGGCCTTCAGCCCGGGTTTAATCACCCCGGCGGCGAGTTGGGTGGCGAGGCCGGCGTCCCAATCGGTCTCCGCCTGCCACCCGATCGGTTTGCCCATCGTGGCGGGCGTGTCGAACGTCGTGATCGAAAGCCGCAGTTGCTCGCGCAGGATTTCGGAATCGAGGCGGGCGTCGGGCCGCTGCTTCACGATCGCGGCGACACCGTCGTCCAGATGGCCGTCCTTGAGCCACTGCCAGGTCCGCTGCTGCACCTGAACAAGGCGGCGCAGCGCGTCGCGTTTCGCTGCCAGCACCGCGTCGGTCGCCACCAACCCATAACTGGGAAGATTGATCCCGCCGTCGCTGGCCATCAACGCTTTCGACGGGCGCGCCTTCCGCGCCACCGGCAAGGCGCTGCCGAGGATCGACATCAGTCCGTCGGCGCGGCCGGCGGTGAAAGTGCCGAACAACGCCGCCGGATCGACCATCATGATGGTCGTGGTTTCTCGGCTCAGCCCGCCGGACTTCAGCCATAAATCGATGAACGGAGCCCACGGACTGGCGGCGAAGCAAACGATGCTCTTGCCGCGAAAGTCTTGCGCTTTGTTCAGGCCGCTGTCCTCCGCGACGATCACCGCGAGGTCGGTGGCGCGGCCGAACCCGGCGAAGGCTTTCAGCGTCGCGCCATTGCCCGCCGCCTGGGACAGCAGTCCGACCTGGATCTGTCCGACATCGAACTGACCAGCGTTGACCAGTTGCAGCGTGTTGGCGGAGCCGCGGCCGTCCTGGACATCGACCTCGAGACCGGCGTCCTTGAACCAGCCGTTGACGTTCGCCAGATGCATCGCCGCGTGCAATCCCCACGGCAGGAAGTCGAGCTTGACGGTCAGCGCGTCGGCGGCGCGGGCGACGTGGGGGAGCGCGAGTGAGGCCGCGCCTGTCAGCACGAGGCGGCGAGAGGCTTTTGTCACGGCACGGTCAAACGTCACGCTGCCCTCCTTCAAATTGAGCTGCGATCTGGCGTTTCCGCGCCGATGCGGGTTCTGAGCGATCGCTTATCCGGCGTGGGTAGCGAAGGCCGCCGCGCGGGGTGGTGTCAATAGGGCGGTCTGACTACCCGCCTCGACCCAATGCGGACCAACGCCGCTATGCAATCGTGGCCAGCGCGCGATCCACGGCCGCCTCCGCGTGGATGGCGGTCGTATCGAACAGCGGGACGGCACTATCCTCAGGACCGATCAGCAGCATGATCTCGGTGCAACCGAGGATGACAGACTGGGCGCCGCGCGCGATCAGACGTGCGATTATCTCGCGATATGCCTAGCGGGACGCAGGTGAGACATGCCCCTGGACCAATTCATCGTAGATGACACGATGAACAACCTGACGATCCGGTTCGTCGGGTACGATCACGTCCAGACCGTGTCGTATCGAAAGGCGTCCTTTATAGAAGTCCTGCTCCATGGTGAACGCGGTCCCCAAAAGCCCGACGCGCTGATATCCCGCCGTCCGGATACGCTCGGCCGTCGGATCGGCGATGGGCGGCAACGGGATCGCGATGGCGGCCTGAACCTCATCCGCCATGCGGTGCATCGTGTTGGTGCAGATGAGGATGAAATCCGCGCCGCCTCGTTCCAGGCGTTTGGCGGCCTCGATCATGAGCGATGTCGCGTCAGCCCAGAGCCCGGCATGCTGCAATGCCTCGACCTCGGCGAAGTCGAACGACCACATCAGGCAACGGGCGGAGTGCAGCCCGCCGAGCCGTTCGCGCACTCGCTCGTTGATGATTCGGTAGTACTGGGCTGAGCTTTCCCAGCTCATGCCGCCAAGGAGTCCGATGATCTGTTGTGACACGCGGGTGCTCCGATCGGTTCAGGCCACGAAACGGCGTGCATCACCCCGTGGCAAGGTCCGCCATCGCCTCCGTCCCCGTCGGGACATGCCGAGCCGCGCGAAGCCCTTCGTCGTCCCAGTCCATGCCGCCGGCCAGCGAGCGCGCCGCCACGATCTCCCCCGCGCGGCGCTGCGTGTGATCGGTCAGCGGCCGTTCCCGGCTTTCCCACAATGCCAGGGCATCCGGCACGCCGCGTCGCTCATCCAGCGCCACGGCGAGGGCCAGGGCGTTGCTGATCGCGGTGTTCATCCCCTGTCCCAGAGTTGGCGGCATCGCGTGCGCGGCATCGCCGAGAATCGCGACCTTGCCTTCCGACCAACGATCCAGCGCGGCCGTTTCGTAGGTGTCATGACGGCCGCGCGTGCCGAGCCGTGTCAACACCGGCTCGAGTTGCGGAAAACACGCCAGCCAGGGTTCCGGCCGAACCGGGACCGCGGACGCCTCGGTATCCGTCACCGGCGCCATCATCGCGAGATAAAGTTCGTCATCCGAAACGGGCGAACACAGCACCCGCAGCGTGCGCTCCTTCACGTACCAGAAATCGATGACATGCTCCCACTGATCGCCGCGCAACGAGCCGCGTTCGACCAGCACGCGGGTCAGTCCGTCGGCAAAATGACGGCGCTGCTGGCCCAGTTGAAACGCATCCCGCACGCGAGAGCGAACCCCGTCCGCGCCGATCACCAGATCCGCCGGCAACCGAGATCCATCCTCAAGAATCAGCACGCCGTCGCCCGTTGCGCCCGCGGCCGTCGAATCCGTTACGATCTCCGCCCCGGCGTGGAGCGCGGCGTCGTACATCGCGGCGTAAAGATGTTGCCGCGTGACGCTCATGAACGGGTCCTTGCCCGGTAGATTCAGCGCCTCCGCCGAGGTCCGCACGTCATTGGTGCGCGTTTCATAGCACGGCGGCCGCGGCGCCCCTTCCGCCACCGCCGCGTAAGCGCCGAGCGCTCGCAGCACCAGGATCCCATTGCCCCAGATATGAATCCCGGCGCCGAACGCGCGCGGCGTCGGGCTGGTTTCGTGCACCCGGACGCTCCAGCCGCGCTGGCACAAGGCGGTCGCGGCGGCGAGGCCGGCGAAACCAGCCCCCGCGATCTCGGCGTGGCGAGCAGCGGCCATCGTTATTCCGCCGCCGCCAGACGCACCCGCGACGGATACAGCGCGCGCACCCGTTCCTGCGTGTAGAGATCGGTCCAGTTGGCCCAGGCCCGATCGGTCACCTGCCGAGGATCGTAACCACGCTCTGGGATCTGCATCCGCTTGCCGCCGATGTGTACGTGCCGGATCCGGGTCTTATCTTGCAGGATCGCGATATTTTCCAGCGGCGAGCCATCCACCGCGATGAAGTCCGCGAGCCGGCCGCTTTCCAGCACGCCGACCTGGCCGCCCTTCGCCATGAAGCGCGCGGTGACCGAGGTCGCGCAGCGCAGCGCCTCCGCCGGGGTGAAGCCGAGGTCGCGCACGAAAATCTCCAGTTCCATCGCGTGCCATTCGCCGTAGGGCGTGACGGCGAAACCGGAATCGGTTCCGGTCATCATCGGGATGCCGGCCTTGCGCGCTTTATGCATGTTCTCGCAGGCGATGGCGTATTCGCGCGCGACGTCGGAGATGCGGCCCTTGATCGCGGCCGGTTCGTGCGCCTGGGTGAAGTCGATGATGTTGCGCGGGAACGTCATGGTCGGGCCGATCGCGCAGCCCGACTTCAACATCTCATCGATGCACTCGTCGTCGAGATACGTCGCGTGGAAAATCAAATCGACACCGGCTCGGGCGGAATACAACGTGGCCTCGCGGCCGCGTGCATGCACCACGACACGCTTACCCTGTCGATGCGCTTCGGTAACCATGGTGGTGCATTCGTCCTGATTGAAGGCGGCGACCAGCGTGCCGTCTTCCCGGGTCTGCACGCCGTCCATCGCCAGCTTGATGCAATCGACACCGTTCTTGACCTGAACACGGATTTCCTCGATCGCCTCGTCCTTATTGGTGACCAGGCGGCCAATGGACGTGTCGGGCACGCCGATCCAGGTCGGATACCAATCGGTCAGTCCCTGGCGTGTGGTTAAATAACGGCCGGCGGCGGTGACGCGCGGGCCCTCGAACAGGCCGAAATTGATCGCGTTGCGCACCGACAGACTGATCTGGCCAGCATCGCCCGGGGCACAAATCGACGTGTAACCGGCCGCGACCACTTTCTGGGCGAAGAATAACGCCCGCAGCGCGCGGAACTCCATTGGCTGATAGAGGTCGATGTCCTCCTCACTTTTGGCGTTGCCGTAAGCGAGATGCGTGTGCACGTCGAGCAAACCGGGCATCACGAACAGGTTGGAATAATCCAGCACCGTGTCGTGCACGGCGACGGGCGGCGCGCCGGCGGTGTCGCTGACGAACGCGATCTTGCCGTCATCGCCGAAGCCAAGCGTGACGTCGCTTTTCGCCGCGGTCTCATCGCCGGCGAACAGGGTACCGCATCGCACATGTGTGGTCATGGTCCGTCTCCCGGAGTTATTTGAAGCCTTGCACATCGTATGCCGGAAAAGCGGCGGCGCGAAGTTCCGGCGTCGCGGCGCGCGGTTCGAAATGCGGGATCGCGTCCAGCAGGGCCCGCGTGTAGTCGTCGCGTGGATGCTCGAACACGGCGCGCGCCGGGCCGGCTTCGACGACGCGGCCCTGGCGCAGCACGACGATGTCGTCGCACAGCATGCGCACGACGTTCAGGTCGTGGCTGACGAACAGCAACGCGATATCGTCCTCGCGCCGCAAACGGTCGAGCAATTGCAAGATCACCGCCTGAATGGAAACATCCAGCGCGGCGGTCGGTTCGTCCAGCACCAGCAGTTTCGGCCGCGGCGCGATGGCGCGCGCGATGCCGACGCGGGCTTTCTGGCCGCCGGAGAGTTGGTGCG
>Ga0182013_10001291_pt1 | contig 34519 bp, 17 predicted proteins | sample 612S2MmetaG_FD_120487 | JGI IMG/M metagenome (GOLD analysis project Ga0182013, IMG submission 120487) | Permafrost microbial communities from Stordalen Mire, Sweden - 612S2M metaG | ecosystem: Environmental > Terrestrial > Soil > Wetlands > Permafrost | place: Sweden: Stordalen | collected... | reverse complement strand
TCCCTAATCCCTAATCCCTGATCCCTAGTCCGATTAGTCTTCGAGTTCGGGATGATAATGGCTCTCCCAGCCCATGTAGCGCGCGGCCTCGTGGATGGACTTCGAGACATCGCTGAAGTTGGCGGCCACATGGTGCTCGAAGCCCTCGCGGCAGATGAACTTCAACAGCTTCTGCAGTTGCGGAATCTCGACCACGCCGGCGCCCCCGAACGTCTCCAGAGGATCGTCGGTAAACTTGCCCGGCCCCGTATAGCCGCGCACAATGCCGCGGCGGTCGTCGGTCGAGTAGCGCGCATACGTCATGGCGCCGGCCTTCACGCGGCCCACGCAGGTGCCGAAGGTGTTTTCCTTGCCCACCGTGCCGGCGATGATCGCCTGGTAGTCCATGGTCGGAGCCTGGGCGAAAAAGTGCTTGGGCAGGTTGGAGCAGTGGAAGCAAACGCACTTGTCGGGGTGGGTGCCGTAGTTGTTGTTCCAGTCCAGCAGCGCGCTCGGCGTCTGGCTGGCCAGGGCCAGCATGTACATGCTCAGCGTGCCGGGCACATCCACTTCGCAGGCCGATGGAATCAGGTTGTTGCTCATCATGCTCATGATGGTGCAGGGCACGATGCCGAAGAACTCTTCCATCGAGGTCCAGCACTGCACGGCGCTGATGGTCACATGGGCCTGCGTCATCCAGGTGTCGATCACCGCGCCCAGTTTGGCCATCTTGAGCAGCGCATCGGCCGGAATTCCGGCGGTGGAGACATAGCTCTTGATGGCCGCCAGCTTGGCCTGCGCGGTGTCATCATTGTCCTTCATGTGATTGATGCGGCCGAAAATCTCCGAGAGGTCAATGGTCTCGATGGAGATGCCGGATGTCTCGAAGATGCGCTCGGAGTATCGCACGGTGTTGAAGGCCGTGGGACGCGCGCCGATGGAGCCGATGCGCAGGTTCTTCAGGCCCTTGACGATGCGGCAGACCGCGGAGAACCACTCCAGGTCGGCGGTGAACTCGGCTGAACTGGGGCTCTCGGTGTGCAGCCTGGTCAGCGAATAGGGAATACCGTACTGCATCAGGTTGTTGCAACAGCTCATCTTGCCGCAAAAGCTGTCGCGCCTCATGGCGATGGTCATGTCGTCGGAGCGGTCGGGCGTGGCCTGCACCAGCACCGGAACCCTCAGACCGGAGAGCCGGATGGCGTCCACAATGCCGCGCTCTTCGCCAAAATTCGGCAAGGTAATGATGATGCCGTCGATCTCGTCGGCGTGCTTCTTGAAGAGCTCGGCGCAACGCTGCGACTCGGCGTAGGTTTCCACCGCGCCATGCCTCGACTCCTCCGGGCCCAACACTATGGCCCGCGCTCCGGCTGCTTCCAGAACGGAGATGATCTCATCGCGCCCGGATTTTGCCAGATGGCCCGGGAAAAAACCGCGATTGCCTACCACTACACCAAATGTCATGATTCGTTGCGCTGCCATATCCTTCTCTCCCTCGTGCCTTGCCGCTTGCGCAGCTTCATTGCGCCTCCCGCGAGCCCGGAATTGCCGTCCTTGTTCCGGAGGCTCGCGGCAGGAATTTTGATAAGACTGTTTCCGGCGCCAGGACGGCCTGGCGCGCGCTTCTAAAACCGCCCAGGGCTTATCTGTCGCGCCCCAGGAACGCTTAAACGCTTACTTTGTGGCGCGGCCGGGGCGGAACTTCACCACGTACAGCAGCCCCAGGATCGCCAGTATCCCGCCCCACCAGATGGGCGTGTGCAGATAGTTCAACTCCACCGCAGCCAGGGGGCCAACCACGGCTTCAAAAACTCCATAGCCGAGAATCAGCACCCCATAAACCAGCAGCAGCACTCCGATGAAAAACCAGATCGGTATTCCGGAACCATGCATAAGTCTCAACCCTTTCTCTTCTTGTCGCCGGAGCGGACACTCGCCCGCTCCCGATCGGAATCTCTCCTGTTACCAGAAGAGGATGTTGAGTGCCGCAAACAGGACCACCACCAGAATCGCCCACAGATACTCGTTCCTGTAGAACGGAACAGGCTCCGGCTTGGGCAGCTTGGTTGCTCCATACACCAGGCCATCCAGTTCCGCCACCGGACGAGGCTTGGTGAACAGGCTGATCACCACCACCAGGACAGCGGAGAAAAGGAATGCCCACAGAGCGCGGAAGACGTTTTCGGCCATCGGCTTGGCATCGGGCGAAAGCGCCACGGTAGCCAAAGCGGTGGGCGTGAGCTTCACCCACATGAAGAGACTTGCGGAGAAAATGATGCCCAGCAGAAGCCCCAGGAAACCCGCCAGCCGAGTGGCGCGCTTTGAGAACATGCCGAAGAGAATCACGGCCAGCAACGGGGCGATAAAGATGCTGAACAGCGCCTGCACGTAGTCCATGATGCCGTGCGCGTGCATCACCAGGTACGCCGCGCCGATCGAAACCAGGACGCCGAAAAGGATCGACAGTCGGCCGACCATCACGTAATGGCTGTCGGAGCCTTTGTTGTTGATCAGCGGCTTGTAAATGTCGTAGGTCCAGACGGTCGAGAAAGCGCTCACGTTGCCCGCCATGCCGCTCATGAAGCCGGCAATCAAGGCCGTGATGCCGAGGCCGAGGAGGCCGGGTCCAAGATAGCGCACCATCATCAGGGGCAGGGCCTGGTTGTAGCTGTGCAGCTCGGCGTCATCGCCGCCGGCCAGGACCTTTTGCTGCGAGGCCGCGGTGAGGTTGGTCTTGGCCATGGCAGCCGTGCAGCCGGCGCGATCCGCAACCTGCCCCGCGGAATTGAGCGAGCAGGTGGCGACCACATCCTCGCCCACCAGTTGACGGCGGCTGCCGTCGGCATTCTGCAGCAGCACCAGACCCAGCAGTCCGGGCAGAATCACGATGAAGGGCACAGCCATCTTGAAGAACGAACCGATGATCGGAGCCATCCGCGCGGCGCGCAGGTTGTGCGCGGCCAGAACGCGCTGCACGACGAGAAAATCCGTGGTCCAGTAGCCGAAGCTGATGACGAAGCCGAGGCCGAAGACGATGCCGGTCCAGTGCACGCCCATGGGGTTCGATGCGAAGTGGCCGGTATCGCGCCACAGATGGAAGTAGCTGTCCGAGCTGACACCGGTCATCGATTGCATGTTGGCCATGATGCGGGTCTTCAGGCCGCTCACGCCGCCGGCCTGATACAGGCCCAGGATCGGCACCAGCAGCGCGCCGCCCCAGATCAGGACGAACTGCAGGACCTCATTGAAGATGGCCGAACGCAACCCGCCCAGCCCGACATAGAGCGCGACCGCAACGGAGGAGACGAAAATGCTGAAGGTGATATCCCAACCCAGCACCACCTTCATCACCACCGCCATGGCGAACATGTTTACGCCGCTCATCAGGATCATCTCGATGGCGAAGGAGAAGGCGGCGACGCTGCGGGCATGGCCGCCATAGCGCAAATCAAGGTAGCCGGGCACCGAGTGGGTCTTCGATACGTAGTAGAACGGCATCATCACCAGGCCCAGAAACAGCATGGCGGGGATGGCGCCGATCCAGTACCAGTGGGTGGCCAGAATGCCGTACTGGTAGGCCGAGCCGGCCCAGCCCATCAGTTCGAGCGAGCCCATGTTGGCCGAGACAAAGCTCAAACCCGCAATCCATGCGGTCATTTCGCGGCCGGCCATGAAAAACTCTTCGCTGGTGTTGGACTTGCCCTTGAGATAGAAGCCGATCCAGACCACCATCCCGAAATAGATGGCGATCACGGCGATGTCGAGTACCCTCAGATGCGCCAGTGGAGCAGCGCTGAGAGCCAGAAGTGCCGGCAATGAAGCAGAACAACCGGCGGCGATGGAGGCTGGAACCAATCCGAACATTGCTTCACCTGCGTTGGGGTGATTTCGTCCGCCACGGGTAGCGGGCGTTCGACCTTAAGTAAATGGGTTTACTCGAACAGTTGTCAAGCGGCAAAGCGGAGCCTCGGTGAATTCTCCGAGGCTCCGCGCCGCCAGGGGCAGTACCGGGAGGCCGTGAAAATAAAAGCCATCCGGAGGCGAGAAAGCGTTTACCCGACGAAGTGTAGCACAATTCGCCCACCGCGCAATACCCCCTCACATTTCTTTCTTGTCTTCCCCCCTTTTGACAGGTACTTTCAGACATGGGACCATCGTTTCCACCCCTCCTTTCGCCCCCACGCACTCCCTGTGCGGCCCCCTCGCACTCCATCTACCCGCCTGACCAGACCACCCTCATCCAAAGGAGTCCTGTCCATGCATCCTTCTGTTGACCCTGCCTGTTCGAGCGGCTTCTCCCGCCGCAGCTTCTTCCGCTTCGCCGCCGGCGCCTCGGCGCTCGCCACCCTGCCCATCCTCACCGAAGCCCGCCTCGCCCTGGCCGAGCGGCCCAAGTTCGCCGACCCCAACAAGGGCATCCACATCGACGCCAACGAGAATCCCCTCGGCCCCAGCGACGCCGCCCGCCAGGCCATCGCCGACATCATTCCCCGCGGCGGTCGTTACCTCTTCAACATGCAGGAAGATCTGGCCGAAACTTTCGCCCGCATCGAAGGCCTCAGTCCCGACACGGTGATGCCCTTCGCCGGCTCCAGCGAGCCGCTCCACTTCACGGTCCTGGCCTTTACCGGCAAAGACAAGCCTCTGGTGATCGCCGACCCCGGCTACGAAGCCCCCATCTGGGCCGCCGAGGCCTCCGGAGCCCCGGTCATCAAGGTTCCGCTGGCCGACCCCAGGGGAGCTGCAACCCATGACATCCGGGCCATGCTGGCCGCCGCTTCCGCGCCCGGTGTGATTTACATCTGCAACCCCAACAACCCCACCGGTTCGCTCACCAGCCGCGCCGACCTCGAGTACGCGGTGGCCAACGCCCCCAAGGGCGCCATCCTGCTCATCGACGAGGCCTACATCCACCTCTCCGACGCCGCCCCCGCGCTGGACTTTGTCAAGCAGGGCAAGGACGTCATCGTCCTGCGCACCTTCTCCAAGCTGTATGGAATGGCGGGCATCCGCATGGGCTTTGCCGTGGCCCGGCCCGACCTGCTGCGCCGCATCGGCTCGCTCGGCGGCATCAGCGCGCTGCCCATCACCGCCGTTGCCGCGGCCAAAGCCAGCCTGCTCGACCCTGGCCTGGTGCCCACGCGCAAGAAGATCATCGGCGACACCCGCCGTGAAACGCTTTCCTGGCTCAGCGGCCAGGGCTACGCAACCACCCCCTCCGAGAGCAACTGCTTCATGCTCGACGTCCGCCGCCCCGGCAAGGAAGTGATGGCTGCCATGGCCGCCAAAGAGATCTACATCGGCCGCATCTGGCCCGCCTGGCCCACCCAGGTGCGCATCACCGTCGGCACACCCGATGAGATGCTGGCCTTCCGCAAGGCATTTTCAGAAGTGATGAGCGGTTCCACGGCGGGAATGACGCCGCCTCCCCTGCCCCGCAAACTCGCCGAGCGGCCCTTCACCCACCTCTCGTGAAAACAGGGATCACGGGTCGGGGGATCAGGGCGCCGAACAGCAATGAGCCCCCATCCATTCGGATGGGGGGATCATTGCCCAGGAGTTTCTACATTCGCTCAGGAGGCCGCGGTTGCAGTGAACGCCTGATGGTTGTTTATCAGGCCGAAGGCTGATCTGTTTGGTGTTGCCTCCGGCATAGCCGGCCCTCAGCACCCCAACCGGGCGTCCCTCGCCGCAAGCGCACTTGGCGCATCCTACGCCCTCGATCAGCGCTGCCAGAGAATCCGATTCATTTCCAGTGGCACAAAAGCACTGGGATGATGGGGCACAATGCGCACGGTATACTCGCTCGCCGGGCGCGCCGAGGATACCTGGGCCGAATAAAGAAGCGCGCCCGATGAAGCCGCGGTGGATTGCGCTGCGCTCATCTCTTCGCTGTCAGGCTTGTCTCCGGGCATTGCGCCTGCGTAGAGCTCCACTCTTATTTGGTTTGGATTGAGATCCCCTGGAAAAACCTCGACCCGAAAGAAATGCTGGCCGTCGTGCGTATCGATTCCCGTCGTGCCCAAGCGCATCGTGCTCCAATGCCGATCGACCTCCTGCTGCCATTCGAGCAAACCCGCGCCAAGCGAACTCTCCCCGGCTGCGCGCTCCCGGTAGAAGGAAGCTGCAGGCAGATAGTGCCTCTCGGTATATTCGCGGATGGCGCGCGTAGCCGAGAATTGCGGGGTGAGCCGCGCCATGCTTTCGCGCACCCGTCCCATCCACCTGGATGGAATGTCCCGCTCATCGCGCTCATAGAATTCCGGGATGACCTCCCGCTCCAGCAAGGCATACAGTGCCTCCGCCTCCGCGGCATCCCATGCCGCATCTTCGCCATGCTCCTCGCCGTCCCCTAACGCCCATCCAACCTCGGGAGAATAGGCCTCCGCCCACCATCCGTCCAACTCGGAAAGATTCAGACCGCCATTGACGAGAACCTTCATCCCGCTCGTCCCGCAGGCTTCCCATGGGCGTCGCGGCGTGTTGATCCACAGATCGATCCCTTGCACCATCTCCTGGGCCAGCATCATGTCGTAATCATCCAGAAAGACAACGCGGCCCTGGACGTCCGCACGCTGGATGAAGTCCTTCCACTGCTTGATCAGAGCCTGTCCGGGCAGATCCTGCGGATGAGCTTTGCCGGCCAGAATCAACTGTACCGGGCATCGCTGATTGCAAAGCAGTTGCACCAGCCTCTCAGCATCGTGCAACAGCAGGTTGGGGCGCTTGTAGGTTGCAAAGCGGCGCGCAAACCCCAGCGTCAAGGCATTCTCATCGAAGATATTGGCGCGATCCAGGGAGGGAGCGCCTTCCGCTGCGAGCTGGGAAACATACCGCTTGCGCGTACAGCCGATCAACGCCTTCCGTCCCGTGATGCGCATCTGCCATAACTCGGCATCCGTCAGTTGGCGGATGTCGTCTTCCGCCGGTCGATTCCCATGCCAGCGCTTCTTGCCGCACGCAGTGGTCCACAACGCATCGGCCGCGGCCGAATCCCAGGTTGGCACATGAATCCCGTTGGTCACCGAGCCTATCGGGACTTCCTCCCGCGGCCAGCGCGGAAAGAGCGGCCCGAAGATCTGCCGGCTCACCTGCCCGTGCAGCTTGCTCACCGCATTGACCTGCCCGCTGCTGCGAACCGCGAGATAGGCCATGTTAAAGGCCTCTGTGCCATCTCCCGCATTTTGCCTTCCCATCGCCAGCAACTCCTCGACGGAAATACCGAGTTCATCCGCTGCATAGTGGGCAAGATAGCGGCGAACAAGATCGGGGTCAAAGCGGTCAAATCCCGCGCTGACCGCGGTGTGCGTGGTGAATATGTTTCCCGCTCGCGTCACCTCCATGGCGAGATTGAAGGGCGTCTTGTGATCCTCCATGTAGGCGCGGGCCCGTTCCAGCGTGGCGAATGCCGCATGTCCCTCATTGAGATGGCATACTTCAGGCTGCAATCCTAACGCACGCAGCAGGCGCCAGCCGCCAATTCCAAGAACGATCTCCTGCTTCAGGCGCATCTCCGCGTCGCCGCCATAAAGCTCGCTGGTGATGCCGCGATGAGCCGCGGTGTTGGCAAAGTCATTGGTGTCGAGCAGGTAGAGCTTACCCCTTCCAACAGATACTTGCCAGCAACGGAGCCAGATCTTTGAGCCGGGAAGTTGAATCTGCAGCCTCAACCATTCGCCATTTGGCTGGCGCAGCGGGCGAATAGGCAACTGACCCGGATCATTGACCGGATAGAGTGCCTGCTGGCGGCCTTCCGAGTCGAAGTCCTGGCGAAAATATCCCTGGCCATAGAGCAGGCCCACTCCGGCCACCGGCACGCCCAGGTCGCTGGCCGCCTTCATCTGGTCGCCCGCTACGTTGCCCAGCCCACCGGAATAAATGGGCAGCGCCTCGCTCAACATGAACTCCATGCTGAAGTAGGCAACCGCGGTGAGCGCCGCCTCCCGGTGCTTGTTCTGGAACCACGCCTCCGCACTGTAGGATTCCCGGTTCTGGCCAAGCAGATGGTCGAGGCGCGTGCGAAACTCCGGCGCGCTCAAAGCAGCTTTGATCTTCTCTTTGGAGATCGTCCGCAGGATGACCCATGGATTCTGGGTTGCGGCCCAAAGCTCCTTGTCGAGTTCTTCCCACAGTTCATCGGCTGCGTGGTTCCAGGACCAGTGCAGGTTGAGCGCCAACTCCACCAGGGCGTCGATTCCATCGATCTTCAACCAATCGGAAGGTGCCTTCGGATCGTCCAATTTCTCCCCCATAAGCCGGAACTCAGGAAGGGGCGACAGCTCTCGCAAATCCCCTCCTGAGGATAAACTGTCTCCGCCCCATCTTCATCGGCCTGCAGTTTAACTGTCGGTGAACATCGCCTTCTGCGGATGTCCCTTGGCCAGCGGGGCGGGAGCCGTGGAATCGCTGAAGTCCGCCGTCCACTTCCAGTTCCTGATCTCGGGCATATCCTCAAGGTGCTGGCGGATGTAGTCGTGATGCTCACTCAGCTTCTTGCCGAACATCTCGATGGCATCGGACCCCTGCACACGAAGCCGGGGGATATGCTTCAATGCATCGAGGGCAAGGTGGTAGCGGCTCATCTCGTTCAGCACGACCATGTCAAACGGCGTGGTGGTCGTGCCCTGGTCCATATAGCCGTGCACATGGAAGCGGCCTTCATTGGAGCGCCCATGAACCAGCGTATGAATGAGCCAGCGATTGTTGTGGAAGGCGAAGACCACTGGCGCACTTTCGGTGAACAGAGCGTTGAACGACATCTCGTCCATCCCGTGCGGGTGTTTGTCGGGATACATCAGAGCCATCAGGTCCACCACATTCACAACGCGCACCTTGATGCCCGGTACATGCTTCTGCAGCAACCACGATGTCGCGCAAATCTCAATGGTGGGCACGTCGCCGGCGCAGGCCAGCACAACATCCGGCTCGCCGCCTCCGTCGTTGGTCGCAAACTTCCATGTCGATGCGCCGCGCGAACAATGCTCAAGCGCCTCGTCCATGTTCAGCCATTGAAGCTGCGGCTGCTTTCCGCAGGTGACGATGTTGACGTAGTTGCGGCTGCGCAGGCAATGATCGAAGACACTCAGCAGGCAGTTGCTGTCCGGCGGATAATAGACGCGGATGGTGTCGCTCCTGCGCGCCAGGGCATTGTCCACAAAGCCGGTGGCCTGGTGGCTGAACCCGTTGTGATCATTGCGCCACGCATGGCTGGTGAGCAGCACATTCAGCGATGCGATCGGCTTGCGCCAGGAATAGTCCCGGCATTGCTCCAGCCACTTGGCATGTTGCGTCAGCATCGAATCCACAACCTGCGCGAAAGCCTCGTAGGAGGACCACATGCCGTGACGCCCCGTCAGCAGGTAGCCTTCCAGCCATCCCTCGCAAAGATGTTCGCTCAACACCTCCAGCACGCGCCCATCCGGGCCGAGTTCATCGTCAATTGAAACCAGCTCCGCCATCGAGCAGCGCTTGGTAGCCTCGAAGATGGAATTCAGACGATTGGAGTTCGTTTCGTCGGGGCAGAACATGCGAAAGTTCGTCGGGTTCATTCTGAAGATGTCGCGGAAGAAGTCTCCCAGTTTCCGCGGAGCCTCGGCCAGAACCTGGCCCGGTCCCGGAATCTCCAGCGCATAGTTCGTGAAATCGGGTAGCGCCAGCGTGATCAGCTCTCGCCCGCCATTCACATGGGGATTGCCGCCCATGCGCCGGTTGCCGGATGGCGCCAGAGCCGCCAGTTCGGCAATGAATTTGCCGTTCTTGTCGAAGAGCTCCTCCGGCTTGTAGCTCTTCATCCAGGCTTCAAGAATCTTGAGGTGCCCGGGATTCTCCCGCACCGTCGCCAGCGGAACCTGGTGCGCGCGGAATGTGCCTTCAATCGGGACTCCATCCACTTCTTTGGGACAGGTCCATCCCTTGGGTGTGCGCAGGATCATCATGGGCCAGACGGGCTGCTTCTTGAATCCGTTCTTGCGCGCTTCCTGTTGGATAGAGCGAATCTCGGCATAGCAATCATCCAGCGCCTGGGCAAGAAGCTGATGCACAACCTCGGGTTCATCGCCCTCGACAAAATAGGGCTTGTACCCGCGCCCGGTGTACAGGGCCTTCAAGTCCGCGTCGCTGGTGCGCCCCTGAGCAGTCGGACCGGAAATCTTGTAGCCGTTCAAGTGCAGGATGGGCAGCACCGCTCCGTCGCGCACGGGATTGAGAAAGTTGACCGACTTCCAGCTTCCTTCCAGCGGGCAGGTCTCCGATTCTCCGTCCCCAACCACACAGGCGACAATCAGATCCGGATTGTCAAAAGCCGCGCCGAACGCGTGCACCAGCGAATAACCAAGCTCACCGCCCTCATGCATCGAATTCGGGACGTGTGGCCCGCAATGGCTGGGCACGCCGCCTGGCGTCGAGAATTTGCGGAACATGAGCCTCATGCCGTCCTCGTTGGAGGTGATCTCGGGATGAACCTCGGTGTACGAGCCTTCCAGATAAGAGCAGGCATTCAGTGACGGCCCGCCGTGCCCTGGACCGGAAATATAGATAATGTCCGCGTCATGCTCTTTGATGAGGCGATTGAGATGAATGTAGATCAGATTCTGGCCTGGCGACGTTCCCCAGTGACCCAGAAGACGCGGCTTGATCTGCTCTGCCTTCAGCGGCTCGCGAAGCAGCGGGTTTTCAAACAGGTAGATCTGCCCGATGCACAGGTAGTTCGCCGCGCGCCAGTAGCGATTCATCTTGTCCAGCACATCGGGCGAAAGCGGGCCTTTGGGTACCGGAGCCTTTGCCTCGCTTCGGCCATCTGCCGCAATAGCTGTCGACAGCGATACATCGAAGATGAAGCCGGAAGAGTTGCCCGTCGGTTCGACGTTCTTTCTCAAGGACTGCAGAGCGCGATTCTGACCGGCGATTACGAGGAGTTCCTTGGTAGCCATGGGTACGGTTCCTTTCCATTTCTCAGCAATGGGTAAGTGGGCGGTGAGGCTGGAGACCTTGGTCTCTTGGTTGGTCCCGAGGGGAGTCTTCATGGCCATTTCGCCAAAGCCTCTCGGGCCGTGTGCAGCGCGGCGCTTCCTGGCTCACCCGGATTCCTTTGGGTGACGGCTCGAAGGCCGGGCCAGGGGCTGAAACTCCTCAAAACAGTATCGACTCGGTTTCATCGCCAATCTGTGCAGTTGTGCTCAGGGGGTGTTCCACCACCGGCTTCAAGAGAGCGCGCCAAGATCTTCGCGTTGGAGCCGGCTCAATGTTGGCCGGGGCATTCGCGCAAGCGGTCTCCCAGCAAGCGGAGGAATCCTCCTGCAATCCGACCAGCTGACTGCGTGCAACGTGCCTGTGCTGACCCCGGGACACGGTACGAGGGACCTCCCGGAACGTTTGCAGGTTGAAAAGCCGCGGCAGTCTCGCCAAAACTTTCCCCGTTGCCCCTCTTCGGTTTTCTTTTGGTTTCTACAGATTTCCGCTTGACTTGATATTGGAGTAGTGCTAAATATTGGTGGCTGCCGGAGGACACGACCCGCGAAACGGTGTTCAGATGCTGGAAAGTGGCACAGAGCTGCCATGAATCCTGACGCCCATGCGGAGTGAAACCGGCAAAGCGATTCCCTTGGTCATTCGCAGTTATCTGTCTCAACTGGCAGCGCCGATTCCCCCTCCGCCCATCGCTTTTTGGGCAAACTCATCGACAGATTCTTTGTTTTCGAGCATTCTAGCGGGTTTGGTGTGCATTCAAACTGCAATCGAATTCCGATGGTGGAATCCCTGCGCCTTCATTTGGAGAATGTGAATGATTCGCTCTAAGTGGCTTAGCTTGTGTGAGAGTGCTGCGTCTGCGGCGGTGATGTTTCTGTTTTCCAGCGCATGGCTTGTGAGTGGGAGCAGCGCGCAGTCGGTCCAGCCGGCACTCGCCGGCCCGGCGCTCACCCTTGCCGCTCCCTCCACTTTCCTGGAGGCTCCTTCCTTCCCTCTCGGCTATGCGCCATCGAGCGTCGCGGCGGGCGATTTGACGCGCGGCGGCAAGGTCGACCTGGTCACCGCGGATTCCAACTCCGGCAAGATCACCGTGTTTCTCGGCCTGGGACAGGGTAACTTCGCTGCCGGAGTGGCGTATGACGCCGGGCCGCATCCCGGCGCGATCCTGGTGGCGGATATCAGCGGCAACGGAAGGCTTTCTGTCCTTGTCGTCAATGAATCCGAGGGCACGATCAGTGTGCTCCGGGGCAATGGGGATGGAACGCTGCAAGCGCGGCAGAGTTATTCGGTCGGATTCAATCCGTCCTTCATCGTCGCCGGCGATTTCACCGGAAGTGGAAGAGTGGATGTGGCGGTCGCCGCAGCGCAAGGCAACCTGCTTGCCATTCTGCTCAACGATGGAACCGGCAAGTTCGAGAAGCCCATTGTGGTCCCCCTGGCCAAGACGCCCACGGCGCTTGCGGCGGGAGACTTCAACAACGACGGCCGAACCGACCTGGCGCTTGCCAACGCGAATGGCACAGTGACCGTTCTGCTCGGCCATGGCGTCGGGCAATTCTCGCCGCTCGCCGACACCCGCGTCGCCTCGGGCACGCTTTCGTCCATCGCTTCCGGAGATTTCAACCACGACGGAAAGATCGATCTGGCGGTAACCCAGCCCGGCCAGAAACTGGTCTCGGTCCTGCTGGGAAAGGGGAATGGAACCTTCGCCCCCCCGGCCTCCTATGCCGTGGGCAATGAGCCCGTCTCGGCTATGGTGGCCGACGTGGATGGAGACGGCGTCGCCGACCTGGTGGTCGTCAACAAAAACAGCAACACCTTCAGCGTTCTTGATGGAAATGGAGACGGCACATTCAAAACTTCGGTTGACTTCGTGGCCGGCAATGCGCCTCTTGCCGCCGTGGCCGCCGACTTCTACGGGAACGGTCACCTCGGTCTGGCCATCGTCAACCATTCGTCTCAAACTGTGAGCCTTCCGCCAGGCAACGGGGACGGCACCTTCAAGGCCGGCCGCTCCTATGCGGCCGGAGTGCAGCCGGATTCGATTGCGTCGGGCAACCTGAATGGGGATAAAGCTCCCGGCCTGGTGGTTGCCAACTACTGCGGCTCCGATCCGGCCTGCGGCAAAGCGGGAAGCGTCTCCGTCTTTCTCGCCGACGCCACCGGAGCCTATCGGCTTTCCTCAACCTACGCTGTCGGCGCCGGGCCCGTATCCGTGGCCCTGGCCGACGTAAAAGGCGACAAGAACCTGGACATCGTCGCCCTCAATCGCATCGATAAGACAGTGTCCGTCCTGCTGGGCGCGGGGGATGGCAGCTTCAAGCAGCCGATGACGTTTCCCCTCGCTGGATCTCCGGTGGCGCTTGCGGTGGGTGACGTGAATCGGGATGGAAAGCCGGACCTCGCGGTGGTGGAAGACTGCGGGACACAGAAATGTGCGCAGGCGGGAACCATGGAGATTCTGCTTGGCGCTGGCGACGGCAGCTTCCAAAGCGCGGCGAGTTACACGGTGGGTTATGCTCCCGTCTCGGTCGCGATGGGAGACATCAACGGCGACAAGAAGCTCGACATCCTGGTGGCCAATGGCTGCGGCAAGGATGCCTCCTGCAAGTCGCCCGGCACGGCAAGCGTGCTGCTGGGCGATGGAACCGGCAAGTTCACGGCGGGCGCTGACGTAGCCTTGGGCCAGAGCCCCGCTTCGATCACTCTGGTCAGTCTGGGCGGCGGCGCTGTGGACCTGGTGGTTTCCCGTTCCACCGGAAATACCGTGGCCGTGCTGCGCGGCAACCGGGACGGCACATTCCTGGCCGGGGTTCCCTATGCCGTCGGATCCCAGCCGGGCTCCCTTGTGGTGGCCGACCTGAACGGCGACGGCAATGCGGATGTGGCTGTCGCCAACTTCAAAGACTCTACCGTGAGTGTCCTGCTCGGACGCGGCGATGGCACGCTGCAGCCCGCTTCCACACTGTCCGTTGGTGCGGGTCCGCAAGCGTTGACCGCGATCGCATCGACAACCACCGGGCTGGCCGGCCTGGCCACCGCCAATGGCAACTCCGCAAGCGCCACACTGGGGACAGAAATCACCGTCCTGGCCAGAGCGCGCGCCATGGACGGAACGGGAAGCGGCCCCTCGACCGTCACGCTCACATCCGGGACGAATCCCTCGAGCGTGAATCAGGAGGTCCTGCTGACCGCGGTGGTAACCGGCAATTCGGGCGCCCCCACCGGGACCATCACCTTCAACAACAACGGCGCTGCCATCTCCGACTGCGGCAACCCAGTCGCTCTGAACGGCGCCGGAACCGCGACCTGCACCACGTACACTTTGCAGGCCATCCCGGATTCCCTCACCGCCGACTATAGCGGAGACAGCGTCTACGCTGCGAGTTCATCAAACACCGTTTCCCAAACCGTCCACGCCCTGGCTGCCACCCTGGGCCTTACGGCTGCGCCTTCAACTTCCACCAGCGTCAACACGATGGTGACCTTTACATCTGCCCTCTCCGGGGTCGTGCTCACCCCTGTCGTGCCCTCGGGAACGGTGACTTTTGCCATCAACGGAGCCGCCAGCAGCGATTGCCCCGCTGTGAAGGTGACTGCCGCGGGGATTGCGACCTGCACGACTTCATCCCTGGTCGCGCCGGCCGACGTCATCACTGCGACGTATGCCGGAGATAGCAATTTCACGGTTGCAGTTGCGGCCACCATCACCGAGACCGTTGGCAAGGTAGCAGCCGACACCACACTGACATCTGCGCCGGCCTCGCCATCTGTCAACCAGCAGGTGACCCTGAAAGCTACCGTCGCTGCGCCTGGCGGTGGAACGCCGAAGGTGTACCCGACAGGAACCGTGACATTTACAGAGGGAGCCGCAACTCTTTGCGCTGCGGTGGCCCTCGCAGGCAATCCCGGAACCGCAACCTGCAGCTATGTCTTCAACGCTGCGATTCCATCCCCTGGATCCACGATCACCGCGACCTACAGCGGCGACGCGAATTTCTCAGCCGGGTCTCCCGCAACCTACGCGGAAATCGTCACCGCCTCCAGCACAACGACAACTCTTACGTCAGCGCCGAACCCCTCCAGCGTCAACGCATCGGTTGATTTCGCCGCCACTGTCACGCCGCTCTACACCGCCGGAACTGCCAAGCCGGCCGGATCGGTGGTGTTCTCCAATACATCCACAAGCCCGGCGACCACCCTGTGCACCAAAACGCTGAGCAATGGCATCGTGCCCACCTGCTCCTATACGTTCACCTCGGCCGGCTCCAACAGCGTCGTCGCAACCTTCACCAGCAGCGATTCCAACTTCTCCGGCAGCGCCTCGTCCGCCGATGTCCAGGCAGTGGGCGCCGGGGCCACTTCGGTGAGCCTCACTTCGCTGCCGGCTTCCTCCACCGTGAATCAGCAGGTGACGTTTAGCGCTGCAGTCACATCCACCGCCGGCGGGACGGCGGTACCCCAGGGATCGGTGGTCTACAGCGATGGCCTGACCGGCACCACACTCTGCACGGTCACCTTGACGGCGGCCGGCAGTGTGCCTCCCTGCGCTACCCCGCTCTTCGTGGCGGGCACGCACACCATTACCGCGACCTTCACCTCGTCGGATTCGAACTTCAAGTCCGGGGCTTCCAACGTTCTGAGCCAGATCGTCAGCCCAACCGGAACCACGACAACACTGGTCGCCGCGCCCTCCACCTCCTCCGTCAACCAGAAAGTGGCCTTTACGGCGACCGTTACCCCGGCTATCGCTCCGTTCAGCAACTCCACCAACCCAACCGGCGGGGTGACTTTCAGCTATACGCTCGGCGCCCAGACGGCAGTTCTGTGCACCGCCGCAGTGCCGGTGAGCACAACGGCCATGGTCACCACTGCGGTCTGCAATGCGCCTCTGCCCACAAAGGGAACCTACTCCATCATGGCGGCGTATGCCGGAGACAAGAACTTCCTGGGTGGAAGTTCAGCGGCAATCAGTCAAACCGTCAGTGCGCCCACCACCACGGTCACCGTCACTGCGCAGCCCCCCTCCGCGGTGGTCAACCAGCAGGTCAGCTTCACAGCGGCCATCGTGCCCAGCTTTGCCGGCTCAACGGAGCCCAGCGGAACCGTGGTCTTTACCGATACTCTCACCGCCACGCAATTGTGCTCCATCACGGTTTCCGCCGCGGGAACCGTAGCGCCCTGCACGGTGGCCTTTGCCACCGCCGCAACGCATACCATTACCGCCGCCTATAGCGGCGATTCCAACTTCCCCGCTGCCACATCCGCGGTTTTCAGCGAGCCCGTCCAGGTCGCGCCGACCGCTGTCTCGGTAGTCTCATCCTTGCCCATTAGCGTCGCCACCCAGACCGTAACCTTCACCGCCTCGGTAACTCCCACGCCGACGGGCGCGGCTGTCCCCACCGGTAAAATGACTTTCACCTCCAGCGACGGCACATTGAACGCCCTTTGCGGCGCGGTTCCGGTCAGCGCCGCGGCCAACGGAACGGCGGCCGCAAACTGCGTGGCTCAGTTCCCGCTCAACGAGCCGGTCACAGCCAGTGGCGCGGTCACAATTTCCGCCAGCTACTCCGGCGACAACAACTTTGCCGCCAGCAGCAATACCAGCTTCCAGCAAACGGTGCAGAACTTCGCGGTTGCATTCTCCGCTCCCGCGTCCGGCCAGGTGACTCTCACCCAGGGCTATTCAAATGCCAAGGATCCGTTCAATCCCACCAAAATCACTGTAGCCGTGACCTCCTCGGGCGCGTTCAGCGATTCGCTGGATGTGACCTGCGCGGTCATCAGTGCGACAACCAATGGGCCGGTCAGCGATCCGGCCTGCTCGCTGTCCGCCTCCACCTTGCCGGGAACTACCGGTTCCTCCTTGACCTACACCCTGACTGCTTCGCCCGCTGCCCTAGTCGGGGCTTACTCCGTGGCGCTGACGGCCGTCGACCACACGACCACTGCGCTTTCGCATTCGACCCTGCCCTTGACGCTGTATGTCGTGGGCGTAACCGGCCCGCTCAGCCTGGCGCAGGGAGCAACCGGCACGGAGAGCGCGATCTTCGACACCGCCACTCCCGCATCCGGAAAGGCGCCCACGACGCTCAGTTCGTTCGCTTGCGGGACCATCGTGAATGTGGCCACCGGAAGCCAGGTCTCGAGCGCCGGAGTCAGTTGCACCGGCCCCTCCGCAAGCGTCCCGGTAACCGGCACACAAACCACCGTCTCCATCACCATCACGCCTTCCGGCACCACGGTCGTCCAGTTGTGGCGTTCCTCCACCATCTACGCCGCGGCGTTTCTGGGCATACCGTTGCTGGCCCTGGCGAGTTGGTTCGGCCGAGGAAAATCGAGGCGCGGAAACTTCTTCCGCTTCCTGGGCTTGATCCTGATCATGGTCGGAGCCTCCTTTGCCGCCGGCTGCGGCGGCAGCTTCACCCGTCCGACGACGACCACCACAACAACCGGGCTGGCCGTTGGGAGTTACCTGGTCCAGGTGGTTGGCACCGACCAGAATGGCGCAAAGTACTTCGCGGTGGTGCCCCTGACTGTGAATTGAGTCGGCGGGCAAATTGACTTTGTCCTCATGGTGTACCGTCTATTTTCATGATTTGCGCTGATTGCGCGGGGGAGAATTTGTGAAAGCCAAAGCACTGTTGCTCTTCATTTCATTCGCATGCGCGCCGACCTTCGACTCGTTCGGGCAGGTCGATTGCACCACTTCGACCAAGTTGATCTGTCAGCTTCCCGTGACCTCCTCGGTTCTGAATCCGATCGGCGGCGCCAGCGCCAGCAATGCCGCTCAGAGAGCCTCGTCTTCCATTAACGCCTCGATTGGCGCCCAGTTGACGCAACTCCCCATCCCCAGCGCCACGGTCGGCGTTGTCTCTCTCCGCCAGAAGGGCAGCGATGTTGGAGTTCCCTTCGAGAATCTTGGCCCGGTCCTCACCGACCGCCCGGATACAGTCGGCAAGGGACACCTGTTTGTGGGATTCAGCTACCAGCACTTCAACTTCAATGCCGTGGACGGGATAAGCCTGGGTTCGTTTCCCGTTTACTTCAATTTCAGCCAGCCCTCGCCCTTCAATCCCAACGATACGCAGACGTTCTATGGCGGCGAGAACAACAAGGTCGGCTTTCAACTGGATCAGTATCTCGCCATGGCTGTGTTTGGACTCACCCGCAAGAGCGACCTGTCGGTGGTGGTGCCGATCAACTCCACCTCGCTCAGAGTTACATCGTCCAACTTCCAGGCCTATCTCTTCGATTCTTCCTCTGGCCTGTACTCGAATGAGAGCCTGCCCGCCGGCACCACGATCTCGACCAAGGGCACGGCCAACGGCGTAGGCGACGTCATCGTGAACTTCAAGCAAATGCTTCTCGGGGGCGAGGGATCGCGGCCGGCAATCTCGGCCGGCGCCTCGTTCCGTTTCCGCAACGGAGATGCGCTCAACTATCTCGGTTCCGGCGCCTACGGCGGCAACCTGTATGGCCTCTTCGAGTACCGGGCGCGCGTGGCCCCGCATCTGAAGCTGAGTTATCAGTGGAATGGCGTCTCGCAGATCGTGAATCTTCAGGAATCGCCGAATACCCGCCTGCCCGGCGGACTCCAATACGACGCCGGCGCCGACTTGAAGGTCATCCGTTCTCTGACTGTTGCGGGCGACATTCTGGGTAGCCAGTTCGTGAATATGCCGTCGCTGGCCTTGACCACAGTGACTCTGAAGCCCGTGCCGGCTTCAACCAGCAACGTTCCTGCAAGCTACACCACCGTATCGCCGCTGAACAATTCTTATACGACCGTCAATATCAGCGGCGGATTGAAGTGGTCTCCTATCCCGCACTTCCTTGTGTACGGCAATGTCATGAAACAGGCCAACAATACCGGCCTGCGCAGCGACCTGGTTCCGCTGTTCGGCATTGCGTATAACTTCAAGGCGGCGAAGTAGGGAGTCGCAGGGCTTTCGACATAGAAGGGCTGGGCGGCATCTCGCGGAGAGAAATGACGCCCGGCCCTTCGCGGCTGGGAGCCCTGAGCAGGGCATGAAGCCGTCTTCCTACCAGCCGGTAACTTGCCAGCTCCCGTCCGGACCCTTCGTAAAATGGAATGTCTTTTGTCCGTGCGACTGCTGCGGGTCGCCATCTTTGGGACGGATCGTCAGGCTCTCGGTGCAGGTCAAAGTCGGGGTCTCGGGAGCGCCGCCCACCGGCTGGTTGCACTGTTCGGTGACATCGAAGCTCTTGGCCGTGTCGCACCATCTTGCCAGCGGTTGCAGCCTGCCCTGGTAAGGTCCGTTGAGCACAGCCTTGCAGTCCTTGCTGCTCTTGCCGGAGGCTCGCACAATCAGGCTCTTGTAGGCATTCAGAGCCGCCTCCAGTTCCGCCCGGTCCGGGCCCGCGGGCTTGGGCGCAGCGGTAACGGCGGGAGGAGCTTGCTCCTGCTGCCTCGGCTCATGCACATCCACGGTCTGCTCCCCGAGCAGCGTGGAACCATTCGCGGTCAGTTGATACCTGGTCGTACTCGACGGGGAGACGGTCGTGTTGCCCTGCGGAGCAACCGTGCCGACACCGCTGATGGCGACCGACGAAGCGTTGCTCACCTGCCAGGAGAGGGTGACCGCCTGCCCCCGCTCAATCGAGTTTGAACTCGCGCTCAAGTTGCCGCTGGGTGCGGCCGGAGCCGCGACCGGGACGGGCTGAAGTTGGGCCGCCAGCGTCTGGGTCTCGCCTGAAGCGATCGTCACCTGCCGATTGGCGGCCTGAAATTTGTCCTGTGCGATTTCGACCGAGTGCTGGCCTGTATTCAGCCCTTGCACAGAGTAGTTGCCGCCTGAATCTGCGGCTCCCAGGGTTTTTCCATCGACCGAGATTTGCGCTCCGGGATTGGTCTGAATGATCAGTTTGCCGGCGGCTTGCGCAGTGCCGCCGGTTGCGGGCTTGGGCGCCGGCGGCTTCAGCACAAACGAGTCGGGCGTGTTCTGGTTAGCCGCAATCCGGATGGTGTGCTCCTGGGAGTCCGAATCGTCCTGCGCCGAGTACTTTACCTTGTGAGTTCCGACCTCGAGAGGAATCGGCCCTCCAACCCTGTGCAGCCCCAGGTTCTTGCCGTCCACCGATAGCTTGAACTCGGCCACATTGCCCTGGGGAAGCAGCGTTCCGGAGCTCCCGGCGGGCAGCAGCCGGGTGAGCGAAACATCGTCCTGAACCGTGTCTCCCGCGTTCACTTCAAGCTGGTCGATGAAAGGCTCGAACCCCTCCTTCGAGACCCGAAGCTGATGGGATCCTGGCTTGACTTGCACCGTAACCTCGCCGCCGGCATTGGTCTCGACTGAGGGCTGGCTGTCAATGGAAACCGCGGCTCCCGGCGGGGCCTTGGCGACCCGAATATGGGCCACGGTCGCGGGCGGCGCCGGCTGCAGTCTCCAAATCGCGACGCCGCCAATCACCAGCAGAGCCGCGCATGAGGAAGCGATGGCCCAGGCCGGAATCCGGCGCGGACGGGTAGAGGCAATTTCGGACAGTTGCTTCTCGAAGTCGGGACCGTAAGCCGAGGGTCCCGACTGCTCCAGTGCCTTCTTGATCGCCTGTCCGATGCGCTGCCAGTCTGCCTGCTTCCTGGCGTCGGCAAACTCCATCATCTGCGTGGCGCCCTTCAGGGCCGCCAGAGCGCCTTGCGGGTCGCCCTTCAGCAGCGCGGCGCGCGCCGATTCGATGGACTTGCCAACCACTTCCTCGGCATACGAGGCGCGTTCGCTTTCGATCTGCTCAATGGCGCTGGTCACCTCGGCCGATTCCCCATAGGCGCGCAGCACGGCCTGCAAGGATTCCAGGGCAGCGGAAAACTCCTTTCGCCGGACCGCCTCGCGCGCCGCCGCAATCGCCTTCGCAGTGGCCTGGCGCTGTTCCCGCTCCGCTTCGAGAGCAACCAGGAATTCCCTAAGCGGCGCGTTTCCAGGCGTGGCGGCGAGTTGCTCCTGCAGCAGTTGGATGGCCTCGTCCAGTTCGCCGCGGCCGCGCAGGAGTTCGACTCGCTGGGTAAGCGCCTCGATCTTGCGCGCAAAAGCAGCCTGTTGTTCGCGAACCTCTTCGAGAAGACGGGTCAGCGATGCGTCGCCCGTCTCCCGGATGCCCTGCTCCAGCACGCGGACGGCATCCTCCGGACGTCCATCGCGAATCAGGGCGCGGCTCTCGGATGCGCAGCGGTCAATCGTCCGGCTGTGCAGCAGGCGTGCCTGCTCGTCTCGCGCGAAGGCCAGCAGATCGTCGGTTTCCGCGCCGCGCCCAAACTCGACTTGAAAGGACTCCAGGACGCCGATGGCCTTGTCGAGATTCTTCCCCGCCATCAGTTCCCGCGCCTTGAGAAGCGTGCCGGCCAGCACCTGCTCCACCCGCAGAGCGTCCAACTGCTGGCGCAGGGAGCGCTCGTAATCCAGCAGCCGCTTCTCACCGGGCATCCGGTCCAATGCCTGCTGAAGAACGCCCAGGGCTTCCAGCGGAGAAGCGGCGAACAGCTCTCTCGCCTGGGTAATCGAGGCTTCGACGAAGCGCCCGGCCTCCAGCTTGCGCGCTTCACTGTCCACCTCGGCCTTCAGGCGGTGCAGCATGGTCTCATTCGGCAGCTTTTCCAGAGCGCGATCGAGCAAGTCCGCTGCCTGTTGGTAGTCTCCGGTCCTCAGGAACTCGTTGACCCGGAGCTGAATCTCCTCGAGGATGGCTCGGCGCTGTTCCTGGTCCCTGGCCCTGGCCCATTCCCGGCGAAGCGTGTCGGTTTCCAGGTTGGCCGAATCCATGCTCTCCGCTTCGCCCAGAAGTTTGTCCGCCGCCGCCAGGTTTCGCGCCGCCAGTTCCCGGCGGGCAATCTCCAGCAACTCGAGAATCCTGCCGCGCTGCGCTTCCACCTCCGCCTGCCGGGCAAGTACGCCGTTCAGGGCGAGAAGCTTCTGGTTCTCCGGGTCCTCGCGGAGCGCCTTCCCCACAATGCGCAGGGCTGCGGTGATGTCGTCCCTGTTCTTCGCCGCCTCGGCATCCGCGAGTGCCTTGGCGCTGATCTCCGAACGGCGCTTCCTCTCCTCCACGGTTTGAATCTGGAGCCGGATCTCCGCCGAGGTTTGATCGAGGCCCTGCGCCTCTCTCAGTTGGTTGAGAGCCTCCTCGAAGTTGCTGGACAAGAGGGCCTCGTCGGCGCGTGCGATACACTCCCTGACCCGCTCCGCGCGCCGGATTCGCTCCTGATGCTCGCGGACGAACTTGCGCAGCTTTCTTGCCTGGGTGTTGGCTGGGTCGAGCCGGACGGCCTCTTCCAGCAGTTCGAGTGCGGGGGTAAAGCGGCTTTCGGTCGTCAGCCGCTCGGCGTCGTTGAAAAGCTCCGACACCCGGGTGCGCTTGAGGTCCTCGATCACCTCGTGCAGCGCATCGGCAAAGTCTTCGCCCGTGGAGTAGCGGTCCTCGGGATTCTTGGCCAGCGACTTCTCAATGATTTCGTCCAGCGCGGGAGGGTAATCGTGAAGATAAGCTGCCAGCGGAGTGTGGGCTTCATTCACGATCTTGTAGGAGGCCGTGGCCTCGCCGCCGGTGAAGGGCTCCTCTCCGGTCAGCAGTTTGAACAGCGTGACCCCGGCAGAGAAAATGTCCACGCGCCCGTCGATCGGTCCCCCCTTGAACCTTTCCGGCGCAATGTAATGCAGCGATCCAATGACCTGGCTGGTCTGCGTCAGACCCGCCTTCCCTTCCGCATCCTGAACCTTGGCGATGCCGAAGTCGATGATCTTGGCCACCCCGTCAGGCTGCACGATCACGTTGGCCGGCTTGATGTCCCGATGGATGATGCCCTTTTCGTGGGCGTAACCGAGGGCCGAGCAAACCTGCTCGATGATTCTGAGCTTGGCGATCAGGTCCAATTGCCGGCCCGAGGAGATGATCTTGTCCAGCCCTTCGCCTTCCACATACTCCATGGCGATGAAGGGCAAGCCATCCTGGACGCCCATCTCGTAGACCGCCGGAATATTCGGGTGCCGCAGCGTGGCTGCCTTGGCTTCTACCTGAAAACGAGCCAGACCATCGTCGAGCGCGGACTTGAAAGGCCTCTTGATGGCCACCCTGCGGCCAAGGTCTTCGTCCTGGGCAAGGAGAACTTCGCCCATGCCTCCGCGGCCGAGAACTCTGATGATCTCGTACTTGCCGATCTTCCCAGCGGAGACTTTGTCCATAGTCATGACCGAGCCTTTGTCGAAGCGGCGGCGGAGGCCTTGCCGGGGCACACCATCGCGGCTCCGCTGTCCAAGAGCGGTTCCACTTCACATGTCGCCGTCGCATCAGCGTGCTGGGTGGCTCTTTCTTAAACAAAAAGCCACTCGGCTGCTCAGACCTTGCAAAGAGCAGAAGTGAAAATGCTGCAGCTTCCATGCTTCATTGAAGCGCGGGCTTTGCTGGACAAAACGTTATCACGAAACCGGTGGTTATGGAATCGGAGTTTTGTCCCATCCGCAATACGTCTACGGCGCGATTTGCGCGCCGTGAGTTTGCCGGTTTTGGGGCGTCTTGCTCCCGGTGTAAAGAGAGGGCTATGCGTCCGCGGCGCGTGGCGGGCATTGCGCCACGCCGATCCGCTTTACGAACTCGTAAAGAACCTGCGGGCCGGCACCCGAGACCGCTTCGCCGGGGTGGGCGCCGGCCTCCATCCAGGCAAAAAGAAACAGCAGCGGAATCCAACCCCGCGAGTCCCCTTCGACCTCCGCCCCGATGGCGGTGAGAATGCGGGAAAAATTGAGCGGCAAATGCACCGGCTCGGCTTTCAATGTGGCCGGGTCGTAGCAGTGTTCCGGCGGGGAGGTGACCAGGTATTCGCGGCAGATGAGCGGACGAATGGGGTGAATGGAGCAGGACTCGTCTTCGAGAAACGGGCAGGGGATGCGCTGGTAGAGGTAATCCAGGGCCAGCTTGCGAGCGGACTCGGTTTCGGCCAGCCAGTCCTCGCTTACCATGCGGTCGATGAGGCCGGCAGAGGCGAGCTTGAGCAAGGCGCGATGAAAACGCCCGGCCAGTTCCTCCCGCTGGGCTTCTGGCAGGGTTTCGATCCACGCGCTGAGCGCCTCGGCCTCGAAGATGCTGAGAGGCACCATCTGGCGGCAGCAGGCCCCGCAGCCGGCCTTGCAGGAAATCCTGTGCCCGCCAGCATTCAGTTGCGCGGCCACACCCTCAATGAGCGAATTGTCGAGAGCTTGCAGGACGGGCAGAATCTGGGTGAGGTTGGTCTGGCCGGCAGGGACAACCGCGACAGCGGTGAACTTGCCTTCGCCGATGCCTACCGTAAATTCGACTGAAACTGTCTCCCGCTGTTCCATAGGCTCAGAAACGGTTCTGGTTCCCCTCTCCCTCGGTCGGGAGGGTTGGATTTTCCCTCCCTCACTCAGGCAAAGCCAGCAGCAGGATGCAGGTGATGTTGTCCTGGCCGCCGCGCTGCTTGGCCACGTCAATCAGATTGGCCACGGCGGACTCGAAGGGCGAGGCTTGAAGGATGGCCGCAATCTCGTCCTGCAGAAGGTAGCGCGTCAGCCCGTCGGTAGCCAGAAGAACGGCGATTCCGGGTTTCAGATCCACAGAGAAAAAATCTGGCTCCACCTGCGCCGCGACCCCGACGGCGCGGGTAATCACCGACTCCATGCCCTTGAGGTCGGCCTGGTGCGCATTCTCGATCGTCAGCGTGCCGTTGCGAATCAGTTCGTTGATGTAAGAGTGATCGACCGTGAGCTGCACGCAGCGCTCCCCCTGGACGATATAGGCCCGGCTGTCGCCCACGTTGCCCACGATCAGCTTGTCCCCGTCCAGGGCGGCGAAGACCGCCGTGGTTCCCATGCCCTTGTTCTCGGGAATCTGCCCGCTCTGCCATACGTCGAGATTTGCCGCATTCACGGCGTGGAGAAGCCGGGCGCTGACCGGAACTCCGGTCGTCACGGAGTTGGCAAAAGCGCCCACCAGCGCCGCCACCGCGCGCGAGCTGGCCACCTCGCCCGAGGCCATTCCCCCCATGCCGTCGCAGACCACAAAAATGCCCAGCCCTTCGTCGTAACCGAATGAATCCTCGTTGTTGGCGCGGACGCAGCCGATGTCGCTGAGAGCCGAGACGGCGATGCGAAGGCGTGGAAGCGCGGGATCGCCGGACGGCAAAGGCGGAGGCATTGCGGCCAAAGGGTTCTCGGCCGTGGTCTCAGGCCCGGCCTCGGCTGGGAATTCAATTTGCTGGCCGGCCGGCGAAGCCGGGGCGGGCTGCTGTCCGAGGGGCGCGCCGGGTTGTGAACGATCGAGGGTGAATTCTTCGGTCATGGGGTGGCCTCATGGTTTGGAGAGGAAGTCGCTTTTCCGGCCCAATCGATGACTCCGTCCGCGCTGGGATCGCGTTATCGAGCTACATTTGAAACGCAGTGAAAGCCTTTCATGAATTCCGGGTTCAGCAGCGGCGCTCCCGGACCCGAGGCGTCGAACAGCACGCTCTCCGAAGTCTGATTGTTGAAGCTGAAGAAGAATTTCAGGCGGTTGGGAGCGATTTGCTGACCGGCAAAGCCAAAGTGGAAGACGGACCACGGGCCGGTCATAGCCGGCGCGGTGCTCTTCTGTGTGGCGAGAGTGATTTTGCTGGACGGTTGCGAAACCCAATGGAATGTGGCCGACTGGCCGCCCGCGCCGATCTGCTTGCCGTCGATGGACAGATACGCATCGGAGACGCCGGTCGCCTTCACCTCGGTCAGCGTGAAGTCCAGCGAGGGCTGGTTCCCACCGCCGCCAAACAGAGTCGATGAGATCTTCTGCGCGTTGTTCAGAAACCCCAGGAAGCCCGGACTGATGTGGACGTTGGAGCCCGGAGCCGTCACGTACTGAGAGCCCTGCAGCACCACCAGGGGTCGCAAGGTGGTGTTGTAGAACTGCGCAAACGACCCCGTTCCCGGCGCGAAGACCTGCGCCACCTCCTCGGTCGAAGCCTCGGTGGTGGACTGGGGATTGAAGGGGAACTTGGCCAGCAGCGGGCCAATCTGGGCGCAGAAGTTCTTGGCCCCGCCGCCGGCGGCTTGTGCCGGGGCCTGGGCGGCCAGGTTCTTGGCCGACTCGATGGGCGCTTCGAGCAGCGCGAAGCTGGTCCTGTCCATGGAGCCCGCCGGGTCGGGATTGAAGCCGCTGCGCAGGTTTTCCGCCGCTTGTTCGGCGGTCACGGCAGCCTGGACCACCGGCGTCGCGGCGGCCGGGTCGTTGGCGTTGGTGGGGTTGAGGGTCAGGTTCTTGACCGCCCCTTCAAGAGCCTGCAGGGCCTGGATGTAGGCCTGGTTCGAAGGCGCGATGAAGCGGTTGTCCGGACTGGAAGGCGGAACGACGGACTGGGGGGCCTGGAAGACGGCGGAAATCTCCGGCGCCGCCACCCCGGTGTTGGCCGAGATGAGGGAGAACAGCTCCAGCATCGCCGAGGTGTTCGAGTCCAGGGCGCCCAGTTTCACCCCGGCGTCGGCAAAGTTCCGGTAGGGCACGAACTGTGCCTTGGCCAGGTAAGTTCGCCAGGTCTGGATGTAGTCGGCAAAATACTCCGATTTCAACTGCCCGGAGAGGACCAGCCGGTCGATGGGTGGCCCGGACGACGGGCCGAGAACCCATTCTTCTCCGCGAAAGTAGGGGTCGGGGTGCAGAATCGCGTCCTGCATGAACGCGAAGCCGTCCCGCGTGAAGGCGCCAGCCACCGCAAAGCCGTCGACAATGTACTGCGCCGAGCCGGGGAACTTGCCGTTGAAGGTGAGCCCTGGGACTTTGCGGTTGGCGGCGGCCAGCATGCTCTGGTAGACGTGCTGAAAACCCTGGAACCCGTTGAGGTAGTTGCGCGCATGAACCACCACCACGTCGTTCGACGGACCGCCGGCCTTGGCCATGCAGGAGGACGGTCCGGGAAGCAGTCCGGCATAGAAGGCAAACTGGCCCTGCGCCAGGTTGCTGAGGTCGGCAGACGGAGGTGCGGAGCCGGCCCACTCGGCCAGCAGGACGGGGGGAAGAAACTCGTTCGTGTCCTGCGCGGAGTCGGGATCGGGAGCGGAGGTGGTAATCAGGTAGGCCTTCAAGGGCCGGTAGGTGGCGCTATAGTCGGCATCGGGTGTGGGAGCCGCCGGCACGCCGCGAAGTTTGGTCAGAATCTTCTCCTGCGTGGGGGCCAGCAGCAGGGTGCGGAACTTGTTCGCATAGGCCTGGCAGGCGACGGGGTAGAGAGCATCGCCCCGGTAGAGCCCCAGCCGGTCCAGTGCCGGAGGGCCGTCCTGGCGGTAGCTCCCCAATTCATCGACGATGGCCCTCAGCTTTTCCAGGGCTTCAAGATCCCCCTGGGTGGCAAACCCGCCCGCCGCCACCGGCGAAACCGGCGCGGCGGCCGCCGCGGCAACGCGGTTTTCGAGGGCGCGATTGCGGAAGAACGAGATCGTGATCAGCAGCAACAGGAACAAAAGAAGCGCACTGCCCGCGCCCAGCAAAATGCGCTTCAGATAGCCGGTGCGGGTGCTGGCGCGGCTGGTCTCCAAAGCCGACTTGTCGGTCAGCAGAATGTTCGAGAACATGTGGGGCAGAAACACCCACTGCGGGACCTTTCGTGTGCCTCCGTGCCGGGACTGCGGAGCCGGAGGTTGCGAAAATTGCCCCGCGGCCAGCGAGAAGACGCGCGTGGCCCCGGCGTTGAAGGGTACGGCCGGCTGCGATGGGGAGGGACCGATCTCCAGGATGTCCTCGACCAGGTGAGCGCGCATGCCGGCAAGGAAGAATCCGCGCAAGAAGGGATTGACCCCAATCTGGCTGGGCCGCGCCACCTCGGCGAGGAAGGAAACAATGCCCGCGCGCAGCTTGCGCAGGTCGCGCGGAAATTCATAGGCCCGCGCCAGATCATGAAGCTCGCCGCCGCGGGAGAGAATATCGAGGCGGAACTCGGAAAGCGCGTAGATGAGCTGGTCGAATCGTGCCCCGATCAGAGCTGTGGCCTGCTCCGTATAGAGGCCTGAACCGGCGTCCAGCGAAGAGAGCAGAGAGCCAATGGGAAGCTTGACTTCCTCCTCGGAGAGCCGGCCGGCGTAATCGGCGAAAGGAGCGATGTTATCCAACTTGGTGAAAAGCACGTAGACCGGCAGCGAGATGCCCAGCGCCTGGGAGAGCTGGCGAAGGCGCTCGTTGAGGGTTTGCGCCAGGGCGCGAATCTGCTCCGAGGTGGAGGGGGCCAGGATGCGCTCGATGCTGACGCAGACCACCACGGAGCGCGCCGGAAGCCGGCTGTCTTTCGAAAAGACCGAACCCAGCCGGGCGGGCAGGGTGGCTTTGATGAGCCTCAACCAGAGCGCGGGCTGGCGCAGCAGCGCCCCACCGGCTTCGGCCAGCACCCAGTTGCCCGCCAGCCAGAAATTGGCCAGTTGGGTAGGAACGACAATGCCGTCCTGATAGACATTTCCCGCCAGCAGCTCGGGATCGAGGCCGGACTGGAGAACGGTCTGGGTCTTGGCGGAGTTTTCGTCTCCAACAACATAGATCAGCGGCAGCGAGGCGAGAGATTTTGCCCCCAAGCGCCCGGCCTGGCGAACCCTGGTGTCCGCATTGCGCAACAGGGTATTCAGATTCACCGCGTCGGGCGAGTCGGAGGCGCTGCCCTGCCCGGAACCGCTCATCTTGCTCAAATACCAGACCACGAAGACGGTCGCCCCGGCGCCCAGCAGCCCTAGAATCAAGCAAAAAAGTACCAGCCGCGAACCTTCAAAGCGCAGGGCCAGCGCTCCCAGAATCACCAGGGCCAGATAGAGAACAAAAACCAGTGTCCCAATCAGGACGCGTTTCATAGCCAGATCTCCTCAAGGCCGAGCGACGGATGAGACGCCAAAGTGGCCCTTGCCCGCAATACGGAAGCCGAGGCGCCCGATGGCCCGCTCGCTGCCGCGCTGGCGGGCATCGACTGTCCAAGGATCAGCACGTATCCGGCGTAAGCCAGCAGCGTGAAGACAGCCAGAAGAATCGCCGTGATCGCCAGGCGGCGAACCCATGGGTCGCGCCGCGGAGCCGGCGGCGCGGCGGGCGTCTGCGCCGGCCGGAAGAGCGCATAGGCGCCCCTGATGCGGGCGATCTTGTCGCGGATGCGCTGCAGGATGACATGAATCTCCGAGGCGTCCCCAAAGGCGAAACGCCCCCGGTAGCCCAGCAACAGGCACAAAGCATGAAGTTCCAGCACATCGGCCACTTCAGCCGATTCAGGACGATTGAGCAGGTCGGCCAGGTTGCGAAAGAAATACTCGCCCGCGACATGCCCGCCGAACATCTCTTCCTGCAGCGGCCGCCGGGCCCAGTCGGCGAAGGTGGGGTCCTTGGAGTTCAGCACGCTCTCGTCGAGAAAGCCGATCATGGCATAGATCGCCATCTTCGAAGCTTCGTCGCTGTAACCCATGGCCGAGGCATCCTTGACCGCGGCGGAGATCATCTTGCGCAGAGTGGCCCGGAAGGAATCGGCGTTTTCAACGCGCTGCACAAAGAAGCGGGTGCGGAGAATGACGATGAATACTTCCTGGAAGGCCAGCGCAAGATTGTTGGTCTTCATCTCTTGCGGAAAAGAAGCTGGAGAAGAAGTCATTCGGATGTCTCCGTAATGATGGTGAGTTCGAAGTTTGCCTCTCCCAGGTCGCCGGGCAGATACACTCCTACCTTTTTGGTCTGAAGTATATGCTGCCAGCAGGGACCGCTTTGGGAGATGGAAAAGTAGTGCATGTCGGCCTGGGCGTGCAGCGCGGCGGGCGGCGTCTGCAGGTGATTGAGCTCCATTCCGGGCAAAGCCCGCTGCACCAGCTTGGCAACCCCCTCGGCGGAGCACACCTTGGCCAGATTCGGCGTCTGGCGCAGCAGAACAGAGTCCGTCAATGAAGAGCGAATGCCAAAAATCCAGCGCGACCGGCGCAGGCAGCGCTCATCCTTGACCTCGGCCACATAGATATATTGATCCGCCCGGCGGAACTGGAGCGTCACGCTGTTGGAAGGCGCGACCACCTCCAGGTAACGGCGGATCAGCGCATCCAACTCTCTGAAAGTGGCGCTCAGGTCGCGATGCCGGTAGGGAGGAATACGATCCCGCTCGGCGTCCAGCGAAAAGGTGCTCAGCGCGCCTGCCAGCCGGGCCAGATCGCGGTAGACCTCCTCCGGATGGCTGCGCCGGTCCTGTATATGATGGCGCAGCGCGGGCAGCGACGAACACAAGGCATGAAGAAACCAGTAGTTCGCCACATCCAGAGCCGATGTGCCCAACTCGAAGCGGCCGGAACTGACTCTGGCGCTGCGCGTGACAGCGATTTTTTCGTCGATCGACTGCGCCAGCCGGTGCAGCAGCAGAACCAGGGTTTCCGACGCGCCGATGCGCAGGCAGGGTGGAATGAAATCCGGGTCGCAGGCAAAGCCGCCCATGCCGTCCCGAACCACGCGGGCGATAGGAAAGGAGACGCTATCTTCCGGTAACTGACTCTGGCTCAAAAGCACAAGATTCTTGCGGGCAAAAGAGACATTGAACTCGCCCTGACCCAAAGACTCGTCCCTCAGATTGCGTTGGATGGGGCTATAGCGAGTCTTGCCGCCGTCGGCCGCGTCGCAGTCCAGGCCGTGGTCCTGGCGTGGCGGAATGGCAAGGTACAGCATCACTTCGCTGTCGGTCGAAGAAAAAAGGCCGCTCAACTGAGCGGCGGCGGGAACCGGGTCGCAATCCGGTAAGTCGAAAATAAGTCCGTCGGGTAAAATCCCCGATGCAAAGCTCAGAATAGCCAGGCCGTTCCGCATGGCTTCGGTATCCAGCGAGAAGTGCAGAAACCCCCATGGCTCCTGGCGCAGATTGGAACTGAGGAACCAGAGCGTGTCTTCGAAGTACCGGCTCTGCGTCTGGAAGTGGTGCGGACCAAGATGCATTCCTTCCGACCAGACGACCCGCGAGAGGAACTTCATAGCAGCGACACCACCGTGGGAGAGGATTGAAAAACCGGATTCACCGCCCGATCCAGGCAAAAAGACAGTCTACCGCCATTGCGGCCTGACCTTGATGGTCGCGCCATGCCGCCCTTCCGGGCCATACGGGAAAATTCTGCGATGAGTGTAGCCGCCCGGTATATTGAGACGCAACCGCATTCTACTTAAAATCTTTTGTAGGAAATAGCTAAATCGGGAGCAGCGAATCATTTATGCTACCCGCAACGCTGCGGAGGCCGGATTCTATGGACAAACCGACAACACCAGGCGAATCAAACTCCTCCAAGTCTCCATGGTCCGAGGAACCCGCCTCTGAACAAAGCGCTGGGGCCACCGGCATCTTCGCGGCGGTCAAGCCGCCGCAACCAGGCCCTGGGCAGGTTGCAGGCTCCCCGGCGGGGCCCGGCTCCCATTGGTACCGCGCCCCCGAGACCGTCAAGCCGCAGCCGGAACCGCCGGCCAAAACTCTCGTGGAGCCGCTGGTCCATGGGGTGGTGTTTGGCGGCGGCGCGGCCGATAGCTCCCTCGATACTCTGGAGAGAATTCGCATTGCGGCGGCGGACCGCGAGTCACACGCGGAGAAAGCGCCCGGCCCCGGCTTTGGCCCCAAGTCCACCTCGGCCCAGCCCGGCTCTCCAGACGCTGGACAAGGCAGCGGTGGCTTTACCCAGCTCCTGCGCACCCTGGGCAGCGAACCCTCCCCAGCCGCCTCCGCGGCCAAAGTTGCGCCCCCGCCGGCCGAGCCGCGGCCCGCGTCGGATTCCGGATTCACTTCCCTGTTGCAGCGTCTGGGCACACCGTCGGCTCAGCAGCCCCTGCCCTCCGCGCCGCCCCTGGGCCGGCCCATTCTGGAGGAACTCCCCAAAGCCCCCGCGTCTTCCGAGTCCAGCGGCTTTACCGAACTGTTGCGCGCCGAGCCCAGCGGCAGCTTCCACTCCGGAGGCGCGCAGACACAGAGTTTCGCGCCCGGCGGAGGTCCGGTTTCCCCAGTGTCGGCCAGGCCCAATCCGGTCCCTGAGAGCGCGCCCGAAGGCTTCACGCAGTTGTTTGCATCCCTTGGTGCGGAGGGAGCGAGTCCATCGCCTCCTGCGCACGCCGACCGAGCCCCCATGGATTCCCCCGCTGGAAGTCCAGGCTCCTTCACCCGGATGTTCGCCCACGAACAGCAGACTGCCGGCCCGCGGCGGCCCTTTGCCGAACAAGGGCCGCCGGCCAACCTCGAGTTTGGCCCGGCGCCCCGTCCCACTCCGGCCAGCCGCGACCCATTCTCACCTTCCGCTTTGCCGGAATCGCAGCCGCCTCAAAGCCATCCGGAGATCTCCGGAGCCGGCATAACGCGGCTGATTCGAATGCTCGATGAGCCGGCGGCGCAGCGGGCCGATGTCGCGCCCGTCACTCCTCCTTCGGCCTCCGAGCCGGGCGTCTGGACGCGAACATTCGCCTCCCTGGCCTCGCCCGGCGACGCGCCGGCGGCCAAGCCGTCGCAGTGGCCCCCCGCGCAGCCCGCTCCGCCCGCCGCGCCCTTGCCGCGCGAACCGGGATTCCCCGGCAGCTCCAACCAGCCGGCAGGCAATGCCGCCGGCCCGGCCTTCGGGACGCAGGGACCGAGCGAGTTTACGCGCATTCTCGATGCCTCCAGAATGCGCGAACTGGGCCTGCGCGGCGGAACTCATGTCGGCGCGGAAACTCCCCGCCAGGAGCTGGCTCCCCAGCAGGCCACCGCGCCTTCTCAGGCCCCAATGCTGGGCTATCCGCTTCCCGCCGCGCCGCCTCCGCCTGCCATGCCGGGATTGGGCGCCATGCCGCAGCCCAGAATCTACACTCCGCCGCGGGCCCCGGCCGATCCGGCCAGTTATGCTCCCCATGCCGGGGCCGCGCCCGCCGCTGGCGGGGGTTTTCCGCCGCCGGGAATGTACGCTCCGGCTGCGCCGCCCATGCCCGCGAAACCCCAACTCCCTCCCGTCAAGCCGCCTGAATCGGGAATGGGAAAGCTGCAGCAATACGTGCCTTTGCTGCTGGTGATGATCATCGTTTTGCTGGTCGCGCTGCTGGTAACGATGGTGTTCCTGATCAAGCACTAGCGGAATATTTCGATGCGCCTGCACCGGCCAGGGCCCCAGCGCCAACCTGGACTGCCGCGCCGGCGAACGTCACTCGCCGCCGGCGCTCAGCTTGGGTTTGAAGCGGCCCTTCTCCACAGGCCACTGGCCTCAGCTCCCAAACAGCAAGCTACACCGGCTTGCCCTCGGGGCCAATGATCACGGCCCGATCTTCTGACTTGCCAACCGAACCCGGCGCCGACAGCCAGTGTATTTCGAGCGTCCTGGATTGTGCCCGCCAATTCACCCCCGGAGAAGCAAGCTCAATATTCTCGCGGCAGCTCTCAAGCTTGACGCGAAAGGTCTCTACCGGGAGCTTGCCTGAGATCGAGATAACTCGAAGAAAGGTCTCCTTGCCTGCCTGACAGTACCCCAGGCCTCCGGAAATGGAAGAATAGACGTCGGAAACAATCAAAATCGAATTCGGGATTTCCGCTACCAGCTTGACCGATACCGGCCTTGCTCCTTTGGCAACCGTTGTATCGCGGCTAACAGACAACTTGAACTTCCCCCCTGCCGGCTTCGGTATGGAGAAAACTGTCCGGTCACCCGAAGCGGCGCTGGTCAGCAGTTTTCCTGAAGCCAACGGGACGGGCCCCTGCGCCGGCGCGCTCAATCCGGTTGCGACGATAAGGAGACTAACCCAAAAGCTTATCCGCATAACAGACTCCTGAATACTCCCAGTGGGCGCTTGGTGAAGGCTTTGCGCCGTAAGATGCGCTGTCGCGCTTGTGCAAGGCAGCCTCTGTCTTGCCGGAATTCTGAGGGTCGCTCATGTCCCATCCGATGTTACCCGTAGCGGAGTCGCAAACAATGTTTGGGTGGCGCACCCAGGCCCCGGCGGTTGCGTCCCACTCGTGATAGGTGCCGCCATTCCACCGGCAGACAGTCTCATACTTCAGTTGGTCCGCGGTATAGCTGCGATTGCCCTGGCTGAGGTAGCTGATCGCTTCAATTTGCTTGCCTGCGAAGAGCTTCAGACCCGCTTCCACATTCGACTTCCAGTTCCACGCCTGTTCGAAGGTAGGGGCCGGGTTCGTGAGTTGGCAGATGCCATAGCCCTGGTCGAAGGAAACAACGGGCTCACCGGTGATATTGAAGTTGCGGCACCCGGATTCCTTGATCAGGATCCGATCGAACCCCGAGCTGTTGGGCTTGCTGGCGAGGAAGCCGGTCACATCGGCGGCGCTCGGATTTGTTCCCTTGATCTTGACCACGAGGATTGCGATTTGCTGGCCCGCCTGAACCCTGACCGTCAGCGTCCCGCCTAAGTTGGTCACTACACTTTTCGCGTCCCATTGGTTCGACGGCGTGCTGGCGCTGCCTGACTGCTTGTACCTTCCCCAAACCAATGCCCAATTCCACGTGTGCTGTCCCGTGGCATCGGTTTGGAACGGAATGCTGGGCCACTCAGCGGCCGCGGTGATGGTATAGCTCGAATTCGGCATGGGGGTGATGATGCGCATTCTCCGACTCCTTTTCGGCTTCCTGAGACGAAGGCCTAG
>Ga0182013_10001287_pt1 | contig 34590 bp, 30 predicted proteins | sample 612S2MmetaG_FD_120487 | JGI IMG/M metagenome (GOLD analysis project Ga0182013, IMG submission 120487) | Permafrost microbial communities from Stordalen Mire, Sweden - 612S2M metaG | ecosystem: Environmental > Terrestrial > Soil > Wetlands > Permafrost | place: Sweden: Stordalen | collected... | reverse complement strand
TGCCGGAGCTTTCGCTGCAGCCTTGGCTTGCGGAGAGGTATTCGACGCCGGCGGGGAGTTTGTCGGTGACCTTCACGGCGTTGGCCTGTGAGGGCCCGGCGTTGTGGACCTTGAGCGTGTAGGTCAGCGGTTCGCCGGCGGTCGCGGGGTCCGGTGCGGCGCTCTTTTCGATCGAGAGGTCGGCGCTCGCGGTGACCTTTACAGTCCCGGCCGCTTCGGCGGGCGTCGGCGCCTCTTCTGAGTGGGCCGCGACACGGTTCGTGAGTTCACTGCCGGGCGGGGTGGCGGCGTCCACATTGACCGGCACCGTGATCGTCACCCTCGCGCCGGCCCTCAGCAGAGCGATCTTCCAGGTCGCGGAGGCTTCGGTCGCGTGGATCTCGCTGAAGCCTTCCGCGGGTTGCGCTTTCGCCTGTCCCGCTTCGTAGGTCATCCCAGCCGGCAGCGTGTCTTCGACGAGCACTTCGTGCGCGGGCGCCGCGCTGGCGTCCTTGATCGTGATCGAGTAGCTGTCGGCTTCGCCGGCCGCGACGCTCGACCGCGCCGGCACCTTGGTGACTTCGAGCAGCGGCAGTTCGACGGTCCCCTGGACTTCGGCCTGGGGACCGGTGTACTCGCGGTACTGGATCGCTTCGCCCTTGTGGTTGGTCTGCCCTTCGCCGCGAACAGCTTCGGATGTTCCCCAATAGTTGGTCACCGCCGCGGTATTCGTGACGTGTTCGCCCTGCTGCGGTTTCGCGGCCAGCGCGAGCACGCCGCCGTATTCGAGCGTGAGCGTCGCTTTCGGCGCCAGCGGCGCGCCGTCTTCGAGCTGCCATTCGATCTCGGGGTGCCCGGAGCTCCATTCCTTGAGCACCTTCACGCCCGCCGTTTCCTTGGCTTTGACTTCGGTCAGCTGTCCCGGGACGGTGTCGCTGATCGTCGCGTCGTAGGCGGGCGAGGTCCCGTTGTTGGTGACCTTCACGCGGTAGCTGACGGCCTGCCCGACCTGGACCTTGAAAGGCGCCGTGGAGTACGGCCCGCCTTCGACTGAGGCTTCCTTGGTGATCGCGAGGCTGGGCTCGACCACGGAGGTTTTCGCTTCCGCCGGCGGCGACGTGTTCGTGAAGTGCGACGGGATCGATTCGCTTTCAAACTGCTTTTCTTCGGTCCTGTCGAAGTTGGCCGTGACGGAGTTGGTGATCGTTTCGCCGGCTTTGACTTTCGTTGAGCCGCCGAGCAGCGTGTTGCGCACCGCGGCCACGAACTGCAGCCTGAGCTTGCGCACTTCGGTGCTCGCCGCGAGCGATCCGAGCCACCACGCGATCTTCGTGCTGGCGGCTTCGTACTTCGGGGCGTAGGTTTTTGCTTCCAGCGGGCAGCCGGCGGTGCATTTGATTTCGCCGTAGGAGACGAAGTCGAGCGCCGCCGGAAGCGGGTCGATCACCGTCGTGTCGTAGCTCACGACGTTCGCCGGGATCGTGACTTCAACCGTGTACGTCACGGGCGTGCCGATCGTCCCCTGCGCCGGGCTGGCGCTCTTCGTGACGGTCGCTCCAGCGACCTTGAGTTCACCGCTGGAGGCAGCTTCGTAGCGGGTTTTGTTGACCGTTGCGTTGCTCGCGGTCCGCGGCTGTTCTTCGGCGGCCGGCAGGCTCGCGGTGGTTGCCTTCGCGCTGTCCTTCAGTTCGTTGCCCGAGACCGGCTGTTCGTCGACCTTCGCGAAGTAGGCGAGTGCTTCGCTTTTGCCGCCGCGCAGTTCCGCGACGGCCCAGGTGATCGTGCGCAGCGTTTCGTTCCAGGTCCCTCCGCTCGCCGTCGTTTCGCCTTCTTTGAGCGGTTTGCCGCCGGCGTCGGTCGGCGTCACGCCGGCCGCGACTTTGGCGACGAGTGAGGTTGCGAACGCGGTGCTCTGGCCCGTGGCGTTGCCGAGCGCGAGTTTGTATTCGACGATCTGCCCGCCGTGAACAGGTTCGCCTTTGGTCGAGTTGCTCTCGCTGAGCGTCAGCTGCGGCTCGACGACAGGCGTCGCGTTTTCGCTCGAGGAAAGTTCGCGCGGGGTTTTTTCGAGCGGGTCTTCCCACTTGAGATGCGCGACGTTCGGGATGCTCGCGGCGGCCTTGTTTTCGGCGGTGTTGGTGACCCGCGCGCGGAAGGTCAATGTCACGGTCGTCCCGCCGGCGGGGGCCCGGTAGTCCAGGGGGAGGTGCGCGTCGGGTGCGTTGCCTTTCGCGAGCGTTTCTTCGCCGGCCGTGAACCCGCGTTCTTCGGCTTCGAGGGCCGTGAGTTCCTTTCCGCCTTCGACGACCTTCACTTCTGTGCTTGCGCCGACGAGTGCGAAGCGCCCGGTTTCGCCGATCAGCGGGTCAGTGATCTTGGCCGTGCCGCCGAGCGTGACGGCCGCCGGGACGTGCACGGGGACTTTGAAGGTCACGAGCTCGCCGATCGTGGCTTCCCTTTCGCCGTTCCCCGGTTCGACGCGGGCGGTCGTGTGGGTCTTTTCGATCGCGGCGTTTTCTGTTCTGACGAGCGCTTTCGCGGGCACTACTTCCGGCGCGTTGGCTTCGCCTTCGACAGTTGGATCGATGTTCTTGGTCGGCGTGTATTCGTAGAGCGTGTGGAGGTTCGTTTCGGAGCTGAACCGGCGCACGCCGGCGGTGTCGGCGAATTCGTTCGCGGGACCGGCGTTCGCCGGGATCTCGACGGTGGTTTCGAGGCTCGTCTGGGCGTGGGCCGCGACGGTGACAGGTTGCTGGATGCCTTCGCCCCAGTGCACGAAGTCCGCCCCGGCGCTCGCGCATTCGCCCCCGGCCGTCGCGGAGACGAACTGCGCACACGTCAGCTGCGCGGGAAGCAGGTCGCGGACCTCGACGTCCTTGGCTTCTACGTCGCTCGCGTTGCTGACCGTCACGCGATAGGTGACTTCACTTCCCGGCTGGACCGTACGTTCGCCGGTCGGGCCCACCGCTTTGCCGTCGACCGCGACAATCGACTTGGCGATCGTGAGTTCCGGGTATTCCAGCTTGAAGGCGGAGCTTGCCCGCAGCGAGAAGACGTCGCCCGCTGTGTTTTCCGTGCTGAACGTGACGAGATTGCCCTGCAGTTCGCCGGGCTTGCTCGAGCTCTGGATCGTCGCTTCGGTTGCGATCTGCCGTTGGAAGACGGCCTTGGCGGGCTGATAGCCAGATTCCGAGAGTTCCCAGCTGACGCGCCCGCCCGGCTTGGGGTGTTCCGATTCGGTGCCTTCGCTGAGGTTGGTGAACTTCGTGTTCGGCAGCGTGTCGTTTGCCGTCGCGGCTTCGCCCTTTCCGCCGTTCAGCGATTCGTCGAAGATGCCGTGCGTCGGGATGAAGTCCGTCAGCGTCGATCCCTTGGTTTCGACGCGCGATGGAAATTCGAGCGTGATCTGCCAGCAGACGCGGTCGCCCGGGTGGTAGACGGGTTCTTCGCTCAGGCTGTAGGTGGCGCCGGCGCATTGCGATCCTTCGAGTGCGACTTCCTTGCGCAGGACGGGCGCTTCACTCGCCTGGCCGGCCGCCGAGTGGTCGCTGACGGGCGCGCTCGTGGATTCGCCTTCATGGTCGATCCGCGCTTCCCCGGCTTCGGGGCAGTCGGTCGGTCCCGACTGCTTCGAGCTGCAGATGACGTTCGCCGTCGAATGGACCGAGGCTGTGTTTTCGATCGCGTCGTTGGCGAGGATCGGCCCGCCGGCTTCGTGCGAGGGCGGTCCCAGCTGGTAATGGGTGCGTGTCCTGCTCGCGAAGGTGACCGTCGTCGTCTGGTCGTGCCCTAGTTCGGCGATGTTCCATGCCAGCAGCCACGCGCCGCCGGGCTCTTCGGTGTGTGATGCATAGCCCGGGCTCGGCAGGTGTTCGGCGGACGGCTGGCATTCCGGCGAGTCGCCGAAGCTCAGGTTTTCTTCGGCGATCGGGCAGAGGCCGCTCGGCAGCGTGTCGGTGACTTCGAGTTTCGTGTTGTAGCGGTACTCGGACGAGTGCAGCGTCAATGTCCACTCGGTGATCGCGCCCGGTTCGAGCTTGGAGCTGCTGGCGTGCTTTTCGACGATCACGTCCTTGGCGGTACGCGGCAGGTCGCTCGTGCTGCGCGACGGGACGTGGCCTTCGTAGCTGCCGGCGGCGACCGCGTAGGTCGTGAGCGCCTCGCCGTCGCGCGTTTCCGGCCCGGAGTTGTTGTTGAGGTTCGCCCCCTGTTCGAGGCTCGCGGGGCTCGGTTCCCCGGACTGGCCTTTTTTCGGTTCCGGCCAGTTGAGGGTGTTTTCACGCAGCGGGACCGCAGCCCTGAAGTTGAACGTACGTTCGGCGCCCGCCGCGAGCGTTTCCAGGTGCCAGACGAGGTGCGTGTAGACCGCCTTGGGCAGCGGGCCTTCACCGTCGGGATCGGTTTCGACGGTCGCGACTTCGGCCGGTTCGGTGCATTCGCTGACCGGTTCGACGTGGATCAGCCCGGAGCCGGGGTACTCTTCGCGGCTTCCCGGGTTCGTCGGCGCCTGCGTCGTGTGGTCGCTGTTGGAGGCGCAGCCGAGGTACTCCAGGCCCGCGGGCAGCCACTCTTCCGCCACGGTGCCGGTCGTCGGCCCGGTGCTGTTGTTGCGCACATGGACGGTGTAGACGACCTGGTTGTTGTGCAGCCCGCGCAGGATCTTGCCTTCCGGAGAGGGCTCTGACTGCGTGACTTCGATCGCCGCGATCTGCGTCGTCGAGGACTTTTCGGCCTCGCCCGTGAACGATTCTTCGGACGGCCCGACGGGTTCGCCGTTCGCCGAGAATTTGGGCACGACGCGGATCGCCTTCGACACGTATACCCCCGTCGGGATCGCGAACGAGGAGCCCACGGCAAACGTCGTGCTGCAGCCCGGTCCGGTGGCGTAGCAGGGCGCGACCTGGAAGCTCAGGCTGGATTTGGCCTTCGCCGGAAGGTCGCTGACGTTGGACCAGATGAGGGTCGTCTCGCCTTTCAGCGGCGCGTTTTCGATCACCTGCGGAGCGAGCGGGAGGCCTTCGGCTTCCGCGTGGCCCGTGAAGCGCACGCCGGCCGGCAGCACCGCCCGGAAGCTCGCGTTGTAGCCCTCCGGCTGGCCGTCCGGGTTCGTGGCCGTCAGCGCCACGGTCGCCTTGTCACCGCTGAGGATCTGTGACGGCGCCGACTGGCTGAGTTCAACCGCCGGTGTTCCCGCGGCGTCGGCGACGGCGGGGCAGAGTGCGAGCAGCGCGCCGGCGATCGCGAGCACCGCGAGGGCGGCTACGCGCCCGCGGGCTGCGAGGGTGGCTTGGGCGTCACGCGGGACGCGCAGACAGCGACTTTGCATCGATCGGCCTCCGGGCATTTGCGGGCGGCCCCGTGCTGGGACGCCGGACTCTCTCAGCGCGGTGTGCGCCATATGTCATTCGCTCACGGGAGCGTGCGACCTTCGAAGGCGTACGCGTCGGCGAGAGTCGACCGTGCGGGCTCGGCGTGCGGGAGGCCGACTAGCCGTGGATCAGCCACCCGTCGGCGGCGCGCGCCGCCTCCATCACGGCCTCCGACAGCGTCGGATGGCCGTGCACGATTCGGGCGACCTCCGGATAGCCGCCCTCGAGCTCCTTGACGTCGACGAGCTGCTGGATCATCTCCGTCGAGCGCGAGCCGACCATGTGCGCGCCGAGCAGCTCGCCGTAGCGCCTGTCGCCGACGATCTTGATCATCCCCGTGCGGTCGCCGTAGACCGTCCCGCCGCCGACCGCGCCGAACGGCACCTTGCCGACGGCGACGTCGTAGCCGGCCTCGCGGGCCTGCTCCTCGGTGAGCCCGAACGAGCCGACGTTCGGCGTGCAGAACGTCGCGCGGGGGATGTCGATGTAGTCCAGCGGGTGCGTCTCCAGGCCCGCGATGTCCTCGGCGGCGATGATCCCCTCGTCGGATGCCTTGTGGGCGAGCGCAGGGCCGTGCACGAGGTCGCCGATCGCCCAGACGCCGGCCTTGCTGGTGCGCTGCGCGCCGTCGATCCGGACCAGCCCGGTCTCGTCGGTCTCGATGCCGGCGCGGTCGAGGCCGAGCGACGCAGTGTCGGCGCCGCGGCCCGCGGCGATCACCAGGAAGTCGACTTCGGCCTGCTCCTCACCGAGTTTGAAGGTCACCGTCGCGTCGGTCTGGGCCACGTCCGTGGCGAACGTCGCGGTGTGGACTTTGATCCCCTGCGCCTTCAGGCCCCGCTCGACGAGCCGCGAGATGTCACGGTCCTCGGTCGGCAGCACACGGTCGAGGGCCTCGACCAGGAAGACCTCGCTGCCCAGGCGCGCGTAGGCCGAGGCGATCTCCGCACCGGACGCCCCGGCTCCGACAACTGCCAGGCGGCCCGGAAGCTCGGGCAGGCGCCAGGCCTGCTCGGTCGAGATCACGCGGCCCCCGAAGTCGACGCCCGGTATCGAGCGCGGCACCGAGCCGGTCGCGAGGATCACGGCGGCGGCCGCCAGCGGGCTGCCGTTGACCTGCAGGCCGCCGTCCTGGCCGAACGAGGCCTCGCCCTCGATCAGCTCGACACCGTTTTTCTTGAGCAGCGCACCGACGCCGCCGGTCAGCGTCCCGACGACCTTCTCGCGGCGCTCCTGGATCGCGGCGTAGTCAACCTCGACGGAGGCGACGCGCAGGCCGAACTCCCCGGCGTCGCGAACCTCGCTGAGCAGGTCGGCCGAGCGCAGCACGGCCTTCGCGGGGATGCACGCGTAGTTCAGGCAGCGCCCGCCGACCTTGTCGCGCTCGACGACCGCGGTGCGCTTGCCGAGCTGCGCGGCCCGGATCGCGGCGACATAACCACCCGGGCCGGAGCCGACGACGACGCAGTCGAACTGTTCGCTTGCCACGGGACGGCAGCCTATCGATCCGGCGAGCCGCCGGCCGCAAGAGCATCGGTCACCTGGATCCGGCCCATCACGCGGATCAGCTTGTAGAACAGCCAGCCGCCGAACAGGATCATCACCAGGCAGACCGCGGCCGCGAGGATCGTCGCGGCGACGACGAGGGCCAGCGAGCTGACGATCACCTGGAAGGCGATCAGCGCCTCGAACCCGAGCACCGCCCAGTAGCGCTTGGCGTACATCCCGCGGGCGAGCAGCAGGAAGACGCCCGTGAGGAAGATCGCCGCCGGCAGCGACCCGCCGCGGGCATGCAGGTTGGGCACGGTCAGGGCGCCGACGAGCACCGCGGCGGCGAGCACGACGGCGACGACGATCGCGACGATCAGCGCCGCGGGGCGCTCATCGGCGGCGAGCGGCGCAAGCGCGGCGCGGGCAGCCGCGTCGCGCTCCGCGGCGCCCGGGCGCCGCGTCTGCTGCGGTTCGTTCACTCGCCCAGTCTCGCAGGCCCCGCGCGGCGCCTAGACTTGGCTGCCTGATGACGCCGCGCCACTTCCTGACCGGAACTGAGCTCTCGCCGCAGGAGCTCGACGGGCTGCTCGGCCGTGCTGTCGCGCTGGCCAACGAACCGCTCGCGAGCCGTGCCCTCGAGGGCCGCTCGGTCGCGCTCGTGTTCGCCAAGCCCTCGACGCGCACCCGCGTCTCGTTCGAGGTCGGGATCTTCGAGCTCGGCGGCCACGCCGTCGTCCTGCGGCCCGGCGAAATGCAGCTCTCGCGTGGCGAGGCGCTGCGCGACACGGCGCAGGTCCTCTCGCGGCACGTCGCCGCGATCGCCGTGCGCACCGCCTCGGACGCCGACCTCGCCGAGCTCGCCGAGTACAGCCGGGTGCCGGTGATCAACATGCTCACCGACCGCCACCACCCCTGTCAGGCGCTCGCCGACCTGCTGACGCTGCACGAGGCCTTCGGCCGGCTGCGGGGCATCAAGCTGGCCTACGTCGGCGACGGGAACAACGTCGCGCGCTCGCTCGCGCTGCTCGGCTCGCTCGCCGGGCTCGACGTCGTCGTCGCGGCACCGGACGGCTACCAGCTCGAAGCGGACATCGTGCCGCCGCCGGGCGCCTCCGGCACGATCACGTTGACCGACGACGTGCGCGAGGCGGTCGCCGGCGCGAACGTCCTCTACACCGACGTCTGGGTCAGCATGGGCGACGAGGAGGACGCCGAGCGCCGGCTCGCCGACCTCGCGGACTACCGCGTCGATGACGCGCTGCTCGACCTCGCAGCCGAGGGCGCCTACGCGATGCACGACCTGCCGGCGCACCCCGGGCAGGAGATCACGGCCGAGGTGCTCTACGGGGAGCGCCAGCTGATCTGGCTCCAGGCCGAGAACCGACGGCACGCCCAGAAGGCGCTGCTCGAGCTGCTCGTCACGGGGCAGGAGTGACCGAGACCCAGGCCGCGTCGCGGCCGCAGCGCGGCGACGAACTCGAGCTGCGCGTCGAGTCGCTCGCCTTCGGCGGCGAGGGAGTCGCACGGCTCAGTGACCACGGCTACGTCGTCTTCGTCGCCGGGGCCGTCCCCGGCGACCTCGTGCGCGCCGTCGTGCACAAGTCCAAGCGCGCCTACGCCCACGCCCGCGCGACCGAGATCCTCGAGCCGTCTGCCGAGCGGATCGAGCCGCGCGCCGACCACCCCGGTGTGCCCTGGCAGGTGCTGCCCTACGCGCGCCAGCTGGAGATCAAGCAGGCCCAGGTCGACGAGGCGCTGCAGCGGCTCGGAGGGCTCTCGGGCTACCAGCTGGAGCCGATCGTCCCCGCGCTCGAACAGTGGCGCTACCGCAACAAGCTCGAGTACTCGTTCGGGCAGTCCGGCGGCGAGCTCGTCTGCGGCTTCCACGCACCCGCCGGCGGCCGCGCGGTCGTGTCGATCGCGGACTGTCTGCTGGCCTCCGAGCTCGGCAACCGGGCGCGCGAGCTGGTGCTCGCGTGGGCCCGCGGCCAGGGCCTGGAGGCCTGGGAGCGCGACGGCGGCGGCGAGGACCGCGAGCTGCGCGCCGGGGCCGCCGCCGACGGGCGGGTGCGGCTGCGCAACCTCGTCGTGCGCGAGGGGCGGCGCACCGGGCGCCTGCAGCTGCGGCTCGTGACCTCGCCCGGCCAGCTCGACGCCGACGATCTGGCCGCGACGCTCAACGCCGAGCTCGGCGAGGCGCTCTCGGGACTGCTCTGGACGCGCACCGAGCGGCTCGCCGAGACGACCCAGGGCGGTGTCACCGAGCTCGTCTGGGGCGACGAAGACCTGCCCGAGCAGCTCGGCGAGCTCGACCTGCGGATCTCCGCCGAAGCGTTCTTCCAGACCAACACCGAGATGGCCGAGGTGCTCTACGGGATCGCCGCCGAACGCGCGGCGCTGGGCGGCTTCGAGCGGGTCTTCGATCTCTACAGCGGGATCGGCACGATCGCGATGTGGCTCGCGGCGCGCGCCGGCGAGGTCTGGGGGATCGAGATCGTCGAGCCGGCGGTCGCCGACGCGATCGCCTCGGCGCGGCGCAACCAGGTACGCAACGTGCACTTCTTCGCCGGTGACGCCCGACTGGCCCTGCCGCAGCTCGTGCAGGAGGCCGGGCGGCCCGACGTCGTGGTTCTGGACCCGCCGCGTGCCGGGCTGTCCAAGAAAGTCGTCCAGCGGGTGATCGATGCCGCCCCGCGGCGGATCGTCTACGTCTCGTGCAATCCGACGACGCTCGCACCGAACGCCGCGGAATTCGCGGCCTCCGGCTACAGGCTGGTCTCGGTCACCCCGGTCGACATGTTTCCGCAGACGCACCACATCGAGTGCGTCGCGCTGCTCGAACGCGACTCCGGCTAGCCTTCTCGCCGTGCGGGCGGCCACGATCATCGACGGCAAGGTCGAGCTGCGCGAGCACCCCGACCCCGTCCCCGGCGTCGGCGAGGTCCTCGTGCGCGTCGGTGGCGCGGGCATGAACGGCGCCGACATGATGCAGCTGCGCGGTCGCTATCCGGCGCCGCCCGGCTCGCCGGCCGACATCCCGGGGCTCGAGTTCGCCGGCGACGTCGCGGCGCTCGGCCCGGGCGCGGAACGTTTCGCGGTCGGCGACCGCGTGATGGCGATCCTCGGTGGCGGCGGCCAGGCAGAGCTGGCGATCGTCCACGAGCGGCAGCTGATGCCGATCCCCGAGCGCCTTGACACGCTCGAGGCCGGCGGCTTTCCCGAGGTCTTCACGACAGCGCACGACGCGCTGTTCACCCAGGGCGAGCTCAGCAGCGGCGACCGCCTGCTGATCCACGGCGGCGCCGGCGGCGTCGGGACGGCGGCGATCCAGCTCGGCCGGATCGCCGGGGCGCAGGTCACCGCGACGGTCCGCTCGCCCGAGCGGCGCGAGCCGGTCGCCGCGCTCGGCGCAACGGCAATCGACCCCGGCGACTTCACGCAGCAGGGGCCGTTCGACCTGATCCTCGAGCTGGTCGGCGCGCCGAACATGGCCGGCAACCTCGATGTCCTGGCGACCGGCGGCCGGGTCTGCGTGATCGGCGTCTCGGCCGGCGCCAAGAGTGAGCTGAACCTGCTTGCGCTGATGGGCAAGCGCGCCCGGATCTACGGCTCGACGTTGCGCGCCCGGCCGCTCGAGGAGAAGGCGTTGTGTGCGCGCGCCGTCGAACGTGAGGTGCTGCCGCACTTCGCGGCCGGCGCGCTCTACGTGCCGCTCGCCGAGGTCGTCCCGCTGCACGAAGTCGCGCGCGCCTACGAGCTGTTCGCCGCCGGCGGCAAGCTCGGCAAGATCGTGATCGACTGCTCCGCCGTCGGCTAGTAAGGCGGCTGCGCGGCGTACCACTCGCCGAGCGCCCGGAAGGCCTGCCAGAAATCGCGCTTGGCGTCCTGCTCGTCGAGCGAGTCGTCGATGTTCGGCGTGTAGATCACCTCGATCGTCGGCGTCAGCCGCTGCACGATCCCGGGCTCGGCGACCAGTTCGCGGGCCAGCGGCACGTGCATCTCGCCGAGCGCCGCGAGCGCGTCGTCGCCCATCGTGACGATCACCCGCGGCTGGACGATCGCGATCTCGTCCAGCACGCGCGAGATGCACGCCCAGTCGGCCAGCGAGCTGTCGGGGACCGGGCACTTGGCGCAGAGCGTTCCGTAGACGGCGAGCGGGTCGATCGAGAGGCGCTTGAGCGACTTCATCAGCGCGGCGCCCGAGCGCCCGTAGAACGCGACGCCCTCCTCGACCTCCGAAGGCTGCGGCGAGTACTTGAGCAGCATGATGTCGGCCTGCGGGTGGCCGGAGCCGAGGACCGGCATCAGGTTTCCCCGCGGGCAGTGGGTGCAGCCCTGCAGGTCGCGCGTCAGCGAGTTGAGCTCGCGGATCGCGCGCTCCAGATACTTCTCGCGGATCTGGTCGTCGGTTACGGGCATCGGCTCGGTCCTCTTTGACGGCCCGGCGCTCGTTCCTTGACTGTGCAGCGCGCGTTGCGTGTGCGCGTCGTCGGTCATCGGACCCTCAGCGGCCGTGGCGCCGGCCCAGGCGCCGCAGCTTGCGGGCCTTGACGGCGCGGCGCGCCGCCGGGGGACGGGCGCGGGTCTGCAGGAACTTCAGCGCCTGGACGTAGAGCAGCGAGCCTGATCGGGTCAGGATGTCGGCTTCGCTGAGCGACTGCAAGAACTCCTGCGGCCCGTCGAAGTCACGCATCCGGATGCGCACGGTGCCCAGACCCTGCGCGACGTGCGAATCGGAGCCGGCGCCCGCGGTCACGCGGTACTTGGCCGCGAAACGCGCCGCCTCGTCGTTGAACGAGCTGATCGCGACGCGCGGGTTGAAGACCTCGATCGCGTCGACGTCGTCGAGCACCGGCACGAGGTGCTCGTAGTCGGGGACCGAGTGCATCCTGTCGAACGGGTGCGGGACGTAGACCACGCCGCCCTGCGCGCGGATCCGGGTGATCGTCTCCGGGAGCGAGAGGCCGCGCGGAATCAGCTGGTCGATGAACAGCCCGATCACCTCCCCCTGGCCGTCTGTCTTGACCTCCTCGCCGACGATCACCTTGACGCCGAAGCGGTCCGCGAGCGCGGCGGCCTCGAGGGCGCCGGAGATCGCGTTGTGGTCGGTGACCGCGATCGCGCCGAGTCCCTGTTCGTGCGCCGTCGCGAGCAACACCTCGACCGGTGTTTCACAGTCGCCCGAGTGGTCGGTGTGCATGTGCAGGTCGACGTCGATCAGCGGCCGTGCGGCAAGCCGCGCCGCGATCTCCGGGTCGCCGGGCGGCGTATGGCGCCGGCCCGCGAGCTCGGCGTAGATCTCTTCATAGAGCGGCGCCCCGGACTGGCCGGGAACGAGCGTGTAGCTGCCCGGATAGGCCCGTCGCAACGCCTCGCCGCTTGCGGGGTCGGTCACGGCCCGCGCATCGAGGCGGCCGAAAAGGTTGTCCTGCAGGCGCCGGCCGACGAGCGAGGCGAACGCGCGCTCGCCGGCGCCGTGGAAGGTCGCGACGTTCAGCGAACGCGAGAAGCGCAGCGCGGCGTTCGGCAGGCTCGGGGCGAAGGGGTCGTGGACGTGGACGATGTCGAGCGGGACCTCGCCGAGCAGTTCCTCGACGGTCCGCGTGACGTCCAGCGCGAGCGCGCTGCGCCGGCTCGAGAGCACCTCGACGAGCTCGCCGACGGCGAGTGCCCGCGGTAGCCCCGTATCGGTGCCTTCGAGCAGCGCCTCGCCACGGCCGCGCAGCTCCCGCAGGGCGCGGCGCGTTTCGCGCACGTCGGCCGCCGAACGCGAGGGTGCCAGCACCAGCACGCGGTGCCCGCGCCGCGAGAGCTCCCCGGCGACCGCGCGGACGTGCTGCGCGAGCGGCGTCTCGGCGTCCCACGGCAGCGGGCTGACGTGGGCGATCGAAAGGCGCTCGCTCACGCGTGGGCGGCTGTCAGGCCGTCGTCTTCTTGGCGGCTCGCGGCTTGCGGGCCGCCGTTTTCGGCTTCGCCGCGGGCCGGCCGGCGTAGCGCGCGATGAACTTCTCGGTGTCGCGCCGGGCCTGATCGTCGGGTCGCTGGTTCTGCGGCGACTTCATCAGGTAGGACGACGGCCCGTCGATCTGGCCGCCGACGCCATGGTTGAGCGCGAGCTTGCAGCAGCGCACAGCGTCGATCACGATCCCCGCCGAGTTCGGTGAGTCCCAGACCTCGAGCTTGAGCTCGAGGTTCAGCGGCACGTCGCCGAAGGCCTGGCCCTCGACACGGATGTGCGCCCACTTGCGGTCGGTCAGCCACGGCACGTAGTCCGACGGGCCGATGTAGATGTCGTCCGCGGGCAGTTTCTCGTCCATGATCGAGGTCACCGCGTTGGTCTTGGAGATCTTCTTGGACTCCAGGCGCTCGCGCTCGAGCATGTTGTAGAAGTCCATGTTGCCGCCGACGTTCAGCTGCGAGGTGCGCAGCATCCGCACGCCGCGGTCGTCGAACAGGCGGGCGAGCGTGCGGTGCACGATCGTCGCGCCGACCTGCGACTTGATGTCGTCGCCGACGACCGGCAGGCCGGCCTTCTTGAAGCGCTTGTCCCAGTAGGGCTCGCGGGCGATGAACACCGGGATGCAGTTCACGAAGCCGCAGCCGGCCTCGAGGATCTGCTCGACGTACCACTTGGTGGCCTGCTCGGAGCCGACCGGCAGGTAGGAGACGACGACGTCGGTGTGCGTCTCGCGCAGGATTTTGACGATGTCGGCCGTCTCGCCCGGGGCCTTGCGGATCTTCTCTTTGAGGTACTTGCCGAGGCCGTCGTGGGTCATCCCGCGGTAGACCGGGACGCCGAGCTTCTTGGGCACCTTCGCGAAACGCATCGTGTTGTTCTGGCCGGCCCAGATCGCTTCGCCGAGGTCCTTGCCGACCTTCGTAGCGTCGATGTCGAAGGCGGCCGTGAATTCGATGTCGCTGACGTGGTAGCCGCCGAGGTCGACGTGCATCAGGCCGGGGACTTTCTCGTTGGGGTCGGCGTCGCGGTAGTACTGCACGCCCTGCACGAACGCCGAGGCGCAGTTGCCGACGCCGATGATCGCCACACGCACCTTGTCCTGCTGGTAGCGAGCCACGCCGTTGGATGCCGCGGTGGGGTTCTTTGCGGCGCCGGCCGGGCGGGCGCCGTTGGAGCTGTCCTTTGTCACCAAAATTTCCTTTGCCAGGGGCGCGGGGGCCCGTTGGGGTCTCGCGGTCGACGCTCCTCGAGGAGCGCCGCTTTGCGCGCGTTGGGGCGAAGCGGCCCCGACGCAGGTTACCCCGCCCGCGCTCTCAGGTCACACCGACAACGCGCGGCGCACGTGGTTGATGCGTTGCCCGACCGTGAAGACACTCAGTACGGCGAGCACGTAGATCGCCGGTGCGAGCAGTTCGAAAGAGCCGAGTGAGGCGCCCTTCGCGAACAGCAGGCCGACCGCGATGATCACCACTCGGACCGGACGCGTCGCGACGCCGACCTTGCATTCGACGCCGAGCGCCTCGGCGCGCGCCCGCGTGTAGCTGACCATCAGCGAGGCGAGCACCGCGACCACCACGGCGACGACGGGGATTCGTTCGGCCTGCAGCGCGAAATAGCCGGCGACGGCGGCGAGCACGATGCCCTCCTCGATCCGGTCGAGCGTCGAGTCCAGGAACGCGCCGAAGGGTGTTCCCTTGCCTGACATCCGCGAGTAGCGCCCGTCGAGCGTGTCCATCACCGAGCCGAGGATGAACGCGATGCCGCCGAGGAAGAAGTAGCGCTCCCACACCAGGCCGGCCGCGATCAGGTTGCCGACCAGGCCCGTCATCGAGATCGCATTCGGCGTCAGGCGCGACTCGATCAGCCGGTTGCGGACGATCTCGCGCCGCTCGCCGCTGCCGATCGGCGCGCGCTGGCGGCCCTCGCGCCGCGAAGGTTCGGGGCTAGAGGCCACTGGTCACCCGCACGGCGCCAATCTACCGGTCAGCCTGCACCGAGGAACCCGGTGATGCGCTCGACGAGTTCCGGGTCGTCGAGCCACGGCCAGTGCCCGGCGTCCGGCAGGATCTCCAGCTCGGCGTGCAGGGCGTTCGCGTAGGCGTACGCGAATTCCAGCCCGATGAACGGGTCGCGGGCACCCCAGGCGACGAGCGCCGGCGCATCAATCGTTGCCAGCCTGCGCCCGGCGGCGGCCAGCACGTCCGCCGGCGAGGAGCGGTACAGGCGCAGGATCGCGCGCTTGGTGCCCTCGTCGAGCGTCGCGAGGGTCTCGTCGATCCAGGCGTCCGGCAGCGGGCCCGCCGTGACGTTCGCCGGTCTGGTCAGCAGGCGCGCAGTCGACCGCGTGGTCAGCGCCATCATCGCCTCGCCGACGAGCGGCGTGCGCCAGAGTTTCGCGATCGGATGCCAGCTGTAGCGCGGCAGCAGCGGCACCGCATTGATCACCACAAGTCGGCCGATCCGCTCCGGCCGGCGCTGGGCGAAGGCGAGCGCCGCGGCGCCCCAGTCGTGCACGACGAGGTTCACGCGCTCGAGTGCGAGCGCGTCCAGGAAGCGCTCGAGGAACAGGTCGTACTCGGCGATCACGTAGGCGCGGCCGGCAGGCTTGGCGCTGCGCCCGAAACCCGGCAGGTCGACCGCGATCCCGCCGGCCGCCGCCAGGAACGGCACGAAGTCGCTGGAGCTCGTCGGCACCCCGTGGACGTACAGCGTCGGCGTCCCGCTCCACTCGTCGCTGCGCCAGAAGACGTCGAGTTCTTCGACGCGGCTGACGTGCGTTTCGAGGGCCGGCACGAGGAGCGAGCCTACAGCGCTAGGGTCGCCACTCGATGGCCGCAGCAACGCGAGCGCAATGGACGCCGCCGAGCGCCGCGCGGGTGCGGCGGATCCGCCTGCGCCTGCGCGAGCTCTACGGCACGCCGGCGCTCGAGCCGCACGGCGATGCGCTCGGCGAGCTGATCCTGACGGTCCTCTCGCAGTCGACCAACGACCGCAACCGCGACGCCGCCTATCTGCGCCTGCGCGATCGCCTGCCGACGTGGGAGGCGGTCCGCGACGCGCCGCTCGCGCTCGTCGAGGAGGCGATCCGCCCGGGCGGAATCTCAAAGGTCAAGTCGGCCCGGATCCAGGCGATCCTGCGCGCCGTCGCGCCGACGGGGCCGCTGTCACTGGACTTCCTGCGCGAGCTCGACGTGGGCGAGGCGCGCGACTACCTGTGCGCGCTGCCGGGGGTCGGGCGCAAGACGGCGGCCTGCGTGCTGCTGTTCAGCTTCGGCGCCGCCGACGTCCCGGTCGACACGCACGTCGCGCGGGTCGGGCAGCGCCTGCGACTGCTGCGTCCCGGCGCGCCGTTCGAGGAGCTCCACGACGAGATGCTCGCGCTGACGCCGCCCGGCGCCGAGCTCGAGCTGCACGTCAACCTGCTGCGCCACGGCCGGCGCATCTGCCACGCGCGCCGCCCGGAGTGCGAGGCCTGCGCGCTCGCGCGGATGTGCCCGTCGCGTCAGGCCTTCGGGACGACGATGAACGCGATCACCGCGTAGTGCACGGCGGCCGCGGCGATCACCAGCACGTGAAAGATCTCGTGGTAGCCGAAGACCCGCGGTGAGGGGTTCGGCCGGCCGGTCGCGTAGATCACGGCGCCGACGACGTAGAACAGGCCGCCGAGCGCGATCCCCGCGGCGCCGAGCCAGCCGATCGCGGCCGGAAGCTCCCCGCCGACGGCGCCGGCGACCAGCCCCAGCGCGACGTAGACGACGGCGAAGACCCACTTCGGCGCATCGATCCAGAACAGCTTGAAGATGATTCCGGCGAGCGCGCCGGCCCAGACGACGATCAGGATCGTGGTCGCGAGCGTGCCGTGCAGGGCGAGCAGTGCGATCGGCGTGTAGGTGCCGGCGATCAGGACGAAGATCATCGAGTGGTCAAGGCGCCGCATCCAGCGCCGGGCCGGCGGGCGCCAGGTCACGCGGTGGTAGAGCGCGCTGGTTCCGAGCAGCCCCGAGACGGCGCAGGCATAGATTGCGGCGGCCGCCTTGCCCTTGCCGCCGGACGCGGCGAGGATCAGCGCGACACCGGCCGCGAGCGAGCCAAAGAAGGCGTATGTGTGGCTGACCCCACGGAGCCGCGGCTTCACAGGGCTTGCTGCGGCGTCACCCATTGGTTGAACGGTAGCGCTTGGAGATGGCGGGGCGCAATGCCGGTGTGACGAATTGCACACTGCGCGGCGGCGGGACCCCTTGAAGGAGGCGATCAAATCTGCGATAATGTGGCTTAGATTTTTCGCGTCTTATCAACTTAAGGTTTCTAAGGAGCATAACAAGGTATGGCAAAGACAATCGGAATCGACCTCGGCACGACCAACTCGTGCATGGCGGTCCTCGAGGGTGGCGAGCCGACGGTGATCGAGAACGCCGAGGGCGGTCGCACCACGCCGTCGGTCGTCGCGATAGCGCCGTCCGGTGAGCGGCTCGTGGGCACCGTCGCCAAGCGCCAGGCCGTCACCAACCCCCAGAACACGATCTTCTCGATCAAGCGCTTCATGGGCCGCAAGGAGGCCGAAGTGCACGACGAGGAGGCAATCGTCCCCTACAAGGTCGTCGCCGGCCCCAACGGCGACGCGCGCGTCGAAGTCTCCGACGGCCAGCACTCGCCGCCGGAGGTCTCCGCGATGATCCTCCAGAAGCTCAAGGCCGACGCCGAAGCCTATTTGGGCGACACCGTCGACTCGGCGGTGATCACCGTTCCCGCGTACTTCAACGACGACCAGCGCCAGGCGACCAAGGACGCGGGCCGGATCGCCGGGCTCGACGTCAAGCGGATCATCAACGAGCCGACCGCCGCCTCGCTGGCCTACGGCCTGGACAAGGAGAGCGACCAGACGATCCTCGTCTTCGACCTCGGCGGCGGGACGTTCGACGTCTCCGTGCTCGAGATCGGCGACGGCGTGTTCGAGGTCAAGGCGACCGCCGGTGACAACCACCTCGGCGGCGACAACTTCGACAAGGCGATCGTCGACTGGCTCGTCGGCGACTTCAAGCGCTCGCAGGGCATCGACCTCGCGGCCGACCCGATGGCGCTGCAGCGGCTCTACGAGGCCGCCGAGAAGGCCAAGATCGAGCTCTCCACGACGCAGGAGACGCAGATCAACCTGCCGTTCATCACGGCCGACGCCTCCGGGCCCAAGCACCTCGACACGCGGCTGACCCGCGCCAAGCTCTCCGAACTGACGGCCGACCTGCTCGACCGCGTGGTCGCCCCCGTGCGCCAGGCGCTCGACGACTCGAAAGCCAAGGGCGTCAAGGAGGTCGACCACGTAGTGATGGTCGGCGGCATGACCCGCATGCCCGCCGTCCAGGAGAAGGTCAAAGACCTCACCGGCAAGGAGCCGCACCGCGGCGTCAACCCCGACGAGGTCGTCGCCGTCGGCGCAGCGATCCAGGCCGGCGTACTCGCCGGCGACGTCAAGGACGTGCTGCTACTCGACGTCACCCCGCTGACCCTGGGGATCGAGACCAAGGGCGGCGTGATGACCAAGCTGATCGAACGCAACACGACGATCCCGACCCGCAAGGGCGAGGTCTTCTCGACGGCCGAGGACAACCAGCCGTCGGTGGAGATCCACGTCCTGCAGGGCGAGCGCGAGATGGCGCAGTACAACAAGTCGCTCGGCAAGTTCCAGCTGACCGGCATCCCGCCCGCGCCGCGCGGGATCCCGCAGATCGAGGTCGCATTCGACATCGACGCGAACGGGATCCTCAACGTCTCGGCGAAGGACCTCGGGACCGGCAAGGAGCAGAAGATCGAGATCCGCGCCGGCTCGGGCCTCTCGGATGAGGAGATCAAGCAGATGGTCGGCGACGCGGAGTCGCACGCCGAGGAGGACCGGCGCGCCCGCGAGCTCGCCGAGGCGCGCAACAACGCGGAGAACGCGGCCTACCAGGCCGAGCGCCAGCTGACCGAGCTCGGCGACACCGTCGACGCCGACTCCAAGGTTCGCATCGAGCAGGCGATCAAGGACGTTCGCGAGGTGCTCGAGGGCAGCGACGCCGCGGAGATCAACGCGAAGTCCGAGGCGCTGCAGAGCGCCTTCCACCAGGTCTCCGAGGCCGTCTACCAGAAAGCCCAGGAAGAACAGGCCGCGCAGTCGCAGGGCGACGGCACCGGCGGCCAGGACAGCTCGGGCGACGACGAGGATGTCGTCGACGCCGAGGTTGTCGACGAGGGCAACTGACGATGAGTGACGCGACGCAGCCCGCAGAGGGCCAGGAGCGGGGGCCGGCCCAGCCGGCCCCCCCAGAGGAAAACCCGACGCCGAACGCCGGCGGGGACCCCACGGCGCCCGAGCGCGACCCGGGGCCCGGCGACGAGGCGCAGCGCTACCTCGAGCTCGCGCAGCGCACCCAGGCCGACTTCGAGAACTACAAGCGGCGCTCCTCGCGCGAGATCAGCGAGGCCCGCCGGCGCGGTGCCGGCGAGCTCGCCCGCGAGCTGCTGCCCGCGCTCGACAACCTCGAGCGCGCGATCGACCACGCCGACAAGGACGACCCGCTGCTGCAGGGCGTCGCGATCGTCCGTGAGGAAATCGTCGGCGCGCTGGCCCGCGCCGGGATCGAGAGCTACAGCCCGGTCGGCGAGCAGTTCGACCCGACGCTGCACGAGGCCGTCGCGACGGCGCCCTCGCCCGACGGCGAGCCCGCGACCGGAATGGTGATCGAGGTCTACCAGGCCGGATACCGGCTCGGCGAGAGCGTGATCCGGCCGGCGCGCGTCGTGGTCGGGGCATAGAAGGGAAGCCCCTTGGCAGCGGACTACTACAAGACGCTCGGCGTCGACAAGAAGGCGACCCAGGACGAGGTCAAGAAGGCCTACCGCAAACTGGCCCGCGAGTACCACCCGGACCGCAACGCCGGCGACAAGGACGCCGAGGCGAAGTTCAAGGAGATCGGACAGGCGTACGACGTGATCGGCGACCCCGAGAAGCGCCGCCAGTACGACGCCGGCAGCGGACCGTTCGCGACCCCAGGCCAGGGCGGCGGCTTCGGCGGCTTCCAGAACTTCGACTTCGACTCCCAGTCGATGGGCGACATCCTTTCGAACCTGTTCGGCGGCGGCGCCGCACCGGGCGGGGGCCGTCGCGCGCGCTCCTCGGCGCCCCGCCAGACACGCGGCGGTGACGTCGAAGCCCAGGTCACGATCGGCTTCGACCAGTCGATCAAGGGCGGTCAGATCTCACTGCAGGTGCCGATGAACCAGACCTGCGGCACCTGCCACGGCACCGGCGCGGCGCCCGGCACCGCGCCGACCGTCTGCCCGCGCTGCGAGGGCCGCGGGATCGAGAGCCAGGGCCAGGGAATGTTCTCGATCTCCCAGCCATGCTCGCGCTGCGGCGGCTCGGGCACGATCATCGAGCATCCCTGCCCGACCTGTTCGGGCAGCGGCATCGTGCGCTCGGTCAAGAAACTGCGCGTCAACGTGCCGGCCGGCGTCAAGGAGGGCAGCCGCGTGCGGATCGCCGGCAAGGGCGAACCGGGGCACGGCGGCGGCCCGCCAGGCGACCTGTACCTCGTGACCCACGTGACACCCTCGCCGGTCTTCAAGCGCAAGGGCGAGAACCTCGAGGTCGAGGTCCCGTTGACGATCGCCGAGGCCGTCGGCGGTGCGGACGTCAAGGTCCCGACACTCGATGGCACCAAGACGCTGCGCGTCAAGCCCGGAACCCAGCACGGCACCTTGCAGCGACTGCGCGGCGAGGGCCCGCCGAAACTCGGCAGCCCCGGCAAGCGCGGCGACATCCACTACCGCTTCACGATCAACGTCCCGAAGGACCTCAGCGACGAGCAGCGCCAGATGCTCGAGGACCTCTCTGGCGGCGGCGACGTGCGTGCGGGCCTGTTCGAGTCGGCCGGCCGGAGCGCCGAGGCATGAGCCCGGGCCCCGAACGACGCGTCAGGCGCCGGCCACCCACGGTGACCCGGGTCGAGGTCGAGACCGACCGTGGAGTGTTCATGATCTCCGTCGCGGCGCAGCTCGCCGAGATGCACCCCCAGACCCTGCGGATGTACGAGGCGCGCGGCCTGATCGAGCCACAGCGCTCGCCGAAGGGGACCCGCCTGTACTCCCAGCAGGACGTCGAGCGCCTGCGGCGGATCCAGTCGATGACCGCCGAGCTCGGCCTGAACCTCGCCGGCGTCGAGCGTGTGCTCGAGCTCGAGTCACAGATCGAAGAGATGAACACGCGCATCGAGGAGCTCGAGCTCAAGGCGCTCCACAGCGAGGTCGAGCTCGCCCAGGAGCTCGAGCGCGTGCGCCGCTCGTTCCGCGCCGAGCTCGTGCCCTACCGGACAAGCAACGCGATCGTGCGCGCCGCAGACGCGCGCTCACCCTTCCCACCGATTGATTCAGGAGATTCAGATGGCAGCTAACCCGACCCCGCAGCAGGGCGCCGAGGAGCAGCAGACGCCGCTCGAGCGCTTCGGCCGCGATCTGACCGAGATCGCCGAGCAGGGCAAGCTCGACCCGGTCATCGGCCGCGACGACGAGATCCGCCGCGTCGTGCAGGTTCTCTCGCGCAGGACCAAGAACAACCCTGTGCTGATCGGCGAGCCGGGCGTCGGCAAGACGGCGATCGTCGAGGGCCTCGCCCAGCGGATCATCGACGGCGACGTGCCCGACTCGCTGCGCGACCGCCGCGTGATCGCGCTCGACATGGGCGCACTGGTAGCCGGCGCCGCATACCGCGGCGAGTTCGAGGAGCGCCTGAAGGGCGTGCTCGAGGAAGTCTCCGCGGCCGAGGGGCGGATCATCCTGTTCCTCGACGAGCTGCACACGATCGTCGGCGCCGGAGCCGCCCAGGGCTCGGTCGACGCCGCGAACCTGCTCAAGCCGATGCTTGCGCGCGGCCAGCTGCGCTGCGTCGGAGCGACGACGCTCGACGAGTACCGCAAGTACATCGAGAAGGACGCAGCGCTCGAGCGCCGCTTCCAGCCGGTGATGGTCGGCGAGCCCTCCGTGGAAGACACGATCGCGATCCTGCGCGGCCTCAAGGAGCGCTACGAGGTCCATCACGGCGTGCGCATCCAGGACGGCGCGCTGATCGCCGCCGCGACGCTCTCGGACCGCTACATCGCCGACCGCTTCCTGCCCGACAAGGCGATCGACCTCGTCGACGAGGCGGCGTCGAAGATCCGCATCGAGATCGACTCGCTGCCGACGGAGATCGACGAGGTCGACAGGCGGATCATGCAGCTGCAGATCGAGCTCACGAGCCTGGGCAAGGAGAAGGACGAGGCCTCGCTGCAGCGCCGCGAGGCGATCGAGTCAGAGCTCGCGGAGCTGCGCGAGCAGTCCGAGACGATGAAGACCCAGTGGCGCGCCGAGAAGGAGGCGATCAAGGGCGTCAGTGACCTCAAGGAGCAGCTCGAGCAGCTCAAGGTCGAGGCCGAACGCGCCGAGCGCGAAGCGAACCTGCAGCGCGCCGCGGAACTGCGCTACGGCGACATCCCGGAGATCGAACGGCGCCTCGCGGAGGGCGAACGCAGCGAGCGCGAGAGCGAGAGCGAGGACGGCTCGCAGGCGCCGCCGGTGTTCCTCAAAGAGGAGGTCGACGCCGACGACATCGCCGAAGTCGTCGCCCGCTGGACCGGGATCCCCGTGAACCGGATGCTCGAGTCCGAGAGCGAGAAGCTCGTCCACATGGAGGAGCGCCTGCACGAGCGGGTGATCGGCCAGGACGCGGCGATCGAGGCCGTCTCCTCGGCGCTGCGCCGTTCGCGGGCCGGCCTGCAGGATCCGAACCGCCCGATCGGCAGCTTCCTGTTCCTCGGCCCGACCGGGGTCGGCAAGACCGAGCTCGCCCGCGCGCTGGCGGAGTTCATGTTCGATTCGCAGGACGCGATGGTCCGGATCGACATGTCGGAGTACATGGAGAAACATGCCGTCTCGCGCCTGGTCGGTGCGCCGCCCGGCTACGTCGGCTACGAAGAGGGCGGCCAGCTGACCGAGGCCGTCCGTCGCCGGCCCTACTCGGTCGTGCTGCTCGACGAGGTCGAGAAGGCGCACCCGGACGTCTTCAACACGCTGCTGCAGGTGATGGATGACGGGCGCCTGACCGACGGCCAGGGCCGCACCGTCGACTTCAAGAACACGGTGCTGATCATGACCAGCAACATCCCGGTCGACCTCGACGCTCCCGACGCCCGGCTGCGCAGCGAACTGACCGGCCACTTCAAACCCGAGTTCATCAACCGGCTCGACGACGTGATCCCGTTCCAGCCGCTCAGCCGCGAGCAGCTCTCGGAGATCGTCGAGGTCCAGGTTCGCGGCGTCGTCGACCGTGTGCGTGAGCGAGGCGTCGAGGTCGAGCTGACCGACGACGCGAAGATGCTGCTCGGGAACCTCGGATACGACCCCGCCTACGGCGCGCGGCCGCTGCGCCGGGCGATCCAGAAGCAGCTCGTCGACCGGCTCGCGATGGCCGTCCTGAAGGGCGAGATCAAGACCGGCGAGCAGGTCACCGTCGACGCCGAGAACGGCGAGCTGGTGCTCGACGCACGCGCCGTCTGATCGCGCTTCGCTGCGGCCGGGCGCGCGCCGGAGGTCCGTCTTCGGTAGGACAGGCGTCCGCCGCCCGGCTGGTACGCCCACCGCGCGCTGTACCGTGAGCCGATTTGTTGCCCACACGGGGTAGCAGGGAAATGGAGGCATAAATGGTTTCTCCCACCGGGGCCGCACGGAAACGGCTCCTCGGCGTCGCGCTCTGCGCGCTGCTGGCACTCACCGTGTCTGCGGTGCCCGCGTCGGCCGCTCAACGCGAGAGCGTGTGCGCAGGGGCTCACGGCAAGCTGCACCTGCGGTCGGCGTGCCGCTTCAATGAGCGTCGACTGCCGTTCGTGCGCGCCCGCAGCGCGGGCTCGTCAAAGACGATTGCTACGTGCGAGAACAAGAAGGGCGCGCTGCGCGTTATCAAGAGCAGCGGTAAATGCCACCACGGCGAAAAGAAGCTCGTCTGGAGCGTCCAGGGCGTAGCCGGACCCGCCGGACCCGCCGGGACGGTCGAAGAGGTGTCGCTGACCTCGACCGGCGTCTATATCAGCGGCGCGTCAGGCGGCGTGCTGCTCTCGAGTCTGACCCACGAATTCGGCGCCGGCTCATGGGCCGGCACGGTAGCCATCACGGTCGAAGGCTACGCCGAAAACGGCAGCGAGGACTCCTGGGTCGGCTGCGAAGTCTTTGCCGGCCCGACCGAGATCGGCAAAAGCGGGCTTACGTTGGAGACTGAACTCGGAAGCGGCCAGTACATCGGCGAAGGGGACATCGTGATTCCGGTTGCTTTCACGGCGAGCGCCCCGACGAAGCTGACTGTCAAGTGCATCGAACGCTACCACGAAGGCGGCGCATCGAGTTACGAAGTGCAGGTCAGCGGCCGGATGGTGCTCGTGCAGGGCGCCAGACTCACGACCTGAGCCAGCGCCCCCGGTCGTCGCGCAGTTGCGGTGACCGGGGGCACTGCCCTCCCCGGCCGCGCGCCGGGCCGGGCCGCTACGCGCGTCGGCCTCTGACAAACCTCACACGTTCCGCTGAGCCTGCGCCGATGCGCGGCGTCGACACTTGATGGCGTCAGGTCCCTCTCGCCCCCAGGAGCAGCGAATGTCCCCCAAGGCCCCCCAGCCACGACCCCGTCCCCGCACCGACCCCGCCGCGGGCAAGGCGCTTGCCCGCGAGCGCATCGCCGCGATGCGGGCCCGCACACGCAAGATCCGGATCCGCGTCGCGAGCGGCGCGAGCGCCCTGTTCGTGGCCGCGTTCGGCGGAATCTATGTCCAGATGGCGACCGGCCACGACCCGGCGCTGTCGGCGCACCGCGTCGTCAAGCGCCTCGTGGAGACGGCCGCGACGACTGGCAAAGGCACAGGCGCCTCGAGCGCGGGGAGTACCGCGAGCACCGAGGCCTCCAGCTCAAGCGAAGCCGCCACAAGCGGCTCGACGGAAGGCACGACGACAAGCACCGAAGCCGCCAAATCGACTGAAGGCACGTCGAGCGCCAGCGAATCCACGTCCAGCAGCGGCGCATCGTCCGTGACGACGTCGCAGTCCTAAAGGAGCCGAAATGATCGAGGCCCGCGAGACGTTCGAGTGCTTTGGCTCCCAGTGCGTCGTGATCGTCAGCGGCGAGGACTCTCGCAGCGGCGCGTCGGCCGAGCGGGCGGCGCTGCTCGCGCGCGAGCAGCTGCTCGCCTGGCACGACCAGTTCTCCAGGTTCATTGCGTCGAGCGAGCTCTCGCGCCTGAACGCCAACACCGAGTGGACGGTCGCGGTCAGCCCGATGATGGGCCGGCTGCTCGCCGCCGTCGCCGCGGCGGGCGCACTTACGAACGGGCTCGTCGACGCGACCCAGACCGGCGAGCTCGAGCGCGCCGGCTACCGCCACTCGCTGCAGGGCGGTGTGCCGCTCCCGATGGCGCTCGACCTCGCGCCCGCCCGACGCCCCGCCAAGGCCGCGGCCTGGCCTCGCTGGGCCGAGCTGATGGTCGACACCGCAGCGGGCACCGTGATCCGGCCGCCCGGCGTCCGCGTTGACAGCGGCGGCCTCGCGAAGGGCCTGTTCGCCGACGAGCTCGCCGCGCGGCTCGGCCGCCACAGCGCGTTCGTGGTCGGCTGCGGCGGGGATCTCGCGCTCGGCGGCGAGGCCGGGGTGCGACGCGCGGTCAACGTCGAGAGCCCCTTCGACGGTTCGACGCTGCAGACCTTCGCCTACGCGCGCGGCGCGGTCGCCACGAGCGGCATCGGCCGCCGCAGCTGGCTGGATGAGAACGGCGCCCCGGCCCACCACCTCCTCGACCCGTCAACCGGAAGGCCCGCCTACACAGGCATCGTCCAGGCCACCGCGCTCGCCCCGACGGCGCTGCTCGCCGAGGCCCGCGCGAAGGCCGCGCTGCTCGCCGGGCCGCGCAAGGCCGAGCAGTGGCTGCCCGACGGCGGGGTCGTGGTCTACGACGACGGCGCGCACGACGTATTCGGCCCGACGGTCCGCGGCGCGGACGAGCGCATCCCGGCCCGTGTGTGACGACCGTATTCTGGTAGGCGCCTTGGCGCCGGACCCGAAACGAACGCCGCCGCACTCCAGCCGCAACTGAATGGGCTCGCTACGCGCGCGCATCATCGCCGGCGTCCTGCCGCTCGTCGCGATCGGGCTGCTCGTGCTCGCCGCGATCACCTACGCCGAACAGCGCTCGTTCCTGCTCGGCCAGGTCGACCAGCAGCTGCGTTCGAGCATCAACGAGATCTCCCAGTTCCTGGACCAGCGCGGCTACGAGGTGCTCGGCGACGGCAAGGCATACGTTCGCAAGGAAGGCGAAGTCCAGCCCGGCAGCGGCGGCGGCGGCCCGGGGTCGGAGGGGCGGGAAGACAACGATGACGGGACGGGGGCCGGCCGCGGACCGCTGCCGGCACTCGGCGCGCGCGGTGCGCGGCTCACGCCCGCGGGGGCGCTCGTCGGCGAAGAACTCGTGATCGGCACCTCGCACAGCCGGCCCGCGATCCCGAAGGACATCCCGCTCGGCGAAGCGTTCACCGTCGGCGCCGTCACCGGCAGCGGCCAATACCGCGTCTACGCGCAGCACGACCCCGAGGACCCTGGGATCACGTACGTCGCGATTCCGCTCACTGGCGTCACCGACACGCTGCACCGCCTGCTCGTCGTCGAGGCGATCGTGATCGGTGCGGTACTGCTCGTGATCGCGGCGCTGCTCTACGCGGTGATCGGCGTCGGCCTGCGACCGCTACGACGCTTCGAGGACACCGCCGAGGAGGTCGCCGGCGGCCGGATGTCCGAGCGCGTCAGTCCCGCCGACGAACGCAGCGAGGTCGGGCGCCTGGGCCTCGCGCTCAACGCGATGCTCGACCGGCTCGAGGCCGCCTTCGACGAGCGCGACGCCAGCGAGGAACGCCTGCGCCAGTTCCTCGCCGATGCCTCGCACGAGCTGCGCACGCCGATCGCCGCGATCCGCGGCTATGCCGAGCTCTACCGGATCGGCGCGGCGAGCGATCCGGAGAACACCGGCCTCGCGATGCGCCGCATCGAGCAGGAGGCCAGCCGGATGGGCGTCCTCGTCGAGGACCTGCTGGTGCTCGCGCGGCTCGATGAGGAGCCCGAGCGCGAACCCGTGGACGTCGATCTCGCGCCGCTGGTGCGCGACGCCGCGAGTGACGCCCACGCAATGGCGCCCGACCGCTCCGTCAGCGCCGACGCCGACGGACCGATCCTCGTGCGCGGCAATCCGATGCACCTGCACCAGGTGCTCGCGAACCTGATTCGCAACGCGATCGTCCACACGCCCGAGGGCTCACCGATCGAGCTCGGCGCCCGCGCGGATGGCCGCGAGGCGGTGATCACCGTGCGCGACCACGGCCCCGGCGTCCCGCCCGAGAACCGCGAGCAGCTGTTCGACCGCTTCTGGCGGGCCGAGAAGGGCCGCGAGCGCGGCCGCGCGGGGGCGGGCCTCGGCCTGGCGATCGTCGCCGCGATCGTCGATGACGCCGGCGGCAGCGTGGCCGTCGGCGACGCCCCGGGCGGGGGCGCCATCTTCTCGGTCCGCCTGCCGCTCGCCCAGGAGGCCGCGGCGCCGGTCTCCTCTCAGGAATCTCACAGCGTGCGCTGAGCGCCGTCGCACATGCCCGCGCCAAGCTTGATCCATGACAGCGACCGCCACGGCCATCGGGCCGCACCTCTTCTGGATCATCAGCCGCGCCGCCGGCTCGGCCGCGCTGGTGCTCGCCAGCCTCTCGGTCTGCGTCGGGCTGACGATGGGCGCGAAGCTCGTCAAGGGCCGCGGGCCGGACCTGCGCGTGACGCACGAGGCGATGTCGATCGCGACGCTCGCCGCGATCGCCATCCACGGACTCGCGCTCCTTGGCGACGGCTATCTGCATCCGACGCTCGGAGCAATCGCCGTGCCGTTCCTGGGCTCCTACAAGACGCTGCTCACCTCCACCGGCATCGTCGCCTTCTGGCTGATGGCGCTGCTCGGACTGTCGTACTACGTCCGCGGCCGGATCGGCATCCAGCGCTGGCGCCGGCTACACCGCTTCGCGGCGCTCGCCTGGGCGCTCGGCCTCGTGCACTCCCTCGGCGAGGGCACCGACTCGGGCCAGGCCTGGTTCTTCGCGATGACCGCGGTCGTCGTCGTGCCGGCGCTCGCGCTGCTCGCGTGGCGCCACCTGCGCCCGTCCGCCGCGGCGCCGGCGCCGCGCTCCGCCGCACGCTAGGACCGCCCCCGCCGCCCGTATGCTCGCCCTCGATGGGGCGGGCACGATGAGCTCAGGCGACCAGCCGCTGCAGCGCATTCTCGTCGTCGACGACGAACCGAACCTAGTCGAGGTGATCTCGATGGGGCTGCGCTTCAACGGCTTCGAGGTCGAGACCGCGGGCACGGGTCGTGAGGCGCTCGCCGCCGTCGCCAAGACGCAGCCGCACCTGATCGTCCTCGACGTGATGCTCCCCGACATGGAGGGCTTCGAGGTCGCCGAGCGCCTCGGCGCGGTCCGTTCTCAGACCCCGGTGATCTTCCTCACGGCGCGCGACTCGGCCGAGGACAAGCTGCGCGGCCTGTCCGGCGGCGGCGACGACTACATGACAAAGCCGTTCAGCGTCGAGGAGCTCGTCGCTCGGATCCGCAACATCCTGCGCCGCTCCGGCCAGGGGGAGACGGATCCCGAGCGGCTCGTCTTCGACGACGTGGAGCTCGACGACGCAACGCATCTTGTGACCCGCGCCGGCAATCCGATCGAGCTGACGGCGACCGAGTTCAAGCTGCTGCGCTACCTGATGCTCAACCCGCGCCGCGTGCTGACGCGCGCCGAGCTGCTCGACCATGTCTGGGAATACGACTTCGGCGGCGAGGGCCGCGTCCTGGAGACCTACATCAGCTACCTGCGCAAGAAGCTCGACGCCCACGGGCCGCCGATCATCCGCACGGTGCGGGGAGTCGGCTACGGGCTGCAGAGCCCGGCGCGCGGGTCAGGGTAGCTGTCGGGCGGCGCCCCGCCGCCGGCGGCGCAGCGGGTTAAAGAGCGGCGCCGCGGCCGGAAGGGGGATCCGGCCGCGGCGCGATGGGGAGGTTCTCGGGAGGCGCCGGGGCGCCGGGGACTAGGCGGCGATCGTGGCGCGCTGCGGGGTGCTGCGGGCCTCGAGGTCCAGTACGTGGGCCTCGACCTGCTCGAGTTCCGCGTGCTCCTTGCGCAGGTGGCGGGCGCTGGTCATCAGCCAGGCCCACGTGCCGACGAGGGCAACTGCAAAGGCGATGTTCATCAGGATGGCGGTGGTGGAAGTCATGGGTCTGGGGTCTCCTTGTGTCGTTCGCGATGGGGGTTCGCTGCTGCACAAGTAGGTTCGGTGATGCGCGTTTGGAACGCCTCAAGTCTGTATGTGAGGTTTCTGAGAGCGCGCAGCCGTCCGTGGCCGGGCCGCCGCGCTCGAATGTGGGACGATTGCGCCCTGAGGCCAGACGACCGGGGAGGTTCCAGATGCCGACATACGTAATGCTCGCGACGCTCACGCCAGAGGGCGTGCAGACCGTGAAGAACAACCCTTCGCGGATCCGCGAGGTCAACGACGAGGTCGCGCAGCTCGGCGCGAAGGTCGTCGCGCAGTGGGCGACACTCGGCCACGTCGACTTCATCAGCGTCGTGGAGGCTCCCGACGACGGCACGATGGCCCGGGTCTCGCTGGAGCTCGGTTCGCGCGGGACCGGCCGGTACGAGACGCTCCCGGCGATTCCGGTCGACGAGTTCATTGCCTCGCTCTGACGCGTGACCGAAGAGGTCGCGGCCGCGGTACCCGCGGCACAGGTTGAAGAGGAACTCGCGGGGATCGAAGTCGACAGCCCGCTCGTCGGGATCGTGATGGCTTCCAGCGCCGACATGGCGAAGATGGACGGCGCGATCGCCGAGCTCGCCGAGCGCGGGATCATGCACGAGGTGCGGGTGATGAGTGCCCACCGCGAAGCCGACCAGGTCGCGCAATACGCCGGCAACGCCCGGATGCGCGGCCTGAAGGTGATCATCGCGGGCGCGAGCATGTCGGCCGCGCTGCCGGGCGCGATCGCCGCGCACACCGACCTGCCGGTGATCGGCGTGCCCCTCTCGGGCCGGCTCAGCGCGGCGGGCGGGCTGGACGCGATCCTCTCGGTGCTGCAGATGCCGCCCGGGGTTCCCGTGGCCTGCGTCGGGCTGGACGGGGCCCGCAACGCGGCCGTCTTGGCGGCGCAGATTCTGGGCGTTTGAACGGGTCGGCGATAATGGGGGCCAAGTGATTGCCCGCTACTCACGGCCGGAGCTCGCCGCGATCTGGACCGACGAGGGCCGGATGGAGACCTGGCGCCGGGTCGAGGTCGCGGCCTGCGAGGAGCTGTCCTGGCTGCTCGGCGATTCCGGCCCGTCGGCCGCGGAGCTCGACGCCGCGAGGCAGGCCGGCTTCACGGTCGAGGCCGTCAATGAGCGCGAGAAGGTCACCGACCACGACGTCGCGGCGTTCGTCGACGTGCTCTCGGCCTCGGCGGGCCCCGCCGGGCGCTGGCTGCACTTCGGCCTTACATCCTCGGACGTCCTGGACACCGCGCTTGCCCTGCAGCTCAACGCGGCGGCCGGCCCGATCCTCGAGGGCGCCGCGGGGCTCGTGGCGGTGCTCGCCGCGCGGGCCCGGGAACACGCCGGGACGCTGACCGCCGGACGCACGCACGGGATCCACGCCGAGCCGACGACCTTCGGCGTCAAGCTCGCCGGCTTCGCATTCGAGGCGAACCGCAACCTCGAACGACTGCGCGGCGCGTTCGAGGGCGTACGCGTCGGCGCGATCTCCGGCGCCGTGGGGACCTACTCGGCGACGGCCCCCGAGTATGAGCGCCGCGTGCTCGCGAGGCTCGGGCTGCGCCCGGAGGACGTCTCGACGCAGGTCGTGCCGCGCGACCGCCACGCACAGCTGCTCCAGGCGATCGCGCTCGCCGGCGCGGGCCTCGAGCGGCTCGCGACCGAGGTTCGCCACCTGCAGCGCACCGAGGTGCGCGAGGTGACCGAGCCCTTCCGCGCCGGCCAGAAGGGCTCCTCCGCGATGCCGCACAAGCGCAACCCGATCAAGAGCGAGCAGATCTCCGGGCTTGCGCGCGTGCTGCGCGCCGACGCGCAGGCGGCGCTCGAGAACGTCGCCCTCTGGCACGAGCGCGACATCTCGCACTCCTCCGTCGAGCGGGTGATCCTGCCGGACACCACGATCCTGCTCGACTACCTGCAGCAGCGCATGATCGCCCTGGTGCGCGACATGACGATCGACAGCGAGCGGATGCGCGCCAACCTTGAGCTGACGTGCGGCGCGCTGTTCTCGCAGCGCCTGCTGCTCGCGCTCGTCGAGCGCGGCATGGTGCGCGACGAGGCCTACCGGATCAGCCAGGAGCTCGCGCAGCGCGCCTGGGACGAGCAGATCCCGCTGCGCAGCCTGCTCGAAGGCGACGAGCGCGCGCAGGGGATCGACCTCGATGCGCTGCTCGACTACGCGCCGTTCGTTCGCCACGCGAGCGAGATTCTCGCGCGCCTGGAAAAGATCGCCTGAAAAACGGCCCCCGATCGCGCTGTTAGCATCGCCTCACGTGAGCACCGCAAGCGTCGACCTGCCCCTGATCGCGAGCGGGAAGGTCCGGGAGCTCTACGACCTCGGTGAGCAGGACGGGCAGCGCCGGCTGCTGATCGTCGCCAGCGACCGGATCTCGACCTACGACGCGATCCACCCGACCGAGATTCCCGACAAGGGGAGCGTCCTGACCGGCCTGTCGGCGTTCTGGTTCGGCCACACGGCGCGGATCATCCCGAACCACATGCTCTCCGCTACCGACGGCGTGCCGGCGGCGGTGCGCGGCCGAGCGCTGGCCGTGCGCGCGCTGCGGATGCTGCCGGTCGAGTGTGTCGTGCGCGGCTATCTGGCCGGATCGGGCTGGGTCGACTATCAGGCGAGCGGGAAGGTCGCCGGCATCGCGCTGCCCGCGGGGATGCGCGAGAGCGAGCGCCTGCCCGAGCCGATCTTCACGCCCGCGACGAAGGCCGTCGAGGGGCACGACGAGACGATCGACATCGAGCGTGCCGCCGAGCTGGTCGGAGACGAGAGCCTGATGCGCCAGGTCGCGCAGGTCTCGCTCGCGCTCTACAACTACGCGGCCCAGCACGCGCTCGAACGAGGCGTGATCCTCGCCGACACGAAGTTCGAGTTCGGGATCGACGAGACCGACGCCGCGCGCCCCCTCGTGCTCGGCGACGAGGCGTTGACGCCCGACTCCTCGCGCTACTGGCCGCTCGCGGACTACGAGCCCGGCAGGCCGCAGCCAAGTTTCGACAAGCAGTACGTGCGCGACTGGGCACGCTCGACCGGCTGGGACCGCCTGCCACCCGCGCCGGCGATCCCCGACGAGGTCGTGCAGGCCGCGCGCGGGCGCTACCTCGAGGCCTACGAGATGATCACCGGCGAGCCGCTGAACGCGTGGCTGGAAAGGGCCGGTGCGCAATGAGGGCCCGCGTGCTGGTTCGGCCGAAGGCCGGGATCCTCGACCCGCAGGGAGAGGTCGTCGAGCGTGCGCTGCCCGCGCTGGGCTTCGACGGCGTCGCGAACGTCCACGTCGGCCGGCTGATCGAACTCGACGTCGAGGACCCCACGCGGCTGGCGGAGATGTGCGAGCGGCTGCTCGCCAACCCGCTCGTCGAGGACTACGAGGTCGAGCTGCTCGGCGAGTCCTAGCCAGTTGCGCTTCGGGATCATCCAGTTCCCCGGCTCCTGCGACGAGCGGGACACGCTCGCGGCGGCGGCTCGCGTCGGCGATGCGCACCTGATCTGGCACCAGGACCGCGACCTCGGCGGCGCCGACGCGATCGTGGTGCCCGGCGGCTTCTCCTACGGCGACTATCTGCGCGCCGGGGCGATCGCGCGCTTTGCGCCCGCCATGGAGTCGGTCGCCGCGTTCGCCGCCGACGGCGGGCTGGTGCTCGGGATCTGCAACGGCTTCCAGGTCCTGTGCGAGGCGCACCTGCTCCCCGGCGCGCTGCTGCCGAACGCCAATCGCCGTTTCACCAGCCGCCAGGTCGAGCTCGAGGTGCTGCTCGCCGGCGGCGCGTTCACGCGCACGCTTGCGCTCGGCGAGCGGCTCTCGGTCCCCGCCAAGCACGCATGGGGCCGCTGGTATGCCGACCCCGACACGCTCGCGCGGATGGACGCCGGCGGGCAGTTCGTGCTGCGCTACGCGCCGGGCGAGAACTTCAACGGATCGGTCCACGATGTAGCCGGCGTCTGTAACGAGAACGGCAACGTGTTCGGGCTGATGCCGCACCCCGAGCACGCGGTCGACGCGCTCGTCGGCGGCTCGGCCGACGGCCTGCGGCTGTTCGAGTCGATCCGCGCGACTGTCGAGGCCGGCGGTGCCTGAGGACCTGCCGACGCTCGCGGACGCGCTCGCGCTCGGCCTCACCGAGGACGAGTACGCGCTGGTCTGCGAGAAGCAGGGCGGCCCGCCGAACCGCGTCGAGCTCGCGATGTATTCGCTGCTCTGGAGCGAGCACTGCGCCTACAAGCACTCCAAGCTGCTGCTGCGCACGCTGCCGACCGAGGGCGAGCACGTGGTGATGGGCCCCGGCGAGAACGCCGGCGCGGTCGACGTCGGCGGCGGCCTGGTGTGCGCCTTCAAGGTCGAGTCGCACAACCATCCGAGCGCGGTCGAACCGTTCCAGGGGGCCGCGACCGGTGTCGGCGGGATCCTGCGCGACATCTTCGCGATCGGCGCGCGGCCGATCGCGGTGCTCGACTCGCTGCGCTTCGGTGAAGCGAGCTCGGAGCGCAGCCGCTACCTGCTCGAGCGCGCCGTCGCGGGCATCGGCCACTACGGCAACTCGATCGGCGTGCCGACGATCGGCGGCGAGGTCTACTTCGAGGGGCCCTACGAGCACAACTGCCTGGTCAACGCGATGGCCCTCGGGCTCGCGCCGCGAGAGCAGCTGGTGCGCAGCGCCGCCGCCGGCGTCGGCAATGCGCTGATCCTGTTCGGTGCCTCGACCGGCCGTGACGGGATCGGCGGAGCGTCAGTGCTCGCCTCCGCCGAGCTCGGTGACGCCGACGAGAGCAAGCGCCCGACAGTCCAGGTCGGAGACCCGTTCGAGGAGAGCCGGCTGCTGGAGTGCTCGCTCGAGCTGCTCGAGGCCGGGCTGCTGGTCGCGCTGCAGGATCTCGGCGCCGCGGGCCTGACCTCCTCCGCCGCCGAGATGGCCTCCAAAGGCGAGCTCGGGATCGACATCGACGTTGCTCGCGTGCCGCTGCGCGAGGCCGACATGGAGCCCTTCGAGATCATGGTCAGCGAGTCCCAGGAGCGGATGCTCTGCGTCGTCGAGCCGGCGCGCGAAGCCGCGGTGCTCGCGCTATGCGAGCGCTGGGAACTGGCCGCCGCGCGGATCGGCACGGTCACCGACAGCGGCCGCGTCCGCGTGCTGCGCGGCCAGGAGGTGCTCGGCGACATGCCGGTCGTCGCGCTCGTCGACGACTGCCCGCTCTACGAGCTGGCGCCCGAGCGCCCGTCCGAGCCGCTCTACCCGGCGCCTGAGGCGACGCTCGCCGCCGGCGCATCGACGCGCGATTCGCTCCTCGCGCTGCTGGCGAGCCCCAACCTGGCTTCGCGACGCCCGCTGTTCGAACGCTACGACTCGATCGTGCAGTCGCGCACCGTGCGCCGGCCCGCCGAGGCCGACGCCGCCGTGCTGCTGCTCGCCGACGGTTCT
>Ga0182013_10001285_pt1 | contig 34646 bp, 27 predicted proteins | sample 612S2MmetaG_FD_120487 | JGI IMG/M metagenome (GOLD analysis project Ga0182013, IMG submission 120487) | Permafrost microbial communities from Stordalen Mire, Sweden - 612S2M metaG | ecosystem: Environmental > Terrestrial > Soil > Wetlands > Permafrost | place: Sweden: Stordalen | collected... | reverse complement strand
CGGCGAATCGCCTTTTCGTCGAAGAAGGTGTCCTGACCCCGCGGTGTGTTGATGATCAGATGGATCCGCTCCCCCTTGATCAGGTCCACGACATTCGGCCGACCTTCCTTCACCTTGAACACCAGTTCCACAATCAGTCCAGCGGCCTCAAGCACGTTGGCCGTTCCTTCCGTGGCCACAATTTGGAAGCCCAGGTCAACGTAGCGCCGGGCCAATTCGACTGCCGCCGGCTTGTCATGGTCGTTCACCGTGAAGAAGACGGTTCCCTTGGTTGGCAGCAAATGTCCCGCCGATAACTGCGCCTTGGCAAAAGCTTCGCCAAACGTGGCCGCCACGCCCATCACCTCGCCGGTCGACTTCATCTCCGGCCCCAGCACCGTATCCACACCCGCAAACTTCGACCATGGAAATACAGGCGACTTGACATAAAAATGTGTGCCTGTCTCCAGGTCTCGATTGGAAGCGAGTTGCTCCGGCAGCAGTTCGCGCAATGTTCGGCCGGTCATCAGGCGCGCCGCAATCTTGGCAAGCGGGATCCCTGTTGCCTTTGAGACATACGGAACAGTGCGTGAGGCGCGAGGGTTGACTTCGATCACATAAACGCGGTCCTCGCCTTGCGCGTCGCGCTGAATGGCAAACTGCAGGTTCACAAGGCCCACGACTTTGAGTGCCAGCGCCAGCTTTCTCGTGTAGGTTCGCAGCGTATCGAGTGTCTCGTTGCGAATGTTCACCGCAGGCAGCACGCACGACGAGTCGCCGGAGTGAATGCCGGCCTCTTCGATATGCTGCATGATTCCAGCTATGATCACATCCTTTGAGTCGCAGAGCGCATCGACGTCCACTTCAACCGCATTCTCCAGAAAATGATCGATCAGCACGGGGCGTTCCTGCGAGTACTCGACCGCCTCCCGCATGTAGCGCGTCACCGCTTCGCCGTCATAGCAGATCACCATCGCCCGGCCGCCCAGCACATAGCTTGGCCTCACAAGCACTGGATAGCCGATCCTGTCGCCGATTGCCAGGGCTTCTTCCACGCTTGTTGCCGTGCCGCCTGCAGGTTGCGGAATATTCAGTTCTTCCAGCAGCTTTCCAAATTGCTTTCGATCTTCGGCAAGGTCGATCGACTCGGGCGACGTCCCGATGATCGGAACTCCAGCTGCGAGCAACCTCTGCGAGAGATTCAGCGGCGTCTGTCCGCCGAACTGCACAATCATTCCGATCTTTGCGCCCGATTGCGCCTCGTGGTTGTAGATCGCCAACACGTCTTCAAGCACGAGCGGTTCAAAATAGAGCCGGTCGCTGGTGTCGTAGTCGGTCGACACCGTTTCAGGATTGCAGTTGACCATGATGGTCTCGTAGCCATCCTCTTTGAGCGCGAACGCCGCATGACAGCAGCAGTAATCGAACTCGATTCCCTGCCCGATGCGATTCGGTCCCGAGCCGAGAATGATCACCTTGGGCGTTTGCGTTGGAGGCGCCTCATCCTCCTCGTCGTAGGTGGAGTAAAGATAAGGCGTCATCGACTCGAATTCGGCTGCGCAGGTATCCACCAGCTTGAAGACCGGCGTGATCCCTTTCGCTTCGCGCAGTTCCCTCACCTGCTTGATCCCGTCGTGGCCTTCCAGCTTCCACTCCGTCGCAATCCGTTCGTCGCTCAAGCCAAGCCGCTTCAACTGGCGCAATTGTTCGGTACTGATCTCTTCAGGAGTCGTTTGAGAGATTGCCGCCTGCGCCACGGTAATTTCGCGCAACTGGTGCAGGAACCACGGATCCATTTTTGTGTAGCGCGCAACTTCGCGGACGCTCATGCCCCGCTCGAATGCGAAGCGGATATAGCCCAGCCTCTCCGGCCGGGGAGTCACAAGCATCTGCGTCAGCCGGCGAGGCTCCAGCACTTCGGCACCCGTCTTCTTGCCTGTTTCCAGAGCCCGCCACGCCTTCATCAGTGCTTCTTTGAAGGTGCGCCCCATGGCCATCACTTCGCCCACGGACTTCATCTGTGGGCCAAGGACGTCATCGGCTCCCGGAAATTTCTCGAATTGCCATTTGGGAATCTTCACCACCACGTAATCAATGGTCGGCTCAAAGCACGCCGGCGTCTTGCGCGTAATGTCGTTCGGAATCTCATCCAGCGTGTAGCCCACTGCCAGCTTCGCGGCGATCTTGGCAATCGGGAAACCAGTGGCCTTCGATGCCAGTGCCGAAGATCGCGAGACTCTCGGATTCATTTCGATGACAGTCATCCGGCCGTCCACGGGATTCACGGCAAACTGCACATTCGATCCGCCGGTCTCCACGCCGATCTCGCGCATCACGGCGATGGCCGCATCGCGCATCCTTTGGTACTCGCGATCGGTGAGCGTCTGCGCCGGAGCGACCGTGATCGAGTCACCCGTATGCACGCCCATCGGGTCGAAGTTCTCAATCGAGCAAATGATGATGACGTTATCCGCCAGGTCGCGCATCACCTCAAGCTCGTACTCTTTCCAACCAAGCACACTTTCTTCAATCAGGCACTCGTGCACAGGTGAAAGATCGAGGCCTCGCGCCAGAATCTCCATCAGCTCTTCGCGGTTGTAACCGATACCGCCGCCCGTGCCGCCCAGTGTAAAGCTGGGGCGAATGAGTACAGGAAATCCAATCTTCGAGGCGAAGTCGAGGCCATCGCGGAGATTGTTGACCAGCGCCGACTTCGAAACTTCAAGCCCGATGCGGATCATCGCATCCTTGAAGAGCAGCCGGTCTTCGGCTTTCTTGATCGCTTCTAGCTTCGCGCCGATCAACTCTACGTTGTAGCGCTCCAGAATCCCCGCGTCGGCAAGATCCACCGCCAAGTTCAGCGCCGTCTGTCCGCCCACCGTCGGCAACAGCGCAAACTTTCCCGAGCGCGGGTCATTGGCGAGCATCACCGATTCAAGGCGAATGATCTCTTCCACATATTCGCGCGTCAGCGGCTCAATGTAAGTACGATCGGCCAGTTCCGGGTCCGTCATGATGGTCGCCGGGTTCGAGTTCACCAGCACCACCTCGTAGCCCTCCTGCTTGAGAGCCTTGCAGGCCTGTGTGCCGGAGTAGTCAAACTCCGCCGACTGCCCAATCACGATCGGCCCCGAGCCAATCACCAGGATCTTCTGAATGTCATTTCTGCGTGGCATGTTTTTGTTCTCTTATCCGCTTATTTGGCGTTCGGGCTAGACTATTCATTGCAACATCGTATCTGGCAGCTTCAGGTCGCCCCAAGTCCTAATTTCCGGAATAAATCCGAAGACCTTTGGCGTGTCCGGACCGAGTCTTGGTTTTGGCACCGGCTTCTCTTGCTCGTTCACAAACTGTTCGAGGATGGACTTCAAGAACTTACCCTGCTCAACCCGCCAGCGCACCTCATGGGCCCAACCGGGTGGTTTGGATGTGCCTGTTCTTTCCTCTTCTTGTGGCGACGACCACTCAATTTGCTCGCCATACTTCACATCTTGATCGAGCAAGCAAATTATCGTGCGGGTTTCATCTCCCGCTTCCGAATCCATGCTCCACTCTTCCACCAGAATTCTTTTTGGGGAATGCAAGACTTCCGCCGTGGCGAAGAAGTCTGTCTCCTGATTGTCTCGCGCATTGCCGAGGTTCCTGACAGGCTTCCATCGCTCATCTGGCCGAACTGCATAGCGGATCGTTGCAGCATTGAGATTCATGCCACACAAAGCCGCAACCCGCACGAGCGCTGTCTCGAGCCGGCCAGTTCGAAGTCCTTTCAAATATCTATCGAATGGGGAAAGTTGGCTGGACTCTTGAGCAATCGAAAAAGAACTCGGCAACGTCATAACTAGCAACAACGTTGGGAGCACTCTTTTCATCCCTTCCACTCCTCCATCATTTGCCTGAAGTCATGAAAAAGATAGTGCGAATCGTGCGGTCCCGGCGCTGCCTCGGGGTGGTACTGCACGCTGAACAGAGGCAGCGTCTTGTGCCGCAATCCCTCCAGCGTCTGATCGTTCAGATCCACATGGGTCAACTCAACTTCGTTCGCGTTGATCGAATCCGGATCGACAGCGAAGTTATGGTTGTGCGCCGTAATCTCCACCTTGCCCGTTGCGTTATTCCGAACCGGATGATTTCCGCCATGATGTCCAAACTTGAGCTTGTACGTCCGCCCGCCCAGCGCGAGGCCCGTCAACTGATGCCCGAGGCAAATCCCGAACACCGGCACGCGCCCCAGGAATTTCCGAATCGCTTTCACCGCATAGTCCACCGGCTCTGGATCGCCCGGCCCGTTTGAGAGAAACACCCCGTCGGGCTTCAACTCCAGCACCGTCTCGGCAGACGTCTCGGCAGGCACCACCGTCACCCGGCAGCCCTCGCGCGTCAGCATCCGCAGAATGTTGTGCTTGATCCCGAAGTCGTAAGCCACTACATGCAGCTTGCGCTCTTTGGGGTCCAGGACCAGTTCTTTCGACAGCAGAGGATCGCCCGTTTCATTCCGCGCATCCGACGAATCGAAGGCGTACACCGATTTCGTCGAAACAACGCGAGCCAGGTCCGTTCCGTCCATCTTGCGGATGTTTCGTGCCCTTTGCACCAGCGCCGCCGGATCCTCAACATTCGTTGAGATCACCCCGCGCATCACACCGTAGGTCCGCAGATGCCGTACCAGCGCCCGTGTATCGATCTCTGCCAGCACAGGAACCGCATACCGCTCCATATATTCGTCGGTCACCTGTTCAGACCGCCAATTGGAACTGATAGGCGAGAATTCCCGAACGATCAGGCCTTCAATATAAGGCTTGGCCGACTCATTATCTGCCTGGTTTGTTCCGTAGTTGCCGATCTGGGGATTTGTGAGAACGACAATTTGACCGGCATAGGAAGGATCGGTGGCGATTTCCTGGTATCCGGTAAGAGAAGTATTAAAAACAACTTCGCCCTGGCATTCGCCTGGGTGCCCATAGCCGTGGCCACGGAAGATGCGCCCATCTTCGAGCGCTAAGATTGCCTGCATTGCCTCTCCGAGGAGTGGATTCAATCGATTTTAGCAGGTACGGCGGTGGATAACCGGGCACTTTCCTTCAGGCCTAGTGGACTACCCCTGCATCTTTGGCCGGCCAGTAGATAAACACAGCCTTTCCATAGACTAACGAGCGCTCAACCGGCCCGAATTCGCGGCTGTCTGATGAGATTGAGCGATGGTCTCCCATCATGAAGTAGCTGTCAGGGGGAACAATCAACTCAGCCATGGAACGCGTGTCCCGATATTGCTCAGGAACGTATCCCTCACGCAAGGCGCGTCCATTCAACCAAACCACGCCCCGGTCTATCCAGAGCCGGTCGCCCGGAACTGCAATCACGCGCTTGATGTAGCTCTTTTCCGGATCGCGCGGATAATGAAAGACAACCACGTCCCCACGCTCAATCGCGGCCACATGATAGACAAACTTGTTGATGAACAGCCTGTCGCGGTCTTCCAGCCTGGGCAGCATGCTGGTGCCTTCCACCCGCACCGGCTGATAAAGAAACGTGATAATCAGCACCGATGCCGCTGCTGAAACAAACAGGTCGCGCACCCAAAGGCCAAGTCCCGTCCCCTTGCGAACAGGGACTGGGACGGGATCAGCCGCCGGCACGCTTGCGTCTGTCTGGTGCATTTCGGTTGGACCCGGTTCGGGGGAATCGTTTTGAAGCATTGCCATCTCAATACAAGATTACTATCTATTCGCAGCCAAGCCCACCTGGAGGACACATAACCCGCACCCGCCGGGGCTTTTCGATCGGCTTGGGCTGGTTGGCCGAAGGAACCAGGGCTGGCGCACCGCCTGAAACCGTGCCGGCTGTCAGGTTTTCTTCCTCAAGGATCAGAGGCCGCTGCAACACCATCTCAACAGGCGTTCCACTCTCTATATTGATGTCATCTCCTCGCGTAAACAGGGCAACGACTGTACCGACGGCTACGCCTCCCAGCCCCCCGATCGCGGCGCCTTCAAGCGGATGGCCTGCGGCCGCTCCGCCAATCGTGCCAACACTGGCGCCTCCCAGTCCTATCTCAGCCGCACGCGCCACATCGCGCCCTTTGTTCGGATCCTGTTCGATGGTGCCTTCATCTCCTTTTACGCTGCGGTCCCTGGCCCCAGGCAGGCTGTTCACAATGCCCGGAATCTCCACAACCGAGCCGTTTGGGAAGATGATTGAAGTAAAGTGAATATCCAGCTGTGCGCGCCCTTTCACGCGTCCGGCCCGCGCCACTCGGTCCACCACCCCTTGCACATAAACCCCTGCCGGAATCATCACCCTGCTTCCCACCACCACGGGAAACGTCGATGCCAGGTACACACCGTCGCCCGGCTTTGCGCTCCTGGTGTTGACGGCGCTGCGTATCTGCAGCAGAACCTTGGTCCCGGCAGGTACGGTGTAGGTCTTCTTTTCCGGGGAGGCCTGAGCGACCTCGGCCGATGAAGTTCCCGACGGCTGCGTTGCGGCGTTTGACGGTATGTCTGGTTGCACAGGAGCCTGGCACAGGCTGAAATTCGGGCTCGCTACCCCAATGCAGATGCTCATTGCGCCAGTCAAAATTCCACGCATCAACCGCATCGTACCCTCCACGTGCCTCATCAAGCTTAGGTCTCTTTGCTGATAGACGAACACGTCGCATCCAAGGATAGCTCTGTAATCTGCACAAGAGGCGGAATATAAAGCGCAATTCCAGCCGGCGAATCGATTCGCGTTAATATGCAAAGCAGCGAAGGAACGAAACATGACTCCGCCCCATCCGCACCAGGCCGACCGTTTCGCCGCTGCTCGAGCGGTGCTCGAGAACGCGATTGCCTTGCGCGCCTTTCCCGGGTGTGCCTTTGGGGTGTTGGCCGGGCGAGAGATTTTGGGGGCGGATTCGCTCGGCCGATTCACCTATGAGCTCACTTCGCCGGCCGTGACTCCCGAGACCGTATTCGACATTGCCAGCGTCACCAAGGTGGTTGCCACCACCGCGATAGCCATGCTGCTTCACCAAAGAGGTTTGCTCGATCTCGAGTTGCTCCTGGGAGATGTTTTACCGGGGTTTGTCGCTGGCCGGCAGCCCGGTGACAACGCGCGAAAGGTCACCTTGCGGCATCTGCTCGCGCACAACTCCGGACTGCCGGGTTATGTCGAGTTCTTTCATACAGCCAGAAACCCGGCTGAGCTCTTGAGTGCTTGTCTTCAGCTGACTCTTGAGGCTGAGCCCGGCACTCGGTTCGAATACTCCGATCCCGGTTTCATTCTCCTCGGCAAGGCGCTTGAAGTGTCTTGCGGGGAACATCTGGGTGCATTCGCTCACCGCGAAATCTTTATGCCCTTGGCCATGTCGTCCACAGGGTTCTGCCCTGCTTCTCGAACACACCAAACGATCGCCCCAACCGAAGAGGACACAACCTTCCGGCATCGGCGCATCCAGGGCGAGGTGCAAGATGAAAATGCTTCGGTGCTCAAGGGCGTCGCCGGTCATGCCGGGCTCTTCTCGAATGTGCCTGACTTGCTGCGTTTTTCGGCTGAGATTCTGGATTCAAGGCCGGAAAGAGCTACCCCAGAAAAACCAGCCAATCTTTTCAAGCAACAGACCGTCGAACTCTTCGCGGAGCGCCAGGGACCAGAGGGCAGCTCCCGTGCAATCGGGTGGGATACGCCCTCGCAAAACTCCTCATCTGGCATTCACTTTTCTCCGCATTCCATAGGCCATCTGGGGTTTAGCGGTTGTTCCTTGTGGGTCGATCTTGAAGCCGGAGTCGCCATCGCGCTGCTCACCAATCGAACCTGGCCCGACCGCCAGAACCAGCTGATCCGCGAGGTAAGGCCGGCCTTTCACGATGCCATTCGAGAGGCGCTTTAGAACCTCGGCACCTTTACCGGTAACTGGGCTGCGGCTCGGAGATTTCTTTTACTTCCTTGCTCATTTTGCAGATACAATCAAAAATTGGGGACAGACGCGATGCTAACCAGCTCGATGACGCAGGAGACGGCCGGCACCCAGGTTAATGACACCAAGAACGACCAGGCCTCACTGCTTCAACACTTGATTACTGAGAGCCAGAACGAGGCTTCTCAAGGCTTTGACACTAAATCCGCCCTGGAGATCGCACGCATCATCAATCATGAAGATGCGAAGGTCGCCGCAGCCGTAAAAAAAGCAATTCCAGAGATCGCGCAGGTCATTGACCAGGTGGCGCGTAGCCTCCGCGACGGCGGGCGCCTCATCTATGTTGGCGCCGGATCCAGTGGCCGCATTGCCGCTCTTGACTCTTCTGAGTGTCCTCCCACATATTCAACCGCTCCGGGACAAGTGCAATACATTATGGCCGGCGGCCCCAAGGCGCTGGCCTCCGCTGTCGAGGTCAACGAAGACTCTGAGGAGTTGGGTCAACGGGATATTGCACGGCGTCGCCCCACGCGGAAAGATGTCGTCGTCGGCATCTCCGCTTCAGGCCGCACCCCTTATGTTGTCGCCGCCGTAGCCTACGCGCGCGCCCGCGGTGCCCACACAGCCTCAGTAACCTGCAATGCCGACACCCCTCTGTCTGAAGCCGCAGATATCTCCATCGTTGCCGATGTGGGGCCCGAAGTCATCTCCGGTTCCACCCGCATGAAGGCCGGCACAGCGCAAAAAATGATCTTGAACATGATTACCACCGGGGCCATGACTCGCTTGGGCTACGTGTACGAGAACCTCATGGTCAACGTGCACATGCAAAACTCCAAGCTTGTTGAGCGCGGCATTCGCATCTTGATGGGCGCATGCAAAATCGATCGGCAGACCGCGGTCAACACCATCAAGAGCGCAGGGCGCAGCGTTCCTGTGGCGTTGGTGATGCTCAAGGCCAAAGTCGACAAGCCTGAAGCCGTTCGCCGTCTTGCCAAGTCTGACGGTAACGTTCGCCTCGCGATCGAAGACAATGTATTGGAGCTCTAATTCCGCGCCAATTGGATCAATTCCAGCCATCGCCCGAAGTTTAGTAGACTTAGCGCAGAATGTCTGCTTCCTCTTGTCTCCTGAGCCTCCGCCGCCGTCAAGCCGTCCAGATCGCTGTCTTAGCGCTTTTCACTGTCTTGGCCGGAGCCTCCTTAGGTTCTGCACAGGGCACCCACGTCTGGGTCCAGTCCAAACTCGAAGAGTTTGAGAAGGGGACCCAACAAGGAGTCTCGATCGAGAGCGGCGGCCATTTGCGCCAGGGCCCGGGCCTGAAGGATCTCGCCACCACTCCCTCCACCTTTGTGTGGTCAGTCGCTGTGGACAAGAGCGGCGCCGCCTATGCAGGGACAGGCTCGCCAGCTACCGTTTTGCGGATTGGCAAGGACGGAAAGCCGTTCACCCTCTTTGAAACCAAGGACCTGAGCGTGCAGGTCTTGCGCATCGGTCCTGACGGATCGCTGTACGCCGCCACCCTTCCCAGTGGCAAGGTTTACAAACTCAAGCCGGAGGCCGATGCGAAACAGGATGACAGCACGGCCACAGTCATCTTTGACGAGGCAAAGCTCGGCGCGCCCGATTCCAAAGCGCATTACATCTGGGACCTGACCTTCGATGCGGCAGGACGTCTCTACATTGCCACGGGCGATCCGGGAGCAGTCTACCGTGTTGATCCCGCCCACCCCCAATCTCCACCCGAAACCTTCTTCAAAAGCGATGAGGCCCACATTCGTTCCCTTGCGTGGGACTCAAAGGGAAACCTAATTGCGGGTTCTGACGGTTCAGGATTGATCTATCGCATCAACCCGGCTGGTCAGGGATACGTGCTCTTTGAAGCTCCCCGCCGCGAGATTACCTCGGTTGCCGTCGGCGCCGACGGCACCATTTATGCGGCAAACGTCGGAGACAAAGCGCACAACCCGTTGCCTCCCCTCCCCGTGCAAGGCATTGGCACGGGAACAATCACTATCGTCCCGCCCGGTTCATTGCAGGCCGTCAACGCCAGCACCACTTTGCCTGAGGGATCTGAGATCTATGCGCTCGAAGATGGCCAGGCGCCGCGCAAGCTCTGGGCAAGTAAAGACGACATTGTTTACGCGTTGTCTGCCCGCGCTGATGGCCTTCTGGCCCTCACAGGCAACCGTGGACGCATCTTCAGAATTCAAAAGGACGGCAGCTTTGCCGACGTCGCTCACCTCGATGCGCAGCAGGGTCTCAGCCTCGCCGTTCAGCCCGACTCTGCAGACAAAAGCGCCATCGTCGTCAGCGCCGGCAACACCGGCAAACTCTTCGCGCTCGGTGCAGCAGAGAAGCATGAATACGCAAGCGACGTGCTGGACGCCGGCATCCTGGCCCGCTTCGGCAGAGTCGAAGTCGAGCCCGGTTCCTCTGCCTATGAGATCTTCACTCGCTCAGGCAATGTGGAACAACCTGTGCGCGGCTGGTCTGACTGGCAGCCGCTCAAGGATGGCGTTGTCGCCTCTCCCGCCGGACGTTTTTTGCAGTGGAAGTCCGTGCTCAGCGCAAACGGAGTGCTCGGTAGCGTGGGAGTTAACTACCTGCCGGTGAACGCCGCTCCTGTAATCGACGACCTGGTTGTGGCAACTGGAGCCCGCTTGAATCCACAAAATCAAATCCCCAGCGTGCCGGCAACGGTCAACATTGCGTTCCCTTCATCCGCATCTTCGACGGATGGCGCCGGCGCAGACTCCTCCTCCGCCTCGCCGATCTCAGCCCTCAAGGATCGCACCGCGGTCACCGTCCGATGGGCAGCCCACGACGACAACGGCGACGATCTCATCTACTCGCTTTATCTTCGTGGTGACGGTGAAACCGTCTGGCGTCCTCTAAAGAACAACTTGAACGATAAGGCCTATAGCTTTGATGCGACGCTGGTTCCCGACGGCGGCTACCAGATCAAGGTGATCGCCTCTGATGCTCCGTCCCATACGCCCGCCGACGCGCTCAAAGGCGAAAAAGTGAGCGACCGTTTCCTGGTAGACACCACGCCGCCCTCGATCGTCGCGCTCTCAGCAAGCGGAGCGCAAGCCGAGTGCGGAGTCAACTCCTGCACCAAGCCGTTCCAGGTCAGCTTTGACGCACAGGATGCGGCCTCACCCATCGCCCATGCCGAGTACTCGCTTGATGCGGGACCGTGGCAGTACGTTGAACCAGTTGATAAGATCTCCGATTCGCGCACGGAGCATTACTCGTTCAAAATCTCGTTTGACGTGACGGCCGGCAAAATCAGCGAACACCTCATCACTGTCCGCGCCTTCGATCGGTACGACAACATCGGCGTAGCCAAAACGGTCATCCCTGCCCAGGAAAAGTAGCATCAGAAAGCCAAGGCGCAATGCGATTTGAACTGTTTTTGGCGGCGCGATATCTCAGAGCCAAGCGGCGGCAAGCCGTTGTCGGCGTGGTCACAGCCATCTCCGTAGCCGGCGTTGCTGCCGGAGTTGCCGCGCTCATCATCGCTCTCGCCATCACTAACGGCATGCGCCGCGACTTGCAGGACAAGCTCCTTGGCTCTTCAGCTCATGTCGAGTTGATGCGGGTCGATGCCGATGGAATACGCGACTGGCGTCCGCTGCTTGACCGCTTGCGCCAACTGCCCCACGTAACCGCAGCGGCGCCGGGCATCTATGAAGAGGTCATGGTGTCACGCGGACCTCGCGCCGGTTTTGCTCTCATCAAGGGGGTCATCCCACGAGAGGAGCGCACGGTCGGCAACATTCTTGATTCCACCACTTCAGGATCGGCGGCGGACCTCGACCGGGATGCAACGGCCGCGCCCATGGCCAATGCTTCGGTGCCCCCTCTTGTTCTGGGCAAGGACCTCGCTGACCAGATCGGCGTTCAGGTTGGAGACCAGGTCGTCGTCACCAGTCCGCAAGGCGAACTGAATCCGGTCATCGGCCTCGTTCCCAAGTTCCAGCCCTTCAAAGTTGTCGGCATCTTCCACTCCGGCTTTTATCAATACGACTCGGGCATGGCCTTCATCGGTCTCGCCGATGCGCAGCGCCTGTTCGATGAGCCCGACCTTTTGTCCGTCATCAGCTTCAAAGTGGACAACCTCAATCAGGCGCCACAGATCGGCCGTGAAATTGAACAGGCCGCCGGCAAGGGTTTCATGACCACCAACTGGATGGAGCAGAATCGCGAGCTGTTTCGCGCTCTCATGCTCGAACAGATTGTCACCTTTATCGTGATCGCGCTCATTGTGATCGTGGCCGCGCTTAATATTCTTATCGCTCTCACCATGATGGTGATGGAGAAAACCCGCGACATTGCGGTCATGATGAGCTTTGGGGTCGAACCAGGGCAGGTTCGACGCATCTTCCTGATGGAAGGCTTGCTCATCAGTCTGGTTGGCACTGCACTGGGTCTTGCGCTAGGGTATTTCACTGCCTGGGCGGGCGGCCATTACCACTTTATCCATCTCTCGGCTGAAGTCTACTCAATTGACACGTTGCCCTTCGCCCCGCGCCCAATCGACGGCCTCATTGTCTCCGTTGTCTCGATCGGAATGTCTCTGCTGGCCACCCTTTATCCCTCTTCGGCCGCTGCCAGCGTGCTTCCCGCCGAAGCACTGCGCTACGAGTAGGCCTTACTGCGGCGTGATCACTCCGCCCACCGCATGTCTTCGCGGCAGTACGATGCCTCGATGATCCACCTCGGCCGCACCCTCTCGCATCTTATTCAAGGCAGCCGCACTCGTCCGCTCAAGGATGGCGCCACCACAGGCCGGGCACCAGTCCGCCATGGTCTCTTTTGCGAGTTCGGCGTGGCATTGACTGCAAATTCGTTCCATCACTAGAAGACTAACGCATCGGCCGCACCGTTCCGGCCGTCAGCTTTCGTCTAGGCAAGAAAGCGGCGACTCGCACCGCCCGGTACACTAAGCAGATGCACCCTCCTGTTCGCCTCGTGGCAATTGATATGGACGGGACGCTGCTGGCCAGCGACATGCAGGCGATCAGCGCCCGGAATGCTAGTGCCCTCAAGGCCGCGCAGGAGTTTGGAATTACCATAGCCATCGCTACTGGCAGGCGCATCGCCTACACAACTCCGCTGCTTGAAGGATTGGGCCTGCGAGCGAATACGCCGCTCATCGCGTCCAATGGTGCAGTGATTCGAACCCTTGAAGGTCGCTCCATCGACCGGTGCCACATGGAGGCCCGCGTTGCACGCGGGCTTTGCGCGCTGCTTCGCCCCTTCGGCGCTGTCGTTTTCACCTTCGATAGGCCCGGACGTGGAGAGTTGATCCTGGAAAACCTTGAACAGGTGAGTGGACGCATTGCACTTTGGGTTGAGACAAACCGTCATTCGATTGAAGTGTTCAATCCACTGGAGAAGGGTCTCGTGGATGGCGAGGATCCCATTCAGGGTATGGTCACCGGCGGCGTGAACAGGATGAAGGAAGCCGAGAGAGCCCTCAAGGCGAGCGAATGGGCATCAAGTTGCGAGTGTGTCCGCACCGAATACCCCGCGCGCGACGTTTCCATCCTCGATCTTTTGCCGCCGGGCGTCTCCAAAGGGTGGGCTCTTGAGCGGCTTGCCATCAGCCTGGGCGTATCTCGCGCTGAAACCATGGCCATCGGAGACAATTGGAATGACGTGGCCATGTTTGAATGGGCAGGGCAGGCAGTCGTCATGGCCAACGCCGCACAGGATTTGCGTACGATGGCAAAGACACGAGGCTGGAAGCAGGCCCCCTCCAACGACGATCACGGTGTGGCAGTCGTTCTTGAGAAGGCTTTGAAGCAATCGCCCGCTGCCAGTTAATGACACAGGAGTCTGGGTTTTGAGGTCAAAGATGATCGGGCGCGGAACACTTCTTCTCATGGCCGCCTTGCTTCCTCTGTCGCTCCAGGCGGCCGAGCGCGTTACTCTGCGCACCGGATTCGTCGTCAATTGCAATCATCACGCGCAGGTTGACGGCCACATGCGCCTCTACTTGAGCACCGGCGAAGACAACTACATTCAAATTGCCCCAGACGAGATTGCGAACGTCGAGATCGTGCCCTATTCACCCGCTGCAACTGACATTGCCAACGGCGCTTCAACTGTTCCCTCGTCTGCAATCTCCGACAAGAAACTCAGCCAGGCTGATCTGAATGAGATGCTGGCCCGGGCCGGGCGCGAACACAATCTCGACGTCGATCTGCTTGCCAGCCTTGTGAAAGCCGAGAGCGGCGGTAATCCCCGTGCCCGGAGTCAGGCCGGAGCCCAGGGATTGATGCAACTGATGCCCCAGACGGCCGGCGATCTCGGCGTCCATGACAGCTACAAGCCCGACCAGAACGTGCGCGGAGGCTCCACTTATCTCGATTCCCTTCTTGTTCGCTATCACGATAATCTGGCTTTGGCGCTTGCCGCCTACAACGCCGGCGCATCCGCGGTCGATAAGTACCACGGCATCCCGCCCTACCATGAAACCAAGGTCTATGTGGCCCGCGTGATCCACGAGTTCAATCGCCGAGTGCTGGCCCGCGACGCCCAGGTTAAGGCTGCAACCACACAAACCTCGGCCATGCAGAAGTAGGTTCCCTTCGTCATCAGTCCGGTCTATCGGCCATTAGAATACCTATTAGGAATCTAGGGAACGGAGCTTGCTTGAAGAAGAATCAATTGATTTTTGGTTTGGTGGTGCTTGTTGCGTTGGTAGCGCTCGTGGTTTGGGGCCACGACCGGATCCACTTTGATTTCGGCGTTTTTCGCTCCCAGCTTGCCCAGGCCAACTGGGGCCTGATCGCTGTCAGCACCGGCTGTATCTATCTGGCTTACGGCTTCCGCAGCGCGCGATGGGCCCGCCTTCTCAAGCACAGCAAGCACGTTGGGCCATTTTCTCTGCTCGGAACGCAGGTCATCGGCTTCACTGGCGTGGCCCTCATCGGCCGGGTCGCCGATCCAGTTCGCCCCTACCTCGTTGCAAAAAAGACTGGCCTCCCGCTCAGTTCCCAACTTGCGGTATACGTTGTCGAACGCCTCTTCGACGCCGGCGCCATGGCTCTCATCTTTTCATGCGCCATGCTCTCGGTGCCGTACGCGGAGATTATGAAGGCTACAAGCCATTCGCACCTCGTGACCGCTCTCGGGGACCATTCTCCCGCTCTGGCGGCATTTGCCGCTCGCTATGGCGGACTTGTGCTCACCCTGTTGGGCGCTCTCTTTCTTGTTGCCGTAAGTTTGGCCGGAGCAACCGTCGCGTCGTTCGCCGAACACAGTTTCGGCCTCTTCTCAAAAAAGCTTGGGGCCGCGGCTGGTGAAAAGATTCGTGCCTTCCATGCAGGCCTCGACACCATGCGCACCTTTGGAGAGTTCAGCGTCGTTGCAACGCTCTCCATAGTTATGTGGTTGTTCATCGCCGCAGCCTATTTCGCCGGCTGCCGAGCCTTCTCGGCAAGTCCGGAGTTGGCCGCCGTCACCCCTTCGAAATGCGTTCTTCTCATGGTGGCCAGCGGCGGAGCTAGTATCTTCCAACTCCCCATCCTCGGCTGGTTCACACAAATCGGAATTGTCGCCGCCGCCATCACCGGTATCTTTGGCGCCAACGCCGAAGCCGCCACCGCATGTGCCACTGTCCTGCTGCTCACCACGTTTCTCGGCATCGTCCCCGTTGGACTCATTTGGGCCCAGCTTGACCACATCAGCCTGCGCAAGGTCACCGTCGAAAGCGAACATGCCGAAGAAGCAATTGCCGCCACCGAATCCGCTAGTGATCCGGCCCTCAAAGAGTGATACTCCGTGCCCCATCCTCCTGTGATGGGACTGGATCGTTGAATCGAATCGTCTCCGGTCCCACCGCCCCGCCCGTCATCAGCATGCTCATCGCCTGCTCCATGCTCAGATCGGTCGCGGTCACTCGCTCCATGGGAAGAAGCTGAAGGAACGCGGAAGTGGGGTTAATGGCGTTCGGTAGCAGGACAGCCGCCAACTGTGCTCCCGTGGTCGAGTCCGTCAATGTCCGCGTAAGGAATCCAATGCTCTTTTGCCCGGGAATCGGAAAGTCCACAAGAACAACCCGCTGGCTGGTTTCTTTCTTGGACATCATCGTGTCAAGAAGCTGGCGCACCGATGTGTAGACCTTGGCGACAAACGGCAACCGCTCAAGCAAGGCCTCAAACATGGTAAAAGCTTGTCGGCCAATTACCAGAGAGGTCAGTCGTCCACCCACGTACAGCACAACCAGCGTGAGCGCGATCGCCAGCAGCGACTGAAGCCATGGCTGTTCGAGCCAGGAAGCGGGGAAAATCGCCGCGAAAAGCTGAATCGCCGGCAAGCCCGCTTTGGCCAAAGTCCCGAAAAGGAAACTGAAGATCAAATAAGTGACAAAAAGTGGCCCGATCGTAATGATCCCGGCCAGAATATTGTTTTGAAGGCTGCGCAGGGTGCGGGCAACAACGGGTTTCACAAGCCACTCCTGTCCTTGAGGATAGCCTTAATAGCATGAAACAGAGTATGGGCACTTGAGCTTTCACCGCTTCTTGGGGGGCCGCGGGCTCCCAGAACGCTGTTTTAGGGTTCCAATACGGCGTAAAATCCGGTATACATGGTGATTACCCTTGGAGCGTCAGGAAAGAGGGACCCGATGGATGAATCGATGACTGAAGGAATAGAAGAGCAGCAACAAATCACGGAGTCAGCAGAAGCGCCCCAACCTCGCGCGGTGGGCTCTCCCCTGCCGATGGGAAATGGCGGACGTGTACATCTGCCGCCAGCCGAGGACGAGGCAACGCAGGTTCCTCCTGCCCCGCCTTTGGGCCGCTCCCTCACCAGCTCCACGGCTCCCGTTCAGCAGGCCTCCACATTACAGAGGGCAGTCAATGTCCTGCGCGTTGCACTACCATTTGTGCAACGCTTGCTGCCGCTACTCGACGGCAATATCGGCACCGCGGTTTCAAACATCCTCAATCCGCCGCCCCCGCCAACCCCTCCGCCTCCGCCAACGCCGGAAGTGGACCTCGCTCCGCTTGAAGCCGGCCTGGCTGAGCTCAAAACTCAGCATCGTGACCTCCACGATCAGGTTGCCGAGCAGAACTCCTCACTCAGGCGCGTTGAAGACCAGTTGGAGATGGTTCGAGAGGCTACTGACCGGAATACATTGGAACAACAGGAGTTACTCGAGGATCTGAAGGCTGTGGGCGGCAAGGTCAACCTCGTGGCGATCATTGCCCTGGGATTACTTGCCATCTCCATTTTGCTCAATGTTGCTCTCTATCTGCACATCCAGAGGGTCCTCCCATAAGCCCTGCTTTGACCCACATACGGGTTCCCGGCCCCGGAGAATCTTCCAACCATCGATAGCGTCGCCATAACTAGCGATTGGATCCCTAAGGTTAAAGCTTGGTTCGGATTTCTGGTCTGAACGGGTCATAGGGAGCTCGCGCGCCCAATCGAAGCCGATTTTGTGTCTCATCAAAGTTGACTTCACTAATGTAAATACAATTTTGCGGAAAACTGGCAACTTCTGCCAACTTTGTGACGCCAGATATTGCCAGTCGTCTTTTCCGAGGGCTAGTATTCCCCCTAGTTGAGCCGGGTCATAAAACCCAAGCCCGGAGATCTGATCCACTATGCAGTCTTCCTGATCAAACAGAGCTTTACCAACCTGCGGCGCCGCAAAGCGCATGCAAACGGAGCGTCTTGTCATGGCATGGTACGCCTACTGCATTGGTGAAAAACAAGCCTTTCCTGAATTGGCCCGTCATCGTAAGCCTGTTCCTCTTGAATCGGTCCTTGGAGTCAGCGGCAATCAGGTTTTCCTCTATCCAGCCAGTGACCTCGCCGTCATCGTAAGCGAGCACAACCCGAGCGAAGCCCTCAACCAGAAGGCGGGCGTCGATCACGCCCGGGTCATCGCAGATTGCTTCCAGCATTCCACTGTGCTTCCCTTTCGATTTGGTACAGTCTTCAACGACGACGAGATCCTCCGCAAATCCATCCGTTCAAATCAGCGTCAGTTCCTCGGCAACATCGACAAGCTGCGCGGTAAGACTGAGATGCACCTCAAGATCTTCGTCGACGATTGCTGCGGCAAGGAAGTCGAGCGCCATCTGCCTGCTGACAGCGTCGGCCGTGAGTATTTGACCAACCTGCGTGAGAATGCAACCCGCACGCGCGAGCGCCAGACCCGTGCGCGCGCCGTCAGCTTCCAGATGCATCGTCTCTTCATGCCCCTCGACGAAGAAGTCAGCTGCAGGCTCACGGAAAACGGAAAAATGGTGCTCGACGTTGCGCACCTCATCGACCGCAAGTACGTGGAGCGCTATCAGAACAAGTTTGCTACCACCAGCGCTATGATGCGCGAGTGTCTCATGCAGCTCTCCGGTCCCTGGCCGCCCTACCATTTCGTGCACAAGCTTACCCGTTCAGCCCACCAGCAGGCCCACGCGGTGCCCCAGTCGGTGGCTGCTCCCTCCATTCCGGTTCTGCAGACGGCACCTACTCTGGCTTGAATCATCAGGACAGGAAACAACGAAAGCCCCATCCGCTCGGATGGGGCTTTCGTTTGAACCAGACATCGTCCGGCGCAATGTTTATGCGGCCCTAGTCGTAGTACTCCAGCCCCAAATGTGTAATCAGCGACTCGCCCATGATGTGCCTCAGCGTGTTCTTCAGCTTCATCGATTGGATAAACAGGTCGTGCTCCGGATAAAGTCCTGCGGCTGTCTGAGGGGCCTTCAAGTAAAAGCTGAGCCACTCCTGAATCCCGATCGAACGCAACCCGGGCGTGCGTTTCGCCAGGTCGAGAAACAGAACCAGGTCAAGCGCGATCGGTGCGGCAAGAATCGAGTCGCGGCACAGGAAATTGACCTTGATTTGCATCGGATACCCGAGCCAACCAAAAATGTCGATGTTGTCCCACGCTTCCTTATCGTCGCCGCGCGGTGGGTAATAGTTGATGCGAATCTTGTGGTACAGGTCCTTGTAGAGGTCCGGGTAAAGCTCCGGCTGGAAAATGTATTCAAGCGACCCCAGCTTCGACTCTTCCTTCGTCTTGAACGACTGCGGATCGTCCAGAACCTCTCCATCCCGGTTGCCCAGAATGTTTGTTGAAAACCATCCCCTCACGCCAAGGTGGCGCGCTTTGAATGCCGGCGCCAGAACCGTCTTCATAAACGTCTGCCCGGTCTTGAAATCCTTCCCGCAAATCGGCGCGGCATTTTGTTTTGACAACTCAATCAGGGCTTTTGTATCCACGGTCAGATTCGGCGCGCCATTGGCAAACGGTACGCCTTCTTTCAGTGCGGCATAGGCATAAATCTGCGATGGAGCAATCCCGATATCGCTTGTCTCCAGGCCCTTCTCGAATGTCTCGATCGACTCATGCACGGCCGTCGGCTCCAGAAAAATCTCTGTCGAGCCGCACCAGATCATCACTACGCGATCCACGGTTTTCTTAAAGTTGCGTATGTCTTCAATCAACTGGTCGGCAAGGTCACGCTTGTTCTTGCCCTTCTTCACGTGGGTGCCATGCAGCCGCTTTACGTAGTGCTGGTCGAACACCGCAGGAAGCGGCTTGATCGTCTCCAGGTAAGGCTTCAATGCGAGCAACGTTTCTTTGTCCAGCACCGCTGCATGCGCGGCGGACTCGTAGACGTTGTCTTCAAAGATGTCCCATCCTGTAAACACCAGGTCGTTCAGGTTGGCCAACGGTACAAAATCCTTCACATAGGGAACCTTGTTTTCCGTGCGCTTGCCAAGCCGAATGGTTCCCATCTGCGTTAGCGAACCAATTGGCTTGGCAAGACCACGCCGCACAGCCTCAACGCCGGCAATCATCGTTGTGGCCACAGCGCCCAGGCCCACCACCATCACTCCAAGTTTTCCTTTTGCTGGTGCAATCTCTTGTTTGGCAGCCGTTGGGCCGCTCTCGTGTTCTGCTGACATTTCTCTCCTCGACTTTCTTTTATTTGGCCGATAACCGTCTATCGGAACCAGATTCTAGTCCCTTTCGCCAAGACAACGCTTGTTCTCGAAATGTTTCTGCGCTCGCACAGCAGCCCTAGGCTGCTTTCGCTTCACTCCTGCGACTCAGGTGCGACCAGACAAACCACACGATTCCCGCCACCAGCGCAATCTCCACCACCAGGTGGAAGCGATGAAAGGCCTCATAGAACCGGGGATCCGTGTGCCATTTCTCCCCCAACTTCATGCCCACATACGCCAGGCAAAAATACCAAACACACGAACCCAGCGAGGTGTAAACGTGAAAGCGCAGCCGCGGCATCCGGGCAATCCCTGCCGGGAAGGCAACAAACGTCTGTACCACCGGCAGCATGCGTCCCACCAGGATCGCGATCGATCCGTATCTTTCAAAAAACCACGTCATCCGGTCAAGATCGTGGTGGCTCATCAGCACCCATTTGCCATAGCGCTCTACCAGCGGTCGCCCGCCCTTGGAGCCAATCCAGTACGCAACCGCGGAACCTACGTTGCACCCGATCGCTCCCGCCAGTGTCACCAGAACCAGATTGAAGCGCCCCAGGTAAACCAGGTACCCGGAAAACGGCATGATCAATTCAGATGGAAGAGGAACTCCGGATGAATTGATTCCCATCAGAGCCACTATTCCAGCATAACCGCCAGCATCGATGACATGGGTGATGAACTCCACTAGCAACGCGAGAATTTTTTCGCTCATAAACGTCCTCAGTATATAGGCCTGTGGCACACTCTTCATGCTCCCGTAACCCAAACCATACATAAAAGATAAATGCACACGTATGCATTCCTGCTTTGCTACGATAAAGATGAATGCAAGTTAATTCCTGAGGTGCACCCGTTGTCTGAGTTTCCCCCTGTTCCGCTCACTCTTGAAGGTTCAAGCCTGCTTCACCAGTTCTTCCGCTTCGATTGGAAAGCCTGGCACGCAACCGCTGAAGTTGATCGCGAGCGCATCGCTGCCAACGCCGTCACTGCGCTCAAGGCTCTCGAGTTCGCTGCCCCCGATGCACCTGTTCGCTCGGCCCTCTTCTCGGAACTGGGGCATAAAGGCGACCTGATCCTCATCCACTTCCGCGATTCGTTCGAAGCGATCAACCAGGTTGAACTCGATCTCGCCCAGACCGAACTTTACAACTACCTCGCGCCCACCCACTCGTACGTGTCTGTAGTTGAGCTCGGCCTATACGAGTCCAGCCGCAAAACCTACGAGGCTGCCGCGGCAAAGGGATTTGCCCAGCACACGCCAGAGTGGAATGCTGAAATCGCAGCTTCGCTCCAGCGCGGTTCAGGCGCCATGGCGACGCGTCTCTTCCCTTCCGTGCCTGAGGCAAAGTATCTCTGCTTCTATCCCATGGATCGCAAACGCGGCGAAAAGGTCAACTGGTACTCCGTTCCCTTCGCCGAACGTCAGCGCATGATGCACGAGCATGGCCTCATCGGCCGCCGCTACGGCGATGTCGTTAAGCAGATCATCTCCGGCTCGATCGGCATGGATGACTGGGAGTGGGGCGTCGACCTCTTCGCAGAAGACCCGGTGGTTTTCAAGAAGCTCATCTATGAGATGAGGTTTGACGAGGTAAGTGCGGTCTATGCGCTCTTTGGCCAGTTTTACCTTGGCGTACGTTTGCCGATCGAGAAGCTCAGTAACTGGCTAAGCGGCAAACTCTAGCCGGGTGCCCGAGGTCTCGATTCTGAGATCTCGGAACCATGAACCTTGATCAAGACAGATAAGCGATGTCCGCAATCAAATCATCCCCGAAGAAATCTGCAAAGAAGCCCCAAGACGGCGACCTTGCCCCCGACCGCGTATCCGCCATCCTCAAAGGTCTCGACGAAGCCTATCCTGAAGTCGAATGCGCCCTCACGCACAACTCCCCGTGGGAGCTGCTGGTCGCCACCATCCTTTCCGCGCAATGTACCGACGTCCGTGTCAACATGGTCACGCCCGAGCTCTTCCGTCGCTTCCCTACCCCTGCTGCCATGGCGAAAGCCACTTTGCCGCAGCTCGAAGCCCTCATCCGGACGACCGGCTTCTTTCGCAACAAGGCAAAGTCTATTCAAGGCGCAGCCCGCAAGATCATCTCCAACTTCAATGGTCAGGTTCCGCAAACCCTCGCTGAACTCATCACCATCCCCGGCGCTGCTCGAAAAACAGCGAATGTGGTTTTGGGCGTTTGTTTCGGCATGGCGGAAGGTGTCGTCGTCGATACGCATGTACTGCGCATCTCCCGCCGCCTTGGCCTCGCCAAAAGTGAAACACCCGAAAAAGTCGAGCAGGAGTTGATGCAGATCATCCCCAAGGATCGGTGGATCGCCTTCTCCCATCAGATCATCCACCATGGCCGCCATGTATGCGACGCGCGCAAGCCCAAGTGCGACCGCTGTAACCTCGAGCAGGTCTGTCACTCAAAAGACAAAACCTGGCAGTCTTAACGGTTCGCAATGCCCCGGAACCCTATTCTCAGTTCCTGGGGCCTAGCGCGCGCATCACTGCGTCAACCAGCCCCGGAATATCTGAAACCGTTGCTTCGCAGGCTGGAACCCAACCGAGACTACGGAGTGTCTTGCTCGTAATCGGTCCAATCGAGATCGCCGCAACTTTCGCAAAGGGAAACTTGATGTGAGCTGCGCGAGCCGCTTCCGCCAGGTGCGTCACACTCGATGAACTGGTGAACGTGGCTGCGTGCACACCGCGCGCAAGTCCCTCTCGAAGCAGTTCCGGCGCTTGCACAGGAAGCTCGTTGCGGTAGGCATCCACCACCTCGACCTCGGCGCCTGCTTGTTGCAACGAGACCGGGATCACATCCCGGGCGATCGTGGCGCGCGCCAGCAGGATCTTCTTTCCGTGCACCAGGCCGGTCAAGCCCTTCTGCAGGCTCTCCGCCACGTAGGACTCTGGAACCAGAGTGACCTGAATGCCGGCCTTGCGCGCTGCTGCCGCCGTTGCGTCACCGATGGTCGCTACTTTGAGTGTTGCTGGAACCGCAAGGGGAATCCCCAGCTCCTGGGCCCGGTTGGCAAGTGCCAGCACCGTATTAGCGCTGGTGAGAATAAGCCAGTCGTACCGGTCCAGTTGCCGCAGAGCCTGGTCAAGAGGATCAAGACTGGCTGGCGGACGAATCTCCAGCACGGGAACCTCAACCGGCTCGGCACCAAGTGTACGCAGACTCTCGCTCAACTTGCCGGTCTGGTGCACGGCACGGGTTACCAGCACGCGTCTGCCAGAAAGCGGCAGCGAACTCATTGCTCCGCTCCGTGCTGAGCCTCAAGAAGTGGACCTGCTCCCGCATCGAGCAGCATCCTTGCGGCCAGGCGTCCAAGCTCGACTGCGTCGCCGCCAGTGCGCGGCGCAGAATAATAGATGCGAACAGCCTCTCCAGTCGACGGCGAAGCGACCACTCCGAAGATCTCATCCATTGGCCCGCCCTCATTGCCCATGATTCCAGCCCGGCAATGGATCCCGATCGGTACCTGGCATCCACCGCCTAACTCGGCCAGTGCGGCCCGCTCCGCAGTCACGGCAAACCGGGTGGGCCCATGATCCAGGAAGGCCAAAGCCTCAATGATCGCCACGTCTCCCTTGCGCGTTTCAATCCCGAGCGATCCCTGACCGGCTGCCGGACAAAATTCCTTCGGGTCAAGCCTCTCACGCAACCAATCCGTTTTGCCAAGACGTTCAAGCCCGGCACTCGCCAGCAGAATTGCATCCACCTGCCCCTCAGCAAGCTTGCGAAGGCGCGTATCCACATTTCCCCGAAACTCGAGCGCATCGATATCTGGGCGGAGTGCCTTCAGCTGCGCTCGCCGCCGCTGGCTGCTGGTTCCCACCTTCGCACCCTGCGGCAACGAAGCAAGGCTTGCATAGTTGACTGAAACAAATGCATCTCTCGGATCGACCCTTGGCGGAGTGGCTGCCAACACGAAAGGTTCGGGCAACTCGGTAGGCAGATCTTTCAGGGAGTGCACGGCCAGGTCCACCCGTCCCTCGGCCAGCGCTTCCTCGATTTCTTTGGTGAACATCCCCTTCGATCCCACCTGAGCAAATGTAACTTCCTGCAGGCGGTCTCCGGTGGTCTTGATAATTTCGATTTCAACATCGTGTCCCTGGACCCGCAGCAAACCAGCGATATGGTTGGCCTGCCACAGAGCAAGCTGAGAGCCGCGGCTTCCGATGCGCAGATTCATCGGCGAACCTCCACGCTCGGCTGGCTTGCTTTTGTCTCGCTGGGCTTCTCAGTCCCGTCCGGCTTCGCGTTTTCCGCCGGCTGTGATGTTTGCCGATCTGCTTCAGCGGCACCCTCCACCGATACTGACCACGCCTCGCAAAGCGCGTCCAACCGGGCCGAATCGCCTTCTCGTGCGGCCTGTTTGATGGCCTGCATGGGCGGATGAAGAAATTTGTTCATCAGCCCTCGCGTCAGTGCTTCCACGGCTGCGGCCTGTTCCGGTGTCAGCAGGCCCAACCGTGCGTGGATCCGATGCAGTTCGCCTTGTCTTATCTCCTCGGCCTTCCGCTGAAGCGCCACGATCGCAGGAGCCAGGTTGACGGTCCGTTGCCGCTGCTGGAAGCGTTCAACCTCCCCGGCAATCAGCGTTTCGGCGTCCATCGCTTCGCGGCTGCGCTCTTCCATGTGAGCCGCAGCCACCTGTTGCAGATCGTCGATGTCATAAACAAACATCCCGTCCAGTTTGTTCATGGCCGGATCAACGTCTCTCGGCACTGCGATATCGATGAAGAACATCGGCCGGTTGCGCCGACGATGCAGAAAGGCCTGTCCATGCTCCGGACGGAAGATGTGATGCGGAGCGCCAGTGGAGCTGATCACAATGTCAGCACTGCTGGCTGTCTCATAGAGTTTCTCGAACGGAACGACCTGGGGAACCACCGCGCCTTGAAATTCCTCAGCCATGCGGCGTGCCCGTTCGTACGTACGGTTCGTCACCAGGATTGCGTCCGCTCCTTGCTGCACCAGGTGCCGCGCCGCAAGCTCGCTCATCTTTCCCGCACCAACAAGGAAGACCGTTTTCCCCTGCAGCGATCCGAAGATCTTCCGTGCCAGATCCACGGCGACTGAAGCGATCGAAACCGAGTTCGAGCCAATCCCGGTCTCTGACCTGGCTTTCTTGGCCGCGGCGAATGCACTCTGCAATAAATGTTCCAACTGACCTGCGACCGTGCCAGAAGCTTTGGCAACGGCAAATGCTTCCTTCACCTGGCCCAGAATCTGAGGCTCGCCCACCACCATCGAATCGAGACTGGCCGCCATCCGGAACAGGTGGTTGACTGCCTCCGTGTCGCGATACTCATAGATGTGGGGTTCAATCTGCGCTGCTTCAATTCCGAACTGGCTTTCGAGAAAACCAGTCAGCGATGTAGTTGGCGAGTCCACCGCTGCCAGCAATTCCACGCGATTGCACGTGGACACAATCATGCACTCGCTCACTCCAGGCATGGCAGCCAGAGCCCGCGTCGTATCCGGCAGGTCCTCGCGTGAGATCGCAATCCGCTCGCGCAGTTCGATCGGCGCCGTCCTGTGATTCACCCCGATAAGCGCTAGTGTCATTGCGGACCGAACCTGTGAACGCGGCTGAAGAGGTTGGCGGCCCATACGGCCATCACCACGATCAGAACGGCGCCGGAGAGATAGGCCGCCTTGCGGCCGCGCAGGCCTGCGCTGCGCCGCACCAGCAGCAGCATCACATAGACTACCCAGCTGATAAACGATGCAATCACTTTAGGATCAGCGAAATAGGCTGCGCCAAGCGCTGTTTCCTGCGCAAGGACTGAGCCGATGACAAGACCAACCGTCATACAGGGAAATCCAAACTCCAGCGTCGCGTGGGAAATCCGCTCCAAGGTATCAAGCGGTGGAAGCCAATCCAGCGGCGCCCACGACGATTTACCTGCACGAGGCTTGCTTTTGATCCGCCGTTCCTGCACCAGGTAGAGCATCGATGCAAGCAAGCTGAAACAGAGTGCCGCATAGGCAACCAGCAGCGCGGCAATATGCGCCACCAACCAGCTCGTCCGCACTCCAGACGACGGGAAAGTATAGCGATCCGGCCCCAGCGCAGGAATAAAAACCAGGAAGAAGGTCGCTGGCAAGGCGAAGATACCAAGGGAGATAGCGTCATAGAGCCACCAAACCAGAAAGAAGAGTGTGGCAACCGCGAAGCCAAGCAGAGACTCGATCTCCTGAACAGACACAGGCATCCAGTGGTGCGCCTGCACCAGCATTTCCACCACCGAGACAAAGTGAAAAAAGTACGCCATGCCCCCCAGGTGGACACAGGTCTTCCGCCAGCGAACGATGCCATAAAGTACGCCGGGGAAGACGGTAACGCATGCCGTTGCATAAAGAATTGCCGCAACTCGTAGCCAAAGAAGGTACATGTCGCTCTTCACCATAGTGCGTCAGGCGTCAGTATACTGTGATCCAAATCACCAAACTGGGTGTTTTGACCCAGATCCCACCAGACAGCAAGTCCAACGGCAACCTATTCAATCCAGAGTAAAACCTCTGCCCGGCAAACGTACTCCGGCTTGCACATGGGCGTCGAGCCTGAAAAGGGCAAAAACGGTGCATTTGTAGTCACCAAAACTCCCGGAACGGGTATTTCCCTTCAAAAAATCTAATTAGGAGCAGATTCGCACAAGGCAGCCAGCATAACCAGAAACTGCATCGTCCTATCACGATAATCTGGAAGGCAGCATGATCCGGGAAGACGCTCAATCCGCTGCTCAATCGGCACCGCCTTTGGATACGAATCCAGCGGAACTGACCCCTTTCATGCGTCAGTGGACGGCCGCCAAGCGCGAGAATCCCGACGCGCTGCTGTTCTTCAGGATGGGCGATTTCTACGAACTTTTCTATGATGACGCAGTCGTCGTGAGCCGGGAGTTGCAGTTGACCCTCACGGCCCGCGATCGTGAGCGAAATCAGCCCATGTGCGGGGTTCCCTACCACGCGGTCGAGGGTTATCTGGCGCGCCTGCTCCGCAAGGGCTACCGCATCGCCATCTGCGACCAGATGGAAGACCCCAAGCTCACCAAAAAGATTGTTCGCCGCGAAGTGACCCGGGTACTCTCGCCGGGGACGGCTCTCGACAACTCCCTTGGGCAGGAACAGAACAACTTCCTCGCCGCCTTGTTTGAGGTGGGTGGCCTCGCAGCCAAAAGCAACCTCGGCCTCAAGCAGAACAATGAAGACTTCCAGCCACTTCGGGCCCCAGCGGATCCCCGACCGTCAACCCGCAACGGAGCCGACCATTCCATCTCATCCAAAGCGGGCGGCGCACATCAAGGCACGCTCTTCGCGGTAGCTTTGCTTGATGTATCAACTGGCGAATTTCGGACGGCAGAGTTTCAGGGAGCAAATGCACTCGCATTGGCCGTCGACGCCATCCTGATGTCAGGCGCGAGTGAAGTGCTTTTGCCTGCGAGCGCCGATCTGCCTGCCCAGCTTGAAAAAATCCCCGCACGGACCCGCGTGGATGATTGGATCTGGACGGCCGACTTTGCCCTTTCCCTGGTCGAGCGCCAATTGGGAGTCCGTTCGCTTGAGGGCTACGGCCTGGTAGGACACGAGGCAGCCGGGATTGCTGCAGGCGCAGTGCTCCATTACGTCCGAACCACCCAGAAGAATGAGGCTTTGCACGTCGATTCCCTGCGCTTTGAAGAACACTCAACATCGCTCGAACTGGACCAGGTGACCGTCCGCAATCTTGAACTTGTCGAGCCGCTGTTTGTCGGCCAGGATAACCGGGCTACCCTGTTTCACACGCTTGACGAGTGCCAGACGCCCATGGGCAAAAGGCTTTTGCGAGCAACCATCCTGCGACCGTTGATTGATGCCGAAATGCTGGAGACTCGCTACGAGGCTGTGGGCGAGGCTCATGCTGAACTGCTCAAGCGCGAGGAGATGCGGCGCGCGTTTGGCGGAATCCTTGACCTTGAGCGTCTGCTCGCCAGGCTCAGCCTTGACTCGGCCGGCCCGCGCGATGTGAGAGCGCTCGCGGCAAGTTTGCAAAGGCTCCCCGGCCTCAAGATGGCTCTCGACGCGATGAATGCGGCTGGATGGCGGCGCCTGAGCGCGGCCATGGATACGCTCGAAGACATAACCGCGCAGATCGAAAGGACCCTGGTCGAAGAACCACCCTTAACGCTTGCCGACGGCGGAGCGATTGCCGCAGGCGTGGATGCGGAGTTGGACGAACTCCGTGGGATCTCCACAACTGGACGGCAAGCAATTGCGGCCATCGAGGAGCGCGAGCGTCAGCGGACCGGCATCGGCTCACTCAAGGTGCGCTACAACTCGGTTTTTGGCTACTACATCGAGATCACCAAGGCAAATCTCGCCATGGCGCCCGCCGATTATGAGCGCAAGCAAACACTGGTGAATGCCGAACGGTTTACGACGCCTGAATTGAAAGAGTACGAACGCAAGATTCTTACCGCACACGACCGCTGCATCGAGATCGAAAAGCGCGAGTTCGCAGCTTTGCGGACTGCCGTGCTGGCCGCAGCGAGCCGCATCCGGCGCTCGTCTGCGGTGGTGGCTGAAGCAGACCTGCTCATCAACTTTGCCCACATCGCGGCGGGACGCAAGTATGTCAGACCCCGCATCTCCGATCAACCGGTGATTGAAGCCGTTGCAGGCCGCCATCCGGTCATCGAGCAATGGATGGAGGAGACGCGCGAAGGCCGGTTTATTGCAAACGACATCTATTTGAATGCGGCGGACAATGGACCTAGCCTGCTTTTGATCACTGGGCCGAATATGGGCGGAAAAAGCACGTACCTGCGCCAGACCGCCATGCTCGTGCTGATGGCGCAGATGGGCAGTTTTGTGCCCGCTGAGAGCCTGACCTTCGGGTTGGTCGATCGAATCTACACACGCATTGGCGCAAGCGACAACGTGGCCAGAGGACGCTCCACGTTTATGGTGGAGATGACGGAGACCGCAACCATCCTGAACACCGCAACCAGGCGGTCCTTGATCCTGCTCGACGAGATGGGCCGCGGAACAGCCACCTTCGATGGACTCAGTCTGGCTTGGGCCACGGTGGAGTTTTTGCACGCGGAGACAGGTGCGCGCACGTTGTTTGCAACGCACTATCACGAGTTGACCATGCTGGCTGAAAAGCTTCCGCGCGTCAGGAATCTGCGGGTGGCTGTGAAAGAGGCAGCCGGCGGCATCGTGTTTCTGCACAACATCGAGCCGGGCGCGGCCAGCAAGAGCTATGGCATTGAAGTGGCGCGGCTAGCTGGCCTGCCTGCGGTGGTGATCGAGCGCGCCAAACACGTCTTAAAACAGCATGAGAAGCAGGAGCGCCAAAGTGTGCAGGTAGAAACAGCCGCCGAACCGATGCAACTGACGATCTTCACGCCATTGTCTCAACGGATTGTCGACCGGATTGAATCGGTGGAGGTGAATGCGCTTACGCCGTTGCAGGCGCTCAACCTGCTTGAGGAATTGCAGCAGGAGTTGAAAGAAGGCAGAGACTGAGACAGCGCATGGCTGCGACAGTCCAGAACGAGGGAGCAATGACAAGTTTGCGCCGGGCCGCAGGTGAATTGCTGGTGGTCGGTCTTGGCGGGACCGAACTGACGGGCCTCGAGCGCGCCTGGCTCAAGCTGGTGCGGCCCGCTGGAATCATTCTGTTCAAGCGCAACATCTCGGATGCGCGGCAAACGCGAGCGCTGCTGAGCAATGCAACAGCGATCACCACCCCAAACGCCCTTCGCTGCGTCGATCTGGAGGGCGGATCGGTAGACCGGCTACGCGACGCGCTTGCACCCATGCCTTCCGCGCAGGCTGTGGCCAACTGTGACGCGCGCAATCACCAATCACGCAAAGGACAAGGTGCTCGAAACACATTGGCGACCGAGCACGGCGCGCTTGTTGCCCAGGCCGTGAAGGCATTCGGATTCAACACGACGCTTGCTCCGGTGCTCGACCTTGGACTGCCAGACTCCGCCAGGGTGATGGGGACAAGAACGGCTGCGCCCTCCGCGAAGGGGGTCACAGACTATGCAGAGGGGTTTCTTGCTGGACTGACGGCCTACGGCGTAGTCGGATGCGCGAAACATTTCCCAGGTCTCGGCGGAGGCACGCTCGATTCTCATTTGGAGACGCCGGCAATTCTACGCAACAGCGATGAAATCTGGCGTGAGGATCTTGCTCCTTACCGCAATCTGCGCGACCTGTTGCCGATGGTGATGGTGAATCATGCGGCTTATCCGGCGACTTTGGGAAAATCGATTCCTGCAAGCGTCTCGCACTATTGGATGACAACGGTGCTCCGCAAACGAATCGGATACAAAGGCATCCTCTTTTCCGACGATCTGGAAATGGGTGGCATTCTCAAATTCATGCCCATCGAAGAGGCTGTCGTTTCTGCCGTGCGCGCCGGAATGGACCTGATGGAAATCTGCCACAGCCCGGAGCTTATTCTGCGGGCGTATGAAGCTCTGGTTTCTGAGGCTGAAAAGTCGACCAGCTTTGCCGCATTGCTCGCAGCGCGCGCGAAACGAAACGCCCGACTGCGAGCCAAATGGTTCTCCGCGCCGATCTCTCCGCAACTTTCAAACCGCCAATTCGAAGCGCTCCGCGCGACGATTCTGCGTTTTGGGGTAACCATTGCAACGTGTCAATCCACTCAGGAGGCGCAATGGTCATGAAGGCGATGACGGTTGCCGGAGTCATGAGCGGGACTTCCGCTGATGGAATTGATGTAGCAGTGGTGCGCATCGTCGCGGGCAAGGGCGAGACCGGCATCGCGAGGCCGAAATTGACTCTGCTGGCCCACAAGGGCTTCGCCTTCCCGGCCGCGCTGCGCAAGGCGGTCCTGGCCGCAATGAATGCAAGGTCAGCATCGACCGCGGAGTTGGCAAGGCTCAACTGGCGGCTGGGGATCGCCTATGCAGATGCCGTCGAATCAACCATCAAAAGCCAAAAGAAAAAACTGGGCCCGGCAGGGCTTGATCTGATCGGCTGCCACGGTCAAACGCTCTTTCACCAGGCACGCCGGGCGGCGTATGCGGGAAAACGCCTTGCGTGTACATGGCAGGCAGGAGAGCCGGCTCTCATCGCCGCCAGGCTCGGTGTGCCGGTGGTCTCCAACTTCCGCCCGGCCGATATGGCCGCAGGCGGTCAAGGCGCGCCTCTGGTTTCCCTGCTCGACTACGTTCTGTTTGCCGATGCACGGTGTGGACGCGTTTTACAGAACATTGGCGGCATCGCCAACTTAACCGCCATTCCCGCAGCAGCAACAGCAGAGCAAGTGATCGCGTTCGATACTGGCCCCGGCAACATGGTGATCGATGCATTGGTCCAGCAGTTGTTTGGAAAACCATTTGACCGCAACGGAGCAATTGCCAAAGGCGGATCGGTGCTCGCTCCTGTTCTCGCCGCCGCAATGAGAAATTCGTATTTCCGCTTGCAGCCACCGCGCACGGCGGGTCGCGAACAGTTTGGCAGCGAGTATGCATCTAAATTTCTTGCGGCTTGCCGGCGACATAGCCGCAAACCCGCCGACGCAATCGCCACAGCCACAGCCCTTACAGCCGCGACCATCGCTCAAAGCTACGAGCGCTATGCCTTGCCGCAAATGAAAGGCCGCGCCGTCGACTACGTCGTCTCAGGCGGAGGCGCAAAGAATGCTTCTTTGATGTCAATGTTGGTTGAGTCGCTCGAACCACTCGGATGCAAAGTGGTAGCGAGCGGGAATTTCGGCCTCCCTGTGGAAGCAAAGGAAGCAGCAGCTTTTGCGCTGCTGGCCTGGCAAACATGGCACCATCTGCCCGGCAACCTTCCCTCGGCTACAGGGGCCAGGCGGCCCATGATCCTGGGCCAGGTGACCTATGCGTAGAGTTCTTCTCCTGGCCGCCATACTGGCCCTGGCTGGCTGCCATTCCTCTTCGCGCGATCCACAGACAGTCGTCTTCCTCATCGAGAGCAGCCCGACAAATCTCGATCCGCGCGTCGGGACAGACGCACAGTCTGAGCGAATTGATGCGCTTCTCTTCGATGGATTGGTCGATCACGATGCCACCTTCCAATTCACTCCCGCATTGGCCGTCAGTTGGAACCAAGCCGATCCAGTCACCCTCATCTTTCACCTGCGCGACGGAGTGCAGTTCCACGATGGGCGTCCGCTCACAGCCAGTGATGTTGTATGGACGATGGACTCAATTTTGAAGGGCGTGGTGATCTCGCCAAAGGCTGCCGCCTACGCCTCGGTCGAATCTGTTGAAGCGCTGGATCCGCACACGGTCGCATTTCATCTCAAGCATCCTGACAATTTCTTGCTTCGAAATCTCTCCACGGGCGCCATTGGAATTGTTCCCGCGGGAAGTGGCCGCGAATTCTGGAGAAATCCGGTAGGCACAGGGCCATTCCGGTTTGTGTCGCAGCAGATCGACCAGGATGTCGTAGTGGAACGCAATCCGTCCAGTTGGTCGGTTGTGCCCAAGCTGCAGAGCGTACGCTTCGCCATAGTTCCCGACGCTATCACGGCGTCGCTTGAGCTTGAAAAGGGCTCTGGCGATTTGGCCGTCAATTCCCTGCCCACCGATACGCTGGCAACTCTCGCCACGCGGCCTGACCTTCAAATCGAAGAAACGGGCGGAACAGAAGTCCAGTATCTTGGCTTCAATTTGCGCGATCCTTTGCTTGCTGATGTCCGTGTACGCCAGGCCATTGCCTGCGCCATTAACCGCGATCTCATCATGAAGTCCTTGATCAGAGGGCATGCGCAGCCATCAGTCAGCCTGCTGCCTCAAAGTCACTGGGCGTGGTCTGGCGATGTGATCAGGTACAACTACGACCAGGCCCGCGCGGAGCAATTGCTCGATGCCTCAGGGCATCCACGCGGCAGTAACAGAATTCGTTTTCACGTCACAATGAAGACAAGCACGGACGAAGGAACCCGGCTACTGGCCGCTGTTCTGCAACAGCAATTGGCACAAGTCGGCATTGCCCTCGATTTGCGCAGCTATGAATTCGCAACCTTCTACTCGGATGTGACACGCGGCGCGTTTCAGATGTATTCGTTGCGCTGGATTGGAGGAAACGAACAGCCGGACATCTTCAGCTACGCTTTCCTTACGGCCAACTTCTCTCCAAAGGGCGCCAATCGCAGCCACTACTCTAACGCCGAGCTCGATTCAGTGCTGGCTGATGCAACTGAAAACACCGACCTCTCCAAGCGACGTGCCGATTACGCGGAGGCGCAGCAGATTCTGGCCCGCGATCTGCCCGCATTCAACCTTTGGTACCTCAATACGATCGTCGTGCACAACCGCCGGCTGACCCATGTCATTCCAGCGCCCTCTGGCAGCTATGCATTTCTTGAAACTGCCGAGCTTGCCCGGAATTGAACAGTCGATCGATCATCGAAGAAAATACCTCATATCTCGAATCAAAATATAGAGCAATCCAGACCAGCTATCCGTCAAAGTGCGCCTTTACAATATAGGTTCTTATTGAGATTTTACGGTCTATAAGCTCAAGATAAACAACTTCTTATCCCCGCCCCGCCGAGTCTTTACTCAATCGCGCCACACTATGGAACCTTTTCTCAACCTTTTCAGGCATTGAATCGTCTAGAGCAATAGAAGAGTTGTCCTTCCCGATCCCGGCAAAACGATCTGCATTGTGGAGAACCGATTTATGAAGAGCAAGATGAAAGTGCGTGTTCCGGCCCTGATGATCGCCGCGATTTTGAGCGCATGGATGTTGGCCGGCGCACAGCAGCCTGCCTCGCGATTTACCGGCACCATCACGGCCGTCAGCGGAACTACTTTGACGGTAAAGACAGACGCCGGCGAGGCCCACCAAGTCGAGGTTCCCGAGACCGCCATTCTCAAGCAGGTTGAGCCGGGCGCAAAGGATTTGAGCGCGGCTCAAACGGTCGTCTTGAGCAGCCTGGCGACCGGCGATCGGGTGCTGGTTCGGCTTGACCCAAACGCTCCCGCGGGATCCTCCGTGGCGCTGCAAATTATTACACTAAAACAGGCAGCCCTTGCGAAAGAGCAGGAGCAGGAGCGGGAAGACTGGCAGCAGCACGGCGTCGGTGGACTTGTGAAGAGCGTAGACGCTGCATCTGGTGTCATCCTATTAACCACCGGGGCAGGTGCGACTGCCAGGACCATTGCGATCCATACCGACAAATCAACCATCCTCAAGCGCTACGCACCCGCGTCAGTCCGCTACGATCTGGCGCAGGTCGCGCCCATTGATGCGATTCACGCAGGCGACCAATTACGCGCCCGCGGGCCGAAGGACGCAGCTGGAACGTCCATCACCGCAGAGGAAGTCGTCTCAGGAAGTTTTCGGAATATCTCGGGAACCATCACGTCGACCGATGCAGCAAGTTCGACACTCGTCGTCAAGGACCTGGCTTCGAAGAAGCAGGTTTCAATTCACGTCGCGCCTGATACGCAGCTGCGCCAGTTGCCTGAACGCATGGCAACAATCCTTGCGGCCGTGTTAAACGGAAATGGCGGCCCAGGACGGGTACAACCACCGCCCGGTGCTCCGCCGAGCGGTGGCCCGGCAGGGGGCGGACAACGCGGCGGTCCTGGCGGAGGAGGATTCGATGCGCAGCAGTTGCTGAGCCGTGCACCGGCCATCCAGCTTGCCGATCTAAAGAAAGGCCAGGCCGTCATGGTGGTGGCGACCGAAGATTCAACCGGCGACACCGCAATCACACTCGTGTCTGGCGTAGAACCACTGCTTGAAGCCCCGGCAGCAAGCCAGAACCT
>Ga0182013_10001284_pt1 | contig 34650 bp, 29 predicted proteins | sample 612S2MmetaG_FD_120487 | JGI IMG/M metagenome (GOLD analysis project Ga0182013, IMG submission 120487) | Permafrost microbial communities from Stordalen Mire, Sweden - 612S2M metaG | ecosystem: Environmental > Terrestrial > Soil > Wetlands > Permafrost | place: Sweden: Stordalen | collected... | reverse complement strand
TCAGGAACTGCTTGCGTCGCGACTAGCCGTCGTGCGAGGCGTTGAGGCCCGCTGGGTAGCCTAACGCACTTCGAACTCGCCGAATGCCAGCCCTAAGTCGCGGATGTCGGCGCCGGCGCGGAATGTGCGGCTCACTTCCACGACAATCTCAATCGCCGATTGGCCCACCAGCGAATCCGGCAGCGAGAATGCCAGTTCGAAGTCGCCTCCCGAAGCGAGAGTGGCGGGGGCGAGGAGCGTGCCGTTTACCGTCACTGCGACTGTTAGCGGACCGGCGCGCAACTGCTCGGGCGGGTAGTATCCGCGCAGGTACAGTTTCTGCCCCGCCGCCGTCGGGCCGGCCATCCGCAGGCTGGCGCGCTTGGGCATCCAGCGATGATTGCCTTCCGGCGGGTACCATTCGGGGCCGAGCAGAGACGCGGCCAGACGGCTGGCGACGTCCACGCGGTGGGGCAGCCCGAGATCGCGCGCCTGACTGGCGTAGGTCGACGTGATGTTGCGCAGCACCGGGCCGCGGACATCATACACAGTCAGTTCATCGTTCTCGATCGCCTTCGCGGCTTCGTCTGCGGGCAGAACGAATTCGCCGATATCGCCCAGCTCCGGATGGCTCTCGATCTGCCGTTCGCTCCCCGGCGCGATGTAGACGTGCTCGATGCCGAGCAGGCGGAAGGAATGGTCCAGCAGGCCGTGGTAGAAGAGCGGGGTGTCCACGCCATCGAGCAGGATGGTCTGGCCGGGATGCAATTGGTGGGCGCGCGCTAGGCCTTCCACCAGGTTCTGGACACGCTCCGTGAGCCGGTAGTTGAAGTCGGATGCTGCTACCGTTCGCGGCAGCATGATCGACAAATAGACGGCGAGGAGGGCAGCGGCGGCGATTCGCGTGTTGGGCCGCGAACGCCAGGCTTCGGCCAGCGCCCATCCGGCGAGCCAGCACAGTCCGATCGCCGGCAGAAAAGAATAATATTCGGTGACGCGGTCGCGCAGGGGCAGCACGGGAGCGATGGCGATGACGAACCAGGCGAGGCAGAACGCCGCTGTGCGGCCACGCATGGCGGCAAAGCCGAGCAGCGCGAGGGAGAGCAGCGCTACCGCCGCGGGGATCAGCCATTTGGGCAGCGAGACCGGCGCCCAAAAATCCCACGGGCCGACCGACCAGGCCCAATATTTCGCCAGCGTGCGGAACATCGCGCCGGTGAGGTGGAGGGTGTAGTTGGGGTCCTTGCCGGCGGGGGCGAGAGCCTGGTGAAGGGCGAAGTACGCTACCGACGGCAGGAGTAGCGGCCACACCTTTTTCAGATAGGGGCGCGCGCAGAACACCGCATATGCCCCCGCGAGCGCCGGATAGACGATGTTCAACTCCATGGCGCCGAATCCGAGGAGGAAGGCGATCCACTGATAGAGGTTGTAGCGCGGGTCGCCGGTCTCGACGTAACGCAACAGGAATGAGAACGCCAGCAGCAGAAAGAATCCGCAGAGCACCTGGTTGTAAGCGCTGGCCCAACCGAGCGGCAGGACGGCGGTATCGCTGGTCGCCCAAAGGGCGGCCGCCAGAAAGCCGGCGCTGCGGCGTCCGGTGAGGCGCGTACCGATCCACGCAACCAGCGCGAGGTTGGCGAATTGCGTGGCGAAGGCGATCAGATGGAAGGGCACAGCATTCAAACCGAAGAGCCCGTACCCAGCGATGAAGAAGAGGCGGTCGCCCAGCGGCCGGAGGGTCCCTTGCGCCATGGGAGCGAAAATGTCGTGGAGATTCGGCTTGAGGGCCAGCCAGGCGAAGTCGTCGGCGCGAAACCACGATACCAGCGCGCGCCAGTGGATCAGAAGGCAGATTGCGGCGGGTCCGCACCACCATGCCGCGCGGGCGAGTGGAGCGGTTCGAGTCGCGGTCATTTCGCGATCAGCGCCACACTGGACGCCACTATGCCGAGCTCGCGCTTGTCCGTCTCCCCGGGCGGGATCGCCTTGTCCAAATGGAAGTCGATGCGCACGGAATCGCCGCCCAGAGCGCTCGCGGGAACATCGCGCCGGTAGGTGTATTCACCCGCTTTGGAATACGTTTCGGGCGCCAGCGCCGCGTCGCCGATGGATGCCGACAGCGTGATGCTGCCGAGTTTTTCGATGGTCGGCGGCGGGACCGTGAGGTGTAACTCCAGCACCGCGCCCTGCTGCGCGGAGCGGGCGGGCGGCCGCAGATTTACGGTGAACTTCTGCATGGTCCAGCGCCACGCGTTAGCTTCCACATCGTGGAATCCGCTCACCAGTTGAAAGGCCATGGTGCGATCGCCCATGTGCACCAGTGACGCCAATCGCGGCGCCTCCTCGATGGTATCGACATGCCGGACGTGCTCGCGTTTGCAGGCGGGCGCGGCGATGAGGAGCGCCGCAAGCAGTAATTTTCGCATCAATCTCCGATTCTCTCCACTTCCACCAAGCAACTATAGAACGTGGCGCCGCCGCCTGCATCGGTGAGGCGTTCCGAGGTGAGCGCGTTGGCGTTGCGGCCATCGGGCGCAGTCTTGCCCCAGCGAACGGCGGGCACGCAGACCACGCCGGAGCGCACGCTGTCGTCCACGCGGGCGATTAGCAGAAGCGATCCGCGATCGTTCCACATGCGCACCTGGTCGGAATCGGCGATGCCTCGGCGGGCGGCGTCGGAGGCGGCTATGTGGAGCAGCGCGGTTTGCCGGTCGACGGCCTCGCGGTTGCCGAAGGTGGAATTCATGCTGTCGTCGTTCTTGGGCGAGATCATTTCCAGGGGGAACTTCGCGGTAAGCTCGCGGTCGCCATGGCGCGACTCCACGGGAGGCGTGTAGTCGAGGGTCTCGGCGTGGAAGTGGCACTTGCCGTCGGTAGTGCCGAACCCGCCCTCGGCGAAAGGTTGGAACGGCTGCGGCAGGCGGAGACGAACGCTGCCTTCGCGGTCGAGCTCCTCGATGGTAATTCCTTTGACGAAGGGATGCGGCGAATCGAGCAGGGTGCGGATCATGTCGTCATCGGAATCGGCGAAACAGGGGTCGTCGAAACCCATGCGGGCGGCGAGCGCGCGGAAAACGTCGCAGTTCGGCCGCGCCTCTCCGGGCGGCGCGAGCGCGGGCCGCGCCAGCTGCAGATAGTGGTGGCCGTAAGAAAGGTAGAGGTCGGTGTGCTCTAAGAACGTTGTGGCGGGCAGCAGGATATCGGCGTAGTCGGCGGTATCGTTCTGGAATTGCTCGAGCACGACGGTGAAGAGGTCTTCGCGGCGCAGACCGGCGAGGACCGCGTTCTGATTAGGCGCGACGGCCGCGGGGTTCGAGTTGTAAACTACCATCGCTTTGACGGGAGGGTCGGCCAGCGTGGTGAGCGCCGAGCCGAGTTGCACCATGTTGACGATGCGCGCCTCACGCCCCAGCGCCTTCTGCTGCAAATCGGCGCGCTCCAGGCCGGTGCGATTCAACTGAAAGGTCTGCGAAATGGAGAGCTGCAAGCCTCCGCCGACGTCTTTCCACGAACCCACGAGCGCGGGTAGCAGTCCGATGGTGCGGGCCGCCATGGCGCCGCGTTCGCTGCGCTGCATTCCCAGGTTGAGACGAATGGCGGCCGGCCGCGTAGTGGCGTACTCGCGCGCCAGCGCCGCGATTTCCTCCGCCGCGATGCCGGTGAGTTCGGCGGCTCGCTGCGGCGTCCATGGGCGCACACGTTGGCGCAGATCGTCGAACCCGTTGGTGTAACGGCCGACGTAATCGGCATCGTGGAGGCCCTCGCCGATAATCACGTGCATCATGGCGAGGGCCAGCGCGGTATCGCTGCCGGGATGAATGAAGAAATGCTTGTCGGCGGCCGCGCCGGTGCGATTCATGCGCGGATCGATGGTGTAGAACTTCGCTCCGTTGCGCCGCGCTTCCATGATGAACGGCCACATGTGGACGTTGGTGCCGAGAATGTTGGCGCCCCAGGCGAGAATCAGCTTGGAGTGGCGGAACTGTTCGGGTTCGGTGCCGTAGCGCACGCCGAGGGCCTGGAGAAGACCGACCTTCCCGGCCTCGGAGCAGATGGTGCGGTCGAGACGCGATGCGCCCAGGCGGTGAAAGAATCGGCGGTCCATGCCCGAGCCGTGGAGCAGGCCCATGGTTCCGGCGTAGCTGTAGGGCAGGATCGCCTCCGGCCCAAACTCGCCGGCGATGGCGCGGAGGCGGTCGGCGATGGTGTCGAGAGCTTCGTCCCAGGAGATGCGCTCGAAGCGGCCTTCGCCTTTGCGGCCCAGGCGGCGCTGCGGATAGAGCAGGCGCTGCGGCGAATATTCGCGCTCCAGGTATTGCGCCACTTTGCCGCACAGAAATCCGCGGGTCACGGGATGGGCGGGGTCGCCGCGCAGTTTGGTGGCGTGTCCATTGTCGATGGTGACCAGGAGCGAGCAGGTATCCGGGCAGTCGAGTGCACAGACGGAGCGGCGGATTTCAGGCATTTGAGACGATTATAAAGGAATGTTCACCGCAGAGACGCCGAGACGCTGAGGAAAACGAAAATCAAAGTCAAGACCGGAGTGCGCTGAGGTGGCAGAGGCCGCTGAGGGGCAAGGTTCTCGGGCCTCTGCGTCGTATGGGGTTCGGCTCGGAAGAAGAACCTGAGAAGATATGTGCATCTCGGGTTCATCGCCAGAACTTCAGGCTACCGATACGCTGTCTATCGGAGGGCTCTTTGCCTCAGCGGCCTCAGCCACCTCAGCGCTCTCCGGTTTTGCCCTTGCCTTTTGTTTTCTCAGCGTCTCTGCGGTGAACAATCCCCAGACCATGCCACAATGTTGACAATGCCTGATTTCGACGTGGTGGGCGTCGGGCTGAATGCCACCGACACTATGCTGATCGTGCCGCGATTTCCTCCGTATGCGGGGAAGGCGTCCTTCGAACAGGAAATCGTCAGCCCCGGCGGACAAGTGGCGAGCGCCATGGTCGCCTGCTCCCGCCTCGGATTGCGCGCCAAGTACATCGGCACCATCGGGGACGACGAACGCGGCGACATCCAGTGGGCCAGCCTCCAATCCACCGGCGTCAATCTCGACCATGTGCAGCGGCGCAAGGGCTGCCCCAATCAGTCGGCCTACATCATCGTCGACCGTTCCAGCGGCGAGCGGACGGTCTTCTGGAGCCGTCCCGAATGTCTCGCTCTCGAACCGGGCGAAATTACTCCCGAGCAGATCACCTGCGCCCGCCTGCTGCACATCGACGGACACGACACCGCGGCGGTGGCGCGCGCCGCGGGCATCGCGCACCAGCACGGCATCCCCGTCACCGTCGATGTCGATACCATTTACCACGGGTTCGACCGCGTCTTGCCGTTCGTCGATTACCTGGTGGCCAGCTCGGAATTTCCCAGCGCATGGACCGGGCGCAGCGACCCCTTCCGCGCGATCGAGACGCTGCAGGAAGAGTACGGCATGAAGGTCGCGGCCATGACTCTGGGTGCCCACGGCGCGCTGGCGCGCACCGGCGGCCAGTATTTCTACGCCCCCGGATATGTGGTGGATTGCGTCGACACTACCGGCGCCGGCGACGTGTTCCACGGGGCGTTCTGTTATGCTGTTTTGCAGAGAATGCCGATGCTCGAAGCGCTCGAGTTTTCCAACGCCATGGCCGCCCTGAATTGCACCGCTTTGGGCGCGCGCAGCGGCATTCGCGGCATCGACGACATTCGTGAGCTGATGACGCGCGCGGAAAGACGTTCGCAAGCCGATTTCGCCACGCGCGCGGCCGCATCCTGCGCCAAGTAAATGATCCCGATTAAGGTCACACAGCCGAGTCACTCCCGGCCGGTGGTCACCATCGCGCTGATCGCCATCAATATGTACGTCTTCCTCCATGAGGAATGGCTCGACCCTTACGCGCGCAATCATTTCATAGCGCTCTACAGCCTGCGGCCGGCGTATTTCCACGCCGAGAATCTGGTCACCCACATGTTTCTGCACGCCGGATGGCTGCACGTGCTGGGCAACATGCTGTTCCTCTGGGTGTTCGGCGACAACGTGGAAGACATCCTGGGCCATTTCAAGTATCCGATCTTTTACCTGCTGTGCGGCGTCACCGCGGGCCTGGCGCAGGTGGTCATCGACCCCTATTCGCGCATTCCCATGGTGGGAGCGAGCGGCGCCATCGCCGGAGTGATGGGCGCCTATCTGGTGAAGTTCCCACGGTCGGAAGTGAAGATACTCACGTGGTTCTTATTCATCTTTACCTTCGATGTGCCGGCATGGGCCATGCTCATCTACTGGTTCGCCATGCAGCTGTTCGGCGGCTACGGCAGTCTGGGCGAAGCTTCGCAGGGCGGCACGGCGTTCTTCGCGCACATCGGCGGCTTCATCATGGGAATCATCCTCGTCCGTTTGATGGGCACGCGCCAGCGCTACTGGCGCCGCGAGGACCTGTCCTGGTGACGATGGCCAGGCCGAAGGTCACACTCTATACGCGCACCGGTTGCTGCCTGTGCGACGACGCCAAGCAAGTGCTCTCCGATGCCCGGCGGCGCGCCGATTTCGATTACGAGGAATTCGATATCGATCTCGACCCCGAACTCTTCCGACGCTACAATGACGAAGTGCCGGTGATCGCCATCAATCAAGTGAAAGCCTTCAAATACAAAGTAACTCGCGACGAATTCCTCAAGAAACTGGCGGCGCGCGCATGAACCTCGACGTGCTGGCGATCGCCGCCCACCCCGACGATGTGGAACAGACCTGCGGCGGTACGCTCATCCGCATGGCGGAAGCCGGCTACCGGACGGGCGTGCTCGACCTGACGGCCGGCGATATGGGCACGCGCGGCTCGCCGGAGATCCGCGTGGCGGAGAGCGAAATCGCGGCCAAGCATATGCTGTGCGAATGGCGCGGCAATCTGTATTTTCCCGACGCGCGCCTGGAGAATACCCTGACCGCGCGCCTCACCCTCGCCATGAAGATCCGCGAATTGCAGCCGCGCGTCGTCATTCTGCCCTATTGGCAGGCTCGCCACCCCGACCATTACCGCTGCGCCGAAATGGGGTTCGAGGCTTGCTTCCTTGCCGGGTTGAAGAAGATCGATGAGTATTCCACGCCGCACCGCCCGCAAAAGATTCTGTACGCCAGCCTCTATGCCGACGTGAAGCCCTCGTTCATCGTCGACATCAGCGCGCAGTTCGAGCGCCGCATGACGGCGCTGCTGAGCTATGCCTCGCAATACGGCGCCGTGGGTGAGGGAGACGCTCTATTCCCCGACGAGGCCGAGATCCGCGACCGCCTGGGCGCTATCGCGCGATTCTACGGCAATCAAATCGGCGTGAAATACGGCGAGCCGTTCGTGGTGAAGGAAGCCATCCGCATTGACGATATCGTGGCCATGCCGGTGCGATCGATCTAGCCCGTCCAGGCGAGTCTCCAAACTCCCCTAATCGTGGAATTTGCCATGAGCCCGCAATCCGCTTCCTTTGGCCACGGCTCGGAAAAACGCAGTGTGCCGATACCGAGCCGCGACCGTTAGGGATCCGGAGACTGGCACAGACATTATTGGCCACGTGTCGATCTGTGGCCATCGTGTTTTAGAACGTCAGATGATTCTTCCCCGCCGCGAGCGCCTTCTTCGCCCCGCCCCAATCGAACTCCCCCGTGACTCCGGCGGGCAGTTCGACGTCGGCAGTCAACGTCCCGCCGCGCTTCACCAGCACCACGTCGATTTCGCCCTTGGGATGCGGCATGCGCGCGTGCACCTGCGTCAATTTCCCGAGATTCGGCGCCACCCGCACGCGCGCGAACCCCGGCGCCATCGAGTCGATTCCGGCCACCGTCCGCAACAGTTCGAAGTTGGGACTGGCGCCCCAGGCGTGACAATCGGAGCGCGTCGGGTCGGCCGTCTCCGCCCACGTGGTCAGCCCGTTCTTGAGCATCTGCCGCCACGGTTCGAGTTGCTCCAGATACCGGCCGCCCAATCCCACTTCGCGCAAAGCCGCGTTGACATAGGCGCGGAAGTAGATCGATGCCTGCGCCAGGCTCGGGTCGGCAATCATCTTCTCGAACACCGCGCGGCCCTGCGCCGGCGGCACCACGTGGGCGATCAGCGCCAGCGTATTGGCATGCTGCGACCATGTGCGGTGCGAAGGCTGGTCGGCGAACAATCCGCGCGCCGCGTCCCAGTCCTTCTGCAACACCCATGCCTTCAGCTTCGACGCCTTCCCGCGATCCATCTCCGCCATGCCGGCATTGCCCACCGCCGATTCGATCGCGGCTCCCCAATCGTACGCCAGCGCCAATTGCAGATCCAAAACCGCGGACGAGCCGTCGTCGTCGCCGCGCGGCTCGCCGCCCGGCCAGCTATCCACCCAATCGGCAAAATTCCAGAACGGCATCCGCCCCAGCGATCCGCTCTGCTTCTGGAAGCTCTCATAATAACTCAGCACCGAGCGCACCCCGGGCAGCATGCGGCGCACAAACTGCGCGTCATCGGTATACATCAGATAGTCGTTCACCATCCCGATCCACCACATAGAAAACGGCGGAATATATTGCACCAGGTTGGATGGCGCGCGGCTGTACGTGAGCCCGTCGGCATTGCGGGTGGAATCGATCAGTGTGATTCCATTGCGCATCAGACTGCGGTCGCCGGCGGTGTAAAGCGACACCAGCATCTGGATGCGCGCATCGCCGCCATATTGCAGCTGCTCGTAGAACGGGCAATCCATGTAGGATTCGTGCGCGCACAGGCGCGCCGTGCGCCATCCCGTGGTCAGAATGCGTTGCACTTCTTCGTCCTGCCCGCCGCCGTTCTCCACCTCAAAGACAGCCTTCCGCTGAAACGGGTACGAGGTGAACACGCCGTGCAGATCTTCGATGGTCAGCGGGAGATCGCCCGTTGCCACGTCCACCTTGACATAGCGATAAGTCCGCCAGAAGAGCGGACGATACAGGCGATGCTCGCCGCCATCGGCGATATACGTATCGAAGGGGCCCATCAGGCGCTTGCCCTCGATCTCGTTGCGATTCCCCTTCTGGCGCCGCTCGTCGGGTGCGGTCGGCAGGAACAGCGCCTCGGCGTACCGGATGTCGACCTGCGCTCCCCGCCCTCCGCTCACCGTCAGTTCGGGAAAGGCCGTCGTCTCGTATCCCTGATCGAGCAGCAGCGAAAGCTTGCTGTTGGCGGGAACCACCAACGGTCCGCGCCCATTCAGAAATCCGTCCGCTGCCCCCGCGGGCGTCGATTGCCGCACCTTGGCGAACCGCTCCACGGTCTGTTCCTCCAGCCGGATGGGGCTCTCTTCGAGCATGCGCAGCGGCGATTGATCGCTGGTGGAAGTCAGCAGCGCCGGCCCGATTTCGTGAGCCGCAAGCCACGCCGAATCGTCGTAGTCCGCCTGGTTCCAGCCCCACGGATACCGTTGCGCATCCACCATCTCATTGGGAGAGAGGGCGTAGTAGCCGGTGCTTTGATCGTGCGGCAGCAGTTGCGCGGTGTACGCTTTGTCCGCCACGCATTTCCAGTTCTTATTGGTGTTGAGCGAAGCGTCATCGGCCTGCAGCACGAAAGCCGTCTGCAGCGAGATCTGTGCCACGGCCTTATGCGGCCCATCGTTCCACACTACGGCGGCCAGCACGTTCTTCCCCGCCCGCAACTGCGGCGCGATATCCACCGTCTCATACCGCCAATGCCGCAGATCGCCACGCGCCGGTCCCCACGACACGCGAACACCGTTGGCGTAAAGCTCGTAGCGGTTGTCCCCCGACACATGGACATGGAAAGTGGCAGGCTTGGCCGGCAGATCGAACGTCCGGCGGAAGTGGTACACGCCGTAATCCTGGCCGGAGGGTCCGGGAACGTCGATCCAACGGGCGGTCCATTCCGCGGGCTGTGCAAACGCGGCCATCGCTGTAAACAGCGCGAGAATCAGAAACGCCAGAGCGAGTTCCGCTCGCTTGGACAAGCTGAAGCATGTCCCACATAGGGTAAGCTTTAGCTTGCCCAGCCGGGCGACAGCCCGGCCACGCCAGCGACGTTCTTCAACCGGGGCGACATCGGGAGTTCGGAGACTTTTCTTCATGGGTGCACCGCGATCATTATAGCCGCCTGCACCGGCACCGATTATTCACACTGTCATCCGCGTTTCACATCGCAAGCACCCGCAAATCTAACATACAATGGGTAATTGCCTCACACGGCTATGAATGCATGAGAAGAACACTCGCGGTCTCTCTATTCGCGCTCGTCTGCTCGACGACGGTGTATGCGCAGACGGTTGTCGGATCCGGAGCAATCACTGGCATCGTACTGGACAAGTACGGTGACGGCATCCCCGAGACGACAATTAATTTGACCAACAAAACGCTGGGCGTGAAGCGCACCATGCTGACCAGCGACGACGGCATTTTTACTCTTCCCGAGCTGCTTCCCGGCGATGCCTACGATTTGAAGGTAACCCGCAGGGGTTACGCCGAATGGGAACTAGCCAGCTTCGATCTGGTGGTGGGCGAAACGCTGAATTTCCGCATCCACCTGTATGCCGACCGGCCTTCCACCCCAGCCGAAGCGCAACGTTCGCTCGCGCCCGTGCAGGACAGCAAAACCAGCGTCACCGCAACCGTTACTCCGGAGCAGCTTTCGTTGCTGCCGACCCCGGCACAACAGGTGGACCCGCTGCTACTGCTCGCGCCGGCCGTGGTCCAAAGCCCTCAGGGAGTGCTGGTTTATCGCGGCGAACCGGCGCGCAACGTGTTTCAACTGGACAGCCTCAGCGTCACCAATAATTATTCCCGCTACGCGCCTAACGTAGCGCCGTTTATCATGCAGGAATCGGTGAGCGAGATGCAGGTGATCCCGGCGGCGCCGACACCTGCTTTCACCTACACTTATGGCGGCTGGGTCAACGCGGTATCCAAATCGGGGACCAACAGCCTGCACGCCTCGGCGTACGATTATTACGCGCAGAATTCCTGGGACAAGCCCGACTTCTTCGGCAACGGCTTCGTCCCCACTGGACGTTACAACAACGGCGGCATCAGCCTGGGCACGCCGATCGTCAACGACACTCTTTTCTTTTACGGCAACATCCAGCACCTGAACAATTCTTCGCAGGAACTCAACCGCATCCTGAATCCTCTGCTGACCACCCCCGACGGCAGCGCGGCACTCACCACCGGATGCACCGCGACAGCCTCGCAGTGCCAGCAGGCGCAATTCTTCATCAATCAACAGTTGAACGTGAAAGTCCCGGAGACCGAGAATTCCACCACCGGGTTCGCCCGCATGGATTTCCGCGCCAGCGACAAGAATACCTTTACGCTCTCCGGCGCCATCCTGGCCGGACGCGGCGTCAACAATTTCAACAACGCCACCGTCTCCACCAATGGCGGCCTGCTCGGCGCCAACGGCAACATCACCAACTCAACACGATACGCGGCCTTCGGCTGGACCCACACGATCGGTGAAAGTATGGTGAACAACTTTCACGGCGGCTGGTTGCGCGACACCATGACGGGCGCCAGCAATAGCCCGCAATTCCCCGCCAGCGTCACCGGCTGCCTCGCCTGCGGAACGGGACCGGCCGCCATTAACCTGGACGGCGTGTCTCTCGGCGGAAATCCGGCGTTGCCTTTCAATTTGCGCGAGAGCCGTTATCAGGTCGCCGACGATTTCTCTTTCACACTGGCCTCGCACACCGTGCGCATCGGCGTAGACGCCTGGCGCCGTGAAGACACCATGGATCAACTCTGGGCGCCCTTGGGGTCTTACAACTACGATTCTCTGTCGGCATTCGCTACCGATTTCAGCGCCAACGTGCGCGCCGTCAAGAATTACGCCACCTTCAATCAGACGTTCGGCACCTCGGCGGTCGACACCATCGACTGGTTCATCAGCCCCTGGGCGGAGGACACCTGGAAGGTGAAGCCCGGCCTCACCGTCACCCTGGGTGTGCGCTGGGACAAGGCGCGTCTGCCGAAACCCACCGAACCGAGTTCGAACTATCTCACGGGATTCATTCCTTCCCCGAATACCGACGTTCAGCCGCGCTTCGGCCTCGCCTATATGCTGGATAACCGGACTGTGGTTCGCTTCGGCGGCGGCACCTACTACGACCCGTTCCCCGGGCAATTGCTGCACGATTTATATGTGGGCGGCGGCAATTTTCAAACCGGCTACACATTGACGCCTGCCGACACTGGCGGCGTCGTCTTTCCGGCGGTTCTACCAAGCAGCGCCGTGAACACCCTGAGTAGCACCCTCATCAACCAGTTCTTTTCTGCGGTACGATTCCGCAATCCTTATTCCATACAGGGGAACGCCGCCATCGAGCGCCGCTTGAATCGCTGGGTCAGCCTGGCAATCAGCTACATCCAAAGCAGTAGCAAGCGACTTTGGACCGCCACCGACATCAACATTCCGGGCACTGCCTTCACCAACGAAACCTACACCATCAATAATGCGCAGGGCGCGGCGGTGAGTACCTATGAAACGCCCGTATGGAATGCCACGCAGGCCGCGCATCAGTACCAGGTCGACAACGAAGGCAGCAGCCTCTATCGCGCCGGCGTCGCGCAGGTGCGGACTGCGCCGCTATTCGGACTCTCCGTGCAGGCGTCTTACACCTGGTCGCACTCTTTCGACGATATGAGCGGGCCGCAGGCGCTGAATTCCATCGTCCAGAAGACTTATTTTCCCAGCAGCTATGTCGGCGACGAAGGGCCATCCTCCTTCGACCAGCGCAACCACGCGGTGGTGAACTTCATGTGGCAGCCGGTGGTCCATAAGACCGACGCCCTGTCCCGCTACCTGCTCAACGGCTGGCTGGTCTCCGGAATCGGCACATATTCGTCGTCCATGTACGTGACCCCCACCATCGCGGTGATGGGTCAGCAGTTCATCGTCAACAACACCGCCCTTTCCAATACCAAGATCACCATGGATTACACCGATTCGCTGAACGGCAGCGGCGGCTGGTCCCGCGTGCCGTGGGAAAACGTGAACATACTGCCGCTCGGATCGCAGTTCAACATCGACGCGCGCGTGAGCAAGACTGTCCCGTTCACCGCTCGATTGCACGGCACGTTCGCCTTGGACGCGTTCAACGCCACCAACCACCGAAACATCTCGGCGGTACAGACCCTCGCCTACACCTCGACGCTAGGCATCGTCACACCGGTACCCGGCGTAGGCACTCCTACCGCGTCCTACGGATACCCGTTCGGCAGCACCGCCCGTCACGTCGAAGTTTCGTTCCACCTGCTCTGGTAGGAAGTAGCGCGGAGACTCCGAACTCCTGATGTCTTGGAATTTAGGTTGAGCTCGTTGTGGGCGAGTTCCACTCGCCTGGGCAAGCTGAAGCATGCCCCACGTCTGAAGTCAGAGGGGCCTTTTGTGGGACATGCTTCAGCTTGTCCTGTTCGGGTTACCGACATGAATGGTTCCTCGACCCGCCCCACCCTTCGACGGTTCCCGGCCTGCCGTTCGCTAGAATAGTCGGGAGCTTTCCAGGTGACCGATCCCATCATCGCATTCGACCGCGTGGTCTTCAGTTACGACTACGTCGAGGTGCTGCACGAGATCTCATTCGCTTTGCGCCGCGGAGAAGTCGTCGGACTGCTCGGCCCCAACGGCGCGGGCAAGAGCACCACCATCAAAATCATCGCCGGAATTCTCGCGCCGTCCGGCGGCGCCGTCTCGGTCGCGGGATTCCCGCTTCCCGAGCGCGCCATCGACGTGAAGCAGCGCATCGGCTATGTGCCCGAGAACGCGATGCTGTTCGAAAGCCTCACGGGCCAGGAATTCCTCGAGCTCTGCGGACGCCTGCACGGAGTCGAGGAAGAGATTTTGCAGATGCGCATCCGCGAAATACTCGAAACCTTCAGCCTGGCATCCGACCGCTCCAGCCGCCTCGACACCTATTCCAAGGGCATGCGCCAGAAAGTGCTGATCGCCGCCGCGCTCCTCCACAACCCCGAGTTGATCCTGCTCGATGAGCCGCTTTCGGGCCTGGACATCAACGCCGCCATTATGATCAAAGACTTGATCGCCGCCCTGTCCGCGGACGGCCGCACCGTGCTCTACAGCTCTCACGTCCTCGATGTGGTGGAAAAAATCTGCAACCGCGCCCTCATCATCCATAAAGGCAGCCTGATCGCCGACGGGACGCTCGAAAGTCTGCGCGCCTCTACCGGCCGCGAATCCCTGGAAGATGTTTTTCGCACCTTGACCCATTCCGACGGTGTCGAGCCGGGTGTCGCACGGATCGTCGCGGCGCTGCGATGATAGACAGGATCTGGCACGCCATCGAAGGCTTCCTGCGCCGTAGTCCGCAGGTGAATCTGCTGATGAAGCGGATGGGCATCGATACCGTGAAGTATTGGCTGCTGGTGGCTTTGTTCGGCGCCCTCAGCGACCGGCGGGAGTTGCCGGGCCACCTGGGCCGCACCGACATGTCGCTCCAGAAATCGTCGTGGATGTTCTATTTTCTGTCCGCCCTGATGGCGCTCTTTTTCGTCCTTGCCGGCATGTCGCCCACCACCTATCTGGCCGTATTCCTGGTGCTCTCCGGATTTCTGCTCTTCACCACGCTGCTCTCCGAAGCCAATAACAGCCTGGTGAATCCGGTGGAAGGCGTCGTTCTGGCACATCAACCCATCGACGGCGCCACCTACACGTCGGCCAAACTCACCCATATTCTGCGCATTCTGCTGTATCTGGTGCCCGCCCTCAATCTGATTCCCGCATTCGCCGGCCTGCTGCTTAAGGGAGCGCCCTGGTATTATCCGCTGCTGCATTTGACCGCCGCCTTCGGTGAAGGAATCGTATTGGCGCTGGCCTGCTGCGCGCTCTTCGGATGGCTGATTCGCTTCGTGCCGCCGGCGCGGCTGAAAGCCGTGGGATTCGCCGCTGAGATGTCGTCGTGGCTGCTCTATCTCCTCTCGCAATTCGTGCCGCAGATGCACATGAAATTCCGCCTACCGCACTGGCTACCCACCGGGACCGGACCGCTGATCGCCATCGCCTGCGCTCTCGCCGCGCTGGCCGCGGCGATGATCGTTCTCGGTCTCCGCTCGCTCTCCGGCGACTATCTGGCCCGCGTCTCGGCCATCGCCCAGGGCGGATCGGGAAAGAAATTCAGGGCACGCCGGTTTCAGCTCGGCGCTTTGGTGTGTAGCGGCCCAAGCGCGCGTGCGGGCTTCGACTATGTGTGGTGCATGATGACCCGCGACTGGCAGTTTCGCCGCCAGATGATCAGCCTCATCCCCATCGCTGCGATGGTGTTCATCGCGGCACGGCAAGGCCTGCGGATCTCGCCCTTCTCCGGAAAATTTACAGCCGCGCACGTGTTCCCGCACGCTCTCGGATTCGCCTTTTTCATGATTTGCGCCAACATGCCTTACGGGCTCGACCGCAAAGGCGCATGGGTCTTCCTGCTCGCGCCCATGGGCGCCCTTCGCGGCCTCGCGCGCGGCGTATACGCGCGATTGCTGACCCTCATCCTGGCGCCGCAATTGGTCCTGTTACCGGTGCTGGCATGGCAATGGGGAATTCGCGACGCGGCGCTATTTCTCGCCTATAGCGCCGCGGTGTCTGCGCTGTATCTGTCGTTGGAGTTGCGGCTCGTCGAAGGCGTCCCGTTCACTCGTCAGGAGCAGGCTTCGGGCAATCCCTACATGCTGATGATTCTGCTGGTGGGCGGGTTGGCGGTCGGCATCGCGGTAGCGCTGCAGTATTTCCTGATCTTCCGCTCTCCGCAAGCGGTCTTGGCGGTGACAGTAGCTCTATCGATCGCCGCCTGGCTAGCGACCCGCAGCGCGCTGCAGACTTTCGAAGTCAGTATTCGATTCCACCTCGGCCTCGTGAGCAACGAAAGCAAAGGCATCTACACAGAAGTGAATAGCTGAATTGTTTTTGTGATCTCTTCTCCTCTGGTAACCACTCCCTCACGGTCGTGGCTCGGAAACCGAGCCGCGCGCGTGAGCAAGCGGTCTAACTTATTGTTCTCTGCGCTCTCTGCGCCTCTGCGAGAGCTTTACCGCAGCGCTTTCCCGCAATCGTCCAAGTCCGCCCGAAGCTCATTCAAAGCGGCCATCAAGTCCGAGGGCAAAGCGTTGGTGGACGCTTTCCCCTGCGTCATCCCCAGCATCTGGGAAATGAGGACCTCCATGCGGCGGCCGTTGCGGAAAACGTCATCCGTGGCCGATTGCCACGACGTATGGCCCGCGGCAGTGACACTCGCCGCCGTGCCGCCCAAAGACGACAGCGTGGGAACCAAAATCTTATCCATCGCCTCGATCTTCTCGGCGAGCACGGCGGTGTGCTTGCGGGATAACTGGTGCAACAAATTCAAGTCCTGAGCGCTCAGCTTGGCCTCAGCTTCCGGCGAGAACCTCTGCGCCAGATTGTGCAGCGCGTACACGCGCTTCATGGCGGCATCGTCGAGATCCAGCAGTTGCGTGCTGAAGCGGTCAAACTCGGCATGACCTCCGAGGTGCTTTTCAAGGCGCATCTCCATCGGAGAACCCGCGACACCCGCGGCCGACCCGCTGAGCGCGGCCACTTGAGACGGCGCCGAAACCGGCGGCAGCGAAGTGAACTCCACTTCCACGTGCGGCAGTTTAGCCAGCGAAGACCGAATCTCATCCTGCCGCCGCTGCGGAATACTTCCGGGACCGGTCACCAATACCTTACCGCCCGTCAGCGTGACATCCTGCAACTCACCTACACCCAGGTCGGCCTCGATACTGTTTAGTGCCGACAGCACTTGTAACTCGTCTGAAATCGAGGCCGACGACCCGGGTGCGAATGCGGCCGGCCGGCTTGGTATTTCGGCGGCGCGCACCGGAACTCCCGTCGTTGAGGCGCCCGAACCGCTAGCACTCTCCGCGGGATTTTCCGATATCTCGCTCAACTCAACCCATTCCCGATCGCGAAATTCCAGCCGCTCGCTCACCGCCTCGTAGTCGTCGGTGTTGAGAACGATGCTGGCCGCTTCCACTTCGCCCTCGGCGGAAGTGGTGGCGATCCGGGTAAAATGCTCCGACGGCGACTGCGGATCTTGCACCGCTTTCACTTCGTCGGTCTTATGAACTTGCCGATCGCGCCATTGCTCGAAAGCGCTGGCGCTCAAAGGATTGTTCCAATCCCAATTCGCCTTTTGGAACATCGCGGCAACTGCCTGCGCCTGCGCGACTTCCACCAGGGCGGCCTGCGCGCCGGCCATGCGGGTAAAGTCCGGCTGGCGGCTGGATCGCACGCGAATGCGATGCGCGGCGCGCGCTTGGCTTTGGGAAACTGCTACGGCCTTCCTCAACAATGCCGCGGCTTGAACAGAAGGGGCCTGGCGAAGCTGATTCAACGATAGGAGAACAATCAGCACCGCCAAGCCCGCCACAAACGCCCATCTCGGTACACCCGAATGTACGAGGGGACGCATTAGCCGCACAAGGAGAGAGTTGTTGGCCAAAGACTCATCGATTCGTGAAAAATCACGGTACAGGTCGCGCCACGGTTCCGGCGCTTCCGGCATTTGCGCGGCTACGGCCTTCCGGTAGCTGGCGCAATCCGCTAAGGTATCTTGTAATTCGTCCAGTTCAGACCGGCAGCGGCCGCAGGATTCCAAATGGCTGGAAAGTTTTCCCGCGCGGCGGACCGGAAGCTCGCCATCAAGGTAGCGGAGCAGGTCCTGTTCGGGATGGCGCTCGAGAAGACTACTCATCGCGCACCTTCTTCAGCCGCAACAGAGCGCGGCGCAGAAACTCCCCCACCGCCGACGCGCTAATCCCCAGCGCGGACGCGATTTCAGGGTACCGCAGGCCTTCCATCCGTAAGAAAAGAACGCGCTTCTGCTGTTCCGAGAGGCCTTCGACGGCGGTATTCAGCCGCGTCATCTTCTCGCGGTCCAGAAGCTGCCGCTCGGCATTTGCGGCCGGGGACGTCAGCCGCGCTTCGAAGGCGGGATCGAATTTCTCTTCGGAAGATTGGCGGGCGCGCACCTTGAGGCCGTAGTTGTGGGCAACCCGGAACACCCACCCCCGCAGACTCTCGATTTTTTCACCCTTCTTAAGGCTGGTATACAGCCGCAGAAAGACTTCCTGCACCGCTTCCTGTGCCTTCGGCGGATGTACGCCGAGTGTCAGCAGGTACCGGTAGACGTCTTCGCGAGTCTCTGTATATAGCTGAGCCACCTGGTCTTGTAACTCCAGACCCGATTGCGGCTGGCGGAAGATTGCCACAGATCGTCACCTATTGGAACCGCCAAAGGACGCGTCGAGTCATCTCAAAGACCCGCGACTATGCCATTTCCACTACACCTCCGAAGAATATTTTTTTATGTACTCTTTCTCGCGCAAATCCTTTGATTCTTGTAATCCAGTGTAGTTGAACCGGGCCGGTGCGGGGTCTTTGTTTCGAAACCTTGAAACTAAACCATCACACCCAAGTGTGTGTAGCCATCGTCACCTATAACAGCGAGCGGTACATTCGCCGCTGTCTGGAAGGCGTCCTCGAACAGGAAGGGGTCGACATCGAAATCGTCGTCGTCGACAATGCCTCTTCCGATGGTACACGCTCCGTCCTGCACAGCTTCAAGAATCGCATCCGCACCATTTATAACGATCGCAACCTGGGCTACGCCGAAGCGCAGAACCAAGCCATCCGCGCCAGCAGCGCCGATTGGGTGCTGACCTTAAACCCCGACGTCCTGCTGCTGCCCCACTTTGTCCGCAACTTGTGGCAGGCCGGCCAGTCCGATCCCTCCGCCGGTACGGTGTGCGGCAAACTCCTCTCCATCGGCGCCGGATTCCGCCCGCTCGATGAACAGCGCCTGGATTCCACCGGTATCTTCTTCACACCCGCCATGCGCCACTTCGATCGCGGCTGGCACGAGCCCGACACGGCGGAATTCGACTCCATGGAATATGTCTTCGGAGCCAGCGCCGCGGCGGCCCTCTACCGGCGGGAAATGATCGAAGATATCTCCATCGACGGCGATTTCTTCGACCGCGACTTCTTCTGCTATCGCGAAGATGCCGATGTCGCCTGGCGCGCCATCCTGCAAGGGTGGAAGTGCATCTATACTCCAGCCGCCGTCTCCTATCACGTGCGCAGCGCGGTGCCGGGAAGCCGCCGCAGCGTTCCGCGCGCCATCAACATGCATTCCGTGAAGAATCGCTTCCTGATGCGCCTCAAGAACACCAGCGCCGGCCTGTATCGCCGCTACTGGCTACCCATGACTACCCGCGATCTGCTGGTGATCTTCGGCGCCGTATTCGTGGAACCATCTTCGCTGACGGCGTTCTGGCTCCTCCTGAGATGCCTGCCGCGAGCCCTCCGCGCCCGCCGGCTGATCATGCGACGCCGCCGCATCGACGATGCCACCCTCGCCGGCTGGTTCAGCTTCGAACCGGTATCGATGCCGCTGGGAGAACGCCAGGAACTTTGGCTGCAAAAGGCAGGTACGGACCCCCTAGTCGGCGCCGACGGACCCCATACCGAGACTACGTCCACCGTCTAGTGTAGTGCGCCCAAAATTCCGCTGATTGTACTTCAGTCAGATAGCGCTCGCGGTCGCGGCTCGGTGCGGAGTTGGATGATTTGCCAGTCCTTCCGAGCCCAATGCCGCATAGTTTTGTGTCATGCGCAAAAGGCAGGGCGAACCCCAATAGGCGTTAACTTAAGCAATTCGCAAAACCACCCATCCGGCGGAACACCAGCGGTTACCGACACTTTTCCAGATCGAAGTCTTCAAGTGTCCAGGCCGGCCCGTTTCGGCCAAGCGCGCTCGCAGGCTGATTCCCGGACCAATGCCGACTTATCGGGGAGTAATTAGGCGGAACTCGAACCTTGCTATTGCGAACAGATTCTGCTGCCCTGACAAGGTATTCAAACCACCCGGAACCAGCGCTGATTCATCACTCGGCGAGCCGCTGCAGGAAAGCGGAGTCAGCATGGCCGTCGCAAATTGGTTCCATGCCTCCACGTTCAAAGACCGCAACGCATCTTCGATGTCTATTTGTAATCAGGCGGCTCCGGATTCCGTGAAAAGCATTCCGAGGTTCAGATCGCGCACGATGCCCAGCTTTCGCCCTCACCAAGCATCGCAGACATTTTTTTGAAGCAGATTACAGTTTTACCGGCCGATTCCCGCTTTAGCTTCTAGAGCGAGGGAACGGTGGCATGGCACTTCACGAGTCCGCCGAGCCTTTCGCCGAAACCATACGAAAGGCATAGGTGTACACATTGAAAACCAACCAACTCTGGAAACCATACTGCGCCGCACTAGCGCTGACGCTACTGCCGGCGGCCGGCAGGGCGGATGTCGTATTGGACTGGAACGCCATCATGCAGAACACGGTCAGCAGCCAGCCTGCCTTCCCGCAGGCCCGCATCGCGGCGATCACGCAATTAGCCGTATTCGAAGCGGTCAACGCCATCACCAAAGAATACAAACCGTATCTCGGCACTGTCACAGCGCCCGACAACGCGTCCGTAGAAGCCGCGGCCGCCCAGGCAGCGCATGACGTGCTGAAGAATTACTTCCCAACCAATGCCTCGGGGCTCGATGCCGCACTCGCTACATCGCTTTCCACAATTCCCGAGGGCGCGCCGAAGGCATCGGGAATTGCCTCCGGCCAGGCAGCCGCCGCCGCGATGATCGCCGCGCGAGCCAATGACGGTTCCTCCCCCTCCGAGTTCTATTTGCCGTCATCGTCGGAGCCGGGCGTGTGGCAACCCACCCCGAGTTGTACAGCCGCCGGCGGAGCCTTCTACCAATGGAAAGACATAACGCCGTTCGTTCTCCTCAGTGGCAGTCAGTTCCGGCTGGGTCCACCGCCGCTGCTCACCAGCGGCCGTTATACCGTCGCTTTTGACGAGGTCGACCTGGTCGGTGGCCAAACCAGCACCATGCGGCCGCAGGACCGGGCCAACGTCGCGCGCTTCTACGCCGCAGTCACTCCAGTCGGCGTGTTCAACGACGTCTACCGGCAGATCAGTACCGCTCAATCGCTCTCCGTGGTCGAGAATGCGCACAATCTGGCGCTGGTCGGCATGGCGATCAACGATGCCGCTATCGCTACTTTCGATTCCAAATACCACTACACCTTCTGGCGGCCGGAAACCGCGATCCATAACGCATCGGACGACGGTAATGACGCGACCGCTGGCGATCCGTCGTGGACGCCCTTCATCGTCGCTCCGTGTTTCCCGGGCTTTCCATCGGCCCACGGGACGTTGAGCAACGCGGCGGCGACAGTGCTGGAGCAAATCCTCGGTAATGCCCGCTTCTCTGTTTCGTTGTCCAACGCGGCGGTACCTGGTGTCGACCTCACGTATAACAACTTCACCGAAATCACTGACGACATCTCTGATGCTCGTGTCTACGGCGGAATCCACTTCCGCACCGATCAGGACGCTGGAGCGTCTCTGGGACAGAAAGTCGGACAGTATGTGTACGCTCACAGTCTCAATTCGAGAAACGCGCGTGCCGGCTGCGGGGATAAATAGGGCCGCAGGTCCGCAGCGGGGCAGTCCCGGGTCAGAGTCGCGGGCGGGTGATATAATCTTGCTCGATTGCAGTCACTCAGACCCGGGAAGCGCCCTATGGAGTCGGCACCTCCGCAGAACATTACCGAACTCCTTCTGGCCTGGAGCGAGGGCGACCAGGATGCCTTGCAGAGGCTGACCCCGCTGGTCTTTGGAGAGCTCCACCGTCTGGCTCATCACTACATGGCAGGAGAGCGAACCGGACACACGCTGCAATCCACCGCGCTGGTCAATGAAGCGTATTTGCGTCTGGTGCAGACCAACCGCGTGCGCTGGCAGAGCCGGGCGCATTTTTTCGCCGTTTCAGCCCAGTTGATGCGGCGAATTCTGGTTGATTTCGCCCGCTCCCGGCAATACGCGAAGCGCGGGGGAAAATCTCCTGTGCTCTCGCTCGACGCGGTTCCCATACCGGTCGAAAATTGCAGCGAGTTGGTGGCCCTGGACGACGCCTTGCGCTCTCTGGCCGCAATCGATCCGCGAAAAAGCCAGATGGTGGAGCTGCGTTTTTTCGGAGGCTTGAGCGTCGAAGAGACCGCGGAGGTGTTGAAGGTGTCGGTGGAGACGGTGCTGCGGGACTGGCGGCTCGCGAAGGTCTGGTTGCGCCGCGAACTGCTGCGTGGATAGCCAAATGAATGCGGAGCGATGGAATCAAGTCGAGCAGTTGTACCATTCCGCTACGGAACGCGACGTCCGGGAGCGTTCCGAGTTCCTGAAGGCAGCCTGCGGCGCTGACGAAGAACTGCGGCGGGAAGTCGAGTCCCTGCTCGGCTACGAGACTGAGACCGCCATGGTGCTCGACCGGCCGGCGCTGGAGGTTGCGGCCAGAGCTCTGGCGGTGGACCGCAGCAGCCAGATGATTGGCCGCACGTTCGGCCACTACCGCATCGAGTCGTGGCTCGGAGCCGGCGGAATGGGCGAAGTTTACCGTGCAACCGACACTCGGCTGGATCGGCCGGTCGCGGTCAAGGTCCTTTCCGAACATCTCTCCGCCCACCCCGATGCCCTGGCGCGATTTGAAATCGAAGCCAAGGCAGCAGCCGCTCTATCGCATCCCAATATCCTCGCCATTCATGATTTCGGCGACGAGCAGGGGATTGTGTATGCGGTAACTGAGCTGTTGAGCGGCGAAACCCTGCGCGCCCGGCTCAATCGAGGGCCCCTCGAACTGCAAGAGGCGGTGGAGATCGCAACCGCGGTAGTCGAAGGGCTGGCAGCGGCACATACCAAGGGGATCACGCATCGCGATCTGAAGCCGGAAAACATTTTCCTAACCGAGGACGGCAGAATCAAAATCCTGGATTTCGGGCTGGCGCAAATGGGGCCTCTCTTCTCCAAGGATCCGGCTGAACCGGGGTCGCGGGCAGTGGCCGAAGAAGGCCTGCTGATCGGCACCGTATCCTATATGTCGCCGGAGCAGGCAGACAGGCGAAAGGTCGATCCGCGTTCTGACGTCTTTTCCTTCGGATCCGTCCTATTTGAAATGCTCACCGGAAGACGCCCGTTCCAGGGCAAAACGAAAATGGAGACCCTGGACGCCATCCGCGCCCAGGAACCGCCCGAGCGTGGCGAACTCAAAGCCAGCGGTCTGCAGCCAATCGTGATGCGCTGTCTGCGCAAGACGCCGGACAATCGTTTCCCGTCCGCCCGCGAACTGCTGCTCGAGTTGAAGCAGCCCCGCAGGCCTTCCGCCCGCCGGAGGTTCCTCTGGATGGGCGTGATCGCCGCTGCTATCGCTCTGTTGAGCATCAGCTTGCTGCCCCAGAAATGGCGTCGCTGGCTGCCTGGTTTCGGGCGTCAGATGAGCTCGCTCGCCGTCCTGCCGCTCGAAAACCTCTCGAAAGATCCCGAGGAGGAATATTTTGCCGATGGCATGACCGATGTCCTGATCGCCGATCTCGCGCAGATCAGTTCGCTGCGCGTCATCTCGCGCAGCTCCGTCATGCAGTTCAAAGGGACGAAAAAGTCCCTCCACGAGATTGCCCGACAGTTGAACGTCGATGGCGTGATCGAGGGCTCCGTCTTGCGTTCCGGCGACCACGTGCGGATCGCCGCCAAACTGATCGAAGCCTCGACCGATCGCTCGCTCCGGTCCTGGACGTACGATCGAAACGTCGGCGATGTGCTCACGTTGCAGGGAGAAATCGCGCGCACCATCGCCGGCGAGGTACAGGCGCAAATCACGCCACAGGAATCCGGACGGCTGTCGCGCAAACATGCGGTAAGCCCGGCGGCATTGGAGGCGTATCTCAAGGGCCGTTTTTTCTGGGGACAGTTTACTGACGAGTCGTTGACCAAGAGCATCGAAGCCTACCAGCAAGCCACCGTCATCGATCCGGCATATGCCGCCGCCTATGCCGGTCTTGCGGAATCCTGGACCGGCCTCGGATGGATTGGCGCACGCCCTTGGGAGGAAGTGCGAGATAACGCGAACGACGCCGCCCGAAAAGCAGTCGCCCTCGACGACACCTTGAGCGATGCTCACGCCGCCATCGCCGTGGTCGCCCTGCGTGACTGGGATTGGAAGACCGCCGAAGAGGAGGACCGTAAGGCGATCGCGCTCAACCCCGGCTATCCCACCGCCCACATGTCCTACGGCAACATTCTGCGCTACCGGGGGCGCGCGGATGCCAGTATCGCCGAGGCACGTCGGGCGGTCGAACTCGACCCGCTCGCCGTCCTCACCAACGAAGTCATGGCCGATGCCTACCTCAGTGCGCGGCGCTACGATCAGGCCATTGCGCAGTGCCAGGCGTTGCTCGAAGTGCATCCGGACGAGTCCAGCATTCTATACATTCTGGGGTGGGCATACGTGTACCAGGGGAAATACGACAAGGGCGTTGAGGCCCTCTCGAAGAGCCTGCAGATCGACGGAGTTGATCCCGATATTTCACCCGACCTGGCGTATATCCATGCGCTGACCGGAAAGCCGGAGGAGGCGCGGAAGACCATAAGCCGTCTGCAGGAGCTTGCCAAACAGGCGTCGCTCGACCCCGGCCAGTTTGCTCTAATCTATGCCGGCCTCGGCGACCGCGAGCAGGCTCTGGCACAGCTCGAACAGGCCTTCGCCCGGCATTCCTCCATGATGACGTGGCTTAAAGTGGACGCGCGCTTCGATAACCTCCGCCAGGATCCCCGCTTTCAGAGTTTGATGCGCCGCGTGGGGTTGCTGTAGCTACTTCTTGGCGCAGATGCAATTCAGCGCCTGTTTACACTCCTCGGAGGGCAGCACCGACGATTTTTCCTCGTGCGAGCGGCCCGCGAAGGTCGTGGCTACTCCTACTGTCAGCACCAGGTCGCGCAGGTGGGTGTTGGTGCCGCTGAGGGAACGGCCCCAGCCGACAAACAGGTTGGTCTTCCGGTTGATCGCGTAGCTCGCCGAGGCGCCGATATCCAGCAGGTTCAGGCGGCTGATCCGGTCATGATTCAGGTACTGATCCTCGGGAAGATTGTTGGGGAACAGGCCGTTGATGAAATCGATTCCGTTATAACTGTGGGTCGACACGGTGGAACCTTGCAGCGAGAGTTTGCGCGTAAGCACGTAACCCAATTGAATCTCGGCATAGCTTCGTTTGGGAGCGATGTTGACTACTTCCTGCGATATGCCGAACGCATATCGCCCCTGAACGAACGCTCTTGGAATCCATGGATTCAATTGCCGTCCGACGTTCACTCCGACCCGATATTCACGTTGGTCGGTGCCGATTGCCGCGTGACCCAGCGTCGGGTAGTCGTGACTGGGAATGATGGCCTGCGCGAAGGGCGTGACCATCAGCACGCTCCGGCTCACGTTGTAGCGGACATCGAACCGCACGTCTTGCATGCTTCCGTGGTACTTTCCGTTGTCGAGCTCGACTGCCGTGTCCGGATCGCCGCGAACTAATAAGTGCGGCTGGTCTCCGTCATACCTTCCCTCGATGAAAGGCACTCCGACGCGCACCGCTAGCCTTTCGGTGAGCGAGTAATCCACGTCGAGCATTACGCTCTGCAGGTAGGTGTGGCCTCTGTCGACCGCTTCGCCCTTTGACATCGCATGGTAGCGGTCGAAGCCGTATTGGTAAAGAAGTGTTACGGTTCCCTGATCTTGCGGGTTGACCCAAGCCTGGGCGTGCAGGAAGCCGGCAAGACTAAGCAAAGGAACGGCCAGCAACACAAGCAGTTTGGCGCAGCGCATATCTGTTCATCCGGCGGGGCTAATGGGCCGCGGCCTTGGCCTTCCACTGCAGCGCTTGGTCGACAGCCTCGAAATAACGGTCCGAGTCGCTGGGAGTTTTTAACAGGCAGTGAAACTTCTTCTGCGTCGCCGAATCTTCCTGCTTGGTGCTCTGGTAGGCCACCGGCAGAAGCACCGGGCGAAACGGCGAGGAAGTTACGCGCTGGCTCAGTTGATCGGCCAGGGTCACATCCGCGAGGACGACGTCGTATTTCTGGGCCTTCAGAGCACTGTCGAAGCTGGCGGCGTCCTCGGCAAATTGAAATCGATGCCCCGCCTTCTTCACATCTGGTTGCAACTGGATTTGACGAACCAACACCGAGCTCTTTAGATCGCGTTGAGTATAAGCAAGGATGGCCAGCGGATGTCCCAGCTTCAGTTGCGCGATCCGTACGCGCATTACGAGCATGAGCTTGTCGCCACAGGCAAAGACGACTACTGCCGCCAGGAAAAGAACAATCGGTAACTTACGCATGCCGGCACCACCCGATGGGAGGAGTATACTCTCTGTGCTTGGGACAGTCAAGATAATGACATCAGATACGAACGGCGGCCAGAGCGCCATTGGAACCGCATGGCGCCGGCACCTGAGCGTTCAGCTCATCGAACCGATGAGACTCGCCCGCGTGCTCCGAAGCGGCTTCTTGGAAATTACTCCCAAGAAACGCGCTAGGCTCTTGTAGCGCTTGAAAGACGTTCCGCCGCCGATCCATGTGTTGTTCAGGCTCAGAGCATCACAGGAACCTCGGATTCGGATGCGCTTAAGTTAACGCTTATTGGGCGGACCCCCTGGTCCGCGCGGGACGCCCTCGTCCCGCTCTCCCGTCAAAGAATCGTTTGTCTACCATCGCGAAGAGGCCGACCAGGGGGTCGACCGAGGACCTGGGGTCCGCCCTACCTTTTATGCGGATACTCGGAGGTGGAAAACTATGCGGCATTACCCTCTGAGCCACCACCGCCAGGGAATGGTCTTCCGACATAATAGGCATTCTGTATGACGCACTACACTACAACACTTTTCCCGCAAAGCCGGTAGAGTAGGAAAGACATCTTCACGGAGGGTACATTATGGCTGGATCGCGAAAGGTTCTATCGCCTGAAGAAGTACATCGGTACGCCGCGCAGGCGCCGCATTGGAAAGTACTGGAAGGGAAAAAACTCTCGCGAGCCTACACCTTCCCCGATTTCAAAACGGGACTCGAATTCGTCAACCGCGTGGGTGAAATCGCCGAACGCCAGGGGCATCATCCCGACGTGCACCTGTCGTGGGGACGTGTGGAAATTGAGACGTGGACGCACGATGTAGGTGGATTGACGGAGCAGGATTTCCTGCTGGCCTCGCAGATTGACCACTTGGGCTGATCAGGCCGGCAGCAGCATCGTCGCGGGGCGATAGTTGCCGGAACCCATGCCCGGCAACTGGAAAAGCCGTGCCGACGAAAGAGTCCGCTGAACCAGGCACCTTTCGGAACCGTTCCAACCCTCCACCCGCACCGCCGCCTCGCGTCGCTCCACTCTGTAAACCGCCGTGGCGCCGTATTCCGCGGCCAAGGCCGGCAGAGACCACCCAGCGGGATCGAGCATTCTCATGCCGCCAAGCCGATCCATCACGATGACGACATCCTGGAGGCCCGCGTCGCCGGAAGTGGCGACATCCAGGATATCCTCGGCTTGCTGCAGAAAACCTCGCACGAAAATACTTATCGGCCGCGATCGGCGTTTTTTCGAAAGTTTGACAATTCGAGGCCCTACGAGGTAAAAAACAACATGGAAAAGCCCACACGGCGATTTTTTCTCGCCGCCAGCGCAGGCGCACTAGCCACCCGGTTCTCCCTCGGCCAAACCCCATCCGACCTCTGCTCTCTTACGTTGAAGCAGGCCGCCGACGGCATTCGCGCCAAGAAGTTTTCCCCCGTCGACCTCACCGAGGCCTGCCTCGATTCCATCAAGACCTGGAACCCGAAGATCAACGCCTGGATCACCGTGATGCGCGAAAAGGCGCTGGGGCAGGCGAAGACTCTCGCCGACGAGCAATCGAAGGGTCAGATCCGCGGACCGCTGCACGGGATTCCCATCGGCATCAAGGACAGCATCGACACCGCCGGGGTCCGCACCACCGCCGCCAGCGCCGTCTACGAATACCGCTTCCCTTCGGAAGACGCCGAGGTGGTTCGCCGCCTGAAAGCCGCCAGCGCGGTAATCGTGGGCAAATGCAATATGCACGAGTTCGACGCCGGCGCTTCTTCCGCCGTCAGCTATTGGGGCCCGGTGCGCAATCCCTGGAACCTGGAGCGTATTTCCGGCGGACCCTCGGGCGGATCGGCGGCCGCCGTGGCCATGGGCAACTGCTTCGCCGCGCTCGGCACCGATTCCGGCGGCGGCATCCGCATTCCCGCCTCCGATTGCGGCGTCACCGGCCTCAAAGCGACTTACGGCCGCGTCAGTCTGCGCGGCATCGTCCCCTACGCCTGGTCGCTCGACCATTGCGGACCTCTGGCTCGCACCGCGGAAGACGCCGCGCTCGTGCTCCAGCAGATCGCCGGCTACGACCATCTCGATATCGATAGCGTCGACAAGCCCGTCCCCGATTTCGCGGCTGCCCTATCGGCGCCGGTAGCACAGTTCCGCATCGGCATCGCGGCGCAGTTTTACGATCATCTGGATGACGACGTCGCGAAGGCCGTGGAGGAAGCGCTCGGCGTCCTCAATAAGTTGACCAAGGGATCGCATGAGGTGGGCCTGCCGGCGCTCCTGCATGCCAACGTGACGGCGGAAATCGCCGCGTACCACGAGAATCTGCGTGGCGTGAACGGCGGCGGATACGAAGCGTCCACCGCGCGCGTTTTTCCTGGCGGGCAGGATGCCACCCGCGCGGTCGATTACATTCGCGGATGGCGCGACCTCACCATGGTCCGCCGCACCGTGGACGAAGAAGTGTTCGCCAAGCAAACCGTGGACGTATTGGTCGCTCCGGTGGTCCGGCACATCCCGGCGCTCATCGAAGAGGAACTCAATCCTGGCGGAGGCAGTGGAGGGCGCGGCGGCGGTGGTAGCGCGGCAGGAGGCGGCTCGACTGGCGGAGGGGGTGGACGCGGCGGCGGAGGCGGGAATGCCGGCGGCGCACGCGCCGTGCCGGAAGACGACGACAACACGCGCCCGTTCAACGGCTACGGTCTGCCGGTGATCTCCATCCCATGCGGATTCTCCAAGGACGGCTTGCCGATCGGATTGCAAATCGCCGGACCGATGTTTGGCGAGGCCAGCGTGCTCGCGCTTGCCAGCGCCTTCCAGCGCGAGACCGACTGGCACAAAAGGAAGCCCGGCCTGCAGCTCGATACCAAGGTACCCATGCTGTCGAAGAACGCCTCCGAGCAAACCGGCGGCTAGTCGAAAAGGAACCGAGATGCAGAATCCAGGCGACCCCACTTATTGGACCCTCAAGCAGGCCTCGGAAAATCTTCGCGCCCGCAAGATTTCGTCGGTCGAACTCACCCAGGCCTGCCTCGACCGCATCGCCACCTTCAATCCCAAAATCGACGCGTGGATCACGGTGATGAAGGAGCAGGCGCTGGCGCAAGCCAAAGCTCTCGACCAGGAACAGGCCTCGGGCCATTGGCGCGGCCCGTTGCACGGCATTCCCATCGGCCTTAAGGACAACATCGACGCCCAAGGTGTGCGCACCACCGCCGGCAGCAAAACGCTGGCCGGGAATATTCCGATCGCCGACGCCGAGGTGACGCGCCGCCTGCGCGCTGCCGGCGCGGTGTTTATCGGCAAGGCTAACATGCATATCTTCGCCTCGGGCTCGACCTCAGCGGTGAGTTATTACGGCCCGGTGCGCAATCCCTGGAACCTCGAAACGATCGCCGGCGGATCGTCGGGAGGCTCGGCCGCTGGCGTCGCCATGGACCACTGCTACGCCGCGCTCGGTACCGATACCGGCGGCTCGATTCGTACGCCGTCGGCGATGTGCGGCGTCACCGGATTCAAGGCGACGTACGGCCGCGTGAGCATCCGCGGCATCGTTCCCCTCACGTGGTCGCTCGATCATTGCGGCCCCATCGCCCGCACGGCGGAAGACAGCGCGCTGATGCTCGCGGTCATCGCGGGGTACGACCGGCTCGACCTGCAATCGGTCGATCTCCCCGTTTCCGATTACGTCGCCGCCATCGGCGCGCCAGTCGCGCACTTCCGCCTCGGTATCTCGCCGCAATTCTACGATGGTCTCGAGCCCGGCGTGGCGGATGCAGTCGAGGCTGCCACCGCGGTGCTCGTCAAGTTGACCAAGGGCACAAAGGAAATCGAGCTGCCGTCGATTCTGGGCACCGGCGCTAACAGCGAAGGCGGCGTGTATCGCGAAGAACTCGGCAACGCTTTCGTGCGCGCGGAAACCGAATCGCCCGGAGTCGGCGGTGGTGGTGGCGGCGCGGAAGGCCGCGGCGGCGGCGGGTTCGGCGGATCGCGGGCGGTCGACTATATCCGCGAATGGCGCGCACTGCGCCTGGTGCGCCGCACGGTGGACGACGAAGTTTTCCGCAAGCAGGAAGTCGATCTCATCGTCACGCCGACCATCCGCGAAGTGGCGTGGAGCATCGAGGACGAGCTGACACGCGCCGCCAACGCCCGCGCGCGCAATCCCAAGCCCGGCAACACGCGCGCCCTCGACGATTACGGCTTGCCGACCATCACCGTACCGTGCGGATTTTCGCATACCGGCATGCCCATCGGCCTGCAGATCAGCGGTGCGAACTGGCGCGAGGTGGATGTGCTGGCGCTGGCGCACGCCTACCAGCGCGCCACGGACTGGCACACGCACCATCCCACCCTGACGGCCGACGCCAAGGTTCCCATGCTCTCGAAGGCCGCGGCGAGTCAGACCGGCGAGGCAGTGGGACGGTAGCGACGTGGCGCAGGCTTCAGCCTGCTGGGTGGAGACTTTCCAGAAACCTCGTCGTCTTCGGTTGAAGACTGAAACCGCTTGCTGACGCGCGCGGCTCGGAAACGCACTCCGCCGATACCGAGCCGCGACCGTGAGGGAGTGGTCCCAATGACGAACTCGTTTTCTTCGCCAGAGACGCTCCCGGCAGGGACCGTCCTCTGCTCGGCGCAGGAGACTAAAGTCAGCGCCACTTACATGAACCTTATTTAATTCGCCAGCCTCTTGCCACTTATTCTTGGCCATGCTATCTTATTCGAGGTTTGCAATCTCGGAAAGGAGGCACACTTTTTGCTTATCGGAACATACTTACTCACTGACAATCCGGAATCCGACGAGCTAAGCGGTAGCCTGCTTTCCTCCCGCCTGTTCGTCCGATCCCCCCGCACAACTTGACCTAACCGCTTGAGGCCGAAGTGTCTCCAGCGCTGTCTTTTTTCTGAAAACTATATGACAAACCCAATCCGGCTGGCGCCGGCGCAGCAATCTGCTGCCGACCGCCTGTCGAGCGCGCTTTCCAAAGGCGAAATCTTTGTATTGCGAGCCGAGCCCGGCATGGGCCGGACCACTGTGCTTTCCCATTTGCACGGTACGATCGGCGGCACTTTCCTCGGTGTGCGCGAATTTCTCAACGAGCTAACTGCCCGTACGCCCGAAGCCATCGAAGAGGCCTTTCTTTCCATGCTCGACCAGGCGCTCTCGGCTGCCGACTTAGTAATAGTCGATGATCTGCACCTGCTGACGGCCATCGTCGATAATTGTAATTACTTTCGCACTAATCTACTGGAAGCCGCCCTGACAGCCGTCATGACTGAGGCCGTGGCGCGACACAAGAAACTGATATTCGGCACGGATGACAATGAGCCCGCGCCCGTCGGCCGCCGCGCCTTCGTCATCGGGATGGCCGAATTCACGCCCGCGGACTATGCCTGCATTTGCCGGGCGTGGCTGCCCGCGGAAATCGGCGCCGGCATCGATTACGCCCAGGTGCATCGCTTCGGTCCCGCGCTGTCGGCTCACCAGCTGAAAAGCGCCTGCCAGTGGCTCGGCGGCGAGTCCGCTATTACCACGGACCAGCTCATCGCCTATCTGCGCGAACATCACCTGGCGAGCAATGTCGACCTCGAGGAGGTGACGCCGGTCGATCTCCGCGACCTCAAGGGCGTCGACGACGTAATCCGCGCGCTCGAATCCAAGATCGCGCTGCCGCTCGAAAATGACGCGCTGGCCGCGCAGTACGGCCTCAAGCCCAAGCGCGGGGTCCTGCTCGCCGGCCCGCCGGGAACCGGCAAAACCACTATCGGACGCGCTCTCGCGCATCGCCTGAAGAGCAAGTTCTTCCTCATCGACGGCACGGTCATCGCCGGCACGCAATTCTTCTATAGCGAGATCCGCAAGATTTTCGAGGCCGCTAAGAGAAACGCGCCTTCCATCATCTTCATCGACGACAGCGACGTGATTTTCGAAAGCAATGAGGAGCACGGCCTCTATCGTTACCTGCTCACCATGCTCGATGGCCTGGAGAGCGCCAGCGCCGGCCGCGTCTGTGTCATCATGACCGCCATGAACGTCGCCAGTCTTCCCCGCGCCATGGTCCGCTCCGGGCGAGTGGAGCTCTGGCTGGAAACTCGCTTGCCCGATACCGAAGCGCGCGTCTGCCTTCTCAAAGGCCTGCTGGCCGGCGTTCCCGAGCCGTTCGACGCAGTCGATATCGAGTCGATCGCCGTGTCCGCTCGCGGGCTCACGGGGGCCGATTTGAAGGCGGTGGTGGAAGACGGCAAGCTACTCTTCGCCCACGATCTTTCTACCGGCGTCACTCCGCGGCCGACCGACGATTACTTTCTGGAGGCTATCGATACTGTCCGCGCTAACCAGGTGAACTACGCGCGCGCCAAGCCGGGGCGGCTCGCCGGGGCCGCGCCCGTGGGCTTCATTGCGTGAGGTGGAAGTCCGGTCCAGGCGAGCGTCGCTCGTTTGGACAAGCATTTCCCACGTGGGGTATGCTTTACCGACAGGTACGGGGACCGGCTCCCCGCGGTTCTGACCGGCTACACAGATCGGCCTGTCAGGCCGAAATAGGAAGCGGCTGCCAGCATGTGGCGGTCGTTGGTCCACACCTCGCGTTCTCCAGCTTCGTGAGCCGTCGCCAGGTGCACGGCGTCCGCCGTACGAACGAAGAGATCCGCGGGGGCCGAGACGATCAAGGCGCCGGTTCTCCGCAGTAACGCTTCATTGACCGGAATGAGCCTCCACAGTCCCTCATGAACATGCTCCAGGAAGCGGGCGGACAACTCGCGCGCATCGGCGGGCGTTGACGAGGCTTCGCGCACGCGGCGATGAATCACCGCATGGAATTCGGCCAAAGCCCATAGTGACGAATGGATGATGTCCGCCGATCGGACAAGCTTGCGAACCCGGGCGGATTCGGGCTCATTGAAATAGAATTTTGCAATGTAGCATGTGTCGAGATACACGGAGCTTACCGATTGCGATCTTCTTCTATGATCTTCGAACTGTCGGCGACTTGCGGCATTCGCGCCCAGATTTCCCGCATGGAGTCGAAAATCCGCGCCTTCGTGCCCGCTGGCATGCGCGCCGGAGCGGTGATGGGGCGTAACTCCGCGACGGGCTCTCCGCGGCGCTCGATGACGATTACTCCACCCTGTTCGGCTTCGCGCACCAGTTCGGAAGTGCGGATGTGCAGTTCCCTCACCGACGTCTTCCTCATGTGCTACATTGTAGCGCAAGGCGTGAGATCTTTCCGCGCCCTCCTGGCCGCGCGGCTCCTATGCCATCGGTGAACTTGAGGCGCCAATCTCGTCCTGAGCCAGTTCTACGAGATCTGCCGCGAAGGGCGCCGGGCGCGCGCGCTTGGCTTTTGTGCGTCGATTCGACACCATTTACGGCTGGATTGAATGCAAGAAGCTACCCGCCCATCAGTCCGGACGACTTTCGAATTCTGGCGATCGCTCCACCAGCCGAGTTGAGGCTCGTGTTCGACGGATGCAAGACTTTGTGCCGCCATTCCGCATGCAGTGCCAGGAGCCCGGCTCGCCACCGCTCTGGTAGAATGCCGGGTAATGAAGTATCGGGTCTACCTTGAGCAAGACGAGGACGGAGTATTCGTGGCTACCTGCCCCGCACTACCAGGGTGTATATCCCAGGGCCAGTCGCGCGCCGAGGCGGCCGAAAACATCCGGGAAGCAATCGATGGCTACCTCAGGAGCCTGCGGAAGCATGGCGAGCCGGTGCCCCCGAGCATACTCGAAGAGGTCATCGAGGCTTCCGGCGGATGAAACTGCCGGTCGTTTCCTAGCCGAGGCGGTCAAGGCGTTTGGAAAAGTCGGGTACGAAGCCGACGAACAACACGGGAGCCACATCATCCTCCGGCGCGCCGAGCCTCCGTATAGACGGCTTTCCGTTCCGAACCACAAGGAACTGGCCAAAGGCACCCTTCGAGCGCTGATCACGGTGGACGAGTTTGCGCGCCTCCTCTAGAATCGGCGACGCGGCAGGTAGGTCGAGGGTCTTGGGTTCCGAGTCCCACCTGGGCCGCCGATCTTGAAGACGCAATCCGCTGAAAAGCACAAGGCTGAAAGCTGTAGGAGGCTGGCTCCCCAGTCTGAACATGTTTCGAACTTTTGAAGCGACCGAGCTCGTCCGATGAATGGCGGCGCGAGGTGCGATTGATGCGTCGGCCCGCTGTCGGCCCTCTTGACACGCCCGGCACGCCGGAATAACATTGTTATTACTATGCGGGCTGTACACGTAAGCATTCGACAGATAGGCAACTCCCAGGGAGTTGTCATCCCCAAACCGGTACTTGCGCAACTGGGTCTGGACAGCAAGGCGGGAGCGGAAATGACGATCGAGGATGGTGCACTTGTGTTGCGTAGGCCCGCGAGTCCGGCACGCAAAGGTTGGGCAGAGGCTGCCAGGAGAATCGCCGAGGCTGGTGACGACGAACTCGTGATGGGCGAATTCAGTAACGCGGAGGATTCGGAGTT
>Ga0182013_10001281_pt1 | contig 34751 bp, 28 predicted proteins | sample 612S2MmetaG_FD_120487 | JGI IMG/M metagenome (GOLD analysis project Ga0182013, IMG submission 120487) | Permafrost microbial communities from Stordalen Mire, Sweden - 612S2M metaG | ecosystem: Environmental > Terrestrial > Soil > Wetlands > Permafrost | place: Sweden: Stordalen | collected... | reverse complement strand
GGTATATTCCCATGCTTCTTCCTCGGCAACTTAACCGCCTTATTCTCCGTCATCTTAAATGCGCGGATTAACTTAATGCGGGTAAGTGAAGGTTCAATTACCTCATCCACAAAGCCACGGGCTGCGGCTTTGTAGGGGTGGGCAAAGTTTTCGGCATAGTTGTCTACTACCTCTTTTAGTTTGGCTGCGGGGTCTGGGGCGGCGCTTATTTCGCGTTTAAAGATTATTTCGGCGGCGCCCTTCGCTCCTACTACAGCTATCTCGGCGTTGGGCCAGGCGTAATTCATATCGGCGCCAATGTGTTTGCTGTTCATCACATCGTAAGCACCGCCATAGGCTTTGCGCACTATCACAGTTATTTTGGGCACGGTGGCTTCGCTAAAGGCGTACAGCAGTTTGGCACCGTTGGTTATAATGCCATGCCACTCCTGGTCAGTACCGGGCAGAAAGCCGGGCACATCTACCAGCGTCAGCAGGGGGATATTAAAGCAATCGCAGAAACGCACAAAGCGCGCGCCTTTTTTGCTGCTGTTTATATCCAGCACACCGGCTAATACAGCAGGCTGGTTAGCTACCACACCAATGCTGCGGCCGCCAATACGGGCAAAACCTACAACTATGTTTTCGGCATAATCTTTATGCACTTCAAAAAAAGATTCGGTATCTACCAGTTCAGTAATAATCCCGCGGATGTCGTAAGGCTGGTTAGGGTTGGCGGGTATAATGGTGTTCAGCTTCTCGCGCAGTTCGTGGCCTTCGGTGTAATCATACACCGGTGCCTGCTCATCGCAGTTTTGAGGTACATAGTTCAGCAGCTTTTTAATAGAAGCAATACACTCCACCTCATTCGGGTAAGTAAAATGCGTAACGCCCGATTTGGTAGCATGCGCCTGTGCACCGCCCAGTTCCTCGCTGGTAACATCCTCATGCGTAACGGTTTTAACCACGTTGGGACCGGTTACAAACATATAACTGGTGTGCTCCACCATCATAATAAAATCGGTAATGGCAGGCGAGTAAACCGCCCCACCGGCACAAGGCCCGAGGATGGCAGATATCTGCGGCACCACACCACTGGCAATCGTATTGCGGTAAAATATATCGGCATAACCACCTAATGATACCACACCTTCCTGTATACGCGCCCCACCACTATCGTTCAAACCAATCACCGGTGCGCCGTTCTTCATAGCCAGGTCCATTATCTTGCAAATCTTCCCGGCATGTGTTTCAGAAAGCGAGCCGCCGAACACGGTAAAATCCTGCGAAAAAACGTAAACGATTCTTCCGTTGATGGTTCCGTAACCTGTAACTACACCATCGCCGGGGTATATCTCTTTATCAATACCAAAATCGCGGCCGCGGTGTTCAACAAACATGCCTATCTCTTCAAAGCTACCGGCATCCATTAAAAGGTCCAGCCTTTCGCGGGCAGTTAGTTTGCCTTTTTTATGCTGGTCGTCAATACGCTTTTGGCCACCGCCTAGCTGAGCCTGGTCTTTTTTGCTATTTAGCTTTTCTATCTGCTTCTCCATAGTATCAATATTAAAATTCAAATACATTTTTATCGCAAAGACGCAAAGAGAGCAAAGGAATACAGAAGAATTTAAAAACTCAAAATAGTTAACTCCCGTTATTCAGGTTCCATTCTGTCTTTAATACTTCCTTTTGCTTTGCGTCTTTGCGTTTAAAATGTATTATTTTATTTCTTCTTAAATTCAACCCCATACTCCTTCAACTCCTCTAAAATAGGATTATAAATCTCAGGATATTTGGGCATTAATACTCCTCTCCTGTCAATCTTTCCGTTTAAAATCATTTTGGTAACAATAGCAACCGGCAGGCCTACTGTTGTTGCCATGGCAGTATGCTCCGCATCCTTGCCAATATATACCAGCGAAGATTGAAGCTGCATCTTCAATCCACCATCTTCAAAAGCTACCTGGTGCACCATTACAATCATATCCTTATCACCGGGTTTCATTACCCATTGGTTTTCCAGCAGGGCCTGTAATACCTGTGCGTTGGTGGCTGATGTAAAATGTATCAACCGGTCATCATCAAAGGTGCGTAACAATAATGAGCGTATATCAAAACTCAAATCATCCATGTAGGGCCTGCACTTTTCTTCAAAAAAAGTTTTAAAGCTAACGCCGGCAAGGTTTCCGTTTACAACCTTATCATCGGTTAGGGTCAGTTTAACCAGTTCATTCCATCCCGCGCAAAACGGCGGCACACGCAGGGTTCCGCGGTACATGGTTTGTATGCCTTCCAAACCATATTCAGTAATGTATTTTAAAGAGTCGCGGTTGGGATAACTTTCAAATTGGCCATATCCCTCCACCTCCAGCTTCGAACTGCTTTCAAAAAGCTGCCCATAATTTAAATCAACATGCTCCCCGTTTTTCAGGTAATGTATCCCCCCATCGCCCTGTCCGGCAACAATCACATTCCGCGGGTTCCAGGTAAACTTATAATGCCACGGGTTATCATCGCTCTCAGGTGCCACCAGGCCACCGCAATGCGATTCAAACCCTGTTATTTTTTTGCCTTGCTGTTTTAACCCGTCAATAATCTGCAGGGCGCTCATATGGTCAATACCGGGGTCCAGGCCCATTTCATTCATGAAAATCAGGCCTGCATCTTTAACCTGCTGGTCGAGCGCCCGCATGCCATCTGAAATGTAAGAAGGGGTAACCATGTTCTTTTTAAGCGCGATACAATCCTGCGCCACCACCATATGCAGCGAGGCTGGCAGCATAGAGATAACTATATCCGCCTGGGCTACCAGCGCCCGGCGCTCGGCGTCATTGGCAAGGTTTACACCCAGCGAATGGGTATTGGGCCGGTTCTTTGTTTTCAGCAAAGCCAGTTCGGCAGTCATGTCCGCAACGATTATTTGCCAATCCTCTATAACCGAATAACTAATCAGATAATCAATTAAAGCAACCGAAGATTTACCCGCACCGAGTATTAAAATATTACGCATAGTATCAGGGAGCAATTATACAAAATCCAATGCATCCTCATCCTAAATCCTTCTACGAAGGAGAAGGGTCTGGAACATACCCATAACTTTAGACCCATAATATTGAACTGTATACCATGTCTATGGAGAGGTGTATACTATACGTCCGGTCTAAACAGCTTGCGATGAAGAGATGTTTCATCCCGGATTTCGTGGGAGTAACCGCACGCAGTGTAAGTCGGGAGAGGTCTGTGCTTTCTTTACCAAACCAAGTTCGACCAACAATTCATTTCTTTGCCCCACAAACACGAATCTATGATCTGGAAGATAAAACCTGACCTCGAAATATTGCAAGATGGTATTTCGAAAGAACATATCAGCGAACACATTGGCATTGAGTTTACAGAAATTGGCGATGATTACATAACCGCTAAAATGCCGGTAGACCACCGAACCCGTCAGCCATTGGGTCTTTTACATGGTGGCGCCTCCTGCGTTTTAGCCGAGAGCATTGGCAGCGTTGCCGGCAGCCTTTGCATTGACATGAACAAGCAAATTGTAGTAGGCCTCGAAATTAATGCCAACCACATACGAGGAGTGCGTGAGGGTTATGTATTCGGAACCGCCCGACCCATACACATTGGCCGCTCTACACAGGTTTGGGACATAAAGATTGTAAATGAAAGCAAGCAACTGGTTTGCATCAGCAGGCTCACGTTGGCTGTTAAAGACCTGTAAACCCGCTGCAAATAAAGATTGCCCAACCATAATTTTTCTCAAAGACTCCGTTTATCTTTGAACTGAATATTTACCGGTATGGCCGAACATAATCAACTTGGCGCTAAGGGAGAGGAAACTGCTACAGAATTTCTGACCGCCAACGGGCACACTATCCTTGCCCGCAACTATAAGCATGGCAAATGCGAAATTGACATTATCAGCAGCGATGATAATTTTACTGTATTTACCGAGGTAAAAACCCGCAGCACCGATTACTTTGGATACCCCGAAGAAGCAGTTGATAGAAAGAAACGAAAAAAAATACGCCGTGCTGCCGAGGAATATATGTTCGAAAATAATCTCGACACCAATATCCGCTTCGATATCGTTTCCATTACCAACATAAACGGAAAACTAAAAGTCTACCACATCAAAGACGCCTTCTTTAATGAGATGGAAGACGCTAATGATTTATGATTTATGATTTATGAATGAATACACGTAGTCATCCTGATCTGGGTTTATTCATAAATCAGCAATCAATCAAAAATCAAAAATCGCAATTCAAAAATCATTTCCCTATATTCGCCCCTCAATTAAAAAACAATGACCACCGAAAACATTAACGATATAAAGAGTCGACTTGACACTCTGAGGAGGTTTCTTTGACATAGAGAATCGCAAGCTCAAAATATTACAAGACGAACACACCACCGCTCACCCCGACTTTTGGAACAATCCTAAAAAAGCCGAGGACCTTTTAAAGGAAATCAAAATCAATAAAATCTGGATATCGGCTTTTGACGAGGCCTGGAAATCCTATGAAGATGCCTCAGTAATGCGCGAGTTTTTTGAGTCAGGAGACGCTACTGAACCTGAATTAAAAGAAGCCTATAACAAGGCACTAGCGGCTATTGATAACCTTGAATTCCGCGCAACATTAACTGAACACGAAGACCAGTTAAGTGCAGTGCTTGAAATTAACGCAGGCGCAGGCGGCACCGAAAGCTGCGACTGGGCCTCTATGTTACTACGCATGTACGTAATGTGGGCCGAGAGCCACGGTTATAAAATTAAAGAGATTGAAAGAACCGATGATGACGTAGCCGGTATCCGTTCCGTATCGCTCGAAATTGACGGCGAATTTGTTTATGGTTATTTAAAAGGAGAAAACGGCGTGCACCGCCTGGTGCGTATTTCGCCGTTTAACGCGCAGGGTAAACGCCAAACCTCTTTTGCCTCTGTTTTTGTTTACCCCATGGCAGATGATACCATTGTAATCAATATTCCGGCAGGTGAATTGGAGTGGGATACTTTCCGCTCCAGTGGCGCAGGCGGGCAAAATGTAAACAAGGTTGAAACAGCAGTGCGGTTAAGGCACATCCCCACTGGCATAGTGGTTGCATGCCAGGTAACCCGGTCTCAGCACGAAAACCGCGATATGGCCCTGCAAATGCTTAAATCAAAGCTTTACGAAATAGAAATTCAAAAGCGTAACGAGGCCCGCGATAAACTGGAAGGCACCAAACGAAAGAACGAATGGGGTAGCCAGATAAGAAATTATGTTTTACATCCATATAAGTTGATTAAAGACAACCGCTCAGGGTATGAGACCTCCAATATTCAACCAGTATTGGATGGAGATTTGGATGATTTTATAAAAGCTTATTTGTTACAGGCGACAAAAAAGGTATAAGTTGTGCGGCCATGTTATTAGGCCCATACTCAGTTCTTTTTGCGCTGCCCAACCTCCCGGCCTCCGAAACGGAGGAGCAGCCACGGAACAAAAAGAGCAGCTTTGCCCGGTGGGTGTATTTTGGAACTGAGGTTCTCCCGTTTCGGGAGTTAGAGGGTTTGCGTAGATGCATTTAAGAGCAAAAATCATATTATCCACAATCTTTTCACATCGTATTTCAACAATATCAAAACACGTATTTTGCAGCCATTCAACCAATACCAATTCCCTTAACCCAGTATGGACATTTCAGTTTTTATTAGTGACTTACTTTTTGAGCATGACTGCGTAATAGTGCCGGGCTTTGGCGGCTTCATCTGCAATTACCGTGCAACTGAAATTCACCCTGTTTTACACATTGTAAACCCGCCTTCTAAATCTGTTTCGTTTAACCGGAATTTAAGAACCAACGATGGCCTGCTGGTTAACTATATTGCAAAAACCGGCGATATTCCGTTTCAAAAGGCGCAGGAATTAATCAATAACTGGGTTGAGAGTTCAAAGAGTTTATTAAAAAGGAACGAAACCCTCAATTTAAAAGGTATAGGAAGGGTTTTCAGCGATATTGAAGGCAACATTCAGTTTACGCCCGATGAATCAGTAAATTACCTCAAAACATCCTTCGCCTTAAAACCTCTTACCGCCAAACCTGTTTTAAGAGGCAAAGAAGTTGACTTTACTGAAAAATTTGCTCACGAAACAAAGAAACACCGCATACCGCAAACAGGCGTTTGGAAAATAGCCGCAGCTATTATTCTCCTGGTGGGAATAGGCGCATTGATCCAGATGATGCGCATAGGCGTTGAAGTAAAACCATTGGGGCTAAATGAAGCAAGTGTGTTCAGCTTCCTCACACATTTCAGCTGCGGAAATGAAGACACCATGCAGCCCATTGTAATTACAACTGCCAAGCCGGTTTCTGACGAAACGGTAAAAACAGTTGCTGCTTCTGTTGAACCTTCAAATGCTCAAAATCCTGTTGCAAAAAAGCCTGTTGCAGGTAATGTGCAAACCGAATTTCATGGCTATTACATTATAACCGGTGCATTTGCCGAAAGCAAAAACGCCGAAACCGCTAAACGCGACTTACTCAAAAATTTTCCTGAATCAGCTATTTACTGCGAAAAAAGCCACGGCCTTACACGTGTTGGCTACTCCGTAGGTTCTGATACAAAAACGGCGGAACAAAAGTTAAGAGCCGCGCAAGCGGATAATGCTGATTACTGGCTGGTGAAGAAATAACCGACCTGCTATAACATCTCTCTGTTTCCCAAAATAAAACACATTATGGATGCCGGGCATTTCGAGATAATTCTTTATGTAAAAGAGCAACAGCAGAGTACCGTTTTCTATGCATCCGTTTTAGAAAAACAGCCTCATTTGAATGTTCCGGGAATGACAGAGTTTATTTTGGCTCAAAATCTGAAATTGGGTTTAATGCCTGAGGCTGGTATCGCAAAAATCCTGATGGATAAAACGCCTCATCCGGCTTCCGGAAATGGTATCCCCAGATGTGAGCTATATATGCGGGTTGAAAATGTTGAAGATGTTTTCTCACGCTCAATAAGCGTCGGCGCCAGAGAAATAAGTGCCATTGCTCCCCGCGATTGGGGCGACACAGTAGGTTATGTATCAGACCCTGATGGTCATATTCTTGCATTTGCAGAGAAAGCAAAAAAGCCCCGTTCATAACACGGAGCTTTTTTGCTTTTCATATTTTTACTCAGATGGACTAAAAAGCTACCGGGCAATGCCCAGGGCGTGGTTTCTTTTTGGTAGTTACCGTATACATCAGCGAAATTTCAGGGGCACCAATAGTGTGTGAAGCCGGTAATAATTTCGAAACATTTATATCATAACTCAACCCGCAGCTAAAGCCTTTTACATCTATCCGCGCGCTCGCAACTACGGCATCTAAAATACCGCGGTACTGCACGCCAAAATGTATAGCTGAAGTACTTGTCCTGGCGTCATTACCCAAGGCAGTTTTAAAATCTGCTCCCAAATCAAATTCATTCGAAGGGCCCTGCAGCAATACCAGGAAATTAGGGATTACAGTTAACCTTGTTCCAACCGGTATCTCAAACCCGCCATGAAAGGTCTCTTTCATGTAAAGTTTTTCTGCACCCAATCCGTTAGCATCCTGCCCGCTTGGCTCAAACGAAATATCAGGTTGATTAACGTGGTCAAGAGCAAAGCCGAAATAAAAGGTAAGGCCCCTTTTAAAAGTGCCTACATATAACAAACCTAATCCGGCACTGGGATAAATAACCCTCGTTCTGCCAAAAGTTTCGCGCGGCCCGTTAGGGTTCACAATTCCGGTACTGGGGTCATATTGCGAGTCGAAAGTAGCCAGCGAAGCATCAATACTCTTCATATTAAAAGAGCCCTGAATACCGGCAGAAAGCTGCTGCGACCCTGATTTATTAAGCATAATATGATAGGCTGCGGTAAGCTGTATGGTGTTCGTATTTAAATGAATATCTCCAGCCTGGTCAGACATAAACGAAATACCAATACCCGCATAGCTGTTATATTTGGTAACATTACCTATGGCCATGTCAGCACCACCTGCATAAGTACGGTAGGTATTACCGGCTGCAACCGTAGGCCATTGGTTCCTGAAATTTACGTAAACACGGTAATCACCGTTATCAAGCCCGGCAAGCGCAGGGTTTAACATAAGGGGGGATGAAGCATATTGCGAAAAGTGAACATCCTGCGCCTTTATTTGGCCAAAAAGCAACAGCGCACCCGCAAATAAAACTCCTTTAAGTATAGACCTTGCCATATTTTATCTTACTAAAGTTACGTTACCTTGTCCGGCAACAATATTTCCATTAATACACTGGATTTCGTAAGTATATACGTAGACATCCGGATTTAGTTTCTTACCATCTTTATCATTTCCATCCCACCCGAATTGCGGATCGTTAGGCACCCCATCAGCCGACTCAAATACAGTTCTCCCCCACCTGTCGAATACCCTAAAATAGTCAATTTTAGTCGCAGCAAGACCTCTTATTAAAAAGACGTCATTCTTACCGTCCCCGTTGGGTGTAAACGTATTAGGCACATAAATTATGCCCCCCTCGCAACTATTTAACACATCTATAGTTACCTGGGCCGAGTTTGAGCAGCTTATACCATTTTGGCTGTAGTAAATAGTGGCCATATAAGTGGTTGTCTGTAAAGGCTTTGCAACCGGATTAGGGCAGGTGTAGCAATCTAAAGTAGAATCGGGCGTCCATACAATGCTGTCAATTTGCCCCGGAATTTGAGAAGTTATGTTTGAGGTTAAACCCAGTACAATTTGCTGGGGCGTGGCATTTACTTCAATGGGTATTGGCTGTATTACCTGTATGTTAAATGAATCGCTGACAGCCCCGCAAACTCCATTCTGAACCCGCACAAAGTAAGTTACATTACTTAACGGGGTAATAGTTACAAGGCTTGCATGGGCATCGCTTATCCAGATATCATTGGTCCAGTCTATGTTATTGAACACCCCCGTAACCTTGTAATTAATTGAGCTGCCCAGGCAGATGGTAGTATCCCGGGGTGTCAAAGTAAGTTGAGTAAGCGAATCAGTTACCACCGGCTGAACAATAGTATCAGTACAACCATTCACATCAGTAACAACAAGTTGAACATTATGGGTTCCCGGAGGAAATTGAAATGAGGTAAAGCAATTGCTGTCAATAACGGGGTTAGTTGCACCCAGCCAAAGTACCCATTGGCACGATATAATTCCTCCGTCACCCGATAAACTGGTATTGGATAATGGCATTTTTTCATCTGCGCAGGTGCTTGTCCAGTTAAAGTTTGCCTCTGGCACCTGGTTAACCGTTTCAATCAATTGAATAGTATCTGAACAATTGTTTTGGTCAGTAACCTGTAAAGAAATAGGATACGTGTGCTTGTAAGGGGCGCTGTATAGATGACATGGTGGATTACTTAATGAGGAGCCTGAGTTATCGCCATAATTCCAAAGCCAGTTGGTAATACCCGCCGCCGAAGTTGAAAGGTCGGTAAAACATATCTGCTGGTTGCTGCAAATCACAGTATCACTGATTGAAAAATCAGCTACCGGTACCGAAAAAATAACCACCGGCCTGATGATAGTATCAGTACATCCATGGTTATCAATAACAACTTGGGTAATATTAAAGTTGCCGGTATCAGTATATACATAACAATTGTTTGCCCCATTAACCGTATGCGGCGGAGTATTGCCAAAGTTGTACCAATAACTGATGATGCTGTCCAATACTCCTGTTGACGAATTTGTGACGCAGATATTATTGCCCAAACAAAAATCGTGTCCAACACTAAAGTTGGCAGTTACACTGGCCAACTGGATAGCAATAGTATCGGTATTGGTGCAATTATGGTTGTTGGATACGGTAAACGTTACCACTGTATCCGTAAATAACTGAATGGTTGGGTTTGAAATATCCGGGTTTGAAAACAAGCCCGGCGGGCTCCATACGTAATTGGTACCACCACCTGATGTTCCATTTAGCTGCGTTACCACACCGTAACAAATAACCTGGTCTCCACCGGCGTTGGCCACCGGATTAGGTATAACATTAATAGTGGTGGACGAATCGCAGGTTGAACAGCCAATACTGTCAAAAACACAATCCTTTACCCGGTATAAACCTGCCGTGGTATATATATGGCAAACAGTCCGGTTAAAAACTGTTTCAACGGGGCTTCCATCGCCAAAACTCCACTCCCAGAATGCAGGTGCTGTTGATGAATCTGTAACTGAGGTATCGTGAAAACAAATAGGCGAATTGGCACAGGCAAACGAAGTATCGGCATAATAACCTGCAACCGGATAATTCGGAATAATAACATGCTCGCTGATAATTGAATCAAAACAACCCAGGTTGCTATGTACATACAGTCGTACATTGTAATTACCAGGTTGGCTATAATAATGGCAGGGGGCAATGGAAGTATCTGTTGTACCATCCCCAAAATCCCATAACCGGCTTACGGTATAAGAAACAGGCGGACTAAAATAATACGTAGTTGAATCATAAAAACAGATGGTTCCGGCATAACAAACTCCGTGGTTATTAAACGTCATTTTTACTACCGGCGAATCAACAGTTACCAACTGGGTAGGAAGAAACACCTGGCACCCCGTTGCATCATCTACTACCACCGTAGTACGGCAGGTATCGGTAAGGCAATACCCTACGGTAAGTGTGTCAAAGGTAGGATTAGCCCTGGTGCCAATAGGTTGCGGAGATATTTGCGCAAGCCCCGAATTACAACCATAGAGAAAGACGACGTTGACGGCATCATAAGTACTTACAACAAATGTAACCGAGTCTTTACAGGCACATACCCCCACCGAAGGCGTATAACTAACATTTCCATAAGGGCCTGCAACAGTTATAGTATCAATAAAAGCAGTATTGCTACAGCCACCCTTGTCGGTTACAGTTTCAGTAACCAGGTAGGTTCCCGGAACTACATAAATGTGCGATGCATTTTGCTGATTCGAAAATGTGCTGTCGCCAAAATCCCAATGCCAGAGTGTATCGGCAAATTCCGATGTATCGGTAAATACAATTAACTGTGGCGGGTTGGGGCAGGCTATATAATCTGAACTTGCATACCCACCTGCAATGGGGGCATGTACATGTATCTGAAAAGTATCATTAACTGCGCACTGGTTATTTGAAGACAACTGAAAGTAAGCGGTATAATCGCCGGGGTTTTGGTATGTATAACAAGGCGAAGCGGTGGTATAAGTAGTGCCCGGTGAGGCTCCGGGCATAGTCCAGTTATATACCAGCGCCACCCCTGTTGAATTATTATTAACACAGGTTTGTACACCCGGGCAAACAAAAGTATCAATCTCAAAATCCACATGCACCGGGCTTGAAATAATAACAGATTTGATAATAGAATCGCGGCATCCCAGTGCGGTTGTAATTACCAGTTTAACCGGGTAGGTACCGGGGGCCGGATATACGTGACAAGGGTTTTCAATGTTGGATGTGGCTGTATCACCGAAGTTCCAGCTCCAGGTAAGCGCCCCGCAACTGGAGCCGGTGCTGGAGTCAATGAAACAAAATGGCGCAGGAAAGCAACTTGAATCTGTTTTAAAATATGCAGCAACCTGGCAAACCGTTACAGACCCATAAACCGTATCAACACATCCTCCGGCACTTTCGTTACGCATGGCAATGCAAAAAGTACCTGGCGTAGTAAAGGTATGACTTACACTCGTTCCACCACTGGTACCGGCGCCTGTCCAGGTAGTTCCGTTATTACAATCCCAATCCCAGGCCGTAAAAGCCGGGGTATTTGAAATCGAAGTATTTGTAAACCTCACTTTTAACGGCGCGCAGCCCTGTGTATCAACCGGGGTAAAAGCAGATACATCGCAGGCCGTATTCAGCGTTAAAGTCTTTTTATTCTGGCAACCGGTAACACTGTTATAAGCTACCAGCGTTACAGTACAGGTATCGCAATAAGGCAGTATTTTAAATGGATTGGCCAACATGCTTGAATCGCCTGTACAGAAATACCACTTGTAACTGAGGGCTCCTATTGACTTGTTATTCAAAAACACCGTATCTGTTGTTTTGCACGTTGTAGAATCGGCAAAGTTTGCAATGGGCGGGTTAACTGTAATGCAGGTAATAAGCGAATCACCCCGGCAACTATCCCTGTAAGTAATTACGTTTACACAAAAGTGCCCCGTATCCTGGAAAACATATCGAAACGTAGCCCCGGTAAAAACATGCTTACCGGTACTATCGCCAAAATTAACCACACAATACGAAATAGTATCACCTGTTACATTAAAAGTTACAGTATCATGGTAGCAGATGCTGGCCGAAGAAACGGTTAAAGAATTTACCGGCGGGTTGGCTACGCAAATGTCGTTGGGTATGGTAATACTATCTTTGCAACCGGTGCTGGTAGTAGTAACCATTTTTATATTATAACAGCCGGGTTGTGTAAAGCAGGCGCTGAAAGTATCGGTACATCCGCCCGTTATATTTGAACCCGGGAAACTCCAGCATGTTGAGGCAATAGTCATTGGCCAACCGTATGTTGAGGTAGCATTATGGAAATCGGCGCAAACCGGCGAACATCCCTTTAAACGGTCAGTATAAATTTTAGGAGCCAAAGACTCTAAACCGATTGCTGCGCGTTTAGCCAGGGTGTCGCTGCATCCATCGGCAGCAGTTACAATCAATGTAACTCCATGGGTGCCATATGTAGTGTAATTTACTGCCGCCACCGCCGAAGTTAAGGTAGGGGGGGTAGCTTGCGATAAACTCCAGGCATAACTGCAGCCGGTGCAGGCATCAGCCGTGTAGGTAACCGGAAAAGGAAGCTTACACCCAACTGTATCACTTTGTGTAAACCCGGCAGTGGGTTTGGTGCCCACCACCAAAACCTGCCTGGTAACAGTACCGGTACACCCGGTCGAAAATACAGCGCTGGCAGTTAAAGTATATGTTCCGGCAATGGCAATTGCGAATGCAGCACGTGGCCCATTAACCGTAGGAAAAGTTTGCGCAGGGTTACTGGTTAATTGCCAGGTTAACGATGAAACTCCATCCGAAGTATTTTGCAGTATCAGCGAATCCGAACTTTCAGCATTTACACAGGCCGATGTTATATTTTGCGTAAAAGTTACTAAAGGCTGGCTCCTGACGCATATATAATCTGTTTTGGTAAGCGAATCTGAACAACCGGAGGGGTGAGATACCACAAGCTTTATGGTATAGCAATTGCTGTCTACCGGAAATGTATGGTTTAAAAGCCTGCTGGCGCTGCTTTGTACCTCACTTCCGTTAATATACCAGGTATACGTAATGTGCGGGTCTGCACTGTCAGCAGTAAAATTTACGGTAAGCGGATTGGTAGTGCAGTTTGCCGTAGTTACATCAGCAGTAAAGTTAGCTATGGGGTCTGGTATCAGGTTTATCAGGTTCGGAAATGACTCTTCAGCATAACATCCAAAACTATTTTTGATAATAATAGATGGGCTTTGCAAGCCGGGCGAGCAGGCCGGCCGCACGTAAGTAATACTTGCAGTCTGGCAACTGTTGTAAAACGAAAGCCCAACGCAACCCCAGTCAATTACAACCGAATCTATAGTTCCCGAACCTGCATTGGAATTGCATTGAGCGGTTACGGTTAGTGGTATACACCCTTCAACAGGGGTAAATGTAAAATCAGGTATCGGATTGGCAGCAACAGTAATATTGCACTTCTCAAATGTACACGTACCACCGTTTTGATCGGTACTTGTCATATTCAGACAATAACAGCCCGGAGTATTAATTACATACGAAAAATTAGGGTTCTGTCCTGTGCCTTGGGTGGTATAAACAGAGGCGCCGGTACAAGTTGTTAAACTCCACACCCTTGTTGCAACATTGGGATCGCTGTTAGCCGTGGCAATTAAAACCACCGGCGAGCATACGGACGTATCGAGCAAAGAAAAACTACAGGTAGGTTGTGCATAGCACTTACTACTCAAAAAAATAAATACCGAAAGAATTAAATACCCTGCACGTTTTTTCAAATCAATCTTACTTTTCTCGCCTTACCCCCCAAAAAACAAACACATATATTCATGTAAAATAGAGTCGAAAAACACCCGGGAAGTTGCACCTCCTCCCCGATTTTAAAAGGCGCAAAAATACATAAATGCACAATAAAAAGGAATTCACAGGTTTAATGTAGATACATGAATTTAATAAGATAAACTGAAATACGCAATACCCTATACCTTCGGTGCTTCGCACTGACTTAAAAAACATTGAAAACGTACCTATTGTTCTACACAATAAAACTGCCACAATATGAAATATGGAATCACCGTTTTAAGCGTCATTGCCCTGCGTAAAGAAATGTCGCACCGTAGCGAGCAGATTTCGCAACTTTTATTCGGCGAAACATACGAAATATTACAAAAACAAGGCACCTGGTTACGAATTAAGTGCACTTATGACAGTTACGAGGGCTGGATTGACGAAAACCAACATTATGAGCTGAACGAGCGTGAATTCCTCAATATTTGTAATCATGATCCCGGAATTGCCCTCGAATTAGTCAACAGCGCCGTATCCAGCAACTATTCTGTACCCATTTTAGCAGGCAGCAGCCTTCCCTTTTTTGATGGTATGAACTTCAAAGTTGCTAAGGAAAAGTTCATTTACAACGGCCAGGCTATCCAAACAGATGCTAAAAACGCTTCCATTTTCGAACGAATTGCCTTGCGCTATACCAATGCACCCTATCTTTGGGGAGGCCGCTCTCCTTTTGGTATTGATTGCTCAGGATTTACCCAAATAGTGTTCAAATTTGTGGGCATATCCTTATTGCGCGATGCTTACCAGCAGGCCGGGCAGGGCTCGGTGGTCAATTTTATTGAGGAAGCCCAACCCGGTGACCTCGCGTTTTTTGGCAACGAAGAAGGGAGAATAGTGCATGTAGGAATTATTTTAAAAGATAACCGCATTATTCACGCATCCGCGAAAGTAAGAATTGATAAACTGGATCACTTTGGAATTTATAATGCCGAGCAGAAAAAATATTCGCACAGCTTAAAAATTATTAAACGCATTTTTTAAAATGAAGAAGAAGGTAGTTGTATTAACAGGGGCAGGCATAAGCGCTGAAAGCGGGTTAAAAACCTTTCGTGATAGCAATGGCTTATGGGAAGAATACAGAATTGAAGATGTTGCATCGCCGGAAGGCTGGCAGCGGAATAAGAAGCTGGTTCTTGACTTTTACAACCAAAGGCGCAGGCAATTGCTGGAGTGTAAACCCAACCGTGCTCACACTGCCCTGGCCGAATTAGAACAAAAATACGATGTGTCCATAATTACCCAGAACGTTGACAATTTGCACGAGTTAGGGGGCTCAACGCAGGTAATTCATTTGCACGGTGAATTACTGAAAGCACGCAGTACCGAGCATGAAGATTTGGTTTATGACTGGCAAAAAGATATTGCAATTGGCGATACCTGCGAAAAAGGCGCACAGTTAAGGCCTCATATTGTTTGGTTTGGCGAGGCAGTACCTAAAATGGATGAAGCTATTCCTTTAGTTCGGCAGGCAGATATTTTTATAGTGGTAGGCACCTCGCTTGTGGTTTATCCCGCAGCAGGGCTTGTCAATTACACCAGCTACGAAACCCCTAAATGGCTGATAGACCCTAACGATATGGCCCTGCCCCGAATTCCTAACCTTAAATTTATAAACGAAAAGGCCACCATCGGTGTTGATTACCTAGTAAAACAATTGTTGAAGGAATAATTAACCCGGCTAAATATTTATGCTTAAAGCCCACTATAAAAAATACCAGTTACATTTTAAGTTCAATGCGCTTACATCGCGTGGGGGGATGCAGGTAAAAAACGGATACTACCTTTTTATCAGCGATGGAGAAAACACCGGTATTGGTGAGTGCAGTTTTATTGAAGGGCTAAGTATAGATGATTTAAGTGGTTATGAAAAAGTGCTCGGGGAGCTTTGCCGTCATATTGAGGACGACAAAATAAAATCTGCCCCCAGCCTTGACGATTACCCTTCTATTAAAGCCGGTTTGGAAATGGCAAAACTAGACCTTCTCCATGGTGGTTCAAAAGTTTTATACAAAAGCGCATTTACCGATGGAGAAGCGCAAATACCCGTTAACGGACTTATCTGGATGGGCGACCGCGATTTTATGCTTCAGCAAATAAATCAAAAACTGGATGAGGGATTCAGGTGCATTAAGATTAAAGTGGGAGCCATTAATTTTGAAGATGAGGTAATGTTGCTTGATTTTATCAGGCAAAAATTTCCGGCAGATGCTATAGAAATCAGGCTGGATGCCAACGGCTCATTCAAACCGCATGAGGTTTTAGAAAAGCTTGATATTCTTTCAAATTTCGGTATCCACTCTGTAGAACAACCGATAAAACAGGGGCAATTGGAATTAATGAAAAAGGTATGTGCTAACTCGCCTATTCCGGTAGCGCTGGATGAAGAACTGATTGACCTGAAAGGCATATCAAAAAGTGAATTACTTCAATTTATCCAGCCACAGTATATTATTTTAAAACCCAGCTTGTTGGGCGGTTTTGAAAGCTGTAACGAATGGGTTGACCTTGCAACCAAAAATAAAACCTGCTGGTGGGCAACCAGTGCGTTAGAATCGAATATCGGGCTTAACGCCATAGCCCAATGGGTTTTTACCAAAAGCGAAAATGTGGTACAAGGCCTGGGCACCGGTGGCTTGTATACGCATAATGTCTCCTCCCCTCTTTTCATAAGCAATGGTTTGTTAGGCTACGACCCCTCAACACCATGGGGGGATGTTTAAAAGCGTAAATTAATTCTTTAAGAAATAAGAAAAAGTATAAGCAGCCTCCATGTTAGAAATTGATTTTTTTTCTCAAACTGACCCGGCCATCATTCAATTGGCGAATAAAAAGCTATTGGCCGTTAGCGAAGATTGGGAAAAACAAGTATGGCAATTTATTGTTAACTGGTTTAATCCCGAGCCGGCAACTATTTCAGTTTTCACCTCCGGTTCAACCGGTGCTCCCCAAAAAATACAGCATACCAAAGCCGCAATGATGTATAGTGCCCAACAAACATGCACCGCACTAAAATTAATGCCTGGTAGTACAGCCTTGCTTTGTTTACCGGTAAATAAAATTTCGGGCATCATGATGGTAGTGCGTAGCATCTGCAATAAAATGAAACTGGTTTGCATTAAACCATCCACCACCCCGCTTGATGAACTACCGGAAAAACCAAATATAGATTTTGCTGCATTTACCCCCATGCAGTTTCACGGAATAACAAAAAGCTATTCCAACTTTAAAAAAGCAGAGCACATCCGCAAAATCATTTTAGGGGGCGAAGATGTAAGGGCCGAACTTTTAGACAATATTTTGCGGTTGCGGAGTGAAGTTTACATCACTTTCGGCATGACAGAAACCATCAGCCACATTGCATTGAAGAGACTTAACGGACCTACATCTGATAAAAACTTTAAAGTATTACCGGGTATTTCCGTTTTTAAGGATGAAAGGAATTGCATGGTTATAGAAGCCCCCCTACTCGGACAGCCTCATTTGGTTACCAATGATGTGGTAAGCATTGAAGGCCCTAATGAATTTAAATGGCTGGGGAGGATAGATAATGTTATTAACAGCGGCGGCGTAAAAATATATCCCGAAGAAATTGAGCAGCAACTTCTAAAAGCCATAGAAGCCCCCTATTTTATTAGCTCGAAACCGAAAAAAAGCGGAGGGGAAAAACTAATCCTGGTTTTAGAAAAGAATGCGCTGAAACCCGAAGAAAAACAGGAGCTGAGAGATGCCTTTAACGCACTTGAAAAACTACACCGTCCCGCCCAGGTAATGCTGGTCCCCCATTTTACCCGCACCGCAAACGGTAAAATAAAACGAAAGGAAAGCGTATTGAATCCGATAGAAACAATTGACTTCAGCTAACATAGGTATCCGGCATTTGCGTTGCTAAAATGTCTGACACCTTGTTTGGCAAATTGAGATAACGCCGTATTATTTCAACACCTCCTTCAACTTCTTCTCTAAATCGCTGCCGTATAAATTGCGGGCTAATATTTTGCCCTCTTTATCCAGCAACAGGTTGGCTGGTATCGCTCTGATGCCATACATTTTTGCCGCTGCATTGCCCCAACCTTTAAGATCCGAAACATGCTGCCAGGTAAGTTTGTCTTTTTTAATCGCCATTTCCCAATTGTCTTTCTCACTATCAAGACTAACACCCAAAATATCAAATTTTGCCGAGTGAAATTTAGCGTAGGCTTCAACAATATTCGGGTTCTCGCGCCTGCATGGCCCGCACCAGCTTGCCCAGAAATCAAGGAAGATGTATTTACCGCGTAAAGAAGATAAAGCCACCGGCTTACCATCCCGGTCATTCATGGTAAAATCAGGGGCAACCTGGCCAACAGCCGTTTTATGTGCAGCACCTAAAACATCAACCACTACCTTACCGAATTTCGAGACCTTTACAATAGAATCAAGCGAATTATAAACCAGTTCAAGAACCTCCACTTTTGGGTTAATCAGCAACGTCCGGCTTATAATATAAGCCGATGCATAAGAATGCGGGTGCGCATTAACAAATCCCGGAACATAACTTTGAATTACCGAATCGTATTGGTCGTACACCTTATTGAGGCTATCTTTCACAGCCTTATCTTTAGTCTCAGTGTATAATTTACCAAGCGCACTCATAGCAGCATCTACGTCTTTTGTTTGCTGGCTGAATACATTCAAATCATCCTGAGCAGGTGACCCCTTAACGCTGGCAGCGGCAAACGAATCTGCTTTAGCCGTAAACTGTAAATTGGCATTTTGCACCAAAATATCAACGCGGTCTTCACCTTTTCCCGGTAACATGCAGGTGTAAGAGTTTATACCATCAGATGCCGGGACCTTACCGGTATATTGAAACGCTCCGCTTTTTATTTCAACGGTATCGTAAACTTTTTCATCTCCAGCCCTATGCCCAAAAATAATCTTACCGGTATCAAGCCCGGCAATATTGCCGTTAATTACAAAGGTAGAATCGGTAGCAGTTACCCCATTACCAGCCCCTGGTTTATTGTTACAGGAAGCCAAAAATGCGAATAGTGAAATTACAAGCAGGTATTTACGCATAACTCAGTTTTTGTGGCTAAAATAGCATTTTCAGTGTCATAAAGTTTGTAGGGTAATTGGCGCAGCAAATATTCGGGCAAGCCTTTATTATATTAGCTTATCTAAAAACCAAAGGTCTCATCATGAAAACGATATTACACCTGTCTGTTTCGCTCCTTCTTTTTTCAGGTTGCAATCAGCAACAAGCAGATAAATCAGCCGGAAACCTGGCTGTCCAGGTTCAGGAATTAAAAGAAAAATACAGGCCCGGTTTTGGTGAATATATGATTGGCATTCAACTGCACCACAGTAAGCTGTGGTATGCCGGCATTAACAACAACTGGAAACTTGCCGATTATGAAATTGGGGAAATAAAGGAATCTTTTGAAAGCATTAAAGATGTTGAAACCGACCGGCCCGAATCAAAAACTGTGGGCATAATTGAACCCGCCATTGCCAGCCTGACCGCTGCCATAGTTCAAAAAGACGAAAAGGAATTCAGGAAAAGCTATGACCTCCTGACAGCCGCCTGCAACAACTGCCATACCACCAATCATTACGAATTTAATGTAATTATTACCCCCACAGCCCCACCGGTAAACAACCAGGACTTTACTGCAAAACCATAGAAGCTGTTTAAAATTAAATCCAAATACAACTTAACACAAACCTGCCTGCCGGTAGGCAGGGAGCACAAAGGAAAATACCAATACAAAGGCCACAAAGAGTATATTTTTGGTGTTCCCTGCCTACCGGCAGGCAGGTTTGTATTGAACTTTGTGCGCTTTGTGTTAACCTGTATTTCTTTTCTTTAATTTTAAACAGCTTCTTAGTGGTATTATTATTGAAGGTTAACCGTTTCCAGGCCCTGGCCTGCGGCAAGTAATTCGGCTATATCAAATACTTTTACCTGTAGTTTATCTTTTGCTTTTACACCATCAGTAAGCATGGTGTTGCAGAACGGGCATACTGAAGCAACTATCTGCGCATTGGTTTCAAGCGCCTGTTCAGCACGCTCAATGTTTATCCGCTTCGTTCCTTTCTCATCCTCCTTAAACATTTGGCCGCCACCTGCACCGCAGCACAACCCTTTGGTGCGGCAGCTTTTCATTTCAATTAATTCAGCATCAAGTTCTTCAATTATGCTGCGCGGGGCTTCATAAACTTCATTGGCACGGCCCAGATAACACGAGTCGTGATAGGTAATTTTCTTGCCCTTAAATACGTTGGTATCAGTGATTTTTATTTTGCCCTCATCAATTAACTGTTGCAAAAAAGTTGAATGGTGTAACACCTCATAGTTTCCACCTAAAGATGGGTACTCATTCTTCAAAATATTAAAACAGTGCGGGCAAGTAGTAACAATCTTCTTAACCCCATAGCCATTCAGCACTTCAATATTCTGCAAAGCCAGCATCTGAAAAACAAACTCATTACCTGCCCGTTTTGCCGGGTCACCGGTACAGCTTTCTTCTTTGCCCAAAACGGCAAATTTAATATTTAAGTGGTTCAGTATTTTCACAAACGAACGCGTAACCTTCTGCGCCCGCTGGTCAAAACTGCCTGCACAACCCACCCAAAAAAGCACCTCAGGCGTTTGCCCGCTGGCAGCCATATCCGCCATTGTAGGAACATTTAATTCACTCATCGTTATTCAATTTCAATTATAAAATTCTGATAAATCTAATTCAAGTTCGTTTTCAATAGCGGTAATAAAATTCAGGTCTTGTCTGTGCTTTCGAAAGTGTTCAAGCCTTTGTGTCTCGGAATAGTTCCCATTATCAAATACCTCTTTCAATCGTTTGATATGATTTTGCCGCTGCTTATGCAATGGTGTCCTGTTAAACCCAAGAAATGCAATTAATTCAATTGCTTCTGTGTCAGTCTGGTTTATTTCCTGGTATTGACCTTTCTGATATTCTATTCTGGAATTAAACTCCTGTCTATTCTGGAAAAACAAGGTGTCGAAAAACGAAGACCCTTGATAAACCGGGTACATTTTTTTATTGTTCGCATTACACTCACGTAAGGCTGTATAATAATTAAAGTAATCATCGTTACCCTTTAAAGAAGGATTAAAATGTTCAACTTCAACGGCATCCAACTCCTCAATATATTTTTCACTATAAGCACAAAAATTATTCTGTTCAAGAAGCAGCATTCCCCTTAAAATGGAGTTATCCCCATTTATTTTGTAGGTATACCCTTGAGTATAAATTTCAGAATCTGCCTTTTTCGTTAAAAACTTCATCAGTCAAAATTGTATTCCCTTCCAATTTTCAGAATCTCTTCAGCAATTTTTTTCTTTTCATTATCATTCTTCTCCCTGCTCAACTTCTTTTTCAAATCCAAATAGGCCTTCCAAACCTCCTGCCCTTTTTTGCTAACAATCTCAGTCATCCCAAAGTCCTGGTAAAGTATATCATTCGGGTCATCGCCTTCAGGTGCGGTTCCTTTTCTTGCCTTTACAGAACCATCTTCATCCCAATCTAAAATAATACGCTCGTGCGGTTCAAACTGTGCGGCTATGATTGGGCTGTGGGTTGCGAAGAACATTTGGGTATTTCTCTTACCGATTTTATCGGTCGTTACCATTTCATACTGTTCTATGATATTTAAAAGAAAATCTGGGAAAAGACTATTTTCAGGCTCATCAACAAGTAATAGGCCTCTCTTAATTTCTCTATTAAAGTAGAGCGTCTTGATGTGGCCGAAACGGAAAATGAAATTTCTGACACCGGTGCTAAGTTTGTTATAGTTAACACGTGTTCCATTTTCATCAACTATATAAGCCTTTAAATTATCAGTTAATTGAATCGGCTTTTTTGCATTTTTATAATCAAACTTTAGTCCTGCTTTTTTTAAAATTACATTCCATAATTCAGTAATTACCTTTAAGATATCGGGATTCATACTATCAAACTCCTCAATTAATTGCTTCTTTGTCTTCTCGATATTTTTCGAGTCGTTTTCATATTCACTTCGGTCGTCTTCCCTCTTTTTTATTAGGTATATTAAGCGTCTCCAAAAATCAGTTATCGTTTCATTTGAAACAAAGTGACTGAAAGGAAGTGAGCGAAACATTTCCAATGCTTCGTCGAGGTTAACCGCTGGCACATCGCTAATTCCAATTAAATCATTGTAGGAAGATTCTGCGGGACAATAAAGTAAAAGATCGCTGTTATTATTCTCTAAATCCAAAGGACTATCATCACGAATCTGATGTTTATGAAAAGGTGATTCTATCTTGGTTTGGGATTCAGAATTAAAATAAGCCAGCGCGTTCCCTACTTTAGAATGTTTAAATAAATCTTCAAACCATTCGTCAATTGATTCTATCGCCGAATCATACAAAAAAGCATAACGATAACCCGCTTCAGGATTAATAAGACGTGTCAGAACTAAAATAAAGGATTTGCTATTCACTTCAATTTTAACAGCACAAAGATTGGTTGAAAGGTTAAATCTAAAACCGTCTTTCAAAAAACAACTATGTATTAATTGCAATATTGTCGATTTCCCCGTCCCATTCCTACCAATCAAACAAATTTTATCCAAAGCTTTGCCTGACTCCGGGTGTCGGAAATCAATAAAGGTATCTTCAAACTGTTGAAAGCCCTTAATTCTAATCCAGGCAATTTTCATTTTCTGTTTTAATTGTAATTCAAAATACAATCCTCACCCCACTGTCCTCCGGACATCTCCCCTCTCCGAGGGAGAGGGGAGACCGTTTATATGTTGCGCGGCTGTTCAATTATCAAATTATCGAATTGCCGAATTATCACATTCACAATTACGCTTTCTCCCAATTCAACCTGTCCTGCTGGCTAAACTGCCATGGGGCGCCATTGTTTTCCATATTGGCAAACATTCCCTGCCATTCAGAAGGTGCATTAGATTCCTCCATTACCAGGTTTCTTCTCAACTGCACTATTATCTCCAGCGGGCTAATCATAACCGGACATTCTTCCACACAGGCATTGCAGGTGGTGCAGGCCCTTAATTCCTCTACACTTATGTAGCCGTTTTCAATCAATGATTTTCCATCTTCCTTCCAGATTCCATTATTGGCTTCCATGCTACGGCCCACTTCTTCCAAACGGTCGCGGGTATTCATCATTATTTTACGGGGGCTCAGCTTTTTGCCGGTCAGGTTTGCCGGGCACGCTGCGCTGCACCTTCCGCATTCAGTACAGGTATAAGCATCCAGTAAATTCTTCCAGGTTAAATCAAAAACGTCTTTAGCGCCAAACTTAATAACCTCGGCAGGCATGTCAGTAGCCGGTGCCGCCGGCTCCGGGTTCATCATAGACTTAATTTCCTTCGTAATTTCGGGCATGTTGGCTATATAACCCTTAGGCGTTAAACGGCCGAAATAAGTATTTGGAAACGCCAGTAATATGTGCAGGTGCTTTGAATATGGCAGATATACTATAAATGCCAGAACACCTACCATATGTCCCCACCAGCCCAGTTTTTCAATGATGTGTACCGTGGTATGGCTCATACCCGAAAACAAAGGCACCAGCCAACCACTTACCAGGAAACCGTATTCGCTGTTATGCAAAGCCATATCACCGGCATTCATACTAAAGATGCAGGTAAGTAAATACAATTCAGCCAACAGGATAATAGTTGCATCTTCTATAGGCCAGCCTTTTAACTCAGGTTTATTTAAGCGCGGAACCCTTAATATCCATCTGCGGGTTAAAAACGCTATCGTGGCAAAAAGAACAAATAAAGATGCTACCTCAATAAACGAAATGACAAACACGTAAAAGGCACGTAAGGCAGGGATGTTTTCAACAGCATGGTAAATAATACGGTGGTTGCCGGTAAAGCCATCGATGAATATTTCAATTAACTCTATTTGAGTGATAATAAAGCCCACGTAAATAAATACATGCAAAATGGCAGGTATCACATTTTTGAACATCTTCTTCTGGCCCAAAGCCACCAGCAGCATATTATTAAGCCTTTGAGAAGGATTATCCGAGTAATCGGCCTTCATGCCAAGCTTAATATTTCTATAAACCCTGCGGTATCCTTTGAAGGCTAAAAAGCCCGCAACCCCGCAAAGAACAGTAAACAGTACAATCTGTAAAATCGTTATCATAAGTTGAAAATGAGCGGGGGCTAAAATACATTTTGTTCAGGAAAAACAACTAAACTTGTAGCGGTACTTTAAAAAAATCTATGCACCGAAAACATTACCTGTTCCTGGCCGTCCTTTTTTCTCTTTTTTCTGTTAACGCCCAAACCGGTAGTAAGCTGGATATGCATTTACAAAACAGGCTTAAACAAGGTAAGGTAACCGATGGCTCTGTTGCCCTTCTGGTAAAGGGCGACCCCGATAAAATAAAGGCTTTAACCCAAAAAATGGGCGGCATTTACAAATATGGGTTCGGTAAAGTAGCTTCGGTTAGCATTCCTGCTAAAAATGTTTATGCCTTTTCATGCGATCCGTCCATTGAAAAAATCCAGAGTACCTGGGCAAAAGGTATTGCTTTAATGGATACCGCCCGTATAAGAAACAATATCGACAGCGCACAGGCCGGGTTTGCCCCGCTGCAGGATAGTGTACTGGGCAAAAATGTAATTGTAGGCATTATTGACGGCGGCATTTACTGGCAGCACAAAGATTTTAAAAACGCCGACGGCTCCACGCGTATCTTATATATCTGGGACCAAACGGCTACCGGTAATGCGCCGCCTCCATATCAATATGGAGTGCAGTATTCTTCGCACGACATTAATGCTGGTACCTGCGGCGAAGTTGAGCCTTATGGGCAAACCAGTTGCCCTTCAGATTTTGGGCATGGAACCTGTGTAGCCGGCATTGCATCAGGTAATGGTTCATCCATGATAGATAGCCCCTTTTTAGCTGGCGTATACACCGGTGTAGCCCCGCAAAGTAACCTGATAGTAGTAAATATTGGCACACAGGGTACCGAAACCGGCTGCGAACCTTCCGGAATAGATTTTTTAACCCAGGTATCAGATGCGGTTGACTACATTTTTGAAAAGGCTAATGCACTTGGTATGCCGTGCGTAATTAACATCAGCCAGGGAACTTATTATGGCTCTCACGATGGCATTGATATTACTTCCGAGATAATTGATTCGCTGCTTGAGCAAAGTAAAGGCCGCGTGGTGGTTGCAGCGGCAGGCAACGCTGGCAATATACCATATCACTTGTCGTACAATGTTCCTTCAGATTCTACTAATCCGGCCTATACCTTTTTTGATTATTCCCAGGGTGAAGTTTACTTTGACCTTTGGGCTGATACTGCCAATTTTAATAATGTGCAGTTTACAGTGGGCTTAGCCGACAATTTAGGAGATTCCTTAGGCCAGATACCCTACATGAATGTGCTTACAAACTTTAGTAGTATAACCGCAGCAAACCCGGTTGGGCAATATTCCGCGACAATGAATAATGGCACTATCCCCATTGGTGATGTAGAGGTACAAGTAACTTTAGATGAAGGCCGTTACCACGTTGAGTTCCTGGTTTCCGGGCCTACCAACACAACCGACCTTTGGAGCTTAAAAACTTACGGTAGCGGTAATTTCGACCTGTGGGCAAGCAGCAGCCTTATTGGATCTTCCAACATAGTTAATTTTGTTTCTACCATCCCCGGAGACACTACTTTCTTCACTTCACCCAATTACAGGTTCTCTGATTTGAACAAAACTATCGTATCATCATGGCAATGCAGCAATGATGTTATTACAGTGGGTAACTACAGTAACCGGGCAGGTTACTGGGATGTTGATTCAAATTATATCAACCTTACTTCTCCTGCTTACGGCGGAGAGGTTGTTGGGCAAAGGTTCATTACCTCAAGCTTCGGTCCCACCCGCGATAACCGCTTAAAACCCGATATAGCGGCAACTGGCAGCACTATACTTTGCACAGGCGACGCCAACGACATTGCTGTAACCCTTAACCCCAGCAACCGGTATAAGGTAGCCTTAGGTGGTAAACACCTGCGCAATGGGGGTACATCCATGTCCTCACCTATAGTAGCAGGTATTGCTGCATTATATTTTCAGCTGCACCCGAATGCTACTTTTGAAGAAATAAAACAGGCTTTAATTTGCACTGCGGTTCAGGATAGCTTTACAGGCGCTGTACCCAATAATGCTTATGGATATGGAAAGGTAAATGCCTACCAGGCACTTATAAATACCGTATGCGTCGTTTACGGTGCATTGGATACCACTTGTATTAACTATAATCCGTTAGCCAATATAGATACAGGAGGCTGCATTGCCAAAGTATACGGCTGCCGCGACCCGTTAGCGGCCAATTACGATTCACTGGCCAATGTAAGCGGAGATTCTTGTATTTATACTTCGATAGTTACAGTTGCCAATGCCCAGATAGCTATGAAGGTTATACCAAACCCATTTTCAGGACAAACCACTTTTAGCATTTTCAACAACGGCTATAGCTTTAAAGTGGGAAGCATTGAAATTACCAATGCGCTGGGTGAGAAAGTTGATGAAATATCCATTAGCCCTAATACTGCCAATTACCTGTTTGATAACCCAGGCCTTGCCGCAGGAATTTATTTTTACATGCTGAAGTTAGATAACAAAGTGATAAAAACCGGTAAACTTGTGGCCCAATAACACTACTATAAATGAAGAAAGTTCTAATTCTTGATGACGAAGCCATCCGCCAAAAAACCACCCGCATTGCCTACCAGATAGTTGAAGATAACTACGACGAAAATGAACTGGTGATTATAGGCATTAAGCCAAACGGGTATGAATATGCCCAGCACCTGAAAAAAGAGATTGACAATATTGACGGGCTTAAAGTAACCCTGGTTGGTTTGGAAATGGATAAAGCCCTGCCACAGGAATGCGTAATCAAATTCGATGCCGGCAAAAAGACATTGGACAATAAGACTGTAATAATTGTTGACGATGTAGCCAATACCGGCAAAACCCTTTATTATGCGCTAAAGCCAGTAATGGAGTTTTCACCTAAAAAAGTGCAGGCAGTAGTATTGGTTGACAGGCAGCATAAACTTTTCCCCGTTTCGCCCGATTTTGTTGGACTATCCCTTTCAACCACTTTACAAGAGCAGATTGTAGTAGAGTTTGATGCTAAAGGGGCAGGAGCTGCTTACCTTACTTAATCGCCATGTATTCCCCGGCTGTTAACTCCATGTCTCCGTGCGAAACCGCCTTTGGCATTTCTCAATTTACCTTACAATCAGTTTTGCAACCAGCTCCTCCATCTTTTCATGTACCGGATCAAAAATTATATCAGCCTGGTTATAATAAGGCAATCGCTCCCCCAGCTTTTCATGAATAAAACTTTTTAGCCCGTCTTCATTCAAATCTTTCAACAGCGGCCGCCCGGCCAAATTGGTAGTTTTTAACCGGCTGAAAATAACACCTTCATCCAGCTTCAAAAAAACTACTACCCCTCTCCTTTTCATCCATTCCAGATTCTCGAAATAACAGGGAGTTCCACCACCGGTAGATACCACCGCATGCTCAGCAGTTAAGCCTTTTAAAACCTCACTTTCAGCCTGGCGGAAAAAATCAATCCCTTTGGCATTAATTAATTCGCTGATTCCGGAAATATAATGCCGGGTAACAACCAATTCATCAATATCTATAAACGGAGTATCTAATTTATGGGCCAGCTTTTTTCCAAAGGTTGTTTTGCCCGAGCCCATAAAACCAATCAGAAAAACAAGCGGCATGGAAAGTTTTTTGAAGAGTTAAGCCTTAACAGTTACACGTGGGTCGAGAACCGAATAAAGAATATCGGTAAATATATTCATCACCACAAAAATGAAAGCCACCAGTAATACTGAGCCCATTACGACCGGAAAATCGAATGAAAGCAATGACTCAATAGTTTGCAATCCCAGGCCTTTATAGTCAAAAACCTTTTCAATAAAAAATGCACCGGTAAGCAAAGCCGCCAGCCAGCCTGAGATAGAAGTAACCACCGGGTTCATAGCATTGCGCAAAGCGTGTTTAAACACTACGCTGTAATAGCTCAGCCCCTTGGCACGTGCCGTTCTTATATAGTCCTGGTTCATTACATCCAGCATCGAGCTTCGGGTAAGTTGAGTAATAATGGCAACCGGCCTTACGCCAAGTGCCAGCATAGGCAACCAAAGGTTCTTCCAAATAGTAATTACCTCGCCGTTATAATCTATATCGGTAAGCGAGCCTCTTACATTCAGGCCTGTCCATGGGCTTAAATAATAACCAAATATCATGGCCAGTATAATTCCCGAGAAATAGGATGGTTGAGAAACCCCGAAGGTTGACATCACTAAAATGGCATTATCCCAAAAAGAATATTGTTTAATTGCGGCAAAAATACCCAGTATTATACCAACAAACGATGCCAGCGCCATAGCGGTAATAGCCAATACAAAGGTGGGGTATATCTTTTCGCCCAATATCTCGCTTACCTTTCTGCGGGTTTGAAACGACTTGCCCAGGTAAGGCATTTTAGCAATTACCGAAATATTTCCAACCCCGAATAGCTTAGTGAATTTAACCTCATCTGCATTCAAATACGAAGGAGCATCCTTATCATCCACATTATTCAATGATACCGGCGAGAGGTCATTAAAATAAAGCACCAGCCGGTGATACCAGGGCAGGTTTAACCTGAATTCCTTTTCAATAGCTGCAACCGAAGCTGTGTCAGCCCGTTGCCCTAATGTCATCCTGGCTGAGTTTACAGGCAGAATATTGAACAGGATGAAAATGAGTACAATAACACCCACCATTACCAGCAGGCCGTTAAACAATCTCTTAATAATGAATTTTAGAATTTCCACTTGTTATATTAATCCTACAGAAAATAACACCTCTTAGCTACGGAAGGTCCGGTTGGCGGGGACGCCAACCGGGAGCCGATATTGTGGTTGGCGTCCCCGCCAACCACAACTAACTGAACCTGAAAGTATCTATTTTTTAGAAAAATACTCCTGGTTCAATTCCCCAAATGTAGGTAAATGACGGTAATGCCATTTATTGATTACCACGCCATGTTTAAACAATACCAAACCGGGATTTGAGCGGATAATAGTTTTAAGCGGCGTTTCATCGGCATTATAAAAAGTATAAGCAGTTTGATACTGGTGGCGGAACTCATCAACCTTACCATTGTTAACCGCTACCACATAAAACTTTAATCCAAGTTTATCCATTCCGGCGGCAATGGCATTCAATTGTTTAAATGCTTCGGCATGGGTAATGTTCAAATTATAAACCACCACCATGCACGAATAACCGGGGTCGGCTAAAAGCGTATCGGTTATATCATTTCCGTCCCCGTCCTCAATTCTCAGGTTGGTTATTTTGGCCGGAATTCCGGGGTCGAGTATAATATCTTTCCTGCAATTGGTATCGAATTTCTCGCACTGCACCTGCATCCCTTTTTTCGTCACATCATCATAGCTAAGCGTTTCCCATTTTCCGGTTATTTTATTATGGCATTCCCATTCAATTTGCCTTACTTCCGGTTTCTTTTCTTTTCGCAAATCATTAATGTCGTTGCCTATTTTATAAGGACGAAAATCAATGACCGGCTCGTTCGAATAAACATTATATAAGCAAAACAGTAACGAAGCCAAAGCCCCAAAACCGGCAACACCTGAACGAAACATATTTCCAAACACCGGGCGCACAAATTTTACGTTCAGCACCAGCATCAGTATCATTAAGTCAAGAATAATGTCCTTGTAAAATGTTTCCCAGGGTTTCAGTTTAATAAAATCACCGAAGCAACCGCAATCTGTAACCTGCATTTTGCTTTCAGTAAATTCGCTGGTAAAAAAGTGACCGGTTAGCTTGGTTATCAAAAACAAAATAACCGCCATCCCAAAAGCAAAGAAGGTAATGTTTATCCGCCTGGACTGTTTTTCAGGAAAAGCCACTGCAGCAAACAATAAGATAGCTGCACCGGAAATTAAAATAAACGGCTTGGTTATACCATAACCCGATAAGTATGTAAACCCGGTTAAAAAAGTAAAGAACAAAGTTAGCAACCAGATAATACCTACTGTAAACCTCGGTTTCCAGCCAATTATCAGCATCAGGCCAACAAACAACTCAGCAGCAATCATTACAATGGCAAAAAAGGTAGAGAAGGTGGCAATGTATTCCCACATAGGCCGTAAACCTTCAACCGAAAAAGCTTCGAAGTACTCGTGCATTTTATAGCTGGTGCCAAGCGGGTCAACAGCTTTTACAAAGCCTGAGAAAATAAAAAACACCCCAACAAAATCCTGCAGAAAAGTAATCAGGATGTTGGGCGGGCGGTTAACAATAAAACGTATCAGGGCCAAAATAAAGGCACCCAATGCCACAATTCCGAAGATGGTATATACTGTCATGTTTTATTTATTTTTTTGCGGTGCAAAGTTTTGTATAAATACCGGTTAGCGCGGTAAAAGGTTTAAATTTTACAATTCATTTAACTTAATTAAAGCAAATATTGAATAATTGACAATATCCCGGTATCCGGCATCTATGCCTTCGCTAATCAAAGTTTTGCCCTGATTATCTTCAATCTGCTTAATGCGCAGCAATTTCATCAATATCAAATCTGTGAACGAACTTACGCGCATATTACGCCACGCTTCGCCATAATCGTGGTTCTTGGCCATCATAAGGTCTTTTATTTCTTTGGCGTGCTTATCGTATAAACTTATAGCTTCTGTCTCAGGTAATTCCAGGGGGGCGTTTTCTTTCAATTCCATCTGTATTAACCCCATAATGGCATAATTGACAAGGCCAATAAATTCGCCTTCAATATTATCCTCCACCATCTGGGTTTGTTTCTCTTCCAGGGTTTGAATACGCTGCGCCTTAATAAAAAGCTGGTCGGTTAATGATTTAGGGCGCAGCACTCTCCATGATGTTCCGTAATCATGCGTCTTTTTCTGGTAAATATCCCTGCACTTTTTAATCTGCTCGTCAAACTGGTTTGAAGTATTGTTTGCCATGTGGTTTCAAAAATAGATAAGTATCTTAATTTCGGTAAAAAATAACCTCCTCTGGTTGCCATTTATTCCGAAACAACGCTGCTTCGGCTAAAAGGCTGTTAAAGTCCTTCTCCCCCGGAGAAGGATTTAGGATGAGGATGTATTCTTATGACTATTAACTGCAGGGGTAAACTTATTGATCTTTCTTCACCTAAGGTGATGGGAATTCTCAACATTACGCCCGATTCGTTTCATGATGGAGGACAGTATCTGGAAGTTCCCCAAGCCCTGAGCCGGGTAGAGAAAATGCTGGCAGAAGGGGCTGACTTTATAGACATCGGTGGCATGAGCAGCCGTCCGGGTGCCGACATAATTTCAGAAGAAGAAGAGCTAAAACGCGTAATGCCTGTTATAACCAGCATTGTGCAGAAAATACCTGAAGCCATTATTTCAGTTGATACCTTGCGCGCTAAAGTTGCTAAACGGGCCCTTGAAGCCGGGGCACACGTCATCAACGATATCTCTGCCGGCAGGTTTGATGAGGCTATGTTACACACCGTAGCCGGTTTTAAAGCACCCTATATAATAATGCACATGCAGGGCCTGCCAACCGATATGCAGGTTGCACCCAAATACAATGATGTAGTAATTGAAGTGTATGATTTCTTTTCAGAGAGGATAAAAGCCTGCCGCAGTGCCGGAATTATTGACACCATCCTTGACCCCGGCTTTGGTTTCGGCAAAAACCTAGAGCACAACTATACACTGCTCAGGAATCTGAGCTATTTCTCAAATCTGCGACTGCCCACACTAGCAGGAGTTTCAAGAAAATCAATGATTTGTAAGGTGCTGGGTGTTAATCCTGATAAGGCACTGAATGGCACCACTGCGGTTAATATGCTGGCACTAATGAATGGTGCGCAGATTTTAAGGGTGCATGACGTGAAAGAAGCTAAAGAAGTGGTTAAAATTTTTGAGGCTTATAAAGGATAGCTGTCCAGGCCATCTGAGCGCCCTTGCAATCCCCAGCTTTCAATACATACAATTTTAGTTTTAACTTTGCGTTTACAATCAGTTGCAATATGGAAGATGAAACAAATAATCAGGTAAACGAGCCCCAGGTGGCCTACAAACCTGCCGGTAAAAAAACGATTACCTTTTATAATTCATTTGATGAGATGGAAGAAGATAGATATCGTTATTTAGCTTCCAGAAGTCATGAAGAATGCCTGTCGCACTTAGAGGAGTTCCGTAAAAACATGTATAACGATTCTTTACTGCCCAATGGCACCTGGCCTTTATTAAGCAGAAAGTTTACAATTATTAAATTACCCTATGAAGTTTGCTGAAAATTTTGACGAAATCCTCGTTGCGTTTGCTTTAAATAACGTCGAGTTTTTAGTGGTGGGAGGATATGCCGTAAACTTTTATGGATACGATAGAATAACAAGTGACCTGGATGTATGGATTAATCCTATAGATGAGAATAAACCGAGGATCGCAAAAGCTCTTGTAGACTTAAAATACCTGCAACCAGGTGATGAACATGTTTCGGGTTTAGACTTTTCGCAGCCCTGTTGCTTTAGATTAGGGGATGAAAAACACACAGTGGACGTATTCACTCATGTTGTTGGTGTTAGTTTTAAGGACGCATGGGCCGACAAAATTCTATTCCAAACTGAAGGCGATGCGCATATTTACTTTATTAGTCTAAAGCACCTTATTATCAATAAAATGCTTGCAGGCCGGGATAAGGATAAAATTGATGTAGACGCGCTTCAAAGAATTATTAAACTAAAGAAATAAGAACATAAAAATGCCCCGCAATCCTAAAACTGCGGGGCATCAATAATATCCTTAATTAGTAGCTGAAATTGTTCCCGCCGGATGGCTTCTTAGGCCCCCACGATTTTCCGCCACCTGAATGATGCTTCTTCGGAGCACCGGCAGTACCGCTTGATGGATTTGAGGTATTTCCGCCTCCACCCGTTTTATTGGTTTTATTAGCCCAATGGTTCCCGGCTTTATTAGGCGCCGAAGATTTGCTTTGGCCTGAATGATGAGAAGGCTTTTTATGGAACTCCTTTTTAGGCGCCTCAAATTTCGTGTTCATCTCAGCATGGCTCATGGGATAAGGATGTTCGTCAATAACCGGCACCTGTATGCCAATCAGTTTCTGAATATCCTTTAAATAAGCCTTTTCTTCTCCATCACAGAAAGACATAGCCACACCACTTAAACCGGCGCGGCCAGTACGGCCAATACGGTGCACATAAGTTTCAGGCACATTAGGTAACTCGTAATTGATAACGTGCGAAAGGTTATCTACATCAATCCCTCTTGCGGCAATGTCAGTTGCCACCAGTACGCGTATTTTCTTATTCTTAAAATCGGTTAGCGCATTTTGCCTCGCGTTCTGAGATTTGTTGCCATGTATAGCCGCTGCTTTTACGCCAGCTTTTAAAAGTTCTTTAGTAATTCTATCTGCAACATGTTTTGTGCGGGTAAAAACAAGGGCACTTTCAATGGCCTTATCTTTCAGTAAATGTATCAACAACGATTTTTTATCGCCTTTGCTAACGTAGTAAACCGACTGCTGAATTTTATCTACCGTTGACGAAACCGGGGTTACCTCTACATTAACCGGTTCAAACAAAATGCTGTCGGCCAGTTTTGATATTACCGGTGGCATAGTGGCTGAGAAAAACAGGGTTTGGCGTTTGGCAGGCAACTTGGCTATCACCTTTTTTACGTCGTTGATAAAGCCCATGTCTAACATACGGTCAGCTTCATCAAGCACAAACATCTTTACATGGTGCAGGTGTACAAATCTCTGGTTCATTAAATCCAGCAAGCGGCCAGGTGTTGCAATTAAAATATCCACCCCTCTTTTTAAGGCCTCAGTTTGGCTGAATTGCGAGACACCACCATAAATAACGGTATGGCGCAACCCGGTGTGCTTGCCGTAAGCAGTAAAGCTTTCGCCAATTTGCACAGCAAGCTCGCGGGTTGGGGTAAGTATAAGGGCCTTTATAGGTTTAGGTGAACCATCCTGGCCCTGGCTGGCATTCAGCAACTGTAATATAGGAATAGCAAATGCGGCGGTTTTACCGGTTCCGGTTTGGGCACAGCCTAATAAGTCGCGGCCTTTTAGTACCACCGGAATGGCTTCTGCCTGTATAGGCGTAGGTTCAGTATATCCCTCAGTTTTTAAAGCCCTGAGGATAGGCTCAATAAGATTTAGATTTTCGAATGACATGTTTTTTGTTTAGCCGGAACTATTGACTTGATAAAATTAATTTTGTATCAATTACCCGGTAAGATTTATGATTTTTAAACGCACACTACGCTGACGGAAGGCGGGAGTGAATGCTATTTTCGATGCAAAGATATTAAAAAATGTGAGAATGCCGGGAGTAATAACAATCCATGAGGGGAACCGGCAAATACATTAACAGCCTTTCGCACGGAGCCACAGATAAAATACAGAGAAATGCGTCTTAGAAGCTGTTTAAAATTAAACCCAAATGCAATTTAACACAAACCTGCCTGCGGTAGGCAGGGAGCACAAAGGAAAATGCCAAAACAAAGGCCACAAAGAGTATATTTTTGGTGTTCCCTGCCTACCGGCAGGCAGGTTTGTATTGAACTTTGTGTGCTTT
>Ga0182013_10001278_pt1 | contig 34835 bp, 27 predicted proteins | sample 612S2MmetaG_FD_120487 | JGI IMG/M metagenome (GOLD analysis project Ga0182013, IMG submission 120487) | Permafrost microbial communities from Stordalen Mire, Sweden - 612S2M metaG | ecosystem: Environmental > Terrestrial > Soil > Wetlands > Permafrost | place: Sweden: Stordalen | collected... | reverse complement strand
GTTCGATTCGCAGTAGACGCTGACGAACGTCGGCGAATATGAACTTCTCCGAATGGTAGGGTTGTCACCCTGAGGGGCCGTTGGCGCAGTCTGGTAGCGCACTTGCATGACACGCAAGGGGTCACAGGTTCAAGTCCTGTACGGCCCACTAAAAAAATCCCTGGTTAGAGGTAGTGGCCTCCGAACAATATTCATCAAAATCCCGCCAGTAGCGACCTTTGTTAGCAGCGATGTCAGCAACGCGAAAAGGAGGCCCCATGGCGGGATCTAGAGGCAACGGCGAAGGTTCAATTTACCAGCGAACGTCTGATGGACGGTGGCTCGGCGTAGTTACTCTCGGGCAAGATGGAACCGGGAAAGTAATCCGAAAGGCCGTATCCGCGAAGACGCGAGCAGAAGTCGTGCGGAAACTCAAGAAACTGCAAAGAGATCTCGACGACGGACTGCCCGCACCGGATACGAAGATGACCGTGTCCCAATTGCTCACTCACTGGCATGATGATGTCTTGCGGCACCAGGTAGTTCCTAGCACGGTGGTTAGCTACTGGACGGTTGCAAAGCACCACATCATCCCAACCCTCGGTAGCAAGAGGCTTGCAAATTTGACCACTGCGGAAGTCGATCGACTTCTGTCGGTGAAGTTGGATAGCGGACTCTCGGTTTCTACGGTTCGTCGAATCAGGTACATTCTGGCCCAGGCCATCGACCAAGGAATTCGGTGGGGGAGCGTAAACAGAAACGTGGCGAGACTGTCCAGGGCGCCAAAGGAACACCGTCGCGAAGGACGCACACTGACTTACGAGCAGGCCCGAAGGCTTCTCAAGGAACTCGAAGGTCATAGGAACGAGGCGCTCTACTCGTTGATGCTCTCGACAGGTCTTCGCCGAGGCGAGGCTCTCGGTCTTCAGTGGCGCGACTTCGATGAGGAGAGCCGAATCATCACAGTCCGTCGGCAACTCAAACGTGAAGGTGGCACACTCATCACGGCTGATACCAAAACGGCGAGAAGTCGTCGTTCTGTGAACATTCCACGTGGTCTCGCGAACCTGTTAAGGGAACATCGACAGCGTCAAGAGGAAGACCGATTTGTCGCAGAAGAACTTTGGACCGATACGGGCCATATCTTTACGACAAGTAGCGGAACTCCGATTGACCCACGAAATCTCAATCGCGAATTCGCGATGATCTGTCAGCGAGCGGGCCTAGAACATTGGCACCCCCACGAGTTACGCCATTCCGCCGCGAGCCTGATGTTGGCGAGTGGAGTCAAGCTCCAGGTCGTTAGCGAAGTCCTGGGGCACGCATCCATCCGAATGACGGCCGACGTATACGGGCACATCCTGGCTCCCGACAGGGAAGCGGCTGCAGAGGCTATGGATCAAGCTCTTTGGAGTGGTGCCTGATTCACCACGTTCTCGCTTGACCCATCCGAGTCTCGATCCCGGCATATTGGGAGCCATTCTCCTAGGTGCGCCGCCATCGCTACCGTTCAAAACCGCCGGTCAAATGATGTGGGTCGCTACATAGCCTTGGACGATCACCGATGCGCGCCGAAGCTTCATTCGGTCCTGAGCGGTAAGTGTTACGTAAGCTCGGCGATGTGAGCTATCCAAGATGGCAATTCTTCCCATCGCACGTGCAAGCGCCGGGATGGGTAGGAGATTTCGTCAAAGTAGTCTCGAGTCATTCAAACGATATCGACTCACGATCGGTATCAAGCCTTACTAGTGATCTTGTTCTTTCACATATTGCCGACGATCTCGCTCTGCTCGGATATGAAGTGGAGACCGGGAAGAAGTCAGCGCAAAAGATCCGACGACCCGTCTTATTTGGTGAGGAAGGCATCGAGAGAGTCTCGTACGAGATCGACGCATTCCACGACGCGCTGGGAATCGCGGTGGAGGTGGAGGCCGGACGGGGCGCAAGGGGAAACGCGGTATACCGAGATCTGATCAGAACCTCGCTGATTGTCGGTGCGAAGTATTTAGTCCTTGGTGTGATGATCGATTATCGACATCAATCTTCCGGGAAGGAAGTTGTTGTTCATAGCTTCGAAGAAGCTAAGTCTCTCATTGAGGCCATTTACAGCAGCGGAAGACTGGGACTGCCATTCGAAGGCGTCTTGTTGGTCGGTTACTGATTTGGCTCGGATGACGACGCGCAGGTCCCGAGTCGTCTCAATATTGCAGGATTCATCTCCATGAAAATACCTAGGTCGGCCGCTGATGCGTCGTTTCGGTCGACATGGTGATTCGGTGCAGTTCAAGCGGCACGTGTTGGGACTTGCGTCGCCATGAGGGTTCTCACTTGCGGTTTCTATGTCTTGATGCGCATCGGAAATTGAACGATCAGTCACGATGTCAATTGGGCAATTGGAATGCGCCATTCCGAACCAAGGATCGCTTAGAGTCGAACTAGTGACTCGCCTCGAGTCCGCCCAGTCAAGCGAGAGGTGAATCGTGAACGTCCGTACTTCCTTTGAGTCGGTCCTCTCGTTTCGGTTGCTATGCCCTTCTCGATTAAGTCTTTTGTCACTACCGGTAGGTAACTTCTCTTGAACGGACGTGCGGCAGGCTATTCGACAGTCTCCAAAAGAAAATCAATGCACGCACTGAAATCAAAGGTTAAGAATGGATAAGCGCAAACTGACATTTGTGGATCTGTTCGCCGGGTGCGGGGGCCTGGCGTACGGGTTTGTGCGGGCCGGATTTGAAGCGGTCGGCGCCGTAGAGATTGATCCAGATGCCGCCGAGACCTACGCGTTGAACATCGATGAAAACATTTTTGTAGATGACATTGCGTCTATAAAGAGGTGGCCCAAAGCGAGCATTGTGATTGGTGGGCCGCCGTGTCAAGGCTTCAGCCAACTGGGTACTCGTAATCCGGATGACCCTCGGAACCAGCTTTGGCGTGAATACGTCAGGGTACTTTCATTGACACGGGCGGATGTCTTCGTTATGGAGAACGTGCCTCAGCTACTTGTCTCAGCACAGTATGAGAGTTTTCGAGAGGAAGCGCGTGAGCTCGGGTTTCACGTCGTCAGCGGAATACTCAATGCCGCCGATTTTGGCGCCCCGCAATCCCGTCGTCGAGCTATCGTCATCGGTTCTCGCATCTCCGAGCCACAGTTGCCTCCCACGACGCACGGACCGCAGAGTGCCAGCGGACGTCCCTTTCTCGACGTACGGTCGGCGTTCACAAATCCGACTCGGCTTCCCAACAAGCCGAGTGGCCACAACTGGCACGTCGGAAGATCTGGCATTCGAGATACGTCGCTCCTCCGATATAGAGCGGTTCCCCCTTCAGGGGGCAATCGGTTTCAGATGCAGGATGCCCTCGATGCTGATGGACTCGGTTATCTCGTCCCAAGATGTTGGCGTGAGAAGCCATCAGGAACGACCGACGTATTCGGGCGAATGTGGTGGGACAGACCGTCACCCACGATTCGCACCGAGTTCTACAAGCCCGAGAAGGGTCGTTATTTGCACCCGGTCGCACATCGTCCGATTACCGTGCGTGAGGCTGCTCGCCTTCAATCATTTCCAGATGACTTCATCTTCCCTGAAAGTCAACGGATGACGAGTGTGGCACGGCAGATCGGGAACGCGGTACCCCCAGTGCTGGCGGAAGCGTTGGCAAAGGTAGTCCGTGACCACTTGAAGGTTGGTGGTGCTGCCAAAGAACCTAGAACTCGACAAACCTCTCAGTGTGCCTGACTCTGACCAACTTCGGAGATCAGTGCAACGGGCAGCTCGTCGGTTAGAGGCCATCGCGGCAGAACTTAAGGATGTAGATACGTCGAACCTGTCGGGTGACGAATGGCTCCTCGTTCGAGCGCAAATTGGCAACCTGACTGCCGACTTCAATGAGGGTGTTGCAGACGTCGACAGAATCCTCGGAACAACTGGGGGTCAATCGAGAATCCTTCGATATTTCCAGCTTCGGTTAGGGGAGGTAGTTACTAAGGACGAACTCAGCGGAGTCGCTGGAATATATGAATGGGCCCGCAGAGTGCGAGAGCTCCGCATGGATCAAGGTTGGGCAATTCAGAGCGCGGTCACGAGGAGTGACCTTAGGACTGGCGAGTACGTTCTGACAAAGGACCATCCGGATGAAGCGTTGGCACACAGCTGGTCCGTTGCGCGAAGTATGAGGAATCTCCGGACAGTAGGAGGAGTCGCATCTCCACGAGTTCGGTTGCTTGAATACTTGAAAGTGCTTTATCCGGAGTCTGCGGACAGCGAGCAGTTGGAGTACGTCGCCGGGACAGCGGCTCAATTTGTTCGATGTATGGACGAACTTCTGGATGAGGGTTGGCAGATTGTGACGGGGTCCGACGACGGCATCTCCACTGAAAAGACCTATCGCCTTGCGTCGCTTGAACGAATAATTTGATCAGCGAATCGATCTGTATTAGGTGTGGCCAGTGGGCGCACATGTGTAATTTTCCGTATCGCACTTAGCAGCCACAGCAAATCTCTAGAAGGTAGGGTGAGGCGCGGGCAGGGAACTACAAACATCCATGAGAGGGAGGGCCGAGTTTGACTGACGTTTTAAGGTCTTTCGACTCGATTGCTAGCCGTGAGGTGCCACCCGACCCGGGAATATTGAAGGCGATCGGCCTAAATCATGGATTTGAGTCTGCGATCGCCGACCTTGTGGACAACAGTTTGGATGCGCGCGCAACCCGAGTACTCATCAGATTTATCCTCCGGGGAGGTCTCGTAACCCAGCTATTAGTAGCTGACAACGGTGGTGGAATGGACACCGTCGGGATCGACTTAGCAATGCAGTTGGGCAGGCCAAAATCGAGAAGCACCGATGCTCTGGGCCATTTTGGCATGGGACTAAAGTCAGCAACATTTAGCCAAGCCTCTGAGTTGACCGTACTTTCTCGCAAGTCAGGATCGTCGGCAGTAGGGCGACGAATGGTCCGCGAACCAAAGACATCAAGTTTCGAATTTGACGAACTCGCGTCGGAGCAAGTCGAAGCGGCGTTTGGTGGAAGTTGGACCAAGTTTTTCACGCCATCTGGGACCATCGTTCGATGGGATTTGATTCGCACTTTTCCTGCGTCGCGCGATCCAAGCGTGACTAGTTCTTTTATTGAAATGAAAATCGCTGAGCTCAAAAGTCACTTGGGGTTAATGTTTCACAGGCTCCTCAGTCCAAAAGTGTTCTCAATTGACCTTGATGTATTCGATTCGGACACCGAAGAGGCCGGATTTTCATTTCCAATTGAACCCATTGATCCTTTTGCATATGTAAGAACTGGCGCCACCGGCTTTCCAAAGACGCTTATCGCAACCTGTAGATCGGAAGAAATTCCATTCGAATGTCACATTTGGCCTGCGGGATCCGACTCACATTGTTTCAAGCTCGCTGGTGCCCCCGTGGATCGGTTTCAGGGCTTTTATATGTACAGGAACAACCGATTGCTTTCGGCTGGTCAGTGGGGCGGAGTTGCGCAAGAGACCAAGAGACGCCGGCTGGCTCGCGTGTCGGTAGACATCGAGAGGCACCTTGATCTGTTCGCTATGTCCATTGAAAAGTCTGGTGTACGGATGGTTGCGGACCTCGTTCGTGCGGTCGAGCGTGCAGTGTCGGACGATGGGACCACATTCTCTGACTACTTGAGTGCTGCAGAGGACTCATTTCGACAATCAAATCGCCGCGTTCGAAAGCGATCACCTATCTTGCCTCCTGGCCAGGGCATCACGCCGGGGGTCAGGCGTGTGCTCACTCGTGAAACAGAATTCATCGAAGGCGAAGAGCCTCTGCGGATTCGCTGGACTCGACTAGAGAATGGTGACTTCGTGGATGTCGATCGGAGAAATCGGACGCTGTGGCTCAACAGCGAGTACCGGGAAGCAATTCTTAAAGGGGCGGCTGGAAGCGTTAACGACGCCCCACTTCTCAAGGCGCTGCTCTTTCTCCTCTACGAGGACGTCTTTCGAGGCGTCGCCTTTGGGCCAAAAGACAAGGACAACGTCAGTCTTTGGCTCGACGTTCTAACTGCCGCCGCGCTAGAGGAGCAACGTGAGTATGGGGATTAGTCCAAGTCGTCATGTTCCTATCGGGGTCATCGAAGACTATGTGGTACACGGTCTTGAGGGAGTCATTGGCTACGCGGGAACTCCGACAGGTCGACTACAAATAGACCCTCAACACCAAACGCTCGCGATCGAGTTCCCAGCTGTTGGTCGCGCGCCGAACGTAGTTGAATATGAAAATCTAAGTTTTTCCGAAGTGGTTGAAGGCGGCGATCAAGTATGGCACCGATTGGCCATACGACTCGACGACAATCTTGACGAGGTGTACGCACTGCTCTGCGCAATTCTCGATCGCGTTCAGTTGGCTGGAGAGCCTTTCGCGGATGCTGTCGAAAGTGCGCTCGATTCTCTCAGCGGAATAATTGCATTTCGACACTGTTTGACGCGCGAGAGACAGGTTGGATTATTTGGGGAACTATTGGTACTGCTGGCATTGACGGAAAGTGTTGGCCCGAGGGACGCGATGTACTCGTGGCGAGGACCTCTCGGAGAGGAACATGACTTTGGTATCGTCATGTCCGACATTGAGGTTAAGACCACACTTGGCGAAAGGCGCGAGCATTGGATTTCCTCGACGACGCAACTCGTACAAACAGGCGAACGTCCCCTCTACTTGATTTCAATTCAATTGACGACAGGGGCGCTGGACTCGGGACTATCCCTTCCAGCCTTGATCGCTTTAGCTCGGTCAAGGCTGGCACTCGAGCTTCCGAAACTGGATTCGACTCTTGCGCTTTCGGGTTTCCGTGACCGCGATTCCGACCTTTATCACTCCCGTTGGACGCTCAGAACAGTGCCGACCTTTTACGAAATCAATTCGCTATTTCCTGCAGTGACGCCGGAACGTCTCGACGCCATCGTGCCGCGGGCCGAGCATGTAATCGATGTGCGATATCGGTTGGATCTGACCGGAATTTCACAGTCACCGGCACTGTTCGAATTCGGTGAGTTCCTGTGAGAGGAAAGATGTTATGAGCGACGACTGGAGACGCGAAGCGTTCCGCGCGGCCCTCAAGATGATTGAAAATGGCCCCCCAAAGGACCTCGTTACCCGAGCCCAACCTGAAGCCATTGACCGGGGTGAAACATTAGCCAGTGCAGATCTGACTGCGGTGATCGACTCTGCCGACGCCATGGACCCATTCCTCAACGCGCTCGGCATGCAGGTTCACAAGTGGGACGCCGCCAGAGTCAGCGAAGATTGGACAAATGCATCACCACCGTCATCGGTTGAAAGGCGACATCGCATTTGCGAGTTGCTCGGCATTGATGCTGAAGGCGAGGAGGCACTTCTGGTCAAGAGACCCCTGTTTCGTGATGAAACGCTCGTTATTACGGCCCCATGGGATAGGTGGTACAACGCCGCCGTCGCCGACAACCATTCGTTTTATTGGTCGCACTACCGTGACTATTTGCTCAAGGTCCGTGGCTGGCCCGAGCAGAATGTCACTTCACTGGATGTCGCTACTTCTGATGTTGTTGAGCGACTTGCCGACCCGACGCGTGCCGCCGCCCATCAGGCTAAAGGTCTGGTCGTCGGATATGTCCAGAGTGGGAAAACCGCAAATTTCACCGGCGTGGCTGCCAAGGCGATCGACGCTGGGTATCGGCTCGTGATCATCATGACAGGCACGATAGAGATGCTGCGAGCACAGACTCAACGCCGGATGGATATGGAGATGATTGGGCGTCAAAACATCCTCGGTGACCTGACTCCAGAGCAGGCGGCAGCATCGAAGGTCGACTATCAGGATGACAACTCCTGGATCGATGGCGATTTCGTTGACCTCGGCGAAGACGAGCTTGCAACAGAAATTCTTCGTTTAACCCAACATCACAAGGACTACCAGAAGCAATTTCGCACTTTGAAGATTGAACGTCTGGAAATGGGTCGCCCGCTGTACGATGCCCAAAACCTGTTTCGTTCCGCGGCACGGATAGCGATTGTAAAGAAGAATGCGGCCGTGCTTCGTAAGTTAGTCACTGACATTCGTGCGAACAAGAACGCTTTCGCTGAAATTCCCGTTTTGCTCATAGATGATGAATCCGATCAGGCGTCGATTAACACGGTTGATCCTGAGAAGGTGCGCGAAGCTATTCGTGAGGGTAGAGAGTTCAAGAAGAGGCGAGCTATTAACGAACAAATCGCGGCAATGCTCGAGTTAATGCCCCGCGCTCAGTACGTCGGATATACCGCAACACCATTCGCAAATGTTTTCGTAGATCCATCCGATTCACAAGGAATCTTCCCTAAGGACTTTGTTATTGGCCTTCAACGTCCTCCGGACTACATGGGTATAGACGACTTTCACGATCTGGGTGAGGCTCACGGCGCGATTCGTACAATTGCGAATTCAAACGAGTTGGCCTTCGTGCGACACCTTGAAGCGAGAGACGATCAGCTCGATCTGCAAGACTCCGAACTTGCGGTAGCGATCGACACCTTCGTTCTAACTGGTGCGGTCAAGTTGTACCGCCATTCAGTGGACCCATCACTTAACTATCGCCACCACACGATGCTCGTGCATGACTCGGTAAAAACCAGTGCACATAAGGATCTCGCTGATCGCGTGAAATTTATTTGGAAGCACGCAGACTTCGCGAACCCGACTGGCAAGGCCCGTCTAAGAGCACTTTATGACGAGGACATTAAACCTGTGTCGATGATCCGCATTGAGGAAGGAGTGCCTGCCGCGCCATCCTTCGATGAACTCTCAGCGTTCATACCTGTCGCGATCGGTCGAATCACTGAGCACAATGACAACCCAGTCATCGTTGTGAACAGCGATTCGGATGTTCAACAGCAACAACAGTCTCTGGACTTTGACCGCTACAGCACCTGGAGGATCCTCGTCGGTGGAGCAAAGTTGAGCAGGGGGTTCACGGTCGAGGGTTTGACGGTTACCTATTTCAGACGCGCCACCAATATGAGTGACTCTCTGACTCAAATGGGGCGTTGGTTCGGATTCCGACATGGCTATCGCGATCTCGTGCGACTCTTTATCGCTAGAAACGCGAGATTTGGTGCCAAAACCGTTGACTTATATGAAGCTTTCGAGGGGGTTGCATATGACGAAGCGGAATTTAGAAAGCAGTTGAAAATGTACGCGGAGTGGGATGGTGACGCGCCTCGGATTCGTCCCATCGAAATTCCGCCTTTGGTAATGCAGCACCTTCCATGGCTCAAACCCACCTCGCGAAACAAGATGTTCAACGCTGTACTTGAAGAACAGAGCGAACAGCCATTTACGCCAACCGGTTATGCGAACAGACTGGATTTACTAAAAGAGAATCTCGATCTCTGGAGGCCCGTATTGCAAGCGGCTCGGGATCCGATCACTCTGCCTGAAAGTACAGGAGCCGGGAAATTTAAGTCCTTTGTTGGCGTTTTCAGCGCGGAGTCGCTTGTTCAAATCATCGACAGTAGTCAGTACATTTTTGAGTACGGCGAGAGATCGGTTAAACCGAAGACTGCGTTCTACCGACATCTGATTGAGAACGGTACGTTGAGTGATTTCCTGATAATCGTGCCGCAGTTGACCGGGGCGGGTGGTGGAATCCAGGAGATTCAGGGTGTTGGACCACGGGCTGTCGTCTCACGCGATCGCCGCGGGGGGCGTGGAGGGAAGTTCGGCGAAATCACGGACAGTAAACAAAGGCAAGTTGCGGTCGATTTTGCGGACGCCAACCCCGCCGACGAACTTGCTCCGATGTATAAATCTCGTCGCGGGGTCATTCTTCTTTACATAGCTCGAGAGGCACATCCGGATTACGATCCGTCTGTTGTTGCGGAGCCCGCGCCGAACGATCCAGAGCGTGGTTTGATTGCTGCCTTTTCCGCCTATGTACCATCGGCTGCGCTTGTAGGAAATCCCCTGGTATTGAAATTTCGCGTGCTTGATCCGAGCAATAACGACTCAGCAGCCATAGATGCTCCGCCGGGCTTGGTCGCAGACTGATGTTGCTATCTACTGCTGTGTCCCTGACGTTGCCGTGTGCGTTAACTCATCGCCGAGCGAGCTCGGTACAAAGAAGTGTCTGAACCGACACTTCACGAGACCCTCGACTGGCTCAGCACTGATACAAAGTAGGTATGCGCTACGAGGTCGGCAGTTCACTTTGCGGAGTTGACATCGCTCTCGCTCAGCGAACGGTTGAGGTCGTTGATCGTTGGGGTTGGTGCAGTGTTGGCGTTTTGGCATCAGAGGTTGGCCTGTCTAACGAAGCATCGATGCAACTAATCGAGTGCCTGCATGGCGAAGGATTCCTCGACGAGCCCCATCACGGCCCACTTGAACGACGCGACCACGGAAAGTGGTTGGCATCAGAAGACTTAACCCCGGAAGAGTTGCTGCTTTGGCACATCACCACACGTGGCAAGGCGCTCGTCAAAGCTCACATTGGATCGCCTATCACGCGTGAAGTTGCGGAGGAGATGCTTGAGGCGCTTCTTCAACGATGTGAGGCGATTAACGGCGCCTCACGCGCAAGCCACTTTGTCGATTCCGTCACGCTTTATGGGAGTCTCTGCGATCCTTCAGCGTCAGAGTTCAGCGATGTTGACGTTGCGGTCTTTGCGCGAATCCGCGGGGGCGCAAAGACCGCAATGGGGCGAGTTGCGCTCGAGGATGTTTTACGATCCGACAACAAGAGGATTGACATTGTCGTAATTGACGAGTCTTGGACGGAAGGACCCGCAATTCCTTACGGAGCTCGTACTCGAAGAGTGTTTCCAAGAGGGCCGGATGAGTCAGTGTCCATCTAACGTGACGGACGTTGAAGGCGCGCTCTGGGGCCCGCCACCGCAGCTCGCGCACGTTCCCTGAGCGAGCGCTACGGTCCTATGAGACGTCGGTGAAGCCGTCGTCTCGCAAGTCGGACGGGGTTGCCAAGGTATCGCGGCCTTGTACGACTGCCCAAGCGTCATAGTGTTGCTCCCACCAACTTCGAAGACGCGCGAAGCGTTGCTTTGAAAGGAATAGAGTCAGTCGGGATTACTCAGTAGCCGCAACCCGACGACTCCCTCATATATTCCATCGCGGGCGGCGAGTTCGAGATTGTGCGCCAAAGCAGTGGCGGCAATCCAGCGGTCACCCTGGTTGGCTTTCGCTTGCAACCCATGTCCATTATTTTTTGCCCATGCCGTGAGTTCGACATAGCGGTCCTGAACGTCCTGACTGATTTGAATTGTTGGTACGGAACTAATGAGATTCGCCAGTCGCCGTGTTCTTTTGTCGCCCCAATTCTTGAGGATCGGCCACACGCGCAACTCGACTGCAGTCTGGACTGAAATAACAATTGTGCGACCCTCGAGGGTCGCTGTCCAAGCTGTTGCATTGCTGTCTCGTGGTTCAGTGACATAGACGCGTGAAAACACATCGGTGTCCACAAGTACGGGTCGCGACCCAGCGGCGCCGTCGTCACTCAACGACGCATCTCCTCGAGAAATTCTTCAACGTCCGAAGCAGTGATTCCTGCTATTCCTCCTTTTGGAATGGCTAGCCCGATTGGCACAAATGACGGCGGGACTTCAAACCAGTTGGCGGGAAGGTCTTCGGCTGCGAGGGTGGGCTCAACAATCCGAACAACCCTGCCGTTCTCACGCTCTGCCACGCCGGTAGCAATGACACGTCGGCCAATCAATGTTGCCGCTGAATCGATGTCGGCAACATCCTCGAGGGTGACATCGTTTCCAACATCGTCACGCACTCGAAACTTCCTCGCGCGTAGATCCACCTTGTCGAGACGACCAGTCATGTGGACACGCTGGGTCTCGACTTCTTCCTCGATTTTCCATACATCAAGGTCCACTGTCTCGAGTTCAATCACGACCTTCGGTTCGAGTTTGTCGGTAAAGCCCCAGCTCGTTGTGGCCTGCCGAGCCCCAGATGCTTGAACCCTTGCAGCCACTCTTCCGATCGATTCTTTGACTAAGGGACTGGCCCATTCAGGTGGCGAGTTTGCAGCGATGGCTTCCAGACCGTCTTCAAACCGTTCGTTGAGCAGTTCCTCTTCACCGCCTTCGGTGTAGGGAAGAGCGCCTGGATCTCCTAATCGCATGAGAAGTGCTGTTGAGCCCTTCGCTACACCCGTGAGTCGGATTTCACTCATTCGTTCGAGCGATGCTCTTGTGCCCCCGCGACCTTCATAGCCGCTGATCTGACGCGCAATCCTGGTAGCCATTAATTGGAGAGCTTCTCCAATTCCAGAGAGATCGCGAAACGAGATTTCTCCGTCTGGTACGTCGAGACCTTCAAGGCGGAGCGAGTAAGTCTTAGTCGTCATAAGGCCTCCCCGACTACCAATTGATATTCGACGTGAATATTCAAGTCGAATGGTACGACACCTCAGCGATAACAGCCTAAAGGGGGCCGGGCGGGGTGAATTGCAATCGGTATTTAGAACCGAGAACGCCCCTTGATGTGCGGCGAGTGGCTACTCGACAGGAAACCCTTTGTCAGTCATTTTGTCCAAAAAGTCGTTGCCTCTCCCAATAACTCCGTGAATTGAAGAGTAAGCCGCGTAACTCAGCGATTCTTTGCGAACCGGCTCAGAACGATGGTTCTCTGCCAGTTCTGACGGCACGGGAGATCTGGACGTCGTTCCGTCGATTATCGGTCAATTGCGAAGTCAAAAATCTGCGGTTCGAACGATTGGGAGCTCGGCAGCCCGTTATCTAGGAATGCTTGTGAGTCACTTTCTCGACCGAAAGCACGAACTCGCTCCACGGCTCTGAGTACTCTGCCATATTGCACCTCTTGTTGAGGACTCATATCAACTTTACTAACGGTTGCAAAGTCCTCATTTCTCCAAAGTTCGTGATAGGCCACGCCGGCGACCACCTCTCTTAACCACGGCTCGAAATGCTCGTCGACCTCAGGAACCTCGCCGAAATGATGGAGCCAGCCGTGGCCTTGGTCGATAGCCTCGATGGCGAGGTAGCGCGCGCGCCCTTCGATGGCATTTGCGCGGTCGCGCAGCGCCGAAACGATGTCGGGGTCAGTGATTCCGGTCGCTCGAGGAAAGAGACCCGCCAAGAGTTGCGTTCCGGCCAATTCGGGGTAACCCATGGCGGCCACGTAGCGAGCTACGCGATGCGTCAAAGTTGCCGCCACGTCGCCTGCGTCGTCGAACGACCGGGTTCTGACGAGCATCGAGAGGTCGTGACGAACGTCGAAACCACGAATCTCCGCTTCGCGTAGTTGCGCGAGCAACGCGTGGTAGCTGTCCGAGTTCTGCGCCAGGGCAAACTCGGCGTTGTCGAGACCCGCGTTACGAAGCACTCTCTCCCAGCGCTCTCCATCCGCCAAAGTAACGATCGTGTTGTACTCGGCGACCAGAGTGGCGATCGACGTCGCCTGAAACTCTCGGATCACCTCGGTTGCCGACCTATCCGCGCCCTCGCGGCGGAGCACGTCGCTCAGCACTTCAAGCGCGTCAGGGGTTTTGTTGAGTTCCTCGTGTCCAGTGTCGGGATCGGGGTCGTAGTGGGTGTCGACGTAGAGGTGATTGGACTCTGATCCACGTGTCAACGCGACGTAGAGCACTTCTCGTGTCGTCGTAGGACTGACGAAGGCGTGGGCGGTGTCGACAGTCCGCCCTTGGGCGCGGTGCACCGTCGAGGCGTAGGCCAGTTCGACGTGCTGGGCGACGTAGCGAGCTGGCAAGAGGACGGACTCGCCACCACGTACTCGCTCAACCTTGAGGGCGCCGCTCGCGCGTGTCGCCACGACGCGCCACTCGTCGCCGTTCTTCACCCAGCTTCTGCTCGTCCGGAGTCGGCGGTCGTTTTCTCTGGTGACGACGATGTCATTGACGCCCACACTCAGGGTACCGATGACGACCCCGCTGTCCACCAGACCGCGCTCGACGCGGTCCGCGCGAGCACGGGCGTTCAGTTCGTAGACGGTTGTGGCGTCACCCGCCAGCATCAAGGAGTGCAGGCCCTGGTCGGCGTCACGCTGCCACGCAGAGTACAGAGCGTCGAGCACGTCGTCGCGGGTCCCTTCGGTGATTCGTTCGTGCGCGTCGTAGGCGGTGAGTGCCACGACCTCGCCTCGGCGTACCTGCAGACTGGCCCGCTTCTCCCAGGTGGCTTTGAAGCGACGAACGTACTCCAACGTCGGGGCGTCCTCGCCCCGATCACATACCAAGGTGCGAAACATGCCACCAGCGTCCACGCTGGAGAGTTGCGCGGGGTCACCGGCAAGGATCACTTTGGCCCCGGCGTCCAGCGCCGCTGACATCAATTCATCGAGTGCGAAGGTGGAGGCGAGACTGGCTTCGTCGACGACGACCAGTTGACCGGCGCGAAGGCTCCAGCGATAGAGATCTTCTTCGAGTCGAGAGATCCGCTCGCGCAGTTGACTCGTGCTTCGTCCTTCGCTCCTGTGTTTACGAACTGTTTGGCGAAGTCCCTGGAGATCGCGGGTTCGTTGTCCACGTTGGCGATGCTCGTAGAGCCACTTGGCGAGATTGTCCGCGTCAACACCCATGTCTGCACCGAGCACTTCGGCGGCCGCAGCCGAAGGCGCGAGCCCTAGAACCGAGCCGGGACCATGTTCTCTTTCCCACGCGGCGCGAAGCCCCGCCATCGCCGTCGACTTTCCCGTGCCGGCGGCGCCCACCAGCACGTCCAAGGCGCGACCCGAGATGGTGATCTCGGAGACGCAGCGCGCCTGATCGAGTGAGAGCGTGAATGTCGTGCCGGGTAGCGGTCGTCTCGCCACGGACGCGACAGTCTTTCGAGAAACGACAGCTCCGTCGGCGCGCTGGCCAGCGGCCAGCAGTCGCGCCTCGGCCTCGAGCAACGTCGTCGTGGTGTAGCGCCAGTGACCAGTCGCCTCGAACTTCGACGTGCCATCGCGGCGCAACAGAAAACGTGGCGTGTGATGCAGACTTGGCGCGTTGATGCGGAGTGCCTGGGCGAGAGCCATGTCGGTGGCGCGAGTGGCCACGTCGAGTCGCTCGGCGGGTTCCACGAAGCGGACACTCTGTAATTGGCGAAAGACTTCGGCCTGAACGTTGGCGCGCGAGAAGGTCGGGCGCTTCACACTCACGACGTCGAGGGCAGCGTTCGCTGCGTCGCGCAGGATGTCGTCGCCGAGGTCGTGACTGGAGAAAACGACGACATTTTTATGACCAATTTCGTGCACCCACGACGTCGGCTCATCATCGAGGTAGGGGAGGGCGCGGACGGTCCAGTCGCTGGTCAGTTCGTCGAGGTTTCGGCCTTGCTTTGCGCGTCGCGTGGCGAGCGTCGCAGTCTGGCGCAACCTCAAGACTTCAATGTTGGTGGGCGCGCGACCATGATCGGTCTCGAACTGCTCGACAAGACGGTCCTTCAATGCGAGGATGTCGACGGTGCGCCGCGAGAACTCCTCCATCAATGACGTCGACACGCCCGCTACTTCCCACTTCGCGACGGGACTAGAGCGCCGAGCGTGCGGTTCCCAGTCCCAGCCGAGTTGTGCAGTGAGCAGATCGGACAGGACACCCTGGTGCATCTCGGAGAGCATTACCGCCGAGGCGAAGAGTCCCCGGCTATCTAGGGTGCGCCAGAGGCCGTCGCTCGTCGCCTGCACACGGTTTAAAACGACGACGTGGTCGTGCAACTGGGGGTCGCCGTCGCGAGAATCGAAGTGGGTGAAGCTCGCGGCCACGACGCCGACGATCTCCTCTTCCACGCAGCCCCGGTGTCCCGAGCGAGTCCTGAAGACCTCACGCTCGGCATAGGCGAGGACGGTGGTGAGAGCTTGTTGATGACACCGGAAAATGATGTCACGGGTCGCCTGGTCCCCGAGCGCCCAGGCGACCGACACGCTCTTCGAGGGACTGAACGTGAGGTCGAATCCTCCGACAGCCTTCGCGCTAGGGGCCCTTCCAAGCACCTCGCCGGTGATGGGATCGGCGCAGTCCTGGAGCATACGTTTTAGGTTTTCCGCTCTGACGCTGTGACCGAACTCAACGCCGCGACCACCGTCGAGCCCCGCGAGCCCGGCGCCGAGAAAGACTCCGGGCGGCGTGCCGGTTTCGCTGTAGTAGCGAACAAGGTCCGAGGTGTCGAGGGACTCGGGGCCGTCACTCGCGGCGATTGACTTGAGAAGATATTTGTAGCCCGAGCCGACGCTGAGGCGTCGAATAGTCATCATCGTCGAGGTGCTTCCACGGCGCACAACGGTCGTACATCGGCGGTGATATCCCGTAAGTGCCAGACGTGTGAGACCAAAAAATCTGACGGGCACAGGCGAACTGGAAAGCAGGAGTCAGACGAGTCGAGAAGCGCGACGACGAGAGGCCACGAAGATCAGGAGAACGGGTCAAAACGGAGGTAGACAAGCGGGATATCGGAAAACTATCGCGACGGTCAGTGTGTAACGGGCAGTGATAGAAAGTTTCAGCATCGCGGATAGTCCGTGTTTGGAAATCGGAGTTGTGTGTTGAGATGATCGCTGGAATGCCACCTTCGAGAGCAGGGTTGCGGTGAAGGTTAAAGGGACGCACACGGTTGGAACGGCGGGGCAGCATCAGGTAAGTGCCCAGCTCAATGACATTGGATGGGGTGCAATTCCTAACAATCTTGAAGATTTTGGTATCGATGTCCTTGCGCACGTCCGAGACTTGAGCGGAAATGACAAGGGCATAATCGTTGGCTTCCAAGTCAAGTCAGGAGAGTCTTTTTTTGGAAAGTTACTAGACGATCCAGTCGATGGGAAAGGCTGGTTCTTCTATGAGAGAAATCGAAAGCATCTTGAATATTGGCTGAAGCACGCCGTTCCGATTGTTGTCGTACTGCACCACCCAAAATCGAAGGTTTCATATTGGGCACATGTCATCGAGGCAAATGTCAGATATACGCCCAAGGGATGGAAAATTGCGGTCTACGAGAAAAACACTCTTTCTTCGGAGGGGCTCAACGCGTTAATGCAAGTAGCGGCATCGGCGAGAGGGAGTTTTGGGTTCGAGGGCTCAGCTTGGAATGAAGCCTCGATATTGGGGCTCGCCGATCACCAGTGGCGCTCTGCTCTCATTGTTCCGCGCCTAATCGCACCGCATCCCAACGCCAGCGTTAGCACTGAGTTGTCGCCCGCGCAAGGCGTCGCGCTCGTTGTCCAGGCTAGACAACTTGATCTCTATCGCTTCGCCGAACGATTCAGTTCAATTCCCAAGATGAGCGATGCCAGCGCACATATCGAATGGGGCTGGAGACTGGCCTCTTCTGTCTTCTCGTTTCTAGTAGGCCAGCCGGACGTTCCCGAAGAGCTCCTCGCGACGGCACCAGATGGCCAATCAAGAGCGGCGGCGGCCGCATTGCGGATATGTGCGCTGCACAGGGCTGACGAAAACTCAGAGGCGGATATCTTCGCGAAGAAGTTCTTGGCGGCAAATCAGGATCTGGATCCGGCGGACACGGCGTGGATCATGATCCAACACGCTCGAGTGTTATTGGCTCTGGGAAAGAAGGACGAAGTCCGGAACCGGGCGTTCGACGCTCAAGCTGTTGTGGTAGGTGAACCGCCTGACCCGACCATCTCGGCGTTCATCGGAGCCTCCTACTGGCTTCTCTGGACGACTGCCTCGTGGAGTGACAGGACATTCGTGAAGGATGTCATCATCGGCGGGGATACTGCAAACTCGTGGTGGAAAGATCAGCGTGTCGCGTACGCCTTAAGTGATTATCTTGACCAGTCCTTCAATGCGTGGGGTGAATCAAAGTCGATCGCGTTTCAGTCATCGGACACTATCTACTCGGGGCTTGCGTCGGCAATGGTCATTTCTGAATTTACTGGAGACGAAGGGTCATTCAAGGCGGAGCAGCGCAGACTCGCTCGCTATCTGCTTCTGGGCAGCAATAGCGAAGCGACAGACCCGCAGGCTTTGAACTGGCTGAGACAATCGGGAGACACCGATGCGTTGAGGCTCGCCGCTAATCGGGTAGTAACAGTCGGACCATTGGGTGAACTGAAGTCGCTCGTGGACTCTATTGAGACTCGCAATTGGACGCCTTCGTCGGTGCGGACCAACCTTGCACTTTGGAAAGTCGCGGGCGATTTAATGTCCGCTGCTTCAGGTCAGGCCGCTTTGAATCTTTTGACCAATTTGGTATCGAATCCGAATCAATTGATTCGGGAGGATTTTCCCAATGACGTCGCCTATCTCTCGTCGATACTTTCGACAATGACGGGGCTATTGCCTGTCGTCCCTCTAAGTGCCCACAACGAGCTCCTTGAGGCACTTGAGTTACTTCTCGATGACCCACTTATTTTCGACACGGCGGTGTCCGCGTCCCTCGAGGAGCTATTTGGCTGGGTCGATTGGGACGATGTTGACTCGGATCGCAAGGGTCGTTGGCTTGAGTTTGCTTTATTCAACTCCGAATGGTCCCCGACTCCCGTAATTCTCGCACGCTTGGCGGATTTCGACGCCCGTGCCGAGGAGAGGCTTCTCGATCTCGCGAGCTCGGGAAACTACTTCGCTCTTCTTAAACTCAATAATCCGAAGTCGCTAGGATTCGAACACGCCCGAACATTGCTTGCTTCACTTGAAGCATCCGTTGATCGAATCGTTGAGAGAGCGCGACAAAACAGTTGGGGTCTGGGTTTGTCACTTCCCTCAATACTGGTTTGGCTAAATCAGTCCTTCCCGGAAATTGCAAGGTGGAATGGGATCTTCTCGCTCCTCGAAGAGGATCGAGTATTGACCAGCGAGAAAAGTGCCGTTTGCGAGCAACTCGCGGTGAACCTTGACGTAATGGATGAAGTCTCGAAGGCACGGTTGACATCGATTCTTGAGGGTGGATTGAAGGGATTAGTTGAGCCACTTGCGGGCGACCCAGATCTCGAATCGCCGACTGACCTGCTTCGCGCCGCCCTCGGAACGCTCAGCAGCGAGGAACAATCTGCTAACTTTCCACTCCTGTTAAATTCGCGAGTTCGAGGTAGGAGAGGAGTTGTCGCGCGCATGCTGGGTTTCAGTAAGAGACTCGGGGATCTCGAGATCGGCGCCCTACTTGCACTGGCATCTGACACGTCGATGGCCGTTCGCGCTGCCGCCGTCGAGGCTGTTTCACGCCAAGTTGCGGGCGGGCATCGCCATCCAGCTCTTGAATCTTCTGTGGTGGACGCGCTCGGAATGGACTCAGCAACAATCCCCTATGCAACGCTCGCCGGGATGGCTCGGTTGTCCGCCCCTCTGCCTCTGTCGATAGTAGAAGCTCTTGAGAGTGTGAAAGACCATCATTTGTCAGGGAAAACTCGGCGGCTATCTGGGAGAATTCTTGTGAGGGACCTTGAGTTAAGTCAGGGGTGAACTAATAGCCGTCATCTCGATCTAGATACTTGGACTACCGCCATTTCGGAGGTCTTCGACGACCCGAACGCTCCTCCGCATCCGGTACTTGCGCTTTCGACGACTCGCGTCTGGTTATGACGGTCATTGCGGAGCCGTATCGATTGGGCACTCAGAGGGGGTAGTAGTCCCCGAACACTTGGCTGTACGCTTTGTGCATTCCGTCAGCATCGTTGTCCTTTGCACATTTGTCGGCTCGGACACATCGCTCAAAGGCACTTGTCACCTTGCTTACGGCGGAGTCCAGGGCTGCACCTTGGAGGTAGTCGGCTACGTCACTGCCAGTTCCGGCCGGATCGGGAAGCTGATGTCTGAGTTGTCCTCTCGCTCTGTCAAAGAAATAGCGAGCGCTAGCCCAATCAGATCTCTTGCCGTTGTTCCACCACCAAGAGGTGCCGAAAATCGACCAAGCCAATGCCTCAAGGTGAAACGAGTGAAGCGGTGACCCAGCGGTCACGTTCCAGGCTTTCAACTGCTTGATTCTGGGAACCAGATCGCCGCCGTGAGCCTTGTTGGCACTGGCTGAGATCGTGACGTGCTTCTTCGGATTCGTGGAAATCCAGCCATTTCTTCCGGAATCGCAAATATCCCAGCCGGCATCCCACGTCCACCACGGACGAACGAAAGCGGGAACTACATCGACGATGAAGTCGCTGAACGTGATCGTTACGGCTTGGCCGTTCCTACTTATCTTCGTTCCCTTTATGTACTCATCAAGCAGAGATCTTTTAACTAACTCAAGAACTGCTCGTGCTCCTTGCTCTTTGTATCTGTCATCGAGGACAACAACGATGTCAATGTCGGCGCTCTTCAACGGTCCGATCATGGTGTGGCGGCGATAAGAACCGCTGAGGAAGTGATCGACCACCGAAAGTTGTTTTGCTAAGGCAACTCGGACGTTGGTCTGACGACTCGATACGGTCTTTTCTTGCAACCCCGTCAACTCCAGACTGCGACGAAGCGCCTCGAAGGCTTGCTCGCGTGTCAGCAACAGACGACCGGGTTTAGATGGGAAACTCATCGCCCAACTCGATCCGCCAGAGACGCTTCGCTTCTGTATGGTTGCCTGCGTCTTCGGCAGCGATGGCGTTTTTTGCCCGAGTGAGAGCATCATTGAATCGCGAAACAATCACTGTTCTGTTGGCCTGGGTTAGGTAGTTGTCCAGACGCCCCGAATGCCCTGCCGGATCACTAACTCCGATCCAGCTGGGCGCTAACTCGAAGAACAGTTTCAACGCGCTTCGGTGGTTGGATCCCAGAGACTTAAACATCGACGCAACCATGACTTCGAGATGAAATGACTCGAACCGGCTACTGTGGACGGCGTTCCAACGCCGAACGAGTTTGGCTACGGACGTAAGGTCCGCTCCAATCGTATTCCTGTGGTCCGAAAACCACTTTCCTTGAGCTTCAGGATCCGTGAGCATCCACTCGCCATCGCCACGCGGAAGAATAAACCCTCCCGCGCTCCATCGAAAAACCGGAGCGATATCCACGTGAGCGCCGCTTGTATAGAAGAGGCGAACAGCTTGACCGCGTGCACCGATCTTCTTGATCGAGGTATTGGCGTTCAATGCGGTCCGAACGCGCTGAAGGAAAGATCCAGAATTGCGGCGGTACTGCTCGAATATGTTGTCCTTGTTTGTAAATTCTGCCATCACGTCGATGTCGTTAATGGGCCGAATAATTGTGCCTCGAGCTGCGGAACCTATAAGAATGACCCGTTGTACAGGAAGCGTGCTTGCTTGAGGGAAAGCTGCACGCAGATACTTTTCGGTAGAATCACGCTTGTTCGTAATCTCGGTTCGCTGCGCGTCGGTTGGATTGATCTTCTCAAGAAATGCTGTAAATGCTTGCGCAGTGGTCGTCATCCCATTTGTCCGTCTGCCCCAGCTTCTTGGTCGGCGGAGTCCACCTCATGCTCGAGCCGACCTCGTTCGATGTTTCTGCGAGCCCTCCAGAACGCGTAAGTGTTCGGAGGCTCAGCAATACGGTCAACCTGTAGTTTCTGCTCGGTGAGGTCGTGGAGCTTGCTTCGAGCATCCTCCATACTCAAAGTGGAAAGTTCTACCCGTCGAGCTTGTCGAGCAGTAACTCTCACCTCGTTGTAAGCGGTAGCGGCGGCCTGACATTGCTTCAGCCGCTTGTTCGGTTCAACCGTTGTGAGGATCCCGCCAAATACAGCGGCGATCAGAGCCAATATTGCTGCAGGAACTCGTCCTGTTACTGAAGCCAAGCCTGTGAAACCCGCGATGGCTGCAAGCACGGCTGCAGGAATCCCCAACAGCCAATGCCACCAGCGCCAGAACTTTGACATTTCAAACTGCGACTGAGATGCGTACGTCGCATCTTCCTCTTGCCGTTTCAGCTCCTCAGCGATCTCCTTAAATTGCTCCTTTTCCGTCATCAGGCGCGCCCCTATTGACTTCCGTTGGCAGAAACTTCAACTTCGATCTCGATTCCGACGTCAAGTTGTTGTTGCCTCACGTTCATCACAGAATTACCTCAACGTAAGAGGGCGAGTCGCGGTCGAAGTGTCGGATTGGGCCCATTGCAGGCAGTGAGTTGCAGTCCATGACCTGATGGTACGACAGGGGTGTACCACGACGAAGCGATGTGGCAACCGTAGGCAGGAAGTTCCTGTGTGTATCTAGCTGCACGCGAAGTAATGGAACGAGACTGCCGCCCCACGACACGTCGACTCCCGACAAACCAACTAGCGCCAAGCGATCCGGAACGTGGGCTGTTTTTGGGATTCGTGCAGCGGGAGATGGCGCGCCGTGGACATATTCACTGAAGTCTGACGCAACTTATGCGCCCTTTGCTCTGCTGGTCGCTCTGGCGGAAATCCGGGTGAGTTTGCGCCATACCTGACGCTTGAATTTGTCATCGTCGATGGACGCGTTGCCGCGACCGTTGAGGTGTATGGATTCGTACCGGAAGCAACCGACGGTCAGAGATTTCGCCGGCGATCTCGAACGATTGCGAGGAGGGGTATCGCGGACAGTGATTGATCTGGACACGACGTTCGTCACCTTGGGGGCAGCGTCGCGGTGAGGAACCTTGCACTGATCATCGTGGCAGCGGGTTTGTGTTTTGTTATGGCGTTACTCGGTCTCGTGATACTGACCGGATCAGTCGGCGGAACAACCGCCGCCGCCTGCGTTCTGTCGACTTCAATGAGGAAAGGTGACGCTTCGCCACAGATCACGGTCACGACGGTGGCGAATGCCAACTGCGACGCAGCGGCTCTCGTCACGCTTCCGAACTCACCCGTCGTCGACAACGGTTTGCCCGCCGACTACGTCATCCCGACGAACGCCACGGCCGCCGAGACGGTCGCGATCACCTACGCCCTCGCGCAACTCGGTAAGACCTACCTCTGGGGCGGTACGGGGCCCAACGCTTTCGACTGTTCGGGTCTCACCCTGATGGCTTGGGAGCAGGCGGGCGTGACATTGCTGCACTACACGGGCGATCAATTTAACGAAGGCATGCCCGTCGCTTCCTATGCGGACATCTCGCCAGGGGATTTGGTTCTCGTACCCGGGAGTGACGGGACCGTTGTGAACCCGGGACACGTCGGGCTCTATATCGGCGACGGTCTTGTCGAGTCCGCGGTCGACGTTCGCTATGGGGTGATCGTGCAGCCTTTCTCCTACTTCGTCAGCGGCGGCCTGTCCGGGATTCGCCACGTGGGGTAATTGCCACAAAGTCGCGAGGGAGAAGTGTCAATCAACAAAGGAGAAATAGTGAATCATCTCAGTTCCGCCCGGATCGTAGCGAGCGGCGTCAACGTCACGCCTAACTCGACCGCTATTCCCGGTCTCAATACCTTGTCCACGCTCGTCGGATCTCTCATGGCCTTCGGCCTGGTGCTCTCGCTCGCGGGCTTCGTCGGATGCGCCGTCGTCATGGCGATCGGGCATCACAGCGCGAACCCCCAGTGGTCGAGTCGCGGCAAGATGGGCCTGCTGGTCTGTCTCGTGGCGGCGATGCTGATCGGTGGCTCGGACCTCCTCATCAACACCTTCTACAACCTTGGCTCGGGTCTCAGCTGATGGGCGCCTGGTCGTCGACGCGCTCAAAATTGTTCATCGTCGCGCTGTTGCTGTTCGTGTTCAGCATCATCGTTGTTCTCGCGTTACGACTGTCCTCGACGCACACGGCGGTCGGTGCAGCTCGTCAGGAGACGACAACGTCCTCCCTCGATCTGCCCACATACCATCCGCGACGCGTGACACCGCCCCAGACCGCACTCCAACGCTCGGCCAATAAGTACTTGCAAGAGAGCGACAGCTCCAGCGGTTTCACCGAGGCCCAGGCTGCTAGGTTGCCGAACGCGGCAACGTCGTCGGCATTTCCTGCCATCGATCGGGCCGACTCGACGGTGCCCTCCGCCTACGCACTGGCCTTTACCCAAGAGGTGTTGGACGTCAGCTTTGCGACCTCAACGAGAGAAGAGCTCCTCGCCTGGGCCAGCTACAACAACGCACCGAACAGCTTCGTCCCGCTCCCCGTCCTCGAGGATCTGAAAATTCTGCCCCGTTCGCTGACGGCGCCGCCCGGGTTGGTGCCAACGTCCAGCGAGTGGCGAGAACTGGCGAAGTCCGGCGCGCGCTGGCGCGTAAGTGGCCTGGCCATCTCGGTCAATCCCATCTGGACTCAGTTGCTCGGCACCGGCTGGCGACCAACCGATCCCCTGATGGTGATGTACGACGTGTCGGGGACGCTCACGGTCACGGCGCCCGGACGCGCATCGGTCACCGAGTCGATCGACTTCGCCCTCACGCTGGGGGGTGCGTCCTGGCATCCTGGCTACGGAGCGGTTGCCGTCAACGCCTGGACGGTGAATTAGGTGTGTAACAAGTTCGATCCACTGTGTCTCGGCGCGACGGTGCTCGGCCACGTCGGCGCGAGCGTGGCGACCTCGGTCTTTTCGGGTATTGCGACAGCGTTCGGCAACACCGCGGACTCCGCCATCAACTGGCTCTGGGGACAGTTGTCCTCGTCGACGACGGTCTCGCTCGGCGGGGCGAACTTCGAACTCGACCTGGGCATCGTGGTGTCGATCGCCGTGGTGCTTTGCCTCGGACTGTTCATCATTCAACTCGTGGTCTCGGCCCTCAAGCGTGACGCCGGCGGGATTGGTCGCGCCCTGCGAGGACTCGTGATTGCGACGATCGGGTGCGCCATCACGCTGGCGACTCTTAATTTGCTGCTCGTCGGAGTCGACCAGCTTTGCGCAGGCATCGTGAAAGTCTCAACTGGAGGAACCGTCGCGACCCTCGGCACGAAGATCATTGGTGACGCCGTCTTCACGACCGCCTTCGCCAGTCCGGCCACCATTCTGATCTTGTCGCTGTTCGCCATCGTCGCCGTCGCGATCGTCTGGTTCGCGCTGGTGATTCGAAAGATGCTCATTCTCATCACCGCGATCTTCGCGCCGATCGCCTTCGCCGGGGGCGTGGCTGATCTCTCACGGGGTTGGGTGCGTAAGTGGCTCGAGGCCATGCTGGCACTGGTCTTTTCCAAGCTGATACTGATCATCATCTTCGTAATTGGACTGGGGGTGTTGGGGGGCATGGGTTCGACCGGTGGATCATCACCGCTCGCGTCGATCACCGGAACAATCACCGGTCTCCTAATCTTGCTCGTCGCGGGCTTCTCGCCCTGGATGGCGTTACGACTAGTCCACTTCACTGGCGATCACATGGCGACGATGGCCCAGTCGGCGTCGCACGCCAGTGCGGGCGCGTCGACCCTTGTAGGTGCGCCGCAGAAGATGGCGCAGTTGAAGTACTCCGCCGCGTCGCTGGGGGTTGGAGGTTCCACTTCAGCTGCGCCGACTCCGCACTCGGGGCGTAACTCGCACGGCGCAGGCGAAAGATCGTCATTTGGCGCGAAGTCGGTTGGCACCGATGGAGAGAGTCACGGTGCAAGAGATACGTTGCCCGTTACGGCGCCGACCGAAGCGGGACGATCGGTCGGCGCTTCACCCGGGGTTGGCTCAGTTTCGGGGGCGACGGCCAAGAATGAAGGCGGAGTCAGTGCTACTCCCACTATGCGAACGCAGTCCGACAAGAGCGTCGCACCGTCGACCAGAGACACTCTGGCAAGTTCGGATCTATCATCGCGAATTGGTTCGCCAGAGTCCTCAAGGGCTGATCCAAAGAGTCGTGACGTTGACGCCGACGCGGCTTCGACTCCTTCGACTCCGATGACGCGACTTGGCCAGCCCAGCGATTCCGCTCGACCTTCGGTGGCACCCGCTGCACCGACTTCGTCTCTTCCGGTTCCGCCGGTTCGCGCGAACATTCCCGAGCCAGGAAGGGGCAGTGAGTGACGGCCATTGGTCCTTCGACCGTACGATTCGCTCGTCGTCCCGCGCGAGGCGTACTGCTTGGCTTTTCCGCGATTCGCTGCGGCGCGATCGGTCTGGCGTTCGTCACGATGCTGCTTGGTCTCCTCCTGGACGGTGGGTGGGGCCTCATCGTGACGGGACCGCTGTGGACGATGTTCGCGGCGAGCGCGTTCGTCACCCGCAAGGGTGAACCGATCGTCGAGTGGCTGCCCATCGTGCTGCACTGGTCACTGCGCGCGTCCGCGAAGCAGACGGAGTACAGAGTGCGAATCATGGCGCCCCGATCCGCGGGCACAATGGCACTACCGGGCGACGCAGCGCCCCTGCGCTTCTACGACGACCCTGGCACCGGGACCTGCTTCATCCACGATCCACACCGTCAGACCCTGGCAGTCGTCCTCGCGGTGTCGCACTCGGCCTACGTGCTTCTCGCTCCAGGCGAGCAAGTCCAGCGCGTGTCGGCTTGGGGACGGGTACTTGCGTCGTTAGCCCAGACCGGAACGTGCGCGGCGGTCCAGGTGCTCGAATCAACGATTCCCGATCCGGGCACCAAGGTTGCCCAGTGGTACGAAGAGCACGCCACGCACACTGACGACTGGGCGAACTACGAGTATCAAAAACTGCTCGCGCAATCCTCCTTCGGTTCGTCGACGCATCGCACCACACTCACGCTGACCCTTGACATGAAGAAGGCCGCTTCGGCCATTCGTGTGGCCGGTCGCGGGGTGAAGGGTGCCGTTCGCGTGTTGCGCGTTGACATGACGGTCCTTGAACAGGGGCTGCGCGCCGCCAGCTTGCGCCTGGAAGGTTGGCTCGGTGAGGCGCAACTCGCGACGCTGATTCGTCAGGCTTACGATCCATCGTTCGAACTCGACGTCGGTCGAGAGGGTGCGAGACTCAGTTCGGCGGGCCCGATCGCCGTCTCCGAGCATTGGTCGTACGTACGCCACGACTCGGGCTACTCGTCCGTGCTCTGGATCAGTGAGTGGCCGCGGATTGAGGTGGCGCCACACTTCTTGCACGCGCTCGTGTTCGCGCCCGATATTCGCAAATCACTCTCGCTCATCGCTCGACCGTTGGGCACTGCGGAGGCACTACGAGCGTTGCGAAAAGAAAAGACGGAAGCGATCACTGACGCTGGGCACAAGGCCAAGGTCGGCCAGGTTCAGGACCTCTCGGATGTCCAGGAGTATCACGATCTCTTGGCGCGCGAGCAGGCACTGATTAGTGGCCACGCCGACGTTGAGTTCAGCGGGTTCCTCACGGTCACGGCAGTTAGCGAGGAAGGGCTGACCCAAGCGGTGGCGTTAATTGAACGCTCCGCCGGGCAGTCCGGATGCGAAACGCGCGTCCTGTATGGGCGCCAGTCGCAGGGCTTTGTGGTAAGTGCGTTACCGCTCGGCCGCAGTGTCTTCTAGGAAGGGAAGTTGAGTCAGATGTCACGTCGTAGAGAGAGGTCGGCGCGAGATGATGAGTTCGAAGAACTCGAGTCCGCGATCACCGCCCCGCGTCTCGCCAACGTGCCCGGTTCACACCACGTGGTCGTGGCCGGCCCGAAAGGAGGAACGGGCAAGACCACAACGGCCGCCTTGCTAGCGACGACGCTCGCCACTCGGCGGGGCGAAATTGTGAGCGTGCTCGACGCGACGAACCAGATCGGGACGCTGCGCCGTCGACTCGTTCCGTCTAGCGAACCACCGACACGTCCCTTTCGAGAACTCTGCGAACGGGCGCTCGCTGGCGATCTCGCACCCGAGTGGTCCGCGTTGGCGTCGTACGTGGACGTCGTGGATGGTCTGCGCGTGTTGCGAAGTCTGAGTAGTCCTCCTGACGAAGAGGATCTCTCGCCCGAAGAGTTCGTGGCGGGGGTGGCGCTGCTTCGTCGCGCCGGTCAGATTGTCATCTCCGATATCGGTACGAAGGCCAACGGGCCGCTCGCCGTCGCAGCGTTGGCGAGCGCTAACTCTCTCGTGCTCGCGACGGAGCTCAGCTACGACGCATTGGAACTGACAATAGAAATGGTGAGTGCCCTCGCCGGACAGCCTCTCAGCTACCGGCCCGATCCCGATGACTGGTCGGCGGTATCCGGCGGTCGTTTCGCTTCACTGGTCTCGAGCGCGGTTGTGGTGGTCTCACCGGGACGACAACGACGCGACGGGGCGAATGATGACCCGAATCTGTCGATGATGCTCGAGTGGCTGCGCGTCGTTTGCGGTGGGAATGTGGTCGTCGTTGGGCACGACGATCACTTGAGCGCGGGACACCTCATCGATCTCGACCAGTTGGATGACGACACTATTCTCGCGTACTCGTGCATCGCCGCGGCCGTGGCGGCACGATTCCCGTTGGCGGAGGAGCAGTGATGCTGCCCGAATTGCCAGCGCGCGATTACGAGTGGCGTCATAGCGTCCGACGAACAAACTCACGGAACTCTTGTTCGGTTGGTTCACGTTCCGCGCCTCGGCGAAAGTTCGCGAAAGTCGCGGAGTACGTCGTCGTGGGTGTGATCGATGCCGTGCTCATTCTGGCGTTGGTCCATCCCGCGTTCACGAGATTGATCTTCGAGTCTGCGTTGTCGAGTCCGCCATGGACGATCTCAGCGAGACAGTAGGACCGGAGTGACGAAGAAGCAGCAAACTACCGAGGTCTCAAAGAAGGTTCAACTGCCGCCGTTTCCGGTGTTTGTCGATCAGCGACCGATGAGCAACAACGCTGAAATTCCAGGGGAATACGGTAAAACTCCTGGTCGACGTGGGGTGCCTACGTCCAGCATTGCGTCCGAAAATGCCATAGCGGCGATTCTGGACGGGGGCAAATCGCTCGGCGGTGCTCTCCACAGCGGAATTAATACGTCGCGACAGGAAATGCGCGCGCTCGCTCGCGCGGCGCAACGTATCTCGAACGCTGATCGATCAGCGGCCCGTGAACAAATCAGAGATGCAAAACGTCAACTTCAACGTGAGGCTCACGTTGCCGCGCACCTGCCCAAGAACGGCGAGACCGGTGCGCAAGCCTTACGTATGTATCGAAGGTTGAAGGTTGAACCGCATCGCGCGACAAGTGAGGTGCTCGCCGGTGCCTATCCGTTCCTCGCCGAAAGCGGTCTCGGCAGCGAGGGAGTCTTGATCGGTCAAGACGCCTGGAGTGGCGCGGGCTTCGTCTACGACCCCTGGGTGCTGTACCGATTAGGTGTGCTCACCAATCCAAACGTCGTGCTCGCCGGCGTCGTCGGCCGGGGCAAGAGCACACTCGCGAAGTCGATCGCCACGCGTTCGATCGCCTTCGGACGGAAGTGTTACGTACCCGTCGACCCGAAGGGGGAGTGGTCGGTCGTGAGCCGGAGCGTCGGCGGGCAGGTCATTGCACTCGGCGATGGCACGAACGCTCGACTCAATCCCCTCGACGAGGGCCCGCGTCCGAAGTATCTCACTAACTCCGACGGCAGTGAGGATTCGTTGTCCGACGAGTCATGGAGACAGCTGATCCGTCAGCGTCGGCGCGAACTTTTACGATCGATCACCGAATCGGCCCTTGGTCGCTCGATGGCGCCCGTCGAACTGACGGCTCTTTTCGCGGCTCTCGACGACGCCGTTCGCGATAACTCTGTCGCAACGTTGCCCCAGGTGGTGGCGGCGATGTTCGATCCCTCCTCTGACGTCGAGGGATCGAGTCGTGCGCAGTTACTCGACGACGGACGAGAGGCGGCGCACGCGCTGAGTCGTCTGGTTGGGGGAGATCTCGGAGGACTGTTCGACGGACCCTCCACGGTTCGCTTCGACGCGGACCTCCCGATGGTGAGTCTCGACCTCAGTCGCGTTCAGGGTTCGGACGCGATGATAGGGCTGGTCATGACGTGCGCCAGTTCGTGGATGGAAGCAGCCTTGCAGGACCCTGGGAGCGGACAGCGTTGGGTCATTTACGACGAGGCCTGGCGGGTGTTGAAACAGCCGGCGTTGTTAGCCCGAATGCAATCGCAGTGGAAACTCAGTCGCGCCCTCGGGATCGCGAACCTTATGGTGATTCACCGCTTAAGCGACCTCGACGCCGTCGGAGAACGTGACTCCGAAGCTCGCAACTTGGCGCTCGGACTGTTAGCGGACTGTTCGACCAAAATCATCTACGCCCAGGAGTCGGGCGAGGACGCGAAGACCGGGGCGTCACTCGGACTTTCGTCGACCGAAATTGACCAGCTCTCGAGCCTCGTTCGCGGCGAAGGGCTCTGGCGCGTCGGCGAGCGATCGTTCGTGGTTCGCCACGTCTGTACGCCGGGGGAGTTGGCTCTCTTTGACACAAATCAACGAATGTTCACGTGGTGAAATCCCGCCAGAGCGAGGAAGTGTGGCTCTTCGTGGTCGTGGGCGTCTTCACGTTCTTTCTGGTGCTCGCGGCGGGCGGACTACTCAGCGCAATCCTCACGGGCCACGGACTTCCTGCGCACCACTTTGCGGGCGCGGTCACGGCCTTCGACCATCCGGGCGATCCCTCACTCGCGTGGAAGGCGCCCGTTGGTCCCGCTTGGCTGTATTGGGGTGTGACGACGGTCGTGCTCGGCGTTGTAGTGGTCGGTGCGGTATTTGCGGTTCGCTTCTTCAGGTTCGACGCGCGAATGAAGGTCGATGATCCGACCCGCGTACCGGGTCTCGCTGATCGACACGAAGTGGTGACGGCCGCGGGAGCGAAGCATCTCCTTGCTCGCGGACGTGTCTTGCGACCTTCGTTCGAGAAACCGACGCCCAACGACCTTGGCTTCTTCCTCGGGAAGAGCCGGAACGTGGAGTGTTTCGCCAGTGTCGAGGACTCGATGGTCATTCTGGGTCCTCCGCGCAGTGGCAAGGGCCACAACCTGGTCATTCCCTTCATTTTCGACGCGCCGGGCGCCGTCGTGACGACGAGCACGCGCCCGGACAACCTTGCCGTGACGATGACCGAGCGCATGAAGCACGGACCGGTCGGTGTGTTCGACCCGCAGGGTCTCGCGAAGGGCGTCGCCGGGGGACTGCGCTGGTCGCCGATTCGAGGGTGTGAGCACCCTGAAACGGCAATACTGCGCGCGGGCGCGCTGTGTGCGGGCGTCGCTGGCAGCATCACCGAGGGGAACTTTTGGCAGCAGCAGACCGAAGTGGTGGTGCGCTGTCTTCTGCAGGCGGCGGCAGTCTCCGGGCGAAGTGTTACTGACCTCTACCGCTGGAGCCTCTCGCCCGACGAGGCCAAAGAAGCCGCCGAAATCTTGCGAGCGTCCCCACGGGCGACGCCTCTCTGGTCGAGGGCCTTGGGCGCCGTAATCGGACTCGAGCCGCGTCAGCGCGCGAACATCTGGTCGGTCGTGAGTTCAGCTTTTGGGCCGTTCGCGAGTCCCGAGGTCATCGAGCAACTTTCGCCCACGTCCGGTGCTGAGTTTCTCCCTGAGCAGTTCCTGAGAGAGAACGGCACGCTGTATTTGCTCGGCACGAGCTCGGGGGCGTTCGCTACCGCGAACATCGTCTCTGCATTGATCGAAGACGTCGTGGAGACGGCGCGCCTGCTCGCGAGTCGCTCTCCCGGTGCGCGACTCGATCCACCGCTCGCACTCATTCTCGACGAGGCGGCGAACTACCCGTTGCCCTCGTTGGGATCTCTTATGAGCGAGGGCGGAGGTACTGGTATTACGACCGTCGCGGTGTTGCAATCCTTGGCGCAGGCTCGCGACCGGTGGGGCCACGAGCAGGCTCAAGCCATTTGGGACTCGGCCACCACCAAGATCATTCTCGGCGGATCGAGCAACGCGAACGATCTGCGCGATTTAGCCCAACTTATTGGAGATCGCGAGACTCCCGAACTCTCCACCACGCGCCAAGCCGGTGGTGGGAGGAACGTCACGGAGTCGTCTCGTCAACGATCCATTCTGGACCCGAGTGACATTCGCCTCATCAGAGTTGGTCACGGTCTGTTGATGCTGCGTGCGGCGCGACCGATCATGTTGACCCTGCGACCTTGGACGGCTCGAAAGAACTTCAAGGAGCTCGAGGTTCAAAGGACCCAGGTGGAGGGAGCGCTCCGCATCGGAGCCTCAACCTCCACGTCCTCGTGGATGGCGTGACGACCGAACGCTCGCCGCGTGATGCCCTGCGTCGCTTCGAGCCGCGACCGCGAGTGACTGAAGATACCGAAGAGAAGGGCGTGCCCCCGATTCATTGGCCGAGTCTCGGGGCGATTCCGGCCGAGCGCGCGTGGCCCGAGCTGGGTCGCTGGGTCGACGAACTGCGCGAACGGTATCCCGGTCTCGACAGCTACGTCGTGCCGGCGTGCTGGTATGAACACGAGTCGCTCGTGGTCGCCCTCCAAGCGCTGAAGGACCACGAGCGTGTCGCTTACGCGACGTCGTCGCCGGGATCGGCGGGTATGGAATGGCATAGAGCGCTGCGTGACGTGTCCGCGCTCCTTCGTCAGTTCACGGCCGACCTGCGCTGCGACCACGGTCCCAGCAGCGCCACACGCGAACAGTTCGACGACTTCGTGGCGCAAGATATTGCTCGACGACGTCGTAGAGCCGCGACCGTTGCGTTGGGTCACTCGGATGAAGCGAACACCGAGTGAGAGGGAGACACACGCATGGCTCGCGACTACGCCGAATTACTTGAGACCCTCACCGAAGGCGTGGCGGCGCTAAACACCAGCGAACGCTGGACGCAGTACCTCGAGGTGCAGAGTCGTTTTCCGCGCTATAGCTCGAACAACGTGCTGTTGATTCTGGACCAGCGGCCCGATGCCACGCGCGTCGCGGGGTACCGAGCGTGGCAGGCGCTTGGTCACCAGGTGCTGGCAAAGGAGTCGGCGCTACGGATCTTTGCGCCGATGAAGTATCAAAGGGATGACCCGCCCGACGGAGAGCTCGCTCAGGAGATCCGAGGTTTCAAGCTTGTCCCGGTCTTTGACGTCAGTCAGACCGAAGGACCCGAGCTTCCCGACATCGTGAGCAAGCTCCACGGTCACGCGCCCGAGGGCCTATTCGCGAAGCTCACCGACTTCGCTAACGGGATTGGTTTTCGAGTGGAGCGTCCCTGGTCGCTCGTAAGCGGGGCCAACGGTGACACCCACCACGCAGCGGGACTCATCCGCGTCGCGACGAACAACGACGGAGCTCAGCAGGTTAAGACTCTGGCCCACGAGATCGGTCACGCACTGTTGCACGACCCTGAGGCCACGTCGGCCGGAGATCTGGCCCGGGAACTGAAGGAGCTCGAAGCCGAGTCGGTCGCTTACGTCATCTGTCGAGCACTCGGGATGGAGACGGGCGAGTACTCCTTTGGTTACGTCCTCGGTTGGTCCGGGGCCGGCGAACAGGCGGTAGCGGGAATCAAGGCCTCCACGACTCGAATCCAGCGGGCCGCCGCGGCGGTACTCAAGACCTTTGAGTTGGAAGAGCCGGTTGTTGAGGCGGTGAACGTGGTGAGCGCCGGCGTCACGATCGGGCAGTGGCGGAGCCTCGATGCGCGGATCGACGCGGGGGAGAAGTGGCGTGGCTTGGGACGCGAGCTGGCTGGGCTCTACGAGATAGCCGACATGTCCGACGAGCGAGTCCAGGTCGCTCGCACTGATTCGCGATCGCGCGATGTCGCCGCGAGTAGCCATCCGTCATACGCCGCGCACGAACCTGAAGAACCCACCGTCTCCGCTGATGCGTGGTGCGAGTTCGGGATCTAAGGAGGAGAATGTCCAAACGAATTTCTCTGGTCGTCACGTACAACACAGAGACCGATCACTTAGTCGTTGATAATGACGCGTCGTCGATACTCTTCCCCGAAGGATCGTGTTGGGACGACGAGCTGAGTCGCTGGGTCGAAGAGCCAGCGCTCGTCGACGACGTGGCACGGGGGATCGATCTTCGCCTTCGTACAGTCGATCCATCTAACCCGTCCAGTCAGAGAATGCCTCCGCAGACAAAGTTCATTGAACTGGCACTGAACATGATTGATCCGGACGGCGCGTGGGACCCCGAGGAGACGCTCGAGTTTGGCGACGCCGCGCGGGTTTATCTCCGTGAGTATCCGGTCACGAACTGGGAGATTGAAGGCGCGTTCGCGCTTGTCGCGCAGTTCGTTCACGATTGGGCGCTGGGCGAGGCTCAAGGCGCGGACCGCAACGCCAACGCAAGTGCTGCCCCGGTTGCGGGCCTTCTCAGGCCGGAGCATCTGTCGGGGGCAACCAAAGTCAATGAGGATCCAAGCTTTGAAGAGCTTGGATCACTGGAGACCGAGGATCCATTGTCGGGAGCGAAGCTCCGGATGTTTCTCGGGGAGTTTGAGGGAGCACCCACGTTGGCGCTCTTCGTAGGGGAGGACGAGGAGCCAATTCTCATTGATCGCTCTGCACTACACATTGCGATCGAGCAGTGGTGGGAGGGTCGAAACGACGGAGACCGACCCATGTTCACTTTTGAGGCGAACGCCGATCGAGAGCTCGAAGTTATCGGACTGGACATCGACATTGAACCAATGTTCGAATAAGCAAGCTGGCGCCGGCGAGCAAGAGGAGAAGAATGAATACGAGTGAATCAAGGGTCCTCATGGAGACAACTCTCGCTGAGGCTATCGAAGTCGTGAGCGCGAACCGCACGACCGCGTGGTCGCGCCGTAATCGCGGGGAGGTCCCTGTATCGGTGAATCAAGAGTTCAGTCCAACGAAGCTTCTCCTGACGGTGACAGAGGCAAGTCAGGTCTTGGCCATCAGTCGTTCCAAGCTCTACGAGCTTCTCAATTCAGGACATCTGCCCTCGGTGCACATCGGTCGGTCGCGACGCATACGGATGACGGATCTTGAAGAATTCGTCAATGTCGGAGGACACGATTATTGAGAAGTCCATGACTGCTACTCATTGAGCCTGATCAGGGCGTGGTTTATATACGAACGTATGTTCGCATTAGCATTATTCTGACCAGAGTTACTGGTCGATCTCAGTAGATTGGAAGAACATGGCTACCGGCAAAAAACCGGCATCGACTGCCTCGAGGATCCTCAGCAGCCCAAAGAGCACTCCCGCTCAGAAGCGTGTTGCTGCAAGTGACCTTGCACAGGCAAAACCGAAGCCGAAGAAG
>Ga0182013_10001276_pt1 | contig 34835 bp, 36 predicted proteins | sample 612S2MmetaG_FD_120487 | JGI IMG/M metagenome (GOLD analysis project Ga0182013, IMG submission 120487) | Permafrost microbial communities from Stordalen Mire, Sweden - 612S2M metaG | ecosystem: Environmental > Terrestrial > Soil > Wetlands > Permafrost | place: Sweden: Stordalen | collected... | reverse complement strand
GGGAATAAAAATTGACAAAAACGAACTGGATGAAAACCGTATTGCTTTCCATCCCCAAATCCCTGAACTCAACTATCGAATTTATCCGTAATTTGGTACAAGTTATTTTGGAACTGTTACTTACTCAGTATATTTTTTGTCGCTGGGCGCCCACTTCCCGTGGATAGAAGTGAATATCCTGCTCCATCGGATTTTATCTAAGAAGCTATCGGCGTTGCTGTTCAGGCTCATCCATATAAACCATGCTTTTCCTACAATATGGTCCTCGGGAACAAAACCCCAGTAGCGCGAGTCTTGTGAGTCGTGACGGTTATCGCCCATCATCCAGTAGTAGTCCATTTTAAAAGTATAAGTATCTGTTTGTTTGCCGTTTATATAGTACTTACCATCTTTTTTCTCAACAGTATTGTTTTCGTAAACTCTTATCGCCCTGTCAAATTCAGGGTATACCGAATCGTTTAATGGGATAGTCGATCCTTTTTTAGGAAGATAAATCGGGCCAAAGTTATCTACGTTCCAATGATAGCGCGATATATCATTCGGGAAAATATTGGCTATCGGTTCCATCAGGCTTCCCGCGGCGTAATAAAACGGGGTATCCATTTTTGTAAGTCCCATTTCTCTTAAAGCCTGGGCATTTTTTTGGGTGATAAGGGCTACAAAGTGATTGGGGGGCATGGGCCCGAACCGGTTACTAATGTCCTTCATTTCTAAATTGTTTACCACTTCTGCAGGCAAACCTGCACCATCCTTCAAAACGATAGTGTATGGGGTGTATAAATTTTCAGGAACGTAAGCCGGTTGGTCGTTAATAAATAATACGCCGTTTTTTAATTCCAGTTTATCTCCCGGAATGCCGGTGCAACGCTTTATATAATTCTCCCGCTTATCTACAGGGCGGGCTACTATATGTTTACTCTCGTCGCTCCACATCATTTGCCGGGCAGTGTTGTAATCAACATGCATCTGGTACGCCAGTGTGCGAACCAGGTCGTAATAAGAAGGTCCCTGATCTTCCAGCACTACGGTATCGCCTGCCGGAAAGTTAAATACCACCATGTCATTTCGTTTCACCTTTTCAAAACCAGGTAAGGTTTTATAAGGCAACTTTATCCATTCAAGGTACGATTTGCAATTAAATACCGGTATGGTGTGATGCACAAAGGGCATGGCCAACGGGGTATTGGGCACCCTGGCGCCGTAGTGAAATTTAGATACAAAAAGAAAGTCGCCTACCAGCAGGGTTTTTTCCATGCTCGGGGTAGGTATCATATAAGCCTCAGCAACAAAAATGCGGATAAGGGTAGCGGCAACCACTGCAAAAACAATGGCATCTGCCCATTCGCGCACAGCAGTGCGGGGAAGTTCGGGTTGACCTGGTTTTACACCACCCGGCCCGATAAACCTTTCATTGGCCGAAAATCCGATATATGGAAAGTAAAAAGGCGCAAAAACTACTGCTACAAAATGCTCCCAGAAACTATGCCTTCTGAAAGCTGAACTCATGTCGGTTAACTGGCTGGCAATGTAAAACAGGTTAACGCCGGGTATAAAAGTCATCCAGGTCCACCAACCTGGCCTGTCAATAATTTTCTGCCACTCCAGTGAGCACAATACCGGCACAAAAGCCTTCCAGGGGTCGTTTACCCCCAATTTCTTAAAAATACCATAGGTTCCTATCCGGATACCTATCATATAAAACAGGATGATGAAAAGTAATATCATATTATGGGTTACGGGTTATTGTATTCTAAAGTGAAGCGAAAATAGAATTTCAAATTACATTTTTGAATTTCAGGGGCATATCAGATTAAGGTTTCGCCTCTCTTAAAACCCGGAAGGGGTGAGGGGAACCCCTTCCGGGTGGGATCCCCAAAGGTCTGAAGCCTATAAACCCAACAAATCTTTCATATCGAATACGCCTTTTTTGCCCGCCAGCCAGCGGGCTGCCAGCACTGCGCCTTCGGCAAAACCTTTTCTGCTTTTGGCTTCGTGTTTTATTTCGATAAAGTCAACGTCGCTTTCATACTTTACTGTATGGGTGCCCGGCACGTGCGGCTCGCGCTTTGCAACTATTAACAAGGGCGATGGGGTTTTTGAGCTTAAAGTATGAAGTGGGGTGCCTTTTAAACCATCGGTAAGTTGCCAGTTTTGTTTGCGGCTAAGGTCTTTTAAAATTACTTCGGCTGTTTTTACCGCCGTGCCGCTGGGGGCATCTAATTTTTCGGTATGGTGTATTTCTTCCATGGTTACCTCGTACTGAGGTTGGGTGTTCATTAGCTGTGCCAGTTTTTGGTTAACGGCCCAAAAAATATTTACCCCTATGCTGAAGTTGGGAGAGAAGAATAGCGTCCCTTTTTTATCGGCACAAGCTGCTTTTACTTCATCCAGCTTATCAAGCCATGCAGTGGTGCCCACTACAACTGGTATACCGGCTTCAAAACATTTGTAAATATTTGGAACCGCCGATTGTGGGGTTGTAAATTCAATGGCAACATCGGCTTTTTTCAGATTCGCAGTAGTTAACTCATCGATATTGGCATCTGTAATTTTTAAAACAATCTCATCGGCGTGGCCCTGATCAATAATAAATTGCTCTATGGTTTTCCCCATTTTCCCGTAGCCTATTAATGCAAATTTCATGTGCTGGTTTTTGGTGCCAAAGTAAGTATAAATTGTGTTCAGGTGTTTAAGTGTTCAGGTGTTCAAGTGTTCAGGTATTAATGTTTTTGGGCTAAATTTGTATCAGAATAAGAAAATTATTTAGGACAAAAATAATCTGAGTGGCTAAGGTTGATAAATTTGAGGATTTAGATTGTTGGAAAGCGGGAAGAGAATTAGTCAATATTGTATTTGATTTTTGCGAGAAGCCATCTCTTTCAAAAGATTTTGATACTAAATCCCAGATTAAAAGGGCGGCAGTGTCTACTATGAATAATGTTGCAGAAGGTTTTGGAAGATTCAGTGCTACTGAGTTTGTAAGATTTCTAAATATCGCTCAATCCTCGGCACTGGAAGTCCGAAGTATGAGTTATATACTTCTTGATAGAAAATACATAACGCAACAGGAGTTTGATATGTTATATAAACAAAGCAATACAGTAATTAACCTGAACAATGGTTTTATCAGGTATTTAATAACCAAAGATAAGACTAAAACCAAAATATAAAATTGGATATTCTAAGGCAGTCTATTTTGAACACCTGAACACCTGAACACCTGAACACTTGAACACCTAAACACCTAAACACCTGCGCACCCTTCAGTAATACATAATTGCTGTATGCCCGTCTTTCAACAGCTGCAAAATATAGCCCTTATATCCACGGGCGTGCAGGTCGTTCATAAAACAATTTATAGGACAAACGCCAGCCTGCGTTAAGATGTTATAGCTGCTTTGCCAGTCGAGCCTTTGTTGGGTGCGCTTATCAATGCAATATTCCCTGGTTGAGTCGGTAAGTAATCCATCTGCTCCCACATCATGAATAATGATGGAGTCATTTTCGAGTCTGAGAATGGTATCAGTAAGGTTAGATGAAAAAGGATAATGGTAAATGGTGAGGTAGAATTTGGTGTTACCTACTTTGAAAGGCAAAAATGAGTTAATGTTTTTTTTATCAGGCTGGCGGATGTTGATATGGGTTAGTGCCTCTTTCAGCAATTTTACATTGGTATGGCAGGTGTCGGCCAGGCAGGCATCAGACGGTTTAAAAATTAATACACCGTCAACATAATCAACTTGTAAATCAAGCGGGGTTATGCTTTGGGCCAAAGCAATAGAAGCATGAAAAAAGCAATATATAATAACCGTCAGCCTCAAGGTACAGGGTTTAATGGCTAAACATAGTGTTTATTCCCTGATAGCAACTCCAACGTTTCTATCTCTCCGTTTTTAGTCTCTTTGGGCAATCCGCCGGGTAAGTTTTTGTTCCGCTGTTTTTAATCAGGATATGAATTAATAGAGATTACTTTAAACCAGGTAGCTTTTAGCATCTTTTTTATTTGCTGTTTGATGGCCCGGCCGTTAAATTTAATTTAGCTGAGTGTTTAAACAGGGCCTATTTGCCCATGCGCCGGAAACTGGGTAACTTTGGGGTAACGGAAAGCCCGGGATTCAAAAATCCTGTTACCTTTCGTTTTTAACTATAAATTTATTTTATGCCGCACTATTGTGTAAGAGGGAAAATTCCGCATAAACGACATACGCAGTTCAGGAAACCGGATGGGGAGTTATACAGCGAACAGTTGGTTTCTACCGAAGGCTTTTCGAATGTTTATTCTACTATTTACCATTGCCATCCCCCAACAGTAGTTACTAAAATTGACGACGCTATTGATACAACGCCCAAAGTTGCATTTGCGAAAAACATGCAACACCGTTGTTACAAAGGGTTTAAAGTTGCCCCTGAAAAGGATTTTATCAAATCGCGGAAAGCGGTGCTTATCAATAATGATGTTCACATTGTTTTAGCTGCTCCTCAAACCTCTACCAAAGATTATTTTTATAAGAACTCTGACGCTGACGAGGTAATTTTTGTGCATGAAGGTACCGGCACCCTTAAAAGCATTTTTGGGGAACTTAAATTTTCTTACGGTGATTATATTGTAATCCCACGCGGCACTATTTACCAGGTTGATTTTGACACGGAACAAAACCGCTTGTTTATAGTTGAATCTTTTTCCCCCATTGTTTATCCTAAAAGATACCGGAACGATTTCGGGCAATTGCTTGAAAACTCACCTTTCTGCGAGCGCGATATAAGGCAGCCTGATAACTTTAAAACAATTGATGAAAAAGGCGACTTTTTAGTTTACATAAAAAAGCAGGGCCTTCTGTATCCCTATCATTACATGTATCATCCTTTTGATGCCATTGGATGGGATGGTAATCATTATCCTTACATCTTCTCCATACACGATTTTGAACCTATAACCGGCCGTGTGCATCAACCGCCTCCGGTACATCAGACTTTCGAGGCGCACAACTTTGTTATCTGCTCGTTTGTGCCACGTAAATACGATTATCACCCGCTTGCTATACCCGCCCCTTACAACCATAGTAATGTTGACAGTGATGAAGTGCTGTATTATGTAGATGGTGATTTTATGAGCAGGAAGAGTGTTGAGCGGGGTATGATTACCCTGCATCCAATAGGAATACCACATGGGCCGCATCCCGGAACTGTTCAAAAAAGTATAGGGAAAGAGGAAACAAAAGAACTTGCGGTAATGGTAGATACTTTCAAACCTCTTTCCTTAACTGAAGATGCTATGAGTATTGAAATGCCGGAGTATTACAGGTCATGGGTGGAGTGAGGAATGTGTTCAGGTGCGCAGGTGTTCAAGTGTTCAGGTATTGAAGGTGTATTGAGTGCTAAATGTTAGCTGGTTAAGTTAATTTTGTAAACATAAAATATTCGTCTTGGCTAAAGTTGACAAATTTGAAGATTTAGATTGCTGGAAGGCAGGAAGGGAACTGGTGAATATGGTATTTGATTTGTGCGAAAAAGCTTCATTAGCAAAAGACTTTGATACTAAGTCGCAAATTAAAAGGGCGGCAGTTTCGACAATGAACAATGTAGCTGAAGGGTTTGGAAGATATAGTGCTATTGAATTTGTAAGGTTTTTGAACATTGCACAATCTTCGGCGCTGGAGGTTAGAAGTATGAGTTATATATTGTTAGACAGGAAATACATTACTCAGCAGGAATTTGATAGCTTATATAAACAAAGTAATACAGTTGCTAATTTGAACAATGGCTTTATCCGGTATTTGGTAAACAAGGGTAAATCAAAAGATAAAACCGGTGTCTAAGCTCAAATATTATATGGGAGGTTAATTATGAAGAAAAATAAAAACTTAATGCGCCTTGATCAGTTCATCGATAAAGAAATCGGCTTAAAGGGGAGCAAAAAGAGGGATAAGTTTGAAAAGGATTACAACACTTTCAAACTTATCCTAAATATTGATAAAATGAGAAATGGTAATTTTTTTAATGGATACGATAAATCTGAAACCAAAGGATAAAATTTAACCCTTTAACCCCAAAAACCCTTACACCAAATACCTGAACACTTGAATACCTGAACACAATAAAACACTCCATCATGGAAACAACATTAGAAAAACCTAAAGCCGCTATCGCCGAAGATTTCCTGCCCCTCAACGGAACTGACCACATAGAGTTCTATTGCGGCAACGCCAAACAGAGCGCATATTATTATCAACACGCCTGGGGCTATGAATTGGTTGCCTATTCAGGTCCGGAGACCGGTGTTCGGGAACGGGCAAGTTATGTATTGCAGCAAGGTAAGATACGCCTGGTACTTAGCTCTGCCATGCACCCTGAGCACGAAATTTCAAAACACGTTTTACAACATGGCGATGGAGTGAAGGTATTGGCTTTATGGGTAGATGATGCCCGGAAGAGTTATGAAGAAACAACCAAACGGGGCGCACATGGCATAATGGAGCCAACCGTTTACAAAGATGAGGATGGAGAAGTAGTAGTTTCCGCAATTAAAACTTACGGTGAAACCATTCACAAATTTGTTGAAAGAAGAAACTATAAGGGAATTTTTATGCCCGGCTATAAGGCAAAGAAATCCGGCGTTGAGTCAAAATCAGTGGGTATAAAGCATGTAGACCATTGCGTGGGTAATGTGGAACTCGGTAAAATGAACGAATGGGTTAAATTTTACGAGGATGTAATGGGCTTTAAATTGCTGCTTACTTTTGATGACGAAGATATCTCTACTGAATATTCTGCTTTAATGAGCAAGGTTGTAAGCAATGGTTCAGGTTATGTAAAGTTTCCTATTAATGAACCTGCTGCAGGAAAAAAGAAATCTCAGATAGAAGAATACATTGAATTCTACCATGGCCCGGGCTGCCAGCACATGGCGCTTGCCACTGATGATATAATTGCTACCGTTACCGAATTGCGTAAGCGTGGCGTTGAATTTTTGAATGTGCCTGACGTTTATTACGATGAGGTTTGGCAACGCGTGGGTAAAATAAATGAGGACGTAGAGAAGATTAAACAGTTAAACATATTGGTAGACCGTGATGATGAAGGTTACCTGTTGCAACTATTCACCAAACCGGTGCAGGACAGGCCAACGGTATTTTTTGAAATTATACAGCGCTGCGGTGCAAAAAGTTTTGGTAAAGGAAACTTCAAGGCTTTATTTGAAGCCATTGAGCGCGAACAGGATTTGCGGGGTAACTTGTAGTAAGAGGCTGTTTAAAATTAAATCCAATGCAGTTTAACACAAAGAGCACAAAGGAATGCTAATACAAAGCCCACAAAGAGTATATTTTTGGTGCTCCCTGCCTACCGGCAGGCAGGTTTGTATTGAACTTCGTGTGCTTTGTGTTAACATGTATTTGTTTTCTTTAATTTTAAACAGCTTCTAAGGAGCACAATCATGCAGGGCAATTCAATTTTTCAGAAAGCAGGGCTGGCGGTTTTTTCGGTTCTGCTTTCTCTTTTTATACTGGAGGTGGTGTTGCGGATTATTTATCCGGCCCAAACCCATTATTTTGTGTGGCAACCGGGACTGCGGCATCAGTTTTTCCCCGACACAGCCATATTAAGCGGCCTGGAACCAGCTACTACATTCACTGTTAACCGGTATGGTTTAAGAACTGATACTACCGATTTACGCAATGGCCCTGACCTCTTTCAAAACCTTACAGCAGAAGAGAGAAACTCCGGTGCAAAATATTACCTCTGCATAGGCGCCAGTACCACTGAAGGTTTATACCTGGATGATAGTAAAACATGGCTCGCGGAATTTGCAAGGGCAGCAGTATCTGCTCACGATTCCACTTTTAAATTTATCGGTAACCTGGCCAAAAGCGGCTGCACCATGCGCGAAAACTATATTCAGTTAAAATATTGTGTTCCGCAATACAAACGAATCAATACTGTTTTTGTAATGGCTGGGTTAAACGATATGACCCGCCGTTTGAGCCAGGACGCGGGCTATCAGCCTGGTTTTGAATTTACGCCCCAGGTGGAGGATTCGTTTGTAAATGCCATCTTTTTAAAACAGGGCCGTGGACAAGGAAAAACATGGTTAAGACGAACTGCTCTCTTTTATGTTTTTCAAAATGCTTACCATAGGAATAAACCGCTTTCGGTTGAATGGATGTTGCAGGATAATACCGGAAAGATTTATAGCAACTGGAGAAATAACCGGCAACATGCATTACGTTTTTTGGATACCCTACCGGATATGACTGCTGCCCTGGATGAATATAATCGTATCCTTAATCTGATGATTGACGAAGCCCAAAAGCAAAAGCTTCAGATAATTTTTATAAACGAATCGGCCATTTGGAAAGATAGTATGTCTGAAATTGAAATAAGTAAATTATGGCAAGGCGGGATAGGTAAGTTTCAAAAGGAAAGCGGACATGTATATTATTCTCCCAAAGCTTTAAGGCAAGGGCTTGAAATGTATAATCAGAAATTAACTTCTGTTTGTGTTTCCCGGGGTGTTCATCTGATTGATATAGATTCAAAACTGCCGCACGACCTTTCTGTTTTTTATGATGATTGCCATTTTACCGACGAAGGGGCCCGCGAAATAGGCAATATTGTGTATGGCGCAATAAAAAAACCTTAATGCAAGGGTGAACATCTGGTTTAAAAACTTGTTTATATAAGTCCATACCCACTATTTATGACCCTGAAAAATACGTTGAAGTTAATTGGCTGTGTAGCATTGACCCTTGCCGTTGGTGGAATTTCAGGTTTTATTACCAAAAATGATATTACCGGTTGGTACGCTACGTTGGTAAAGCCTGGTTTCAATCCACCTAACTATCTTTTCGGCCCGGTTTGGTCTTTGTTATATGTTTTAATGGGGGTTTCGATATATATGGTGATAAGTACTCCGCCCTCAAGCAACCGGAGAGAAGGAATTTTAATTTTTGCAGCGCAACTTTTTCTTAACTTCTGGTGGAGTATAATTTTCTTTTCAATCCACCGGATTGATTTTGCCCTGGCAGAAATAGTTTTGCTGTGGCTTTTTATTCTCTGGATGATTCTCGCCTTTTTGAAACTAAGGCCGGCAGCAGGGTATTTGATGATACCTTATTTGCTATGGGTGAGTTTTGCTACCGCGCTTAATTTTGCCATTCTGCGCCTTAATTAAATCCAAATGCAATTTAACACAAAGTGCACAAAGGAAAATGCCAATGCAAAGGCCACAAAGAGTATATTTTTGGTGTTCTTTGTAATAAACTTTGTGCGCTTTATGTTAACATGAATTTCTTTTCTTTTAAACATCCTTTGCGGATTTTATCACCAAATAAAAGTAATCTCCTGCTTTAAATCGGGATGCAGCGATTGAGCTACCGGACAGGTTCTGGCGCTGTTTTCCAATATGGTCTTGTCTTTGTCAGAAAAGTTATTGGGTGGAAATTTGATGGTTACCTGTACCTCCGAAATCCGCCGGGGGCTGCTTGCCATTACCTTGGTAACCTCCAATTCTGTTCCTTTAAGTTCCAGGTTCATATCGCGGGCTTTAATACCCATAATGCTCATCATACAACTTCCCAGCGCTGTAGCTACCAAATCTGTAGGAGAGAAGGCTTGCGCCAGGCCCTGATTATCAAGCGGTGCATCGGTGATTACTTCGGTGCCTGAATAAAGATGCGTCATCCGGGTGCGGAGATTACCTTCGTAAACAACTTTTGCGGTCATAAAAAATATGATTTTAGGTTTTCGTTCAATGTGGGGGCATTTGAAATATCCAGTTTCCCGGCCTCATCCCTCTGCATTCGGCATCTCCCTTCTCCATCAGGAAACAAATGGTTCGGCTTCGCTCACCATGACAGCGCAATGTAACCTGATAGAGATGGGAGAACCATACTTTATAGTGTGACCGGAAAATATCAAAATCATGACTCTCATTAATTTTAACAATGTAAACATAAAACAAAACAATTTCGTTTAAGTTTGTATCATTATAAAACGATGCTTCGCAGAATTATCTTTTTAGTGGTTGTTCTCGGTAGTTCCACCGGCCTTTTTGCCCAGTTTGGCAAAAAGCCTGTAGACCTGCAGGATTATCAATATCACCATGAGGCCTCCGGTGGCCTCCGTGTTCAGAGTAATGGGGTAACATTGTTTGCCGAATACGGCTGGATTAAGGACCTCCACAGAACACGCCTTTTCCAAATTGAGTATACCTATGATATTGATTACCGGATGAAGAAGGATAAATCTCCGGTTCAGGATGGCACCGATTATTTTTATGGCTTGCAGAACCACTTTCACGTTATCAGGGTTACTTATGGTGTAAAGCGCACCATTGCTGAAAAGGCCGATCACAACGGTGTGCGGTTAAGCTTTATTGGTTTTGGTGGTTTGGCCCTGGGTTTGTTAAAACCTTATTATCTCAACATTCTGCAAAACGACAGCACAGGTAATGCGGTGCCGACCCGTTATACTTCATCTACAGCAAGCGAATTTTTAAATCAAAATAATATTTTAGGCGCGGCGCCTATTCGTTACGGACTTAACGAAATTCAGCCAGTCGCAGGTCTTACTGGCAAAGTAGGCCTGGATTTTGACTGGGGTACAAAGGATGAATTTGTAAAAGCTTTGCAGGTAGGGGCAGTACTTGATATTTATTACAAGCGCCTGCCTGTTTATGCCAATAGCTATAACCGCTTTTATCAGTTCGGCGTTTACTTCTCGTTCCAGTTTGGGAAAAGGTGGTAATACAGCAGCCCCCTAAATCCCCCGAAGGGGGACTTTAATGCAAACAGCCTCCTCATCTAAATCCTCTCCGGGGGAGAGGACTTTAATGCAAAATACAAGGGTAGCGCTATTGCTTTACCTCCTCCCTAACACTTACCTCTCCATTTACACCACCTCAACCAGGTAAACGCCATTAGGCAATTAGCTTAAATCAAGTATTTTGGTGTAGGTGGGGCTTAGGTTGGTTTCGTGTTGGGTGTAAACGGTTTGGCCGGGCATATTGCAGATGCTGAAATCTGCTTGTTTTAGGTTTGGTTGGGCAAGGGTAATATTAAGTTGCGATGCAAAAGGATTGGGATAAACGGAAATGTTTACTTTTTCATTTAAATTCTGAATACCAGTATTAAGGTAAGCATACGGTGAAATGCATATAGTCAATAGGGTGGTTTATAATTGATAAAATACATTCTCAGCAATCCCTTATTCCTGGCTTCGGTTTCCCCGATTACGCGTAGCGTGCCTTTACGTCTGAGCGAAGCATCTTGCCCATCCGCTTTTTATCTTTCACTTTTATAGATGGCTTTCGTCCAAGGCATACATCAAATCCTTCTTCTACAAACCGTTGCTTCACACGGCCTGTCATCCGCATACTTATTTTTAATACCTGACTGATTGCTTTCCCCGTTATTTTTTTTCCGAAAGAACCTTCCCAGGCAAAGATATAGGTGATGCAATGTTAATTCAAAGACCTTAAATAATCGTCATCCAACTTCATTCCCAATAGCATCGCCTTAACTGCATCATCCTTAGCTTCTTTTTTACGTCTAAGTGCATTTGAAGAAACAGAAAGATTATACCAATAAACCGGTGTATTTGGACTCAACTGAATCGCTTTATTAAAATCTGCAATTGATTCTTCATATCTTTTAAGTTTTTGAAATACTTCTCCACGCAAGTTGTACATATTAACATCAGGATGCAATTGAATAGCCTTGTTAAAGTCATTCAATGCAAGTTCGAACTGGTTCAAAGAATTATAATACGTGCCCCGGGTGGCATAAACGCCGGCATTATCCGGATCAATCAGGAGCGCCTTGGCAAAATCTTTCTCAGCATTTGCAAAATCTTTCAGGTTCATGTAAGCTATCGCCCTGTTTATATATAATGATGGCACCTTAGGGTCGAGCTTTTCTGCCTTATCAAAATCTATAAGGGCAGTATCAAATTTCCCATTCATAGAGTAATAAATTGCTAAGTTAATCCAGCCACCAGCAAAATCAGGATACAAGGATACTGCTCTCGCAAAATCCGCATAAGCTAGGTCGAATTGCCCTTTACCGGCGTATATCTGCCCACGATTATTAAAAAGATCAGGGGCTTGATAACCCAATGCGATAGCCGCATTATAATCCTGCAAAGCTTTCTCAGTTTCCATTTTACCAGAATAAATGGTGCCGCGCAAATAATAAGCCGGGGCAGCGTTTGGACATTTTTCAATGGCGTCACTCCATAACGGTTCACTGTTTTTCCATATTTGTGTGCGGCCATATGTTTGTACACTAAAAACTAAGGCACCTATAAGAATTGCTACTCCTAAGGGAAATCTAAGCCATGCAAAGGCCCTTTTCCCTTGCAAAGCCGAATTGAACACGTCTGCAACAGCAAATAAAAGTCCTATGTAACAAAGATAGCTGTAGCGATCAGCAAGGATAGCGCTCCCTACAGAAAAAAATTGTAATACCAAAGCAACCGTAACTATGTAAAATAGCAGGCCAAATAAAATACCCTTTTCTTTCCTGGCAAAGAACCAAAGCAGAACGACTACGGCGGCGATTATAATTGGTGAAAGATAAAAAAGGATAGGCATCTGATCAGATAGCGGATAGGGATAAAAGGCTGATAGACCCTCGGGAATAAAAAACTTTGCCACATATGTCACAGCGCCATAGCAGGCAAACATGCCACGCTGGAAAATCGAATAAACCTCCATTACGGACTTCCCGTTTTGCTGAATACGAAAAGCGGTAATCCCAAATATAAATGACACCAGGAAAAAAGGAATTTTCTCTGCAAACATTCTTTTCCCCAACTTTATGTTCCTATAGTAATCAATAAGCAAAAGAACCAAGGGGAAAACAACTGCCATACCTTTAGATAGGCAAGAGAGCACAAAGATTAACAATGTTAAAATATACCATACGGTTTTTTTGCTTTCTTGATAGAATAAATAGGTTAATAGTCCTGATAGGAAAAAGAATACATACAAAACATCTTTGCGCTCACTCACCCATGACACGGATTCAACGTGCATGGGATGAATACCAAAGAACAGGGATACTACTGCCGCCATTAATAAGTTACCTCTTGTAAGCAGGTAAACGAAAAAAAACGCAAGTAGAGTATTGAAAACGTGAAACAAAACATTCACCAAATGATACCCCATTGGATCCGTTTTCCCCAACTGGTAGTTGAATGCCAGCGACAGCACGGTAAGTGGATGATAATTGCTGGAAACAGGTTTACTAAAGATATCGCTTAGGGATATGTGATCGGTTACTACCATTGGGTTATTGACGACATAAACGAAATCATCCCAATTCACAAATTCATTTTGCAGGGATGGCAAAAACACAATGAAAGTGATTACAGCAATCGCAACTGCGGCAAGCCAGATATACCTGGGATTTGGCTTTATATAAAAGGACGGTTTAAGGGTCTTTATTTTCAATGGATCTGTGACTTTTTTTTCGGAAAACCCCAGACCTTTCTTTTGCTTGTTACTTTTCATAAGTACCTAAAAGTCGTAAATAAAATCAAAAAAATAAATTTATGTCCTTCATTGCACAAAGCGGGCAATTTGCCAGTGCTGCCTGACTTTGCCATAATTACAATGCTGATGGATGTAATGACTGGTACCTGCCCACTTATGCGCAGCGTACCTTTACGTTTGAGCGAAGCGTCTCTGTTCGCTCAAACGTAAAGGTACGCATGAGCAAAAGAGGCCAATACGGTGTGTATTTTATTGTGTCCCCGCGGTCTCCGCCTCGGGGCCCTGCGGCTTTGCTACGAGGGTAAACCTAAATCAAAATACCCAAACCTCTCTATAATCAAACGGTTTAAAATGGTTTACAATACCTGAATATAATAAAAAGTCATCAGGTTTGCCATTAGCCCGGTGTGGCCCGGCACCGCACGGCCGCAGGGTCCCGATGCGGAGCCCCTGCGGAGATTGAATTTAACAAAATTTTAACATAGAGGGTTGACACAAAATTTGCTTACAGTTTGCTGATAATGAACTGATTGATGTTGCTTAAGTACTGAAATGGGTTGACACATTTGGGATGTAAAGGCAGCCCCTCCCGTCCCCGAAGGGGAGCTAACAGCAAACAGCCTCCTCACCTAAATTCTCTCCGGAGGAGAGGACTTTAACAGCCGGCCACCATGATACAGGCGGCCGAGCGTGAGGGATTCCCGATGAAGCATCGGGATAAAATCCGCGAAAAACCTGCCGCACAAAGCTGCGGGATAAACTTGGTGAGGCGCGGGGCACGCCCTGCTGGTAAAAGCGGCTTGCTTCTTACATCTATTCTTGTATTTTCGTTTTTCACTACCCAACCAAAACTATGTCAAATAAAGAAGCCAATGTTCTGAGCGATACGTTTCAGAAAACACGCGACCTTACGCGTTGGTACCTCAGTCTGCTAAAGGAAGTTGATCCGTATAAACACTGGGAAGTAAACGGAACCCGGTTAAACAGCGTCATTTGGCTGGCTTCGCATATCACCTGGGCTGAAAATTTTCTGATTCTGACGGGCACGGGTGGCCAGCCTGTGGAGTTGGACTGGCTGGATAGCTATAACATTAAAAGCAGTGGCGATTTACATCACAACGACCATAATATGAAAATAGTAATGGCCGCAATGAAGGAGGTGCATGAAAAAGCCATGGCCCATGTAATTACGCTTAGTGATGAAGAAATGGAAGCTGAAAATGTTCTTGGCTTTGGTTTCGGCGGTATTAAAACCAATCGTATGATGGTAATCCATGCCATCAGGCATGAGGCCATGCACACCGGGCATTTAAGCTGGCTATGTAAAATAAATAAGGTAGAATCTGTTTAACTATAATTTATCCAAGTCATGAAAAAATGTGTGCCGGGTTTTGTTTTCTTTTTGATTTTCGTTTCGTGTAAAGTGGTTACTGCCGGTGGCACCTGCAGCCCTGCCCAAATTGCTGAGGAGTCGAAAAAAGTAAATGACTTTTTAGATAAGAAGTTTGATGAGTCGGTGGACCGCAACCCGGAGATGGCTTCTACCCTGGGACTTAAAACCAACTATGGAGAATGGAGCGACCGCTCTGATGATTTTGCCATAAAAGAGCTGGCCATTTCTAAAGGGAACCTGGAATATATTAAGCGCAACTTCAACCTTAAAGCAGTTGATGCACAAACTTCGCTAAGCATTAAGATGTATGAGGAAGATATTGCGCGCAATGAAGAAGGTTTAAAATGGCTGCATTACAATTATGAGGTTAGCCAGATGGGCGGTGTGTATGACGACCTGCCGGCATTTTTGGTGAATGTTCAAAAAGTGGATAGCCTGGGAGATGTTTTTGCTTACATGTCGCGCTTAAAAAAGCTGGATAAGGTTTTTGACCAGACTATTGATAACCTGAAAAAGAGCGAGGCACTGGGTATTATTCCGCCGTATTTCACTTTCAAGTATGTTACCGATGACATAAATGCTTTTATTGCCGGTTGCGACAGCACTAATGATGCAAACGTGCTGTTATCGGATTTTAAATCGAAGTTGGAGAAATTGCACATTAATAAAAACAGGGAAATAGAGTTGGAGGGCCAGGCGGCTTATGTAATAAAAAGTACCGTAAAGGCCTCGTACCAAAAGTTACTGAACTATTGGTTGCAGTTAGAACCAAAAGCTAAAGTCAAAGGTAGCAATGGTATATGGAACCTGCCAAAAGGTAAAGATTATTACGCCTATCTTTTAAGGTATCATACCACCACCAATATGACCCCTGACGAAGTGTTTAATACCGGTATTAAAGAAGTGGCGCGCATTCAAAAAGAGATGCAGGTGATTATGAAAAATGTGAACTTTAAAAGCGACTCGCTGAAAGATTTTTATGCGTTTGTTCTGAGCGACCCTCAGTTTAAATACAGCAATGACGATAACGGCCGCGCAGCGCTTTTAAAAGATGCCAATACCTATATAGACAGTATGCGTGTAAAATTGCCTGACCTTTTTGGCACCTTACCTAAGGCCGCCCTGGTTGTTATGAAGGTTGAGAAGTTCCGCGAAAAGAGTGCTGCAGGTGCTTTTTACGAAGACCCGGCTGAGGATGGTTCGCGCCCCGGCAGGTATTATGTAAATACCTACAACATGAATAATGAGCCGCGGTTTCAGATGGAAGCGCTTACTTATCACGAAGCCATACCCGGCCACCACATGCAGATTGCTATTGCACAGGAATTAAAAGGCATACCTAAATTCAGGAGGCATGAATTTTTCACTTCTTACATTGAAGGTTGGGCTTTATATGCCGAAAAGCTGGGCAAAGAAGTTGGCAAATACCAGGACCCTTACTCTGATTTCGGCCGTTTATCTATGGAAATATTCCGGGCGGCGCGTTTGGTAGCTGATGTGGGCATTCATTATAAACACTGGACCCGCGAAGAGGCCATAGACTATTTTGTAAAGAATACCGCCAATGCCAAAGGCGATATTGAGAACGAGATAGAGCGCTATTTTATATGGCCGGGTCAAGCCACCGGTTATAAGATTGGCATGAATAAAATACTGGAACTGCGCGAAAAGGCGAAAAAGGAATTAGGCTATAAGTTCGATATCAGGCAGTTTCATGATGTAGTATTAACCAATGGCGCTGTTTCGCTTAACACTTTAACTGACCTTGTGGATGCATATATAGCCAGAACCAAAGGAATTTCAAAGTAGGCGTTTATCTGCCTTCTATTCTTTTATCATTTAAGCCAAGGGTCATTTTCCGGGGATTTAACGGCTCTTAGTTTATAAATTGTTAACCGCTATGCAAGGCTTCAAAAACGCCTTAAATTGAGCAAAATGGAACTGAATCATGCTAAAATAGCTTGTTTTGCCTCTTTTGCCCCAATTTATCAACAACCCTAAACCTCGGCCAAACCCTGTTTGCGAAATTTTCACAAAATAATTTCATCTTTGTATTACAACTGAAGACAGGATTTGTGCGTTTATTTAACTAAACTGATAAGCATGGGATTATTCGATAAATGTTACGATTACAATCTTACCGAGATAGTAAAGGAGAAAGGTATATACCCTTACTTCCGTCCAATTGAGGAAAGCGAAGGGCCGGTTGTGCTCATGGAAGGGCGGCATGTGGTTATGGCAGGTTCTAATAACTATCTGGGCTTAACGGCTCACCCAAGGGTAAAAGAAGCTGCTATAAAAGCCATCGAAAAATACGGCACCAGTTGTTCCGGCTCTCGTTTCCTTACCGGAACCATTGACCTTCATAATAAACTGGAAGAAAAGATTGCCCGGTTTATGGGTAAAGAAGCTGTGCTTTTGTTTAGTACAGGCTTTCAGGCTGGCCAGGGCGTAATTCTTCCGTTGATCAGTAAAGGGGATTATATTTTCTCTGATAAAGACAACCATGCAAGTATTGTTGCCGGTAACCTATTGGGCGCTTCCATCGGTGCCAATGTAATCCGTTACAAGCATAACGATATGGAGGACCTGGAACGCAGGCTTTCACAAGTGCCTGCCGACGCCAACAAATTGATAGTAACCGATGGCGTTTTCAGTGCGCACGGCACCATTGTTAAGTTAGATGAACTTAAAAAACTGGCTAAAAAATACGATGCCAATGTGTTTTTAGATGATGCACACGGTTTTGGGGTACTAGGAGAAAAAGGCCAGGGAACGGCTCATTTCTTTAATGCACAAGATGATATAGATCTGATAGTTTGCACTTTCAGCAAAACACTGGCTTCCCTGGGCGGTTTTGTTGCAGGGCCTGAAAGGGTTATCAATTACTTAAAGCATAAGTCACCGGCTTTGATATTCTCCGCCTCGCCAACACCGGCTTCCGTGGCGGCGGCAAGTGCAGCCTTAGATATATTAATAGAGCAGCCTGAACTGGCTGCACGGGTAAGGAGGAATGCCGACCGTGTCCGTGTTGGTTTACGCGACATGGGCTTTAATGTGGTAGATGGAGAATCAGCTATTGTACCGGTTATCATTGGCGATGATGAAAAGACATTTGCAATCTGGAAGATGCTTTACGATGAAGGGGTGTTCGTAAATGCCTTTATTTCACCTGCTACCCCTCCGGGTATGCAAATGTTACGTACCAGCTATATGGCTACCCATGAAGACCATCACCTGGATACTATCCTTGATAAGTTCCATAAAGTGGGCAAAACGCTCGGATTGTTAAACCCCGAGTATTCTCATACTTAAATTATTTTTATTTGCAGCTTTGAGTTATGTGATATGAGTTTTGAGCTCAGGGCTGTTGCTCAAGGTTCAGGGCTTAAAGCCTGTAAATGATAAAATCACGACTATGAGTTCAAAGAAACGCCACTACTATTACATTGAAGGAAAAGACCCGGTCAATCCTTCTCAGTTAAAATACGTTAGCCGCGATATTGAATGTGACGACGCATTTGATGGCGACTTAGTAATGCTGGCTTTTCCCATCAGCCTGATGAAAGAGATATCGTCCGTTTTATCGGCTTTTCATCTGCGCGATGATGCTGACTTTTTTTACAGCGAGTGCCGCGAGGTTGTTTCAGTGCCCGAAAAACACATAAACGAAAAGGGAGAGGGTAACGTTACCTTCCAAAGCTATTTCCATAAGTTTCCTGAATCGGTGCAGTACTTTTTTGATGATGCCACGGTTATTATAATGCTGCATCCGCAGCAAGCCACAGATGATAAAGGCAATCATGATTATAACATGATTGGCTATATACATGCCAACCACATTGATTTTAAAGATACCAAAGGCGAATTGCACCAGGGATATTATTATAACGTACTCAGGTTAAGCGAGCGCACCGTTGGTGGCAAACCTATTTACCGCCGAAAAAGAATATTCACTACCATGTTCAGCATCCTGCTGGATATTGTAACGTTTAAAGACATTCACTTTGTATACGCCAGCATGGGCCGCGAGAACCAGGCCATTAACGATGCGCTGAAAATGAACAGCGCGCGCAATGGTAAACTCTCCGAAACCTTCCCTATGCTCAATAACTCGCACCCAAGCCTGTTTTTGGGTAGTTCGGGCGCAGCTAAAAAACTGGTAGATATTTCTGAGGACAAGGAGAAGCTGCACCAGTATTACTTAATGATTAATGAAACGCGGCAAACCTTTGTGTTTAACCAACTTTATTCTGAAGAGAAGTTTAATAAAATGGTTGGCCGTATTCTGAAATCTTCACCCACTAGCAGGATATATATGATACCCGATGAAAAGGGAAACATCCTTTCTGCCGGGTTCTTTATGAACTGGGGCGATTACCTGCACCTTAAATTGCAAAACCCAACCGGACTTTTAACGATTATTGATTCGCTGAAGATTACCGATAAGCTACTTGTTCCATTCCTGCTGGTTGGGCCAGCGGATAATGTGAAGAAACTAATACGCGGTGCGGCATATAAATACCGCAAAGAACACAAGGTGCATATAACCGTATTAAACGGCACCCCCGGTGACCCCTACTACGACATTAAAAAGGGCATTATTAAAGATAATTACAACTACTTTGTTATTTACGACCGCCCTGAAATATACGAGGCTATGAAGAACAATAGCAAGGATGCAGCTGGTAATATCCGGTTGTTTATTGATATGCCGATGTTGTAGGGGCAACCCTCGCGGTTGCCCTTGGAGAGCCTGGAAAGGGGTAGGGGTGGTTTCCACTTTTTTTATTACCTAATTGATTATCAATATATTAATCTCTCAAGACCCCTTTCCATGGAAACCACCCCTTTCCACTTTTAGCTGGTTTTGCAGCTCTTGTATTGATTGCCCTGCATGGGTATCTAATTAGTATTATTTTTGCTTTAGTATGGCTGATAAACCCAATAAAGTAAATGAACCGGTGGTTCAATATCAGGTTGTAACTTCACAAAAGAAGATTACTTTCTTCAACTCATTTGAAGAAGCAGAAGAACATGGATTGAAGGAAATGGCAGGCCATAGCTATGAAAAGAGATTGGAAAACCTGGAGATTTTACGAAAGCGCACCAATAGTCATTTATTGCTTTCCAATGGTAATTGGCCCCCACTCAAAAAGATAATCACTATAGAAAAGGGTAATTTCAAATGACATTTTAGAATGACTGTTTTCAATGGCTGTAATAAGGTAATGGGAATTATGTAGGGGCAATCCCTTGCGGTTGCCCGGCGACAAACTTCAGCAAATAGACACCGTGCGCAAAGAGCCACCACGAGATAGCCCCCTAACCCATCGGAAAAAATTACCATCCATTCCTGATATAATCGGACTATAAGTCATTGATTTCCATCACCCATCTGCCAAATTTTCCTCATTAAATCTTGGAGCAATTATTGACAACTTTATGCGCTTGAATTTGTCTTAATACTAAATACTTGCAACTTAATACTAAACTATGAATGCAAATAATTTCACTACCAAGGCGCTTGAAGCGCTTAGTCATGCCCAGCAGGAGGCTTTTAACAGTGGCAGCCCGCAATTAGAAACTATCCATTTGCTAAAAGGCATGTTGGAAGTTGACGAAGACTCACTTCCGTTTATACTTGAAAAAGCTGGTGTAAACCGCAATATTTTACTGGGCAAGGTTGAGGAAAAACTAAAAACCCTCCCCAAGGTCAGTGGTCAGAGTGCAGATATTCAACCATCCGCATCTTTTGGCAAACTTGTACTGACAGCCAATAAACTGCTGAAAGACTTTGACGACAGCTTTGTGAGCGTTGAAACCCTGATACTGGCTATGGTTGTATTAGGCGACGATACCAGCAAGCTTTTAAAAGATGCGGGCTTGCAGGAAAAGAAACTGCGCGCCGCCATACTTGAATTACGTAAAGGCAGCAAGGTTACCGAACAGGGCGCCGATGCCAAATATAACTCGCTGGATAAGTATGCCATTAACCTGAATGCACAAGCCAAAAATGGTAAGCTTGACCCGGTTATTGGCCGCGATGAAGAGATACGCAGGGTTATGCATATACTTAGCCGCAAAACCAAGAACAATCCTTTGTTAGTGGGCGAACCCGGTGTTGGTAAAACCGCCATTGCCGAAGGCATTGCACACCGCATTGTAAAAGGCGATGTACCCGAAAGCCTGAAAAGCAAAACTGTTTACGCACTTGATATGGGTGCATTGATGGCCGGCGCCAAATACCGCGGCGATTTTGAAGAAAGATTGAAGGCCGTTGTAAAAGAAGTAAAGGAAAGCGCAGGCCGCATTATCCTTTTTATTGATGAGATACACACATTAGTTGGCGCCGGTGCTACTGAAGGCGCCATGGACGCAGCCAACATTATTAAACCCGAACTGGCACGGGGGGAATTGCACGTAGTTGGTGCTACCACCTTAAACGAATACCAAAAGTATTTCGAAAAAGATAAGGCGCTTGAAAGGCGGTTTCAGAAGGTGATGGTTGATGAGCCTAGTGTTGAGGATGCCATTTCAATTCTGCGCGGGTTAAAAGAGCGTTATGAAACGCATCATAAAATCCGGATAAAAGATGATGCCATTATCAGCGCCGTAACTTTAAGCGACCGGTATATTACCGATCGTTTTTTACCCGATAAGGCTATTGACCTGATAGATGAGGCCGCAGCCAAACTGCGTTTGGAAATGGACTCATTGCCTGAAGAACTGGATGGCATTGAACGCCGCATTATGCAATTGGAAATTGAGCTGGCTGCCATTAAGCGCGAGAACGACGAACGCAAGTTGAAGGAGTTGAACGAGGAACTGGCCAACCTGAAAGAAGAGCGTAACGAGTTTAAAGCCAAATGGCAAAAGGAAAAGGAAATTGTAGATAAAATAAGCGGCCGCAAACGCGACATTGAAACCATGAAGGTTGATGCCGAGCGCCTGGAACGCGAAGGCGACTATGGTAAAGTAGCTGAAATTCGTTACGGTAAAATAAAAGATGCCGAAACCGATATTAAGAAATTCGAAAAGGAACTGGCTAAAATATCACCTGAGAAAAGGATTTTGCAGGAAGAAGTTACCAGTGAAGATATTGCTGCCATCATCAGCAAATGGACCGGTATACCGGTTACCAAAATGCTGGAAGGAGAGAAGGAGAAATTGCTGCACCTGGAAGATAAACTGCGCGAGCGTGTAAAAGGCCAGGACGAAGCAATTACTGCTGTAGCCGATGCCATTCGTCGTAGCCGCGCCGGTTTGCAGGATGAGAGAAAACCCATTGGCTCATTCCTGTTCCTCGGAACCACCGGTGTGGGTAAAACAGAATTAAGTAAGGCATTAAGCGAAGTGTTGTTTAATGACGAACATGCCATGATACGGATTGACATGAGCGAGTACCAGGAAAAACATTCGGTATCGCGTTTGGTGGGTTCGCCTCCGGGATATGTGGGTTATGAAGAAGGCGGCCAGCTTACTGAAGCCGTTCGGCGCAAACCTTACAGCGTAATTTTGTTTGATGAAATTGAAAAAGCGCACCCCGATGTATTTAATATCCTGTTACAGGTTTTAGATGATGGAAGGCTGACAGATAATAAGGGCCGCACGGTGAATTTTAAAAACACCATTATCATTATGACCTCTAATATGGGTAGCGATATTATACAGGCTAACTTTGACAATGTAACAGATGCCACGGTTGACGAGGTGACAGAAAGAACCAAGGTAGAAGTAATGAACCGGCTGCGTCAAACCATCCGCCCTGAGTTTTTAAACCGGATTGACGAGATAGTAATGTTCCGTCCATTAATGAGAAAACAGATACGCGATATTGTTGACCTCCAATTGGCTCAATTACGTGAGTTGCTGAAAACAAAGGATATGGAATTGCAAATAACTGATGATGCTTTGGATTATTTGGGCAACGAAGGCTTTGACCCTCAGTTTGGTGCACGTCCTTTAAAACGCGTTATCCAAAAAGAGATAATCAATGAGCTGTCTAAGAAAATACTAAGTGGCGAAATTCATAAACATGGTGGTATAAAAATAGATGCTTTTGAAAATGGCCTTGTTTTCATTCCACTGGCCGAACATGCGCATGTAGAAGAAGAATAAATTTATTTGGAAATAACTGCTTTTTGTATCATGTATTTCCCCTCTCTTTTTTTCAAAGAGAGGGGTGCCCGCAGCGGCGGGCGGGGTGAGTTGGCTGTTCCCCGGCTGTTCACTCTGCATTTTTCTCCGTTAAAATGATTCCATTTAGTGAATTAGCTGAATACAGTGTTGAAGATTTCATCATCAACACTGTCATTTTTGGAATAATGACTATACCTGCATTTGTTCTTCTTTACATGGTTTTTAAAGACCGGTTTAACCTGAGGAAAATACAACAAAAACCACGCCCGGCCAGTATTACCCGTACCGAAATAACCTATTCGGTTATTACCCTGTTTGTTATTGTTTTTCTGGACGTGCTCACCTACATAGCTCAAAAGCATGGCTATACCAAAATGTACGATAACATCAGCGACCATGGCTGGCTTTATTTCTTTGCAACTATTCCGGTATTGATTGTAATGCACGATACCTGGTTTTACTTCACACACAGATTGATGCATCATCCCGCTATATACAAATACGTGCATAAGGTGCATCATTTAAGTACTTCGCCCAGTCCTTTTGCAGCATTCTCATTTCATCCTATTGAAGCCGTAGTGCAAACCGGTATTTATGTTATTGGGGTGTTTATTTTTCCTATCAATTTTTATGCATTATTAATCTGGCAATTATTCCAGATGTCCATGAATGTGATATCGCATAGCGGTTACGGGTTTTATCCCAAAGGATTTACAAAAAAATCATTGTTCCGCTTTAAAACCGCCACTACCCACCACGACCAGCACCATGCCAAATTCAATGGCAACTACAGCCTCTATTTTACATGGTGGGACAGGTGGATGGGCACCGAGTTTAAAGATTATCACCAGGCCTTTGATTCGATATATGAAAGGTTTGATAAGGCTGTAAAGGCTGAAACCAAAGTTGTTGCAGCCGCACAGGAAGTTGAGGCTTAATTGTTGAGATTTGATAACTTTTTAAAAGTTGTCAAATATGATAGGAGTTTACGCGGCTTTCAGCACATCTACTTTTATAATAAAGCCCAGTTGCTGCATTATATCTTCGCAATCCTCCCAAAGCAGCCCAAATTCTTTTACATCTGCAGCGGCAATTCGCCCCAATAACTGCATTAATAGTTTTTCATTACCTGGTTCCAAATCTCCTTCCATAATGGCTATTTCAGCCCAATCTACCAATGTAGATAAAGACGTTTGGCCTTTAAGGTAATCGCCTAAGTGTTGCGCAACGATTTGTCGGTTAAGCATTTTATATGTTTTGATGTCCTTTATCTACAGGATACTTTTCATGAATTGATGTAAGGCTCCCTCTATTACTATAAATCTCCTGAACAAACGAAATTGTATTCTCCTCAACATCTGTAATTTTAATATAACGGGCAAATCCGCCCATCTTTCCTTTCACATCAAACCAATACCTTCTGCCACCCAAAGGTAATTCTTCCCAATTATCAAATTCTTTTTCATTTTTTGCCTGTTTATTTTCGTTCATTGCCTGGCTATATTACAAATTTAAGTTCTTAACACTAGTAAAGCAAATTATAACAAAATTGAACTTTAATCAAACCTCAATCCAAACTCCCTATTCAATCCCTCCATCCTCTCCAAATTCCGCTCCACAAACTTTTTATGCGCCTCACTTTCCGGGTTTCTGGGCCTGTGGTTCAAAGCGAGTAACACCTCCTCAATTTGCTGTAATAGGTTTCGAGTCTCATTATCAAAAAAAGTATTGCCCAAACTATCCCAAACGTAATCAATGGCTTGCTGGTTGGGATGCAGCATATCATCAGCAAAAAAGCGGTAATCACGCAGGTCGTCCATTATCAGTTCATAAGCCGGGAAATAGTAAAATTCAGGATTGCTTTGTTGTAGCGTATGGATAGCCGTAAACAAATGCGATTTGCTTACTGTGTTTTCATAAGCGCCAAATGCAAAGTAACGTACCGGGCTAACGGTTAAAACAATTTTAATTTTTGGATTTAGCAGTTTCAATTTATCAAGCGCAGTTTGCAATACAGATGCAATTTCATCTGGCCTCATCAATTCCTGCGTAAACAGGTTGCCCGGTAATTTGTGGCAGTTAGAAACTACCCTGCCGGTTTCCTTCCACTTAAATACATGCGCCGTTCCAAATGTCAGAAACAACACAGTGGCATGCTTTAAGTCTTCCGCCGCTTTCAACAGGCTTTCATTCATGCCGGCTAAAGTTTCTTCAACAGTACCTTTTGAAAAACTGCCATGGTGTGCCAGGGAACGGTATTGTTCGCTATGCAGTATTAAATCACCGGCGGTAAAAGGCACCGGTTCAATCAATCGCTCAATCGCCTGCGCCATCGAGTGAGGGTTATACTGCTGCCCAAAGGGATTGATGTTTATCTTAAACTTATAACCATCAAACTTCTTACCGATATTTTCCGAAAAGCACGAACCAATACTCACCAGCCTGTCCCGGTGTGAAAAAATAAATTCAGGCTTTGCCGGAGTAACAATGGTACGAAAAGTTTTCATATTAAAACAGAATCAGGAATTTAGAGATAAGAACCACGACTTAATGCCCGCAACGATCAAAGACGGCAAATCCAAGTCCCTCTTTGAAGAAGGACGATTGCATTCTCCGCAGGAAAATGCAATCGGGGAGATAAGAGTCCTTTAACGTAAACTGAAGCTTTTTGGGTACGCAGCCAGCACTACAATGACGTCATTATAACCAATTGACAATAAAAATCCTTCTCCGCAGAGTCTCCCCTTTCCGGCTCTGCGGAATGGGGGACTCTGCGTGTTTACAGTCTGCCCTCACGCCGGGTCCCCAACCTTCGGAAGGGAGACTCGGCTGGGAAGGTCTTTTCTGCGTCACTCCGGTTTTTTCTCGCAAATACAATCATAAGTCATCATAATAAATCAGCGTTCTATTTGCCTTTCCTTACTACCACCGGCTTTTTCATGTTCAACAACCTCCTCCATTTGCTGCGGTCGGTATCATGATTGCGTATTTCAAAAAGTTCCTGAAATTGTTTGTGTAGCGAATCTTCAACCTTCTTTTTTACCAGCTCCTGCGTTTCCTCATCTTCAAATTTGGCTTTCAATTTGGCAGTTGAAATACGTTTACCAAAACTAAAGTAAAGTTTTGCCGGCCTCGGTATAAAAGTGCCTCCAATACCGCGCACTACCGGTGGCATTAACTCGCCATTCTTAAAGTAATGTTCGGCCACACCAATAAATTTCAGAAACTTACCAAAAGGTGAGTTCAGGATATCATCGGCATCTTTAATAATGGTAAAGGCTTCTTCGGCCCCCACAGCGGCTACCGGTATAATATCATAACCGTATTCCATAGCCATACGCACAAAACCTTTGCGGTCGGCCCACTGTAAAATATATTCTTCGCCCCGCTTCTTGCATATTTCGCGCGCCCCACCCGGATAAACTATCAGGCTTTCTTTCTGCTTCATTAAAACGCCGCAATTTTTTCGGGAGGCTTCCACAACACCAAAGCTTTGGGAAAGAACATCACGCCACACAGGCACCTTAAAATGGGCGCTATCGGCCAGTGCCCTCAACATAATTCCTTTTCGCAGGTAAATTTCTGTGCCAAACGGAAAACCATCCAGGATACCTAAAATAGTGTGGTTGGATACATACATCGCCGGTTTCGAAACATCCAGCTCATCCAGTCCGTAAAATTGAGGACTGAAATAAAACTTAAACGGGGCCATAAAAGTGCGGACAAATGCTTTAGGGGCCGGCTTAAAATCAAGCGCCGGATGCGTTTTTTTAGTTACAGTTTGTTTAGCCATTGTTGAAAATATACTTTGTTGTTTGAATTGAAACCATCATATTCATAGATGAATAAAATATGTGGCACGGATTCTGCCATGTAAAAGTAAGATTACCGGCGGTAAAGAGGATGAAATTTGTGAACGAATTAAATTGGTTATGATTAAAACAATCTATTTATTACCCGGTGTAGGCGCTAACGATAAGGTTTTCATGAATCTGGAGTTACCGGGTTACGAAATTGTCCATATTAAATGGCCTAAACACAAAAAAAGCGAGTCGCTTCAGAGTTATGTTAAGAAATTAGTTCCCCAGATAAAAACCGATACCCAACCTATATTCATTGGGCTTTCTTTTGGGGGCATAGTGGCCATTGAGCTGGCTAAGCTTGTTACCCCCTATAAAATTGTATTAATCTCCAGCATAAAAACACACCATGAGCGTCCGCTTAAACTCATGTTCCTCAATTCTTTAAAGTTTCATCGTTTATTACCCGGTAAACTGGTACTTCAATTCAGGTTTTGGCTAAACTGGCTGTTGGGCAAACTTAGTGCAGAAGAATGGGAACTGGTTGAAGCGATGATTCAGGAAGTCAACATTGAATTTAACGAGTGGGCCGTAGACCAGGTAATACACTGGCATAATGAAGGAGTACCCGATAACCTGATTCACATTCACGGCACCAGCGACCGCATATTCCCCAGTTTTTATGTAAAAAAGGCCAATTGGATTAAAGGAGGTTCGCACTTTATGGTGGTAAACCGGGCTAAAGAAATAAGTAAAATTATAATGCGCGAACTCCGCGAAGTAAAGGAGGTTAAACTTACCCAAAAGAGACAATTAAAAAAGGCAAGTTAAAGTTGCATATTCTAGTCTTGTTTCTGGCATCTCGACTCTTGCATCTGATTCAAAAGTTAATTGTTTACAATCCCCATTCAAATCGTCGTAAAAAGACGGATTTTTCAGCGAACTTTGTTAAAGTTCAGGTTGTTTTCCTGCTCAAAGCAATTGGCGATGTTTAAAAGAATAATTCCGGCGTTTTTACTAATGTTAGTTACCATTTCGGCTTCTGCGTCCGAGCTATTAATACCTATGGACCTTACCCAAAGCAATCACCTGAAAGCTTATGGTATTGCCTATTATGTGCTAAAACAAGGGCTAAAGGTTGATTGGCTGCTCAATTACCGGGGCGGAAGTTTTGCCATGCCTATGGCAAGCGGCCTGGAAAGCGAATGTAAAATAAGGGGAGTGAGCTATGAAGTACTGGCTGATGGCCAATACAATGCCATATTAACCGACATTGCCAACCCTGAAACTAACATGGATGTGATGAAGCTGGAGAAGGCCCCTAAAATTGCCGTTTACACGCCTAAAACAAAAAAGCCCTGGGACGATGCTGTTACCCTGGTGCTTACCTATGCCGAAATCCCCTACGACCAGGTTTATGACGACGAGGTATTGGATGGAAAGCTGGTACAATACGATTGGCTGCATTTACACCACGAAGATTTTACCGGCCAGTACGGTAAATTTTATGGGGCCTATGCCAATGCCGCATGGTACCAGGAAGACGTAGCCGACCAGGAGGCCCGTGCCAAGCGCCGTGGATTTACCAAGGTTAGCAAAATGAAACTGGAAGTTGCCCACCGCATCCGCGACTTTGTTTTTGGCGGAGGCTTTATGTTTGCCATGTGCAGCGCACCGGATTCGTATGATATTGCCCTTGCTGCAGAGAACACGGATATCTGCGATGTAATGTACGACCACGACCCGATGGACCCGCAGGCGCAGTCAAAACTGGATTACAGTCAATGCTTTGCTTTTGAGAACTTTCATATAAAGACCAACCCTTTCGAGTATGCCAAAAGCGATATAGATGTATCGCAAACCCGTCAGGTACCCAAGGATCTTGATTACTTTAGCTTGTTCGAGTTTAGCGCCAAATGGGACCCGGTGCCTACTATGCTTTGCCAGGACCATACCAAAACCATCAAAGGCTTTATGGGACAAACAACGGCCTTCAACAAAAAGTATATTAAAACCAGTACCCTGATAATGGGCGAAAATAAATCTGCCGGTGAAGCCCGTTATATACACGGCGAATACGGCAAAGGCCTCTGGACCTTCTACGGTGGCCACGACCCCGAAGATTACCAGCACCTGGTAGGCGACCCGCCAACTAATTTAGACCTCCATCCCAATTCGCCCGGTTACCGGTTGATACTGAATAATGTTTTGTTCCCTGCTGCGAGGAAGAAGAAGCATAAAACATAGTTACCAGATTTCACGCCCTGAGATATTTATCTTTTCCTGAAATAATCTGGCTGCGTAATTTTTTATTTTTGCTTTACCCATACGTTATCAAGGCTTTGACATGCTCCAAACCTGGCGGATGGTTAAGTAATTACAGGTTGGTGATGTAAGATTCAAAATACTTTGATTCCCGAATCCCGATTACCAGCATTAAGTTTACTTCATATTATTCTACCTGTAAACTGCTACCTATGAAAAAAAACCGCCTCTCCCTGAAAAATCCATTTTGCATTTTAGCGCTGTTGATGGTGGCAACTTTTCTGCATGCTCAAAAAGAAGTAACCCTCAATTCCAATAATATCAGCGCCGGTATTGCAACCGGCGGTAATTTGTTTTCAGATTCAATAGGCGCCACGGGCCCATTGGGAAGTGACCTTTTCGAGGTGCCCAAAGGCTCGGGGAAAGATATGATATATACCCAGGCCCTTTGGATGTCGGCTTTGGATGCCAACGACTCTCTGCATGTTGCAGCCAACCGTTATTCCGAGTATGGACACGATTATTTTGATGGGCCCATTGCGGCCGTTTACGACAGCATTTACGACCGGTACTATAAAAGGGTGTTTAAAGTTACGCAGGCGCAGATAACACAATTTAAAAACCTTACGTTTCCAGCGAGCGAGAGCCAGGTAGACTCTGCCATTCTTTTCTGGCCGGGTTTAGGTAACCCTTCAGTAATAAATGATTACGGCGTAAATATTTCTTCACCACTGGCACCTTTTGTTGATGTAAATAATAATGGCATTTACGAGCCGTTGCTGGGCGATTATCCCGGTATTTGCGGCGATGCCGGTGTGTTTTTTGTTTATAACGATGCCCGCGCTTTACATACCGAAAGCGGCGGAACAGCGTTGGGAGTTGAAATCAGGGGATTGGCCAGCGCATTTATTGACAGCAGTACCAACCTGCCTTATGCCAAACAGGCAGTTAATAACAGCATATTTGTGCAATACGAAATTGAAAATAAATCGCCCAATAACTATACAAACTTTAACCTGGGCAACTGGAACGACGGGGATATTGGCTGTTTTGACAATGATTATGTTGGTTGCGATAGCGCCAGGAACCTGATGTTTTCTTATAACGGTGTTGCTTTGGACCCCGACTGCGCCCCCGAAAACGGCTATGGAACCCTTCCTGTTTGCCTGGGAATTAAATTGCTGAACCAGCCGTTAAGTGTTTTTGGATATTTTTCGGGCCAGGGTGCGGCATTGGCGGCACAGGAGGATCCTACTACTGCTAATCAATATGCACTTTTTTTACAGGGTTACTGGGGAGATTCAAGTGCTTTTGAATATGGTGGTAACGGGTTCCATTCCGGCGGACAGCCAACCAAATATATGTATTCCGGGGACCCGACCGACACAAGTGAATGGTCGGAGGCTACAGTTCCTTCTGTGCCAGGCGACCGGCGCATGTATGGCGCTACTCATAACCTCACATTTAATGCGGGAGAAATTAAGCACTTTGATTATGCGTATTACGCCTCATACGATTCTACCTCCGATTTTCTGAGGATTGTTGACACAGTAAAACGCGATGGCGATATTTTGCAGGCTTTTTACGAAAGCAATATTGTTCCCTGCCAAAGCCAGTTTACCACAGCAATACATGAAGTTGCACCAGAGCAAATTACAGTTTCAATTTACCCCAACCCCGCCTCTGACCAGGTTACCATTATTGCCGGAGATAATATCAAAACGCTGCAGTTAATGGACATACAGGGCCGCATATTGATTTCTCAAACAGTTGGAGCAAAAATGTTCAGGTTGCCGGTTTCTAATCTTGCCAAAGGTGTTTACCTGGTAAATATTCAATGTGATGGCGGAACGGTGGTTAGGAGGATTGTGGTGGAGTAGTAACTACTTTCTCTGTTCTTTTATAATGCCAAAGGCCCTCTGTACCTGTAAAAATTTTACGTTGGCTTCTTCGGTGCTAACATCAGCGCCCCGTTTATCAGGGTGAAATTTTAATACCATTTTTCGGTAGGCCGCTTTTACCTGTTCAAGGGTGGCTTCTTCTTCAATACCCAATATTTTATAGGGGTTGTTTTCGCTTATAAAGGCCAGTTTCAACTCTTTAAAATCTTTATCTGAAATGCCCAGGTAGGTTGCAATGCGGTTCAGGCAACGCAGTTCCTTAGGGTTTATAAAATCATCTGCATCTGCAACCCCAAAAAGAAATTGCAGGATGCTCAATCTGGAATCGTGTGTTGTAAGCATTTTCAACTCCTTGCATGCTATTTTAAGTAAGGGCTCAGTGCCCATATCCAAATGCCCTGAAACAGAACTTATTCTTTGCTTTGCCTCACGCTCGCCGAATTGTTTTACAAAAAACTGAACTATAAAATCCTCAGTGCCGCTGGTATAATTTCTGTTGCATCTTATAACTTCAGCCGCCAGTAACAGAATGGCATTTTGTATTTCAATTTCATGCGCCGCCTGCTGCGGGTCTTTCCTTTTTTCAATAACCTGCTCTTCCGAAATCAATTTCGAAATAGAGTTAACGAGGTTGTTGAAAGAGAATTTAGCCATATTCTAATTAGATACAAGAGCCAAGATGTTAGAATCAAGACATTTAAGTCTACGATATTATATTTTCTGGCATCTTGGCTCTAGCTTCTTAAATCTAGTTTCTGATATCTAGTTTCTTGATTCTATTATCTGTTTAAACCATTCCAATCACTTCATTCCACTCTTCATCCGAAACCGGTTGGACACTTAACCTCGATATGCGCACCAGCGCCATTTGAGCCAGCTTCTTACTGGCTTTCACTTCTTTCAAAGTAACCGGTCGCTTCATATCTTCAACATACTCAAAATCTACCCAAACCCAGCTTTCGGTTGTGGTAGGGTCCTGGTAATGCTCTTTGCTCACTTTTACAATACCTACAATAGAGGGCTCGCCATTCATACTCTCGTAAAAGAAAGCCAGGTCACCTTTTTTCATGGCCTTCATAAAATTGCGGGCGGCGTAATTATGCACTCCATCCCAATTGGTTTTCTTTTCCTTTTTCATCCGCTCAAAAGAATAGGTTTCGGGATCCGATTTAATAAGCCAGTGTGCCATAATATAAGGTTGACAGGTATTAAAACAATATAGTTCTACAGCAAGTTTAGCGAAAAACTAAACTAACGCCAACTGCCCTGGGTGTACGACAAATTTCCCTTCTCATCCTTCAAACTTTGCCAATACAAACTCACCCTGTCCCACGGACATCCCTCTCTTTGAAAAAAAGAGAGGGAAAATGCAAAATACAGCAATGCAAAAGCATCAAGAAGGAAATGTTGAATTATGAAAGAGGTCTGTTTATCAGGCCTGCCGCTTACGCTTTTAATTTATTTTTGAGGCCATTATGACCCGCCTGGTAAGAACGGACTCTTCTAATGTTGACTTTCGCAACCTGGTAAAGCTTTTGGATGCAGACCTGCGCTTACGCGATGGAGAAGAACATGGCTTTTATGCTACCTTCAATAAAATCGACCACCTGGGCCAGGTGCTTGTAGCTTACCTTGATAATGAGCCGGTTGCTTGCGGGGCCTTTAAGCCATTTGATGATGATGCCGTAGAAATTAAAAGAATGTTTGTAACCCCCGAATACCGTGGGCGGCAGATAGCATTACAGGTGCTTACAGAACTTGAAAAATGGGCAAACGAATTGAATTATAAAGCCTGTGTTTTGGAAACCGGAAAAAAGCAACCAGAGGCAATAGGGTTGTACGCAAAGCAGGTTATCAGATTATATCCAATTATGGCCAGTATCAGGGAGTTGAAAACAGCGTTTGCATGTGTAAAACTATTTAAACCACTATCTGTTAACTTTCATATTAATTGCGTGCTATGAATATAAACGTGCCCGAAGTAAAGGTCCCCCGCATTGTTATAATTGGCTGTGGATTTGGGGGTATGGAATTAGCCCAATACTTACACAAAGCCGATGTGCAGATAGTAATGCTTGACAAAAACAACTATCACACCTTTCAACCACTGTTATACCAGGTTGCCACGGCAGGGCTTGAGGCAGATTCAATAGCTTATCCTATCAGAAAAATATTTAAAGGGCAAAAGAACTTTCACTTTCGCATGGGAGAGGTAACCCAAATTGTGCCTGAACAAAACAAAATTGTTTCTACCATCGGTGAATTGAAATACGACTATCTTTTAATTGCCACCGGTTCAACCACTAATTTCTTCGGTAATAAAGCCTTTGAAACGCAAAGCATGCCAATGAAGAGCGTAACCGAGGCACTGAACCTGCGCAGCCTTACCTTGCAGAATTTTGAAAGGGCACTGCTAACTACCGACATCCACGAACAGGAGGCTTTAATGACCTTTGTAGTTGTAGGCGGCGGCCCCACCGGTGTAGAACTGGCAGGCGCTATATGCGAGTTGAAAAAGCATGTATTGCCGCATGATTATCCCGAGCTTGATTTTAGAAAAATGCGGGTAATACTGGTTGAAAACGGTGCTGAACTGCTACAAAGTATGTGTGCTTCAAACAGGGACAGGGCGAAAGAATATTTAGAGGAACTGGGATGCGAAATATGGTTAAACACCGGGGTAGCCAAATACGACGGCATGCTTGCCGAAACAAAAACCGGCAAGCAAATACGAACCCTTAACCTGGTTTGGACTGCCGGTATAAAAGGGGTAATTCCTGATGGAATCAATGCTGAAAGTATTAACCCGCGTGGCCGGATATTGATTGATGAATACTGCAAAGTAAAGAGCTATGAAAATATTTTTGCAGTGGGTGATGTGGCCTGCATGAATACCGGAAAATATCCTAATGGCCATCCCCAGGTTGCACCGGTGGCTATACAACAGGCTCAGCTGACAGGCAGCAATTTTTTAAAAGCAAATAAAGGGCTGGCCCCTGTAAAATTCGATTACTTTGACAAAGGCAGTATGGCAACTGTGGGCCGCAACAAAGCCGTGGTAGAAGTGCGCAAAATAAGGTTTGGTGGATTTATCGGCTGGTTTGTATGGATGGCCCTGCACCTGATGTTATTGGTGGGCTACCGGAATAAAATCGTGGTATTTATTAACTGGGTTTGGAACTACCTGAATTATGACCGGAACATCAGACTTATTATCCGGCCCTTTAACCGCAACTTAAAGGCTTAGTAAAATTTGCTTATTCATTTTGCGCAGCCTCGTAAAGTATGCGCAGCCCACGCACCAGCAGGCTTGCAATAACGTAAAAAATTACAATAGGCACCAACATCATTCGGTATATTTCCAAATCCCAAATGCTTGTGCCTGAAGTATACCTGGCCGATAACAGCAACACCGCCAGCAACAAAATAAACATGTAGTAAGAAGGAACTGTATACCTGAAGAAACTGGGATGGCTTAGAGAAACCACCGTATTAAGCAAACAGAAGAACACGATAGCAATAAGCGCGGCAAAATATTCCGAAGCGTTTGGGATATTACCAATTTTGCAAATCAACATGCCAACCCAGCCTATTGCCAAGGCAATACCCACCTGGATATATGGGTTAACCCTGTGGTTTATTAAAGTGAAATTTACATCCTCTAACATAATTACAAAGTTAAGGAATTAAAAATGAACCATGATTGAAGTTAATCAGGTGGGTGTACGACAAATTTCCCTCTTGATGCTTTTGCATTGCTGTATTTTGCATTTTCCCTCTCTTTTTTTCAAAGAGAGGGATGTCCGTAGGACAGGGTGAGTTTGTATTGGCAAAGTTTGAAG